>ENA-OFCI01000138-OFCI01000138.1-metagenomes-genome-assembly--contig:-NODE-138-length-47641-cov-3.915626_pt1 | contig 47641 bp, 41 predicted proteins | sample MGYA00153391_OFCI01 | MGnify analysis MGYA00153391
GTCGTGAGGGATTCGCGGTCAATCGTAAGCGCGTGTACCGGCTGTATGCGTTGCATGGTAGGCGCGCCGCGGTACCTCGATCAAAGCTTCATGCATGAGCGACTTGCTGACGGCAGCAAAATCAGACTGCCAACGATCGTCGATCATTATTCACGTGAATGCATCGCACTGAGCGTCGCGAGATCGTTTACATCGCTCGACGTTATTGTTGGCTCAATTTTGCCAGCAACCATACGGTATGGGAAATCAGCTAACCACTCGTGTGCATTGAAGCGTAGTCCGAATATTATTAAAAGTGGCTTGAGAACTAGGAGAGCGATGCCAGCCTGATATGCAAGAAGCGCAAATTTCAGGCGTCTATTCATCCCGTTATCGACCGACATATATACCTCGCGAGACCAATGAGTTGATCTTCGCTACCGAAGGGGACTGCGTCGCGAATGAGCGCGTGCCAAGCAATAAATACGCCTTACACGAACCACCGGTATGGAGGACGCATGTGGCTTTCGAGCTCGGTTGATAACCGGCTGGGAACTGACCCCATAGCGGATCTCGCCGGTACGGCCACGTCCCGCGAATATCGACGCGAAGCTGGTCGCCTCGACGAAACCGCGTAGCGTGTGGCAGTAAAGCAATTTGGACGTGGACGATTTCACCGACACGAAGCGGCTCGATGCGCTCGTGCCGATGGACGGGCTGCTCCGACGTCGAGAGCGCGCTGTCGAGTTCTCGATGTGATGCTTTCTGCCAACCCTTCGAGACCATATCGCCCGAGAATCCGTAGGAACCCTCAAACGTCGTCTCGACTCCGGCTCGTATCTTTCGAGCGCCAGCGAAGAGAGAGATGTCGTCCGCTCCACGAACTTCTACGAACACGTGCAGAGCCATCGGACCGATAATGTCTACGTCGGCCGGTACCGTCCAGAGAAACGATGCACGATGCGAACTGGCAAATGTGCTCGAAGCGGAAGGGAGGGGGGTCGTGTCTTCCGTCATCGATTGCGTTCGCGAATCGAGCCACAGTTTGCGCCATACGAGGTCGTTCGGCGGCCAAGCATTTTCGTAAGTCACGGCTGCCGATTCCGAACCTGTTTCGGTGGCCGCTAAGCGCACGGGCGGCTCGACCGCCCATCCGTTATCGAGCCCCTTAAGCGTATGATCGAAGAAGCGCAGGCGAGTTTGTGTGGCACGCTCGCCGTAGTAAGCGCACCATTTGCCATCGCGATGCGTATAGAGCCATTTTCGAGCGGAGCCCGCGCGGCGAAATACTTCGAACGAGCCGCGCGAGCGCAGGCAGTGATCGGAAAAGCTGCCACACACGAGAAGCGGTACTTCAATCCGCTCGAGATCGGGCGTCACGGAGCGATACCATTCATCGCGTTCGGACCGCTCCACGATTTCTTTGCGAATCGAAGAACGAACTCGTGCTTTTCGACGCGTGAGCGCGCTCCAAAGAACACTGAAGCCGTCTTCACGCACGCCGCCTGGTCGCGCGAAGTCGCGATAGAGGTCACTCAACCCCTCCCACGGGCATATCGCGGCGAGGTGGGGCGGACGGAGTGCGGCCACTTTATATTGGCTGATCGCAAGATACGAAACGCCGTCCAACCCGACGCGCCCGGACGACCAACTTTGCGTTCCCGCCCATTCGATGAGATCGTAATAATCTTGCGCTTCTTGGTCTGAAAAGAGATCCGCGACCCCATCCGACTTACCGCCACCGCGTAGATCTGCATTTACGACGGCGTAGCCCTGCGAAGCCCAAAAGACCGGATCGGGAGCCTCCCAGCTTGTCCACTCGGAAATTCGGACGCTATGCGGTTGCGGGAAAACGCGAGTTTGTGGGGCGGGAGCGCGTCCGGAGCGCGATTTAGCCGGAATCTTGTCTTTCCCATACGGATGCGCCGACATGATGACGGGAACCGGCGATTCGGAGAACGGGCGAAAAATGTTGACTCGTAGCGTCGTACCGTCACGAACTTTTACCGCGACGTTCCAATCCGCACGAATCGTCGACGGGGCTTTCGTGATTTCGACGCCCGGACATACGAGGTTACGAACGAACCGTATTGCTGAGGTCGTCACGATTAAAGATTGCCTTCGACGATGGTGTAGCTTTGATCGAGAATCGACCGCGCCGCGAGCGCTGCTTCCGTTCGCGACGAGAGGCCTAACTGCGATAAAATTCCCTCGCTCATGCAGAGCTTACTCGCGATGCGCTTGTTGGAAGATCCGACGGCGAGCTCGCGCAAAACATCGCGCTCGCGTATAGTCATCGTTCCAACCTGCAATGGGTCGTGCTTCATTGATGAAATGCTTTCAACCGCGTCGAGCATCAAGCCAGGCGCGAAAGCCAAATAACCTCGTCGAGTAATCTTGATGAGGTCGGCAAGATCCTCGGCCGGCGTACCCTTGAGGACGTATCCGGCAGCGTCGGCCGCGATCGCCGAGCGAACGAGTTCATCATCATCAAACGTCGTAAGCACAAGCACCTTAATCGTCGGCAGCTGTTTCAAAAGCTCGTACGTCGCGGCTATTCCATCCATGACGGGCATCCGGATATCCATAAGGACGACATTCGGCCTGACGCGCAAGCATTGTCCTGAGCACCTCAAAACCGTTCGCCGCTTCACCGACGACTTCGATATTGGGAAGCGTTCTTACGAGGGCGCAAATCCCGATACGGTATGCGTCGTGATCGTCCGCGACAACGATACGCGTCGTCACGTGGCGTGCCCAATCATTCGGACAACGGTGCCTTCCCGATGGTCGAGTCAATGTCGAGATTGATCGCCGCATCGCCGGCCCGTTCGCGCATGATGGATAGCACGCATCTCAAGTGTCGTGAGCTCAGAGGAACGCTTGACCGATATTTCGATTTTTGAACCGCCCGAGTGCCGCACCACCTTGTTGAGTGCTTCTTCGAGGATTCGAGTCACCGCGGTGTTGGTCGCGGCGTCGCCGACGACAGGCTCGAGCGTCCGCTCGACGCCCATTTCGAACGTCGCTTCGAAGCGATCGCATTCGCGATTCATTATCGTAACCAGAGGCTCCCGTTCCAGCGGTTCTGCACGCAATTGCGCGACGCTTTCGCGGCTTCCCCGAAGCCGCCCCGAGCGGCCGCTGTCGCGAAGCCCGAACGTAGCGAGTGCTCGCCGAAATCCCCGACGAGCCCGACGACGGCAACGCGCGTTTTGAGAATTAGTGTAATCCGCGTAAAACGGAGTGACGTTTATTTATCTTCGCATAATCGTACGTGCTGACTTGGTCCACACGAACGCGGAAGCTGTCAACGGCGATCTCGATCGCGACCGCGACGACCATGACGGCGCAGATCCCGTCCCAGGCTAGGTCGAGGCCCGGTCGCTTTTTAAGTATGGCCCGAACCGTTCACACGGCGCGCGAGGTCTTCGGAGCCGGACGTTGAGCGCGTGCTGGCGCGGCGCGCAGGGGCGAAGCTTCATGCGGGCGCAAAACGGCCCACATGGAGGAGCGTATAAGCGCAACCGTGCGTTCCCGTGTCACGGCGAAGGTCATGCCGACCGGAACCGTGACGTTTTTGTTCACGGATATCGAAGGCAGCACGCAGCGCTGGGATCGTTTCGGGCGCGACATGGAAACTGCGCTACGCCGGCACGACGTCATCCTGCGGGAGGCCGTCGAACGCCACGACGGCGTCGTTTTCAAAACGATCGGCGATGCCTTTTGCGTCGTCTTCGGGCGCGCCGAAAGCGCACTCGAAGCGGCCCTCGGATTGCAGCGCGATATCGCACGGGAAGATTTCTCGGCGGTCGACGGGATTCGCGTGCGTGCGGCCATGCATACGGGAACGACCGACGAACGCGACGACGACTACTTCGGACCCACCGTCAACGAGGTGGCGCGGTTGGTCGCGATAGGACACGGTGGCCAAACCCTCGTCTCGGAAGTAACGGCCTCCTTGCTTCGTGCGGTGCTGCCGAACGGCGTGACGCTGCGCGATCTGGGCAGGCACAAGCTCAAGGATATCGAGCGTCTGCGCGCGGTCTTTCAAATCGAGGCACCCGACTTGCCGGACGATTTTCCGCCGCTCCGAAGTGCAGGGCAAGCAAAGGCCGGAAATCTGCCGTTATCGCTGACGTCGTTCGTAGGACGTACGGCAGAAATCGATCAGATCGTCGCACTTTTTTTAACGGAGCGGCTCGTCACGCTCGCCGGCATGGGTGGCGTCGGCAAGACGCGCCTCGCGTGCGAGGCCGCTCGTGCCCTCGCCGAACGGTATCCCGACGGCACCTGGATCGTCGAACTCGCGCCGCTCACTGATCCCGCGCTTGCGAGTGCCCGCATCGGCGAAGTCTTCGGCATGCACGAACAGATCGGAACGGTTATGAACGAGACATGGATAGCCGCGCTCGATCATAAGAAGGCGTTGCTCGTGCTCGACAATTGCGAGCATCTCATCGACGCCGTCGCAGCAGTTGCCCATCGCATTCTCGCGCGGTGTCCGGGGATTGCGATCCTGGCCACGAGCCGCGAACCGCTGCGCCTCGGGGGCGAGCGCGTCGTGCGGATCTCGCCGCTCTCGCTCCCCGCGGAATTGACGGATCGCTTACCCTCGATCGAGGAACTCGCGGAGTCGCCGGCGGTGCAATTGTTCCTCGAACGCACGAGGACCGTTCAATCGTCGGCGCCGGCCGTCTACGACGAGAGCGCTCGGCGTTCGCTCGTCTCGATCTGCGCGAAGCTCGACGGCATACCGCTTGCGATCGAGCTTGCGGCCGCGCGCGTGAACGTGCTCGGACTGCGCGGCCTCGCGGAGCGGCTCGACGACCGCTTCCGCATTTTACGCGGCGGTTCGCGCACCGCGCTGCCACGCCAGCAAACGCTTCGTGCTCTGATCGACTGGAGCCACGATCTGCTGCTCGAGCCCGAGCGTCGCGTCTTGCGCCGACTCTCGGTATTCGCCGGCGGCTGGACGCTCGAAGCGGCGCAGGCAGTTTGCGTAGACGAACCGGACGCCGCGGAAGCGATTACGGAGTGGGACGTCTTCGACATCCTCTCGTCCCTGGTCGACAAGTCGCTCGTTTCCTTCAACGACGGCTACGACGACGACACGCGCTATTCGCTGCTCGAAACCACCCGCGCCTACGGACTCGAGCGGCTGACCGCGAGCGGCGAATGGGATCGCATTGCAACAGCGCATGCGCGTTACGTGCTCGGCGTCGCAGCAGGCGCAGCGAAGCAAAGCATGGGTGCGACGGGACACGATTGGCATGCATCGTTCGAGCGAGAACTCGATAACGTGCGCGTGGCGCTCGATTGGACGATCGCTTCCAAGGGCGATATCGTTCTCGGTGCGTCGATCGCTGCGGCGCTCGAGAAGGTCTTCGAATCGCTCGGACTCTTCTTTGAAGGGCTCAACGTCAGCGAGAAGGCGTTCGCCGCAATTCACGGCGGCAACGAAAAGAAGCTCGAAGCGACACTCGCCGTCGCGGTCGCGAAATTTCATACCTACATCGGCAACCCGCTCGGCTGCGTTCGGGCGGCGCATCGCGCCGCCGAACTCCTGCGCGAACTCGGCCGTGCACCGCAATTGTGCTTCGCTGCCGGTCTCGAAGCGATCGGCCTCTACTATCTCGAGCGGCGCGTAGAAGCCGACGTGCTCGCAACCGAGAGCATCGCGCTTGCGCGCGCGGTCGGCGTACCCTCGCTCGTAGCCTGGGCACTGTGTGTGAAGTCGTGGACGGTCCCGCCCGATGATTTTGCGATCCGCCGCGAGATGCTCGCCGAAGCGCTCGCGCTGTTCGGCGCGCAGCCCGGCCGGATGAACATCGAATTCGCCTATCAAGTGCTCAGCGAAGTGGAATTCGGGGCGGGCAATTACGAGTTATCGGTGGCCTACGCCCGGCAAGGTTCCGCGCCGGATCGCCGCGCCGGAGGTAACGAAGGCCTCGTCATGTGGTGTCTAGCAGCTTCGGCCGCCGCCGCCTTCGCTTCGGGAGATACCGAAGAAGCGCGACGTGACGCGCGTGAAGCGCTCTCTTACGGCCGCCGTCGCGGCAGCGGCAGATTCGTCGGCGCGACGGTCGGCGTCCTCGCCGGCGTGGCCGCGCGGCGAGGCGACGCTACGCTTGCGGCCCAGTTGCTCGGTGCCTCGCAAGCGCAGTTCGTCGCAATCGGCCGCGTGCCGATGCTTCAAGAACGCTACCTTCACGAGCGCACGCACGAATTACTGACCGCCTTGCTCGCTGCCCCCGACATCGACGCTTTGATCGCCGACGGCCGCAACTGGAGCGTCGAGCGAGCCGTCGAAATGGCGCTGTCGATCTAAGACGTTGCTACACGCTCGAACTGTTCGGAACGTTCGCCGGCAGCAGATACGAATAGGGCAAGAGGCCCGGCTGGTTTGCGCGTTCGGCGTTGCGCGCGTCGATGGTCGCCGTCACGTCGACCGTCAAACGGTCCAAGTATTTCTCCACGATCGCTTGCGACGCGTCCGCGCCGCAAAGATCGTAATCGAGCAGTCGATCGTAATGGTAGCCCGCAAGCGAATAGGCGGTCCGGAACTGTGTTTGCGTCTCCGCCCTGGGTGCGAGCGCAGCCAGCAGGTGCGCCGGGGTCACACGGCCCCGCGGCGGCGGCGCGTACGTGGCGGCGCACATGTTGGGGATGAAGCTCGCGTAGTCGACCTGCGGAAAATTCACGGCCGCATGCTGCGGACCCGCCATCCACACGATTCGGCGCACGACATCGCGTAACGCTGCGCGCTCGGCGATCTGTTTTGGAAACCCCGCGATCGCGCCGCTTCCACCATCGAGACCGCCCGAGAGCTGGGCCGCGAACGCCGCAAGTTCGTAATCTTGCTTGACGTCTTCGTCGCTTGCGTAGTAGAGCGCAAGGTACTCGTCGAGATAGTCACCCAGGAGATTCCACAGCAGCATGCCGTCGTCGCGGTACGGAAAATACGGCAACGTCGCGGCATCGGCTAGGCCCCGCGCACGAATCTGTTCCGGGTAATCGAGCGCTGCGAACGTCCAGGAGGCGTAGGCGTTGCGAATCAGATCGATCGAGCCGTTCAAACCACCTTCGAGGATCTGCGCGATGATGCCGCCCTTGCTGATCAGCGTCAAGACGCCGATCTGATTGATCGCGAGCAGCGCTGCAAAGTGCTTGGAGAGCAGGCGATGCAACGGATGTTGCGCCGCGAGACGCCGGTGCATCGCAAGGCAAAAACTCTCCTCGATGAGGTGCGTGAACGCGAGATGGTTCACCACTTGATTGTAATTGTAATCGGCGCTTTGTACGAACGTTTTTGCAAGCGCCCAGCCTTCGTCGCCGCTCGGCGTCGAGGGCCGGGCGAAAAACGTGCGCTGCGGGCCTAGACCAATCGCAATTGGTGTGAGCTTTGGCGTCGCGTCCGTGCGGGCGAAGAGCGCGATCGGCGCGACCAGCTTGCGGCCGGCCTGCCATCCGGGCGCGTCTGCATCAGCCGTGATCTCGCCGAGCTCTCGATAGTCGGTCACGAAGAGGCGTCCCGCAGCGAGCGCGCGCTCGAAGGTCGCGCCGCTGCCGAAGTACGGTTCGAGCACCTCGCTCGAGAGTGCCGGAACGAAACGCTCGGTAAGCACCGCGTGTCCGGCGGCGCCGTCCAGGGCGCTCAGCGCCATCGGGTTGAGACCGGCCAGTCGTTGCGCGGCGAACACGTCGTCCGCTTGCCATTTCGTCACGATGTCGGGGGTGCGATACGTTGTAAAGAGTTCCGCGTACGCTGAGAAACGCGAGAGGCCGGGCTCCCTCCGGGTCTTCAGACGCCACGTCGCGATGTCCACCTCGGCTCGCACGCCGCTCGCGGCCCAACCTGCGAACCACCCCGCTAGCTCCGGGGCGTTCCAGAGCGCCGCGCGGCTCTGCGCCATCGGCATCGGAACGTTTGCGGCGGCGTCGTAAGCGAAGACGAGGCGCGCGGCCGCGAGTTCGAGTTCGCGTCCGGCTTGTCCGATGAAGCCGTCCTGTTGAGGAAGCGTCGGCGGTCGTCGACGCACGCTACGAAGCCTTCGGCTCGACGTCGAAGCTGATCGGCAGCGTCACGGGACCCGCCACCGTCAGCCCGGGCAGCCACGTCGGCGTGCCCGCCGGCACGAGCGTCCGTAGGCGGCGCGCCAGCACCGGCAACGCCTCGGCCATTTCGAGCGCGGCGAAGCGATTGCCCAAACACGAATGGAATCCGTTGCCGAACGAGAGCGGAGGGGCCCCGCGCTCGACGGAGATATCGAAGCCGCCGTTGCCGTACACCCTGGGATCGGTGTTTGCCGACGCGATCAAGAGAATGACGAGCGTACCGAAACCAACGTGCAGATCCCGATGATCGACACGCGTCACTGCTAGCCGCAAGAGGCTTGGAATCGCGGGGCGCACGCGCATGATTTCTTCTACCGCGCGGGTCGCGAGGGCCGGGCGCGCGCGCAACATCTGCCATTGATCGGGATGATCTACGAACTCCGCTACGGCGTTGCCCAGTTGATACCGCGAACTGTCCGCGAATGGCAAACCGACGATCGTGGCCCGCAGTTCTTCATCGGAGAACCGGTCGCCGGCGAGGTCGACGGAGAGCAGTGCCGACACGAGATCGTTGCCGGGCCTGCGCCGGCGTTGTGCGATCAGGGCGTCGGCAATCTCGTAGCCGGAGCGGAGCGCATCTTCCGTGACTCGATAAAGCTTTTTGAAATCCGGCGAAAAAACGTTCGCGATGCCGAGAATCGCCGCTCCAAACGCACCGCGCATTTCGTACGGCACGTCGAGCCACTCCGACCATACGGCGAGCGGGTACGCGTGCGCGAACGCCGCGGTAAAGTCGCACGAACCGCGCTCGGCGATGCCATCCACGAGTTCTTCTGCGGCCCCCCGCATCGCCGGCCGCAGCGCCTCGATCGCCTCGATCGAAATAGCAGCGCGGATCAAACGGCGCAAACGCGCGTGCACGGCACCGTTGCGATTGAGCACGAGCAATTGCCACCAGCGCGCGAGCGGTCCTGACAGAACGAAGTCGCTCGCCATGAAAAATCCGCTCGCTTGATCGAGCCGCGCATCATCCATGAGCGCTTTGACATCTTCGTAGCGAAGCACCGTGATCGCGTCGATCTCGCGTCCAAAGACGTGGAAGAGCGGCGTCTTCGCATACCAGTGCGTCTCACGCGCCCACGCAACGTCGGGCGAGTCGGGGCGGAAGCCCGCGCCGAACACCGCAAGCTCCGGAACGACCGCCGACCCGCTCATTGACGTTTTTTTCGGTCGACGCCGCCGCGACCCTGCGCTCGGTTAGCGCCGTCTCGATGGACGGTGCATCTGACGATCGAGGCTTAGATCCGCGACAAGCCTTTTGAGCTTCGTGTTTCCTTCGCAGAGCTGCCGCAGTCCGCGAATTTCGGAAGTTCCAAGACCGCTATATTTCTTCTTCCAGAGTTAAAACGTATTTTCATGGACTCCCATTTTACGGATGATATCAGCGATCGGCGTGCCGGATTCCGTTTGGCGAAGGGCTTGAGCGATCTGTTCCGCGGTATGACGTTTTCGCATTGGCAAAGGCTCCTGAAGGTGCGGAGATATTTTGCCGATATTTCGCGAGTCCCGCTGGTCTAGTTTTCGGGTTTAGTGTCAAGCGCCGCGCTCGTTCTTTTTTCTTTCAGCGGTCGGTTGGCCGCACGACCGCAACATCAGAGCTTCGTCAAAGCCGAACCTTTGTGCATCGCGATATGGTCAGTCTTATCGCTTTTGATCTCATACTGTGGTTCGTCGTCGCTAGCGTGAACCGTGTATCCCTTAAATTCGATCGCGGATGTGACCATGCGAACGATCCGACCGTGCACGCGGCCAGCCTCCGAATTCCAACTCACGTGATCGCCCGTGCGGAATCGACCCTTCATGATGTTTTCCCCTCGTTGCTTTTCGTAACGTATCACACCCGATCGCACCGGAACCGTCGTTTCTAAAAGTTCTTTTCATGATGTTCGCGGAAACATTCGTCGATGGCGCCGCGGCTACTCACGCTCGGACATGGAACTGCGACTGCAAATGAAATCGCACGGCTCATTCGCGAAGCCGCGATCGAGTCGGTCGTCGACGTTCGTTCGGTTCCGAGGAGCCGTCGGCATCCGCAGTTTTGGCGCGAAGATATGGAACAGTGGGTCCCCAAACAAAGCGGGAGTTCGTATAGGTGGGAACCGACGCTCGGAGGCTTCCGCAAAGCTCATGCTGGCAGCCCAAACATTGCGCTACGCCATCCATCGTTTCGCTCATACGCCGATTACATGGAAACCGATAATTTTGCGTTCGCATTGCGAGAACTTCTTGGAGAAGCGAGGATCTCGCAAGTCGCAATCTTGTGTTCGGAAACGCTCTGGTGGCGATGCCATCGCCGGCTGATCTCTGACGCCGCCCTCCTCCTACACGAGGTTCCGGTTCAGCACCTCATGCACGATGGCAAACTCCGTCCGCACATTCTCACCGCGGGCGTTCGCGCGACGGCACAGAGAACGCTTCGCTACGACGTGCTTTTCTAGCCGGATGATGCGACCGATGAAGTGCTCTTCTCGAAGTTCGAGCAGTGCCGCATCTGGCCGCGTAGTCCCACCTTCGTGCAAATAAAACCGAAGGCCGCCCAGTGATAGCAGCGCGAAAGCAAGGCCGACCGTGACCAGGCCGATTGCCGTCGCGAGGTTGTGCGGGTTGTCGAACCAGATCGAAAGGAATGCGATCGCGAAGAGCACGGTCGTCGTTATATTGATCGTCTGTCGCGTCCAGAAGCGGCGCCTATGTATAGAGACCTTCCACCGCGTCGACCGCGTTTCCGACCGCGGTCGCGCCGGTCTGGGCTTCCTCGGAATCCCGATCGTGAGCGCCATCGCGAGCTCGGCGAACTGCCGCATCGAACATGACGACGACCTTACGACCGTTCTTCTTCGTGGCGACGAGCGGTTTGAGGCGCAGCCAGGCGCGATCGAGCGCATAGGCGTCGTGGCCCGCGCGGCCCCATTGCGCCATCGTCGCATCGAGAGAGATCGAACGTCCGAGATAATCGAGGCTATGCACGTCCGCCGGAATCGACTCGCCCACGACCGCGAAGAGCGGCGCGAGAGCACCCGTCACGTCGTTTGCCGCGCGTTCGATCGTGCGCGAGTCGTTTAACGTCCGAGCGAGCTCCTTTATGCTCGTATCCATCTGCACGAGGGTTCGACCGGAAGCACCCTTTTGCGCGAGCGTCGTGCGAAGGGAGCGCCACTTGGCAATCGATTCGCGAGCGGCGACGATTGCGGCGTTGCCGGTCTTCTCACCCTCGGCGATCGCTTCGGCACGATCTTCGATTGCATAGATCGCACGCATGTCGGCCGCACGATCATTGTTTTCCGTATCCCTGGCAACCATCATCGACCCGGCCGACGCGGGCACCGTAAGTGCGAGCATCGATCCGAGCGCGACGATCAGCCTCGCGGTTACGACCGTCGGCAAGAACCTCGTAGTCGGTTTCATTTGTGCCGTTCTCCTTAATGGAAGTTCCGTGTAAGTGGCGGCGCGCTTACGCTCCTAAGCGATGACGCAAGGTTTGGATTACCGAGCCACGCTCGCACGTGGCTCGGGGTGGTTGCTTCGTCGACGATCGGCGTCGCCGGTACCGTCTTCTCGATCACGATCGCCGCGCTCTCGCTCGCGGCCGGGCAGATGGGTCCGCGACTGCTCCGCAATTTTACGCGCGACCGCGGCGTGCAAATCGCACTCGGTACCTTTCTCGGAACCTTTACGTTCGCGCTGATGGTTCTGCGCGCCGTGCGCGACAAGAGTGAGGGTGCCTTCGTGCCTCACCTCGCGCTGAGCACCGCAATCTTCTTCGCACTCGTCTGCGTCGGGATGTTGATCTATTTCGTCGATCATATGGCGAGTTGCATCAACGTCGACACCGTCATCGCGCTCGTCAGTGCCGACTTACGAACGGCATTCCAGCGGCTGACGTCGGAGGAGCCCTGCCTCGTCGATTGCGGAGTATATGTCCGCACACCGGCTTCCGGACCTCGATCGGTCCGTGCTCGCGGGTCGTCACCTCGATTTAACGCGAACGATTTCCGGACATCTGATGCGCTAACCGTTCGCCGGGCAGCAATTCGCTGGCATTCGAGCGCAAAGCCGCCATTCCGGAATTACATTTGCTCATTTTGAAGGTCATTATAAGTTACGGCCGCCCGTGGTCGGACCGATCAGGTTAACGCCCGACGGTCCTGACGTTCGTAGAATAGCTCAGCGTATTCACTTGGTCCCGTAAACTGCGGATTTGGAAACGAACTCCGAAGAAGCCGCAACCGTGGACCGTCGCGGGATGCGCATTTGCGCAACCGGCGTATGCGTGGAAGGTCGGGCCTGACCGTTGCGTCTCCGCCGTCAGTACCGCCCCAGCGAGGGCGCGTCCGAATGATTAAATGCTTCGATTAGCGCTCGACCATCGACATCATCGCAGCGTTATACCGCGGGCCAGCCGTACGCGAGGCGAGCGCACCGAGTTCGGTGAGATCTGCGGCGCTGAGCGCGATCGCAGCCGCGCCGACGTTTTCTTCGAGATATTTTACGCGTTTCGTGCCGGGGATCGGGACGATGTCGTCGCCTTGCGCGAGCACCCAAGCGAGGGCGATCTGCGCCGGTGTTGCGGCATAGCGTGCTGCGACTGCGCGCACGGCAGCCACGATCTCGGCGTTACGATCCGCGTTTTCCGCCGCGAACCGTGGATCGTTCTTGCGAAAATCATCGTCGGACAAGGTCGCGTTGCCGGTAACGGCACCGGTGAGAAAGCCGCGTCCGAGCGGACTGAACGGCACGAGAGCGATGCCGAGTTCGCGCAACGTCGGTAGAATCTCGGCTTCGAGTCCGCGTTCCCAAAGCGAATATTCGCTCTGCAACGCGGCAATCGGATGTACCGCGTGCGCGCGCCGAATCGTTGCGGACCCGACTTCCGAGAGGCCGATCGCACGGATTTTACCGGCCTTGACGAGGTCCGCAAGTGCACCGATCGTGTCTTCGATCGGAACGTTCGGATCGCGGCGGTGCTGGTAAAAAAGATCGATCGTATCGATTCCCAAACGCGCGAGCGAAGCGTCAGCGACGCGCCGCACGTTCTCGGGCGACCCGTCGACGCCGCCGATGTGCCGGCCCGGCGTCGTGTCGATCTTGAAACCGAATTTCGTCGCAACGACGATGCCATCGCGCCGACCGCGGAGCGCTTTACCGAGCAGCTCTTCATTGTGAAATGGCCCGTAAACTTCGGCCGTATCGAAAAACGTGACACCGAGATCGAGCGCACGGTGGAGCGTCGCGAGCGATTCGACATCATCGCGCTTGCCGTACGACTGACTCATCCCCATACAGCCGAGACCGATGCTCGAGACGGCGAGATCGCTGTGGCCGAGATTGCGTTTCTGCATACTCCGTGCTACCCACTTTGCGTAGATGATCCCCCCTTCGCCGAAAACCTCGGCGACGGAACGGATGCGACGTAAACCGAATACTCTCTCGTTATGAACGCTCAGCCGATCGAAGATGGATCGCACATCTTTCTCCACGTCAATCTGTGCGCGGCCGTGATGCGCGCGGCTGAGCGCAGCGCGGTTCCCGTACGCGTGCGGCTCACCGATCGCGTCAATGGCGTTGAATTCGAAAAGACGATACGCATCGAACGCGGCGATGCATCGCAAGCCGTCGTCGAGTTCGACGTTCACCGCGGCATCTTTCGGCTGCGGATCGATGCGCCGCCGCAGAATTGCAGCGCGAGCGATTTCCTCGACTTCATGCCGAGCAGTAATCGTACGATCACCGAGACGCTCGAATCGGGCCCGCTCGCGCCGCCCGAACCCGTCACACTGCTCGATGGCACGGCACCCGTTTCGTTTCTCTACACGAAGCCGACATTCGCGTTTTTCGCACCGGGCCTCGCCTGCGATAAACCGATCACGACGCCACTCGTCGTAAAAAGTAAGGTCGAGTACGATCAGGGTGCATTCCATGTCTGGCTCTATCCGGGCTCATTTCCCGCGATCGCGATCCCACCGCCGCCGACTTCCGCACCCGTGCCGAGCGCTTCGCCGCCGTCGATCTTCGCTTCGGACGCGGCGCTCGCGACCTCGATCGCGGTGACGTTGCGTTTACGCACGCCGACGGGGCAAGCGCATTACGTGCGGGTTCCGATCGTCTTTCCCTTACCGTGGGGCGGTTGGCCATCGCACGTGCAGTTCAACGTGAGCGAAGATCTCATCGATCAAATCGCGACGGAAAAAACCGAAGTCTTGCTCTGTACGAAGCTCTTCCGGACGGCCACACACTAACCGTATACCATAGGGGGGTATAGTTCCCCAACCGTCGCGAACATGTTGCGCGATGGGACACACGATCGCGCAGAAAACGAAACTCTTGGCCCGCGTACGGCGCATTACGGGGCAATGTCAGGCGATCGAACGCGCGCTCGAATCGGAAGCGGGATGTTCCGATACGTTGCAGCTCATTGCGGCGGCACGCGGCGCGCTCAACGGCCTCATGGCCGAGGTCCTCGAAGAGCACGTGCACGCCCACGTTCTCGATGGCCCGTCGGCAAGCGCCCGTCGCAAGTCCGCAACGGAACTCGTCGACGTCGTGCGAGCGTACCTCAAATGATCGATCGTCGCGAAGTCGCACGCGTCGGCCTCGTTGCGATCGCCGCCGCAGCCGCATGGTTCCATTTCTGGCCGCGCTTCGGCGGCGTCGATATCATCGGCATCGCACTCGTACTGGCCGGCGGCTATCCCATCGTCCGCGAGGCAATCGCCAATATCATCGAGCGGCGCATGACGATGGAGCTCTCGATGACGATCGCGCTCGTCGCCGCACTCTCGATCGGGCAAACGTTCACCGCTCTCGTCATTACGGCGTTCGTGCTTGCGGCGGAGATTCTCGAACACGCAACCGTCTCACGCGGCCGCATCGCGATCGGCGACCTCCTCGCGTGTCTGCCGCAAACCGCGCGCGTCCGTCGCGACGGCATGATGCGCGATCTCGCCGCGAGCGATCTCGCGATCGGCGATGCCGTTCTCGTCGATCCGGGCGCGCTCGTTCCCGTCGACGGTACGGTGATCGCAGGGCACGCCTATATCGATGAAGCGCGCATCACGGGCGAAGCGATGCCGGCCGAAAAACACGTCGGCTCGGCGGTCTTTGCCGGCACCGTCAATTGCAGCGGCGCGCTCGAAATTCGTGCCGAACGCCTCGGTCGCGAGACGAGTTTCGGACGCATTATCGATGCGGTCGAATCCGCCGAGCACGCGCAAGCGCCGATCGAACGGCTCGCCGATCGGCTCGCGGGCTATCTCGTTTACGTCGCACTCGCGGCAGCCGCGCTCACGCTCGCGATCACCCACAATATCGTCGCGACGATCTCGGTCGTCATCGTTGCGGGTGCGTGCGGGATTGCTGCGGGTACGCCGCTCGCCGTCCTTGGCGCGATCGGCCGCGCGGCACGCGCGGGCGCGATCGTCAAGGGCGGCCGCTATCTCGAAGCGCTCGCCGCGACCACCGTCGTTGCCTTCGATAAAACGGGCACGATCACGTTCGGCACCCCGACGGTGCGCGAGATTCGCCCAGCAATCGGGACGACCGAATCGGATCTACTCGGCGTTGCCGCGCGTGCGGAATTACGTTCCGAGCATCCGCTCGCACGCGCGATCGTCGCACGCGCGCGTGCCGCCGATCTCACCCTCGACGAACCAAACGCCCTCGAGTTCGAAGCCGGATTCGGCGTGCGCGCGCACCTCGGCAAAGAGGTCGTCACCGTCGGGAGCGCGCGTTATCTCGAAAGCGCCGGCATCGCGATCGGTCCACCGGCGAACGGCATGCCCGAGAACCCGATGTCGACCGACGTGCACGTCGCGCGCGACAACGCGTACCTCGGTGCGTTCGCATTCGACGATACGATTCGAAGCGAAGCGCGCGCCGCAATCGGGCGCTTGCGCGCGCTCGGCATTCGCACCGTGCTCCTGACGGGCGACCGACGCGGAAACGCACTCGCCGTCGGTACGGAGATCGGCGTCGACGACGTCGTGGCCGAACTCTTACCCGACGAAAAAGCCGCATGGATCGGCGCGCTCGTCGATGCGGGAACGATCGTCACGATGGTTGGCGACGGCATCAACGATGCGCCCGCGCTCGTCCGTGCGAGCGTCGGCGTCGCGATGGGCTCGGGCACGGATGTCGCGCGTGAGAGCGCCGATGTCGTGCTCATCGGCAACGACCTCTCTCGCTTCGTCGCAACCGTCGAGATCGCGCGGCGCACGAAAGCGATCGTCATGCAGAACTTCGTCGGGACCCTCGTCGTCGATGCCGTGGGAATCGTCTTCGCGGCGATCGGCGTGCTCGGGCCGCTTCCCGCGACGTTCGTGCACGTCGCATCCGAACTCGCCTTCATCCTCAACGCAACGCGCATGCTCGTACCGCGGCACGGCGCAGCACCGAGCGCCGTCAAAGGTACCATATGAATCGCTCCACGTTCTTGCCGATCATCGCAGCGGGCTTATTCGCAGCAGCTCCCGCAACCGCATCCGCTCGCCCGCGCATCACGACGTATCGCGATACGGGCTGCGGTTGTTGCGAGAGCTGGGTCGGCCTCGCGCGGAAAGCGGGTTACGACGTGACGCTGCACGATCTCGATCGCGACGTGCGGATCAAACGCTTCGGGCTTACCGCAGCGACGGCGGGTTGCCACACGTCGCTCGTTGCGGGCTATCTCGTCGAGGGTCACGTGCCGATGAACGTCGTCGCGCGACTCGTACACGAACGGCCACGGATTCGTGGGATCGCGTTTCCCGGGATGCCGACCGGCATCGCGGGCATGCCCGGGCCGCGCGCAAATGGCAACGAGATCTACACGCTCGAAGCGCATCCACGCATCTTCGCGCGCGTCTAAGCCCGCCGCACGCGCACGAGCGCGACACCAACGGCCGCGGAGAACATCCCAACCCAACCAAGTGGCGGCAAGACTTCATGCGCGAGCAACCACGCAACGAGCGCCGACATTGGTGGGACGAGAAAGAAGAGCGAGGCGGTCGTCGACGCCTCGCCGCGGCGCACCATCGCGAGTAAGAGCGTCACCGCCACGAGTGAATTGCCGAGCACGAGATACGCGAGTGCGCCCGCGAGTTTCGGCGTCCATGCGACGGTAAAACCCTCGAGAACGAATGCGAGCGGAACGACGACGGCGAGCGCGACGCTGCATTGTATGATATTCGCCGAGACCGGGTGGAGCGATTCACCGAAGCGGCGCTCGTAAAGCGTCGCCGACGTCATCGCGACGACGGCGACCGCCGCTGCCGCGAGACCGAAGAGCGGCGGCGCGGCGAATGCACTGCGCGCGAAGATAACGAGCGCGGCGCCCGCAAGACCGAGTGCGAGCCCGAGCCACACGCGCGCATCGACGCGTTCGCCCGTGAGTTTTGGCGCGAGCAGCGCGACGAAAATCGGCTGCAAGACCGACATCAAGCCCGCGGTTCCGGCAGAAACGCCATGTGTGATCGCGACGTAGATGCCGCCAAAATTAGCGACTTGGATCAAGAGTCCGACGATGGCGACATGAAGCCAGCCTGCGCGCGACGTCGGCCACGACGGGCGCACGAATGCAACGAGCGGCAGTAAGACGGCAATCACGAGAACGTAGCGCAGCGAGAGCAGCGCGAAGGGCCCCGCTTCATCGAGGCCAAGTTTTGCAAACGTAAAACCCGATGACCAGAGCACGACGAAGAGCGCGGGCGCACCGACGCTCCACAGCACCGATTTCCGTTTCACGCGAGATATCGGCGGCTGCGCGAGGCCGCTCACATGAAAATCGAAAGTGGTAGATACGCGCCGACCACCCAATGCGGCGCATCGACGATCTCGCTAATTTTGAGATCGACTGCGACGCTGCAGAGCATGTACGCATCGGCGCGCGAAAGACCATAGGTGCGGCCGAGGTGCGCGATCATATTGCGAATCGCGTTTCGCGCCGCTTCCATGAGATCGGGACCGATTCCATCGGTTGCGTAGAATCCGGCGGTGTTGGTGCGCGCGGCGAGCGGCCCCGGCGTTTGAAATTCGGGTTCGGCGACGGGCCGATCGCGATGCACGGTCAGCCGAACGCGCGCGCGTACCGGCGTCTCGATCGCCGTGCCGCAGACTTCGCCATCGCCTTGGGCTGCGTGTCCGTCGCCAAGTGAAAAGAGCGCGCCCGGCGCTTCGATTGGGAGCAAAACGCGCGAGCCGACCGTGATGTGTCGCGTATCCATATTGCCGCCGTGACGGTATGGCGGGATCGTCGAGAGCGCGCCCGCTTTCCCGGGCGCGAGGCCGATCTCGCCGCAGAACGGTGCCAGTGGAATGCGAATCCCCGGAGCGAACGTGGCGAAGCCGCCCGCGCCGCCGTCGAGCGTCCAAATTTTAAGTGCGGGTTCGACGAACTCATCGGCGAGCAGACCGAAACCCGGAATGATCGCCGTCCAGCCCCACGTCGCGGGTTCGATTTCTAGAAATTCGATCTCGAGCGTATCGCCCGGCATCGCGCCGTCTACCGCAATCGGGCCGTTGACTTGATCTATCCGCGCGAAATCGAGCGTCCGAATCGTCTCCGCGGTACTGGTCGGATCGATTTGGCCGCAGGATGCATCGAGCAGATCGAATTCGACGCACTCCCCCGAGGCGATCGTTGCGATCGGAGCGATGCTGTTATCCCACGCGAGATGGTAGCGGTCGCGTGAGACGTGAATGGTGCGCGTCGACATACGCGGTGCGGTTGTGCGAGCAGGGCGGTGCCTCCCGCTCGCGTAGACGGGCCACATGTCTCCAACCCGCCGCCTTATAGGGCTCGTTGTTTTCGCGTGCGCGTCCCTAACGCTCGCAGGTGGACCGCTCCGCGCGGAGACGCTGCCACGGCCGCTACCCGCACTCGATTATCGCGCGTACGATGCGTGGAATGCGATAAGGACGCCGAAGCTTTCCGACGACGGCGCATCGCTCGCATACGCCCTGACCCCCCAAGACGGAGATCCGACGCTCGTCGTGCGCGCGCTCGAAGCAGGCACGGAAAAACGAGAGGTGCGCGGTACGAATCCGCTCTTTGCCGCCAGCGGACGGTACGTCGTCTTTACGCACGTCGCATCGAAGAAAGAGATCGACGCGGCAAAGAAAGCCAAAAAGACCGAAGCCCAGCAACCAAAAGCGGGCGTCGGGATACTCGATCTGCAGAACGGCGCGCGCGCGGAGATCGTCGATTCGATCAAAACGATCGCCGTCGCACGCGATGAAGGTCCGACGATTGCGTATCTCGCGGAGCCATCGCCATCGCCATCGCCATCGCCCGCGCCATCGCCCGCGCCGTCCGCGAGCGCATCGGGGTCGCCCGCACCCAAAGCCGATAAGACGAAAGCGAGTGGAGCGCCGCTGACGATTCGCAATCTCGTTACCGGCACGAATACGATCGTCGCGAATGCAACCGACGTCGTCATTTCGCAAGACGATCGGTTTATCGCCTACACGACGCAAAATACAACCGGGACCGCCGATGGCGTCCACGTCTTCGACGTTGTCGGCGCAAAGACGCTCGATATCGCGACCGGCGTAGGCCGCTATCGCAACCTGACGATCGCGCGCGATGGAACGGCAATCGCATACCTCAGCGACGTAAAGACCTACGCTAACGACGTGCCGATCGAGAGTGCGTATGTGGTGGATCTCCGGGCCGCATCGCCGACGCCGACGCTCGCCGTCGATGCGCGTACGGCTGCGATGCCGAGCGGTTTCACGCCGAACACAAACGGCGCTCTCGCGTTTTCACGCGACGGTAAACGTCTCTTTCTCGGCACGGCGCCCGAACCGACCCCAATGCCGTCCGGCACGCCCGAACCGACGAAGGTCGATCTCTGGTCCTATCGCGACGACATCTTACAGTCGCAACAAAAACATGACGCCGATACCGAACGCAAACGAACCTATCTCGGCGTCTACGATCTCGCGAACGCGAAGTACGTGCAACTCAGTACACCGGACGTACGCGATATCGATCGCAACGAGAATGCGAACGTGGCGCTCGGAAGCGACGATCGTGCGGGGCGCCGCGCGCAATCGTGGCTCGGTCAACGCTACGCCGACCTCTATGCGATCGGCCTCGGCGATGGCAAACGCCGTCTCATCGCGCGCCAAACCAGCGAGGCCGCGCTCTCACCGGGAGGCCGCTACGCGATCGCGTGGGACGAACGTGCGCGCCTTTGGTATGCGGTGCGCACGAGCGACGGCACGCGTGTAACGCTCGGTGCGCGTGCGGGCGTGCGTTTCGATCTCGAAGACGACGATCATCCGCAGGTGCCGCAGCCCTACGGCACGGGCGGTTGGCTCGCAGACGACCGCGCCGTGATGCTCTACGATCGTTATGACGTTTGGCTTGCGGACCCACAGACGGGTGCGGTCGTCGCGCTGACGCGCGGCCTCGGTCGTCGCACGCGCGTCATCTATTCCCCCGTCCAAAGCGATCCCGACGCGCTCGCCTTCGCGCCTGAAACTCCGATCGTCCTCTCGCTCTTGGACGAGCGCACGTTTGCGAGCGGGTTTGCGCGCGTTGCCGCAACGGGCGGCGTGCCGCAGACCTTGCTGCATCTCGACGAGGCCGTCAACGCCATCCCGCGACCCGTATTTAACGGCAGCTTGCACGACCTTGGCCGACCGCCGCTCGTCGCGCGACATGCCGACCGAGCGATCATCTCGCGCGAAACCTTCCGCATGGACCGCGACCTGTGGTCGACGACCGCTGCGTTCACGAATCTCGCGAAGGTGACGACGGCAAATCCCGAACGCGAGCATTTTCGCTGGGGAAACGAGCAACTCGTCGATTATCACGCGACCGATGGAACACCGCTACGCGCCGTCATGCTCGTCCCCGACGATGCGAAACGCAATCGCAAAGCGCCGTTACTGGTCTATTTTTACGAACGCTTCAGCGATCTCTACCACACGTTCTATCAACCGGCTCCGGGCACGAGCCCCAACTTCATGCGCTACGTTTCCAACGGCTACGTCGTGATGCTCGTCGACGTGAAATATCGCATCGGGCATCCCGGTGCGAGCGCGGTAAATTGCATCTTGCCTGCCGTCGATGTTGCGGTTGCAAGCGGCTACGTCGATCCCACGCGCGTCGGCATCGCGGGCCACTCGTGGGCCGCATATCAGATCAATTATCTCATCACGAAATCCAAACGCTTCCGTGCGGTCGAAGCGGGAGCCGCCGTCGATGATATGTTCAGCGCCTATAGCGGCATTCGCCTCGAGAGCGGGATCGTCCGCGAATCACAATACGAACATACGCAATCGCGCATCGGTGCGACGCCATGGGATCGTCCCGATCTCTATCTCGAAAATTCCGGACTCTTCGGAATCAAAAACGTCACGACGCCATATCTCACGATTCACAACGATCAAGACGGCGCGGTGCCGCAATTTCAAGGTATCGAATACCTCACCGCGATGCGGCGCTTAGGCAAAGAAGCGTACCTCTTCTCCTTCGATGGCGAAGAACATAATCTCAAAGGCCGCGAGCAGCAAAAGTACTGGACGGTGCATCTCGATGAGTGGTTCGATTACTGGCTCAAAGACGCGCCGCGACCCGACTGGATGAACGGCGTCGATTATCTCCATCGCGGCGAACGCGACATCCGTCCGCTTTTCGGGGAGAGCGACGAACGCACTCCGAAGTAATTCGCATGCAGACTCGACCACGTATTTTTTCGATCGTTTCCGTTTCGACGATCGCGCTCTTGGCCTCGCTCGTTTCGACGGGCGTTCCGAGCATCGCCGCGCCGCTCGCCGCTTCGAATGATGCGACGTACGGCGCGATCCAAACGCTCGCGCGCGAGATCACCTTTACGTGGGCGAAGATGCATCCGCTCGATGCGACGTCGCTCGGTCTCTCGGACGAAGATGGCAAACTCGAGACGCCTTCGCTCGCTGCAAACGCGCGCTATCTTGCCGCGATCGAAGGCTGGAAGCGCGCGCTCACGGCGATTCCGCTCGCGAACGCAACGCTCGTCGATCGCGACGACGCGCGCTTATTGCATGCCGAACTCGTGCAGTACGAACGCGATCTGACGCAAACAAAACGGTTTGAGAAAGACCCCGCGGCACCCGGTCGCGATGTGACCGACGCGATCTTCGTGCAATTCCAACAGTTGCCGATCGTCGGCCGCGACGGCGCAACGGCCGCCGATGCGACGCTCGCCTGGAGCAAGATCGTCTCGCGCCTCGTTGCAGCGCCCGCATACATCAACGCCGCAGAAGCGCTCGTGACGCATCCCGGTCACCTGTACGGCGTGGTCGGCTCGGAGTCACTTGCCGGCGTGCCCGATTTTCTCGGCGGCGCACTGACCGCTGCCGCAAAGACGCAAGTCTCGCCCGAAATGTTCGCGGCGTTCGTCGCCGGTCGCGATGCGACGGTAGCGGCGATCGCACACGAAAAGCGCGAGATCGACGCGCACGTCGCGTCGTGGCCGGAAAACTACGTTATGGGACGCGGCGCGTACGATGCGATGCTCCGCGACGAGCAACTCTTGCCGTTCACGAGCGTCGATGTGGAGCGCATGGCGCACGACGAACTCGCGCACGGTTGGGCCGTTCAAACGTGGGTTGAGGATCGCGCGCTTGCCGCGAAGACGCCGATCGGCCCGCTTTCCGGCGGTGGCCTCGCACCGGGTGGTCCCGCGCTCATCGGTTACTATCGCGACCGGATCGCGCAGCTCACATCGTTCGTTGCGACGCAGAAGGTCGTGGACGTACCCGCGTGGCTCGGGAGTGTCGATGTCGTCGAGACGCCGAAATTCCAGCAGCCGACCTCTCCCGGCGCATCGATGCGGTCGCCGTTGCTTTTCAGCAAAAATTCGACCGGCTATTACTTCATCACGCCGCCCGCATCGCTCGAAGATGCCGCGAAACGTCTCGACGCAAATGAAGATTTCGATCGCGATCGCATCTTATCGACGGGCGCGCACGAAGCGATGCCCGGCCATTTCATGCAGGGCTCGATCGCACGACGTCATCCTGATTTCGTACGCAAAACGCAGGAGAGCGGTGTCTTCGCCGAGGGCTGGGCGTTCTACGGCGAAGAGCTTTTCGTACAACTCGGACTGTACGGCGACAATCTCGACGCACGCTATTACACCGCACAATGGGAGCGCGTCCGCGGCGCGCGGGCGATCGTCGATCCCGAACTCGCGAGCGGCGCGATGAGCTACGAAACGGCCGTCGATTTTTTCGAAAAGCAGACGGGTTTCACGCACGCCGCTTCCAAAGCAGCCGTCGCGGGAATCGCCCTCTATCCGGGATACGTCATCTCGTACACCGTCGGTCGCTACCAGTTGGAGGCGCTGCTCGCTGAATATCGCGAGCGGATGGGTGCCGCGGGTACGCTGCATGATTTCCACACGCGCCTGCTCTCGTACGGCACGACGCCCTTCGCGATCGTCGCGCCGGAGTTGCTCGCCGATCTCGGACGCCCGCTCGCCGAGGTGCGCGCGAGCGCGAATTATTAGGGGTCTTCCAACGGCGCTATCGGTAGAACGACACGTTGTAGCGGCGTCCGATTGACGGGGTGTTGCGATTGACGAGATCGGCGACGGTTACGGGGGCTTGCACGATCTTCCAGCCGACCTCGGAAAACGTCTCGGCGTTGAAAATATGTTCGGCCAAGAGTGGGTTCGTAAAGGCCTGCGAAAAAGCGTCGATTCCGACGAGTCGGCCGATGAGCGGCGCGAGCGCGGCCCCGTCCGCAACGTCTTCAGCGTAGAGGCCGACGTAAAATTCGATGTTATCGACGTGCCCGTAGAGGCGTTCTAATTCGCGCTGAGCGTCGACGTCCGCTGTGATCTGATCGAACGCCGTCGCCCGCGGAAAGCCCGCCATCTCGCGGTAGTCGTTATAGCTCGCGAGTTGCGCCATCCGGCCGAGGCCGATGCTCGGCAGTTCGGCTGCGTCCACCAAAAAATCGGCGGTGTTGAAGAGACCGATGCGCGTCGCGGGCTGCGCGCACGTCTCTTCGAAAAGCGCGCCGAGGCCGCGATCGATCAACATCGCGTTGTTCCAGAGCGAATCGACCATCGGCATCGTCCGATCCGCATACGTGAGCGTATCGGGGAGCGCACTATGCCAGCGATAAACGAGCGTAAACTCGATGGCCATCCAGTTTTCGCGGTACCATTTTTCGTTGTGGAAGGCGCTCGGATCGGTCAAAAAATGGAATTTGTAGGGTGAAATGTGGTTGATATACTCTTCCACGACGATCTTCATGATCTCGACCATGAGGATCATCCGTGCGGTCTGGAAGAGACGCTCGTCGTCCCACGTGGGATAGCTCTGCGCGAGCAACGCGGCGAGGCGATTGTGTTCGCGCAGGCAGAGCGTCCCGAACATCACGAAACCGAGTTGAATGTTTGCTCGCTCGACACCCATCGCAAAGAGCTGGGCTTTTCGTTCGGCCGGGAGCCGCGTCTCGTCGTTGAGCGGAACATAGAGCCCCTCGAATTCCGGTTTGACGGTCCCGGCTTCCGGATCTCCGTAGTAGAACGGCGGGTACTCTTCACCATTGATCTGCTGGCTCTTGAGCTTGCCATCTTGGAAGCTGCGCAGCATGTGGGTTTGTTTCATCGTCAGACCGTAAACGGTACAGAGATCGATCTGATGATTCGAGGTGTTCCGGAGCCGATTGGACCGGTCGGTTCGTAAGAAGCCGTCGGTAAACCATTGGACCCAATACGGGAAGAGCATCGTCGATTTGTCGGAGAGGATCGTCGCGCCGTTTTTTTTGCGGAACAGAATGGCGAGATCTTCGAGCTTCGGAAGCGCGCCGTCACGGTTGAACTCGTGATCCGGGGGGAGATGGCGCCCGGTGTAGCGTCGATCGATGAGTGAATCCCACGACGTATACGTGTCGTCGTTTTTGGCAACATTCGTATCGGGGACGTGAGGATCGAGCGTCATGAGGCTAAAGGCGTACGGCCGCGAGGGGATCATCGCAATCGCGCTATCGACGAGTACTTTGTTCGCGAGCCGCGCGAGCGGCGGCACGTTCTGGATCCATGTCCAGACCAGCGGAGCGTGCGTGAGCACGTAGGTCTGGAGCTTGTTGCCGAACCCGTCTCGTGACGTGTCTCTCGCCATGATCGGCCCACCCTTTATTTCGTCACTAACGACCTCATACGAGCGTACCGTTTCGCGCCGATTCGGTCCTTGCGCTTTCCGGCCTCGCCCTTGAACCATCGCGACCTGTGGCGGTTTGAGGCGACCATGAAGAACCTTACCAACACGGCTCGCGCACTCGCATGCGCCGCGATCATCCTCCCCGTTGCGGCCCTGGCCGCAGGCGAGCCCGACCAGCACGTTCGTGGGACGATCTCTGCCATCACGGCAACGACCCTGACGGTCGCGACCCCAACCGGACCCGTGAACGTCATATTTGGTGCGAAGACGGCCGTCGTCGGCGTCGTCCCAGCGACCGCCGCCGATATCAAACCCGGGACGTTCATCGGAACGGCAAACGTACCGGGCCCGGGCGCTGCTCGCGCGCTCGAAGTCGTCGTCTTTCCGAAGGCGATGGCCGGAACGGGTGAAGGCGATTACGCGTGGGATCTCCCCGCAGGTGGCAAAAAAACGTCGACGATGACGAATGGCACCGTCGCGATGTCGGGCGGCAAACATTCCATGATGACCAATGCGACCGTCAAGAGCATGTCGGGTGGCACGATGAAATCCGTCATGTTGACCTACAAGGGCGGCTCGAAAACCGTGAGCATTCCCGATAACGCGCCGATCGTGCGCGTCGTACCGGGCACGAAAGCGCTCCTCGCGAAGGGCGCGCACATCGTCGCGTTTCCCGGCAAGAACGCCAGCGCCGTGCCGTTCATCGTCGTCGGCGAAAAGGGCGTCGTCCCACCGATGTAATTTTGGGTGCGCGGGAATCGCCGTCGACGAATTACGGAAACGTACGTTACCGTAGTTGTTTCGTGAAATACGTGAGTTCGAGGGCGGTCGTGAGCGACCGCTCTTTGATGTTGGCACCCGCGCCGTGGCCGCCTTCGGTCACTTCGTAGAAGTAGTATGGATCGCCGAGGCTCTTGAGTTTGGCGGCAAACTTTCGAGCGTGTTGCGGGCCGACGCGATCGTCTTTGGTCGTCGTCCAGATGAACGGTGTCGGATATTTCACCCCGGAACGAAGATTCGCGTACGGCGATATTTTTGCGAGAAACGCACGCTCCTCGGGAATCTTGACCGTGCCGTATTCGCCGACCCACGACGCACCGGCTTGAATCTGTTCGAAGCGCAGCATATCCAAAAGCGGTACCTGAATATCGACCGCATTCCAGAGTTCGGGATGTTGTGTAAACTGCACGCCCATCAGTAAACCACCGTTGGATCCGCCCTCGATACCGAGATGACGCGGCGACGTCACCTTCGTCGCGATGAGATCTTTCGCAACGGCGACGAAATCATCGTAGATGAGTTGGCGATGCGTTTTGAGTCCGGCATCGTGCCATGCGGGGCCAAATTCCCCACCACCGCGGATGTTAGCGAGCACGTAGACGCCACCGCGTTCGAGCCACAGTTTTCCGAGTACGCCGTTGTAGCGCGGCGTCTCCGAGACGTTGAAGCCGCCATACGCGTAGAGCAGCGTCGGATTCGTGCCGTCGAGGACGATGTTCTTGGGATGCACGATGAAGTATGGGATTTTCGTCCCATCGCTCGATGTGGCGTCGCGTTGTTCGACGACGTCGTTCGAGGCATCGAACTTCGGCGTCGTGCTCTTGACCGTCGTCACGGTACCCGTTGCGGTATCGGCGATGACGAGCGTGGTCGGAACGAGAAAGCTCGTTACCGTTATGAAGGCTTGCGACCCATGAATATCGGTATCGCCGAGCCCGAGTGCGGAATTGTTGGGGAGCGCGAGCGGCCGAGACGTCCACGCGCCACCGGGAACGGGCGTGTAGACCGTCGCTCGACCGTTGACATTTTCGAGTGAGTGCACGATGACACGATCGCGCGTCGTTGCGACACCCTCGATCGTTTCACGCGGCCCCGGTGCGAAGACGAGCGTCGGTATCAGATGCTGCGGATCGGCCGACGCCGCTGCGAGATCGACGGCAACGAGCGAGCCTGTTGCAAACGCCGTCGCACCGGGCTTCCAATCGTCGCGAATTTCGATGAGGAGTCGACCCGCAACGAGCCCCACGATGTCGGCTTTTTTCGGAAGCGCGAGTGTCGGGGTTACGCTGCCGGTGTAGAGGTGACGCTCGCTCTCGAAAAACGAAACGCCGCGATCGATCTCAACAGCGCGATGGCCATCGCCATCGCGTATCGTCGAGACGCTAACCGAGACGTCGCTCGTCGTGCCGCGAAAGAGTTCGGTCGCATTCGCTAGGGGCTCGCCGCGTTTGACGCGCTTGACGACGTACGCGTAGCCCGATGCCGTTAGCTCGCCCGGCGTCCATTCGCGCGAGGCCAGGAGCGTATCGTCGTCGACCCACGCGACGCTCTGCTTGCCGCGCGGCAACACGAAGCCACCTGCGACGAACGTGCCCGTTTTTAAATCGAACTCGCGATGCGTCGCCGCATCTTCTCCACCTTCGGAGAGCGCGATCAAACAGCGCGTCTCGCTCGGCGAGGTGCAATCGGCACCTTCCCAAACCCAGTTCTTCCCTTCGCTTTTGGCGAGGGCATCGAGATCGAGGACGGTCGTCCACGTCGGCATCGGGGTCGCGTAATCGGCAAGCGTCGTCGAGCGCCAGATACCGCGAACGTGTTCGGGATCTTGCCAAAAATTAAAGATGCGGCCACCGACAAATTCGGGGCCCGGTATACGATCCGTTGCCTGGTTGATCTTGAGGGCGTCCGCGAGAAATCCCGGAAAGTGAGGATCGCGTTCGAGTGCGCCGAGCGTTTTGGCATCCTCGGCCTTCGCCCATTTGAGCGCGCGCGCGCCATTGAGTTCTTCGAGATAGAGAAACGGGTCCGTTTTCGCAGGGGACGTGGCGATCGGCGCGGCCGCGACGGTCGTTGCTGCGACGGTGGGCATCGCCCCCAGGCTCATGAAGGACGTGCTCGCGACGAGCGCGGCAATAAAAATACGCATCGTTTTAACGAATTCGACCGACACGCGCTCTTCCCGTTCGAGTTCGGATGCCGATGCCCAAAGGTGGCGGCAAAATCGGCCCGGCAAACTGCCGTGTGACCGCTTCCATCGTGACCCTTCGTGCCATATCCGCAGCCGAAATCGACGGCCTCATCGCGCTCGAGACTCCAACGGAATGGGGACTCACCGTACCACCGGGCGGGGTCGACGGGGCAATCGTGCTTCGCATCGTGCGCGACCTAACATCGCGCGCAGCCGCACGCGGAATGCGTGCGACTGTGTAGTTACGTGCGCGAGGCGGTCGATCGCGAAATCGAGATCGGTTACGGTGTTGCGGCGAGCAGGCGCGGGAACGGCTTCGCCACGGCCGCCGTTGCAACACTCGTTCCAATCGCACGTGCCGATGGCTTCGTCACGCTCGTCGCGCAGACGGCCGTTGCGAATCCGGCATCGGCGCGCGTGCTCGAAAAGAACGGCTTCGCGGTGACGGGCAACCGTGTGGACTCCGAAGACGGCGAGCTCGTGCTCTGGCGGGTATCGCTCGGCAGCTGAGTAGGCAACAGTGAAGCGCGTGCGCATTTTTCGACGCTTAAGCGAGCAGCGTATCATACGAACCGACGCTACCGATCTTCGAATACTTGTTAATACGTTTTGTAAAAACAAAGGCCGCAGTTTTAGCAAGGCCACGATCTCATAATCGCGCAAAGAGACGCTGCAACGCCCCGTCGAGCCGGAAGCGCTTTTGAGAGGATGGCTCACCCTTGAGTTTACTCGTTGCCGTGGCAGCTCTTGCGTTCCTGATGTTCGTCGCCTATCGCGGCTTCAGCGTCATTCTCTTCGCGCCGATCGCGGCGCTGTTCGCGGTTTTATTAACCGATCCGAGCGGCGTTCCGACGGTTTACACCGGTCTCTTCATGGATAAGATGGTCGGATTCGTCAAACTGTATTTTCCGATCTTTCTCCTCGGTGCGGTCTTTGGTAAGCTCATCGAGCTTTCGGGCTTCGCGCGATCCATCGTTTCTTCGGTAATTCGCCTACTCGGACCGCAACGCGCGATGCTCGCAATCGTGCTCGTCGGTGCCATCTTAACGTACGGCGGCGTATCCTTATTCGTGGTCGTTTTCGCCGTCTATCCCTTCGCTGCGGAGATGTTCCGGCAAAGCGATATTCCCAAGCGTCTCATACCGGGAACGATCGCACTCGGCGCGTTTACGTTCACGATGGATTCGTTGCCGGGAACACCCCAAATTCAGAATATCATTCCGACAACGTTCTTTAAGACGACGACGTATGCGGCGGGCTGGCTCGGTATCATCGGCTCCGTCTTCGTGTTGTCGCTCGGACTTTCGTATCTCGAATGGCAACGCCGAAAAGCACTGAAAGCCGGCGAGGGCTACGGTACGGGCCACACGCAGGAGCCCGACGTCCAGGTCGAGACCAAGTTAGCAAACCCCTGGCTCGCGTTCTCACCGCTTCTGGTCGTCTTCGCGATGAATAAACTCTTGACGGCATTTATTCCAACGGCGTTCGGTCCGACCAATACGGTGAAGCTTGCCGGCCTCGTCGATCCAATCGTCACCGAGGTTCCGAAAGTCGTCGCGATTTGGGCGGTCGAAGGTGCGTTGATTCTCGGAATTTTGACCGTCGTCGCGCTTGCATTTAAAACGATGCGTTCGAATTTCGCGCAGGGCACGCAAGCTGCCGTCGCGGGCTCGTTGCTCGCATCGATGAACACGGCTTCGGAATACGGCTTCGGCGCGGTCATGTCGTCGCTTCCCGGCTTCCTCGTGATCAAACAGGCGCTCCGCGCAATTCCCAATCCGCTTATCAACGAGGCCATCACCGTCACGACGCTCGCCGGCGTTACGGGCTCGGCGAGCGGCGGTCTGAGCATCGCGCTAGCCGCGATGGCCACGCAATTTCTCGCCTCGGCGAATGCCGCCGGAATCTCACCGCAAGTCTTGCACCGCGTCGCCTCGATGGCGAGCGGCGGCATGGATACACTGCCGCACAACGGTGCCGTCATCACGCTGCTCGCAGTGACCGGTTTGACGCATCGGCAATCGTATCGCGATATCTTCGCGATCACGTGCATCAAGACGCTCGCCGTGTTTTTCATCATCGTCGTCTACTATCTCACCCACATCGTTTAGCGTCGGACGCGCAGCAGAGAGACTCGCATGGATACTCATCCACATCCACTGCTCAACTCGATCCGCGACGCGAATCGCGGGAAAGTCGTCTCCGCACTCGACGCGGTGCGGCTCATTCACGACGGCGACACGATCGCGACCGGAGGCTTCGTCGGGATCGGATTCGCCGAGGGTGTGGCGGTCGCAATCGAAAATTACTTTTTGGATGTAGAACACACGTTTCCAAAAGCGACAGGTAAACCGGGCCACCTGACGCTCGTGTATGCCGCCGGGCAGGGCGACGGAAAAGATCGTGGCCTCAACCGCTTCGGCCACGCGGGGCTGGTCAAACGCATCATCGGCGGACACTGGGGTCTCGTTCCGAAGCTGCAGCAGCTCGCGATCTCGAACGAGATCGAGGCATACAACTTACCCCAAGGCGTCATCTCGCATCTCTTCCGCGACATCGCGGCCCATCGGCCCGGCCATCTCACGAAAGTCGGCCTGCACACATTCGTCGACCCACGTTTCGGTGGCGGCAAAATAAACTCGCGCACGACCGAGGACATCGTCGAATTAGTCACGATCGGCGGCGAAGAAATGTTATTTTTTAAGTCGTTTCCGATCAACGTCGGCATCATTCGTGGGACGACGGCCGATCCCGACGGCAATATCACGATGGAACGCGAAGCGCTCACGCTCGAAGTACTGGCAATTGCGATGGCGGTTCGCAACTCCGGCGGCGTGGTCATCGCTCAAGTCGAACGCGTTGCACAGAGCGGCTCGCTCAACCCGCGCGCGGTGAAAGTGCCCGGCGTCCTCGTCGATTGTATCGTCGTCGCCGAAAAGCCCGAGCACCACATGCAGACCTTTGGAACCGGGTACAGCGCCGCGTACAGTTCGGAGATCCGCGTGGCCGTTACGTCGGTAACCGCCCTCGAGATGAGCGAACGCAAAGTGATCGCTCGTCGCGCGGCACTCGAATTGCTACCGGGCGCCGTCGTTAACTTGGGAATCGGCATGCCCGAAGGCGTCGCGGCCGTCGCGAACGAGGAGAACATCATCGATCTCCTCACGTTAACGGCGGAACCCGGTGTGATTGGGGGCATTCCCGCGGCAGGCGTAGATTTCGGAGCCGCGATCAATCCGCAAGCCGTCATCGATCAGCCGTATCAGTTCGATTTCTATGACGGGGGCGGCCTGGATATTGCGATTCTCGGACTCGCGCAAGCCGATGCGACCGGAAATCTCAACGTGAGCAAGTTCGGGCGTAAGATCGCGGGCGCGGGCGGCTTCATCAATATCAGTCAGAACGCGAAGAAAGTCGTGTTCGTCGGAACGTTCAATGCCGGTGGTCTGCGCTTAAAGTTATGCGGCGGCCGGATGGAAATTATCAACGAGGGAACGACGCGCAAGTTCGTCACGCAAGTCGAGCATCTCACCTTTAACGGCCGCTACTCAGCCGAACGGGGCCAGCCGGTACTCTACGTTACGGAGCGCTGTGTGTTCGAGTTGACGCTCGAGGGATTACGACTCATCGAAGTCGCGCCGGGCATCGACATCGAGCGCGACATCCTATCGCAGATGGATTTCATGCCTGCGCTTGCAGAGCCGATGCGCCTCATGGACGCACGCATCTTCGCCGACGAACCGATGGGATTACGCGAGCAGCTTCTGTGTCAGCCGCTCGAACAGCGTTTCGACTACGATCCCGAACAAAACGTCCTTTTCATCAACTTCGAAGGGCTGATGGTCTCGACCGAAGGCGACATTGCGGCCATCGAATCGCTGGTTTCGGCGCGACTTGGGCCGCTCGGTCATAAAGTCTCCGCAACGGTTAACTACAATACTTTCGCCATCGCGCCGCATCTTCTCGATGAGTATTCGAGCATGGTGAAGCGTCTGACGGACCGGTATTATATCAGCGTGACGCGCTATACGACCAGCGCGTTTTTGAAAAGTAAACTCGGCGCCGCTTTTCGGGATCGCAACGTCAAGGCGGCCCTGTATGAGACGGCCGAAGAGGCACGACGCCGGCTACCAAATGCCGGAGAGAACGCCATGGTTTAAGATTTTATTGCGTACGGTTTACCGAACGTCGCGGATCAAGCAACGAGCCTCGCGCGTGCCGCAAAGATCGATGTGGGCCGCTGCGAGATTTCGCGACGGACGACGAGCTTATATTTCTCACCGGCGTTCATTTCGGCAAGCTCGACTGCAGCGCGAGACGCACGCCACTCATACCCGATCGCATGCCAAATTTGGAACGCATCCGTAAGACGCTCCATCGATGCGTGATCGCGACCTTCGCTGCGCAACACGAGTCCATGCGTAAAGTTCTCTTGTGCGCGCGTGCGAGGTTCTATCCGTGAGGCGTAATTTGGGTTCATCGCTTTCGAGATGTTCGTGTAGCGATCGAGCATCTCTCTCGCCAGTCGCGACGACATCGGTGCCGCCGCTTGAGCGAGGGAAAGTAGGGCATCTCGCGTATCGCCGGCGGCGTCGTTCCAATTTACCCCACGCGCGAGATCTGCGGCGTGTTCGAGCTCGTCGACGACCATCGGCATGTGACCGTGCTCGCGAGCGAAGACAGCCCGATCGACAGAAAGGATCACGGCCTCGGCGCCGGACGTCACATGTTTCGCGGCAGCTCGCAAATTCCGTAGCGCACCAATGCAGTCGCCACGAAGTGCGAGGCACCACGCGAGCGCCTCATACGTCGCAAATCCGACGGCTGCGAGATCTTCCGTCCACGATAGGCTCGGGACTCGGTCTTGCATCGCGGTTGCGTCGGAGACGACATCGAAGTCGCGCGCCAAGATCGTCAGATTTCGAAGCGCGAATGCCTCTTGGAAAACGTCCGGAACGATCGATGCGTCGAGTTTCGCAAGAGCAGCACGCGAAAACGTCGCATGCGCATCATACGAACCTTCAGTACCGTAAATCATGCCGCGGAGCTCGAGCACCCGTGCTGTGACGTGATCGAGCGGAATCATTCCGCTGGCCGAGGGCGCGAAGTTCTTTGCTTTTATCGTCGCGATCGCCTGATCGCAGAGTGTTGCCGCTTCTGTGAGATCGTTCGCCCCAAATGCAGACAACGCACGATAAAAATCTCCCTCTATTTCTAGAGAGACGTCGTTTGACGAGATCGCGAAAACTCTCGCTTCGATAAAATGCTTGCTGGCTTTATCAGCCTGACCTAATCGCCCAGCAGCGACCGCGCTCAGCAAGGCATGGTCGCTGCGCCCTGCGTCGCTAAGCCCACCCGTATCGATGTGTTCGAGGGCATCCATAGCCTGGTCAGGAGTTCCAAGCCTAAGCAGAGCTCGAGCCCGTAGGAACGACATGTCGGGCGTCCTGCCGCCGTGTAGTTCATTTACGCAACCGTGAAAAGAAGCTGCTCGGTATAAACCGAGCGCTTTCTCGTAAGACCCTGGTCGCGGCACCAACCGGATGATTCCCGATTCCAAACTAAACCTCGCTGTGAGGCATAGCTTATCTACGGCAGCTGCCGAACCCCTCAAACCCTACAGCGCTTATTTACCGCTTGCAGCTGATCCCGACATCGCGTGCATCATGAAATGGCTGAATGAGGTCGAGAGGTGGCTCAAAGCGAGCGAGATCGTCGCGAAATCGAAACTCAGAACTGCTACGTGATGCATTAGATAGGCCTTTCGACTGCTTAGAGGGGGGCGTCCTAAGGACTAGCTTCTGTGAGAGCGCTAAGCTCATCCAGAAAATATGACCCAGGTCACACTTGAGGAGTTTTATGCCTTGAAACCTGTGATAGCCTGCTTGCTGCTTTCCCTGGTTTCAAAGCCGAACCCGTATAGACCAGGACTTAAGACACAGTATCCCTCGGCAGGCATTGAAAAGATACACTTTTGTAAAATTTGTGTTAAGACTCACCTCGCAATCCATAACTATTGCTTGCTTGCTAGGGTGCGCCTCACGACCGTTCGGTCAGTTGGAACTTTCCGGGGAGTCGAAAACGCATTTGCTCGCTGTAATGCTTCACGCGTATCCAAGAGAACACAATACCTAGAATCGCTCGCGGCTGGAATCGTCGTTTTCCGCGCGGCCGATCGCCCGAACGTGAGAGCTGCGCTTTTTGTTACGCCATTTGCTGGTCGGATTCGGCAGGCTCATGCTCTTGCGCGCATCGCTCGTCGACTGACGTCAAAAGCACGATGGCCCACCTGGTTTGGCTCAAGCGCGATCTGCGGATTGACGACCACGAAGCGCTCGCGACCGCAGCCGCGCGCGGAACGTGCGTCGTACTCTACGTCTACGAGCCCGACTATTACGCGATGCCGGAATTCGATCCGTCGCATCACACGTTTATCGATGCATCGCTCGCGGAACTCGAACGCGCGCTCGCAGAACGCGGCGCGCGTCTGACGTATCGCTATGGCGCGATGCCAGATGTTCTCGAAGCACTGCATCGCGAGATCGCAATCGAGAGCATCTCGAGCCACGAAGAAACGGGCAACGCGATCACCGCCGCGCGCGATCAGCGCGTGCGGGCGTGGGCGAATGCTCGCGGCATTCCGTGGTTCGAGTACGCGCAGACCGGCGTCGTGCGCGCGCTACAGACGCGCGACGGCTGGGCGAAGCGGTGGGAAGCGCGCATGTTGCGCCCGATCGCGGAGGTACCGCCGCGCGTCGTCACCACCGACATCGCGCACGAATCACGACGCACGTGCGCCGATCTCGGCATTGCCGATCAACGCAAACCCGAAGCGCTCCTCGGAGGATCGGCTGCGGCGCACGCATTGCTCGCGTCGTTTCTCGCCGAACGCGGCGTCGATTATCGGCGCGGTATGTCGAGCCCCGTTTCCGGCGCCGTCGTGTGCTCGCGTATGAGTCCGTATCTCGCGTATGGCGCGATCTCGCTCAAACGCGTGTACACGGAAACGCTCGCGCGCGAACGCGACCTCCGCGCGCGCAAAGCCGATGGCGAGGCGATCGACGGCCGCTGGCTCGGGTCGCTCAAATCATTCTCGGGACGCCTTCATTGGCACTGTCATTTCATGCAGAAACTCGAAGACGAACCCGCGCTCGAATTTATGAATCAAGCGCGCTCGTACGACGGCCTGCGCGAAGACGATTTCAATGCCGACCGCTTCGCCGCTTGGCAAACCGGAACGACGGGTTATCCGATGATCGATGCATGTATGCGGTCACTCCATCGTGGCGGCTGGGTCAACTTTCGTATGCGCGCGATGCTGATGTCGTTCGCCTCGTATCACCTCTGGCTGCACTGGCGACCAACGGCCGTCTATCTCGGATCGCAATTTCTCGACTTCGAAGCAGGCATCCATTACCCACAAGCGCAGATGCAATCCGGGACAACCGGCATCAATACGCTGCGCATTTATTCCCCGACGAAGCAGGCGTTGGATTGGGATCCAAGCGGCGATTTCATCCGGCGCTACGTCCCCGAACTCGCGTGCGTTCCCGCGCCATTCATTGCAGAACCGCATCTCTTGCCGCCGATCCTTGCTGCGAGCGTCGGCTTTCGCATCGGCATCGACTACCCGTTGCCGATCGTCGATCATAAAGCGGCGGTTGCCTTCGCGAAAGACCGCATCTACGGTGTCCGTCGCGGCGCGGAAGCACGATCGGAAGCGAAGGCGGTGTACGTTAAACACGGCAGTCGCAAGCCCACGCCGCGTCGCGAATCTGCCGCCCGGCCTGCGGCTACGCGAAGCGAGTAGACTCGAACGAAGCGATCGCTTCGCTTTACGGCGGCGCCGATCGAACTTGCGTTGCGAGCCGCTGCACGGCATCGGACGCCGGATCGAGGGCGAGTGCGCGTTTAAGGAAACTGCGCGCTGCGCTCACATTCCCGCGCCGCAAAGAAACGTCGCCAAGCGCGGCGAGCGGAGCTGCGCTTCTGGGATCCGTGTCTCGCGCGCTGTCAAATGTAAGGACCGCCGCATCGAGCTGTCCGAGATTCACCTGCTGGCTTCCATACGCCAAGAGATACTTCAGAGCGAGCGGCGCTAGGCCCACAGCCGTCTCGTAGGCTTCGAGGGAACGAAGTTCGTGAAGATGTTTTTCCGGGCCCGACGGAGACGCATATGCGCGGCTCTGCTCGAGCTGGCCCAAATGAAACGACGCCGTTGCGAGCACATCGGGTTGCGTGCGATCTGCGCGCATGCGGATGACGACATCGCGCTCGAGCCCAAGCGCGTCGTCCAAGCGCCCATGCTGTGCGAGTTGGTCGATATGCCCTTGAAGCCACGTGACGTCGCCGGCCGCAAGATAAGCGGCGATGGCAGAGGCCGTATCGCCACGTGTGAGCGCGATTTGCGCTTCGAGCGCGAAGCGATCGTGAGACGGCGATAGTCGTGCGACTTCAGCGACCGCTCGCACGACGTCGTGCCTCGCCAGCGCCTCATGCGCGAATACGAGCCGCAACGTGGATGGCAACGGAAGACGCGGGTCGAGCTCGTCGATCGCGGCGACAAGCGCGCTAGGCACGCGCGTAACCCATGCTCCACGCTGCGCGTTTGCACGCAGCGCGACGCTTGAAAGTATCTGTAACGATCCGAGCACGAGCGCGAAGAAAACTGCCACGGCTATCGTAAGCAAGCGCATGTCGTGAGCTACTCGGCCGAGACGACGGGTCCATGCCACATCTCGAGCGGGAATCGATGAAGCCGTCGCCAGTTGCGAGCAAAAAAACGCGACTTAGAGCGGAGAATGCGATCCCAGGGGAGCGCTCGTTCGAGACACAACCAACCGCGCGGATGAAAACGATCGAAGCTCTCGAGTATCGCGACGCGGGACGAGCGATCGGCCGCCTCGCGATACCGAGCGCACTCGCGATGCTCGGCGATCAACTCTTGGGCATCGTCGATACCATCGCAATCGGTTCCCTCGGAACCGCATCACTCGCCGGAATTACCGGCGCGACATCGGTGTTTTTAGTTTTTGCCATCGGGCTTTTCGCCTTCGGAAGCGGCCTGCGGATCTTGGGCGCACAAGCGATCGGCTCGGGACGCAGCGAGCGCTTCGGAACGATCGTCCGGTCGTCGATGCTCGTGCCGCTGGGGATTAGCGCGATAATCGCCTTCGCTCTGAGTTTCTTCGCCCGACCGCTCATGCAAACGATCTTGCCGCACACGGCCGCAATCGACGCAGCCGCACACTATCTCGCGCTGCGCGCCTGGTGCCTCGTTCCGATGGTACTCACGGGACAACTCATCGTCGCCTTCGCGACCGCGGGCGATACGAAACTCGCGTTGCGTGTCCTCATCGTCATCAACGCAGTTCACATTCCCTTACTCGGCGTCTTCGCGCTCGGCTTGGGTACGCATCGCCCACTCGGCCTTGCAGGCGCCGGCCTCTCCTCGCTCGTCGCCGAATTCGTCGGGCTCGGCTATGCGATCTGGGCGACGACGAAGCGGCCGGAGTTCGGCATCCTCGCGTCGTGGCGGATCGATCGTGCGATGGTGAACGCGACGACATCGCTCAGTTGGCCCGAGTTCGTTTTTCTCACGCTGCAAATTTTACCCGATCCGATCACGATCGCACTCCTGGCACCCGCGGGCTCCGAACTCATTGCTGCGTATCGCGCGCTTTCGGTTATTAACGATGCGACGTGGGCGATACCCGGCTCACTCGGCGACGCGTGCGAAACGATCGTCGGGCAGCGCATCGGGGCGCGCGATTACGCGGGAGCGCGGCGCTTTATCGCAGAGTCGCGACGCATCGGCCTCAAGGTGTGTCTCGCGACGGGAGCGCTCGTCGCGTTGCTCGCGTGGCCGCTCGCCGCGCTCTGCACGCTCAACGTCGCACTCGCCACAATCGCAGCGTTGCCGCTTGCCGTGCACGCAGCGATCACGTTGCCGCTCAAAGGCTACGCCATGACGATGCTCGCGCCAATCCGTGCGGCGGGCAATACGCGATGGGTGATGCTGATGGGCATCGCAACGACGACGATCGCTACCAGCGGAATCGCGATCGCGATTCTCGTCCTTCACGCGGGCCTCTGGGCCGTTCCGCTAGGATGGACGATCGGTTGGCTCTTTCGCGACGCGGCGACGACCCTGCATCTTCGCAGCGGGGATTGGGAACGCCGCCGCATCACGCTCGCGAGCTAAGGTTTTCTTAACGTCCCGCGCGCCGCGCTCGTATCCGGGGGGTGCGACGGTCGGCGCTAGCGCAACGCTCTCGACGTCGACGAAAAAACCTTTTCGGCTTGTCTTCTTCTTGAACTTTACCGCAAACAGCGGCGTCGACGGGTTCCTCACCTTCAAGAGCGCGAACCCGTCGCCGCGTGCCGTCGTCGCGTAGATCGTGCAAAACTGAAGGGACGCTCAAAGCTTTCTGCTATCAACGCAACATGATTCAACGCGCAGGGCTCGATCGGGCACAACTCAACGCTATCGTTCCCGAGGCCGTGCTCGAGGATTTCATCGAGCGGCACACGATGGTCTTCGTACAGCATCGTTTCGCAGGCGCGCAGGGTGAGGATTCCGTCCACGCCCTCGGTGAGTGCCAAATGCATCGCACGGGCGACATGCTGATCTTGCAAGACGTCCGCAATAGAAAGAACGAGTGGCGCGTAAAACTCGCCGACTTCACCCTGACGCAGATGGATGCAAACGGGATCGAACTCAGCAACGAACGCGATCGATATGCGGCCTTCGTTCCAACCGACGCATTCATGAGTGAATGGCGCCGTTTTAGCGGGACCTAAACACCATTTTCGAAAGGCGAACATGAAGAAGTACACCGCTGAACTTATCGGAACTTTCGTCCTCGTTTTCGGTGGCGTCGGGAGCGCCGTACTCGCCGGTTCGAAGATTGGCAATGTCGGCGTCTCCTTGGCGTTTGGGCTTTCGCTCCTCGCCATGGTGTACGCGATTGGCCCCATCTCGGGCTGTCATGTCAATCCGGCAGTCACTCTCGGGCTCTTTTTAGCGAAAAAAATGCATGGAAGGGACGTCGCGGGTTATTGGATCGCACAGGGTCTCGGAGCGATCGCCGCCGCTGCCGTCCTGCTAGCCATCGCCAGTGGCGCGCCCGGTGGATACGATCCCGCGGTGTCGGGCTTAGGCGCGAATGGATTTGGGGCGCATTCTCCGACAGGATACGGGCTGGTTGCCGCGTTCATTTGTGAAGTGACCCTTACGGCGTTCCTGGTTTTTGTGGTTCTCGGAAGTACGGACGTTTTGGCGCCGGTCGGTTTTGCAGGTCTGCCGATCGGCTTTGTTTTAGCGATGATCCATCTGGTCAGCATTCCGGTTACGAATACATCGGTCAACCCGGCGCGTAGTCTCGGTCCCGCGCTATTCGTCGGCGGGTGGGCTTTATCGCAGCTCTGGCTCTTCTTCGTGGCTCCGTTTATCGGCGCCGGCATCGCTGCCGTCATCTACAATGCGATCGGACGCGGAGGACCGGTTCTGGATCTCCAGCAGAATCCGACTATTGAAGACGATAAATTAACACGACTCGAGACATCTGCGAACCCGAGTTAGCCTGGTGTTACGTCCAAGATAGAACTGTATGGCCCGTCTTGGCCCTACATCATCCGATCATGGCGGCGTGATATTGTCGCCCGGTTCCTTCGGCTTCTTCGCGCGTGTCACGAGCGTGCCATCCGGAAAGAGCCCATCGTATGCGGTCGGCAGTGGCGTATACGGCGATTTGGTAAGCCGAGCGAGACCCGCTCGGACGAGGTTGGTCAACAGTCATAGCATCGTGTTCGCAAAGACCGCCGACATGAAGCCAAGGTTACGTTCCGCTTCGTTTTGAATGGGGCGCTGCCGGGGGCGAAGACGTCCGGTTGCGAGGTGTAACCGCTCGGACCCACGAGTTTGGTCGAGATACCGAATCGATCGACCAAGTTCCGAACGGGTGGGTGAGCGCGACGGAGAACTTCTTGGTGCGGTCATCGGCTTGTGGCTGCCGTTTTTCGATTGCGCGGGGAATAACGAGGCGCTCGATGCGAAGAGCGTCGAGCGCCTCGTTACCTACATCGCGGGTTTGCCCGCCATCATCATCTTGGCGCCCATCGCGTCGGCTTTCGATTTGCAGACCATCATGGTCTTGTCGCCCGACTTGACCATCATCATGTGCGATTTCTTATCGGTGAGGCCGTGGTACATTTTCGTTTTGGTGTCGACCATGACCATCTGGTCGTGCGCGGCGCATTTGTTCGTCATCATTTTTTCTTTTGCGAGCGACGGCGTCGCGGTGGCGGCGACGGCAATACCTAGGGCGAGGGCTGCTGATAAAACGGGACGCATGAAGACTCCAATCGGATAAAAGTAAAAGCGTGACCTAAAAACATCTCTACCCTGCTCATAGGATTTTACCTCGGTCAACGCGGAGCCGGACCTTCGATCACGCGAACGAAGCCACTCGGGCGAATCCACCGTGCCACGGCCGTCCGCACGGAATCCGGTGTGGCGGCGAGTTCGGCGCGTGCGAGCGCGAAGTCTCGATCGGCCGGGAACCCGTTGCCGACGTTCGTCGTCAGGCGCGCGGCAAGCCCGTCGTAGCTCTGCGTTTGCAGCGCGACGTCGCTAAGGAGTCGGGACTTGGCGCGTAAGAGTCGCTCGCCATCCGGGCGTGCAGACGCGACGCGCCTGAGGTCGCGTTCGAGGACGGCCTGCGCCTTCGCGAAGTTTTCGGGCGCGCATCCGTACCGCACGACGAAGGTCGACCGCAAGAGCCCGCTTGCAAGTGCGCTTCCGACGCTATAGACGTATCCCGTCGTGACCCGCATGTCGCGGATAAGGACGGACGAAAAATCGCCACTGAGCATGGTATTGGCAATTTGGAGTTGCGCGATATCGGGATCGTGGATCCCGAGGGCGAGTGCTTGCGTCAGAATGACCGTATCTTGCACGCGACCCGTCGCCGCAACGACTTCCTCGCGCGCACCGTTATCGGCGACCGGATGTGGGACGACGTCAGGTCGCGCGCCCGCCGCTCGCCAGCCGCCGAACGTGCGCTCTGCGATCGCCTTCGCTCGGGCGACGCTCACGTCGCCGACAATCGAGATCGTCGCGAGATCGGGTCGAAACGCGCGCGCGTATGCAGATTTGATGTCGGCGAGAGAGAGCGCTTTCACGCCGTCGGCCGTAGCGAAACGTCGCGCCGGATCGTCTTCGGGATAGAGACCGTTGGCCGTTGCAACGAGGGCGAGATGGTCGGGATTGGTCGCATCGCCCGCTAGATCGGCCGAGCGTGCGTTCTTGACGATCGCGAAGGACGCGGCATCGAACGCCGGATACAACTCGGCGTCGGCGAGCAGCGTCATCCCGCGCGCGAAGTTCGCGCTCGGCACACCGAGGGTAAAGGTAAAGCCGTGGACGGCCGTCGCGGAGATCGCATCGAGCTCTCCCTGGTAGGCGACGCGCGAATAGTGTGTCGTCCCGTACGGCAAGAGCGCTTCGACGACGCTCTGCACGCCCGTTTTATCGGCGGGTTCTTCAAGGCCGGCGTCGTGCGCGATCGTCCCATTGACGGCGACGTAGGGGCTCGCGTGTTCGGGCTGGACGACGACGTGGAGGCCGTTGGATAAAACGAACGTGGTCGGAGCGATCGTCCGCTTCGGCAGCGCGAGGTGATGGAGCGCGTTCGTCGCCCAGATCGGCAGATGCACGGCTGCGGTCGTCGTCTTTTTCGCATTCGTATCGCTCGCAGCGACCGCGACGGTATCGCTCGCGCCGCCGGATTTCGGAATCGCGTAGGCAACGGTCGCCGTGGCTGGCACGAGGTACGCGCGCACGACGGCATCCACGGCGGCCGGAGTCACGCGAACGATCGCGGCGACGTCGTCGGCGGGCGTGCGATGTTCGACTGCGAGCGTTTGACTCCACGTTTGCGCGAGCGTTTCGACATTTGCGGCGGCGGTTTGCACGCGCACGATTTCGCGACGTTTCGCCGCTTCGACGAGGCTCGCGGGAACGCCGCGCGCGCGGTAGCGCGCAACGAGTGCGTTGAGATCGGCGATCGCGGCTCGCGGCTTCGTCCCGATCGCCACGCGCGAGATCAGCTGCAACATCCCGGCTTTGGGCCAGGTGCTCACGTCCGCCTCGACCGATTGCGCGCGGCCCGCAGCGACGAGTCCGAAGAGATCGCCTCGCTGGCTATTGAGGACGTCGCCCAATACGACGGCGGCGGCAAAGGCGGGATCGTCAAAACCGGGATAGCGATAGGCGACTTCCGCTTCGATCGTGCTTTGATCGCTCGTATCGGTGAAGGTCGCGGGCGCGAGCGGGGTCAGTTTTCCGACGACATGCGCGGGAAGTTTCGCCGCCGGCATCGCGCCGAACGAGCGTCGTACCGACGCGATCGCGACCTGCGGATCGATATCGCCCGCGATCACGTAGAGCGCATTGTTCGGGTGGTACCACGTGCCGTAAAACGCGCGTAGTTGCGGCGAGCCGATCTGCTTGCCGAAGCTCTCGAGGGTCCCCAGACCGTCGTTTGCGTAGTGCGTGCCGGCCATCACGTGGTGGAGGATCTTCACGCCGAGGCGATAGCTTGCGTCGCTGTTGTTACGCGTGACTTCCTGTTCGATCGCGCCGCGTTCTTCGAGCCAATCGCGCGGCGCATCGAGGATGCCCGCGAAACGCGATGCATCGAGATGAAGCGCGAGATCGAGATCGGCTGCGGGGACGAGATGAAAATACTGTGTGATCTCGGATTGCGTATCGGCGTTATCCTCATCGCCCGTGAAGCCCGCGATTTGATCGGCTTCGGGACCGCCGAGCGTCCGACTTCCGCGATAGAACATGTGCTCTTGTGCGTGCGCGAGACCGTCGAAGGCTTCGTCGTTCGAGCCCGCATCGACGTTGAGCCAGGTGGTCACCACCGGCGCCAATCGGTCCCGCAAAACGACGATCCGCAGGCCGTTGGGGAGCGTCGCCCGCGTGACTTCGACGCGCGGCGCGGCCTGCGCCGCAACCGCGGCGGGCAACACGAACGCGGCGAAAACCACGGAGCAAACGAGCGAGAGCGCGCGCATGGAAAACCTCATACGTCGGTCGTTTCCGCGCACCGCGCCGAGGCTCCGTTGCGGAGGTCGGTCGCATCCGGGTTGGACTTTTGGCGAACGGAGACCGAAGGTAGCCCGACAATCGGTATCCCCCATGAACGGCGCCTCCCTCGATTCGCTCACGCCCGCGCAATATCGCGAGCGCTACGACGCGTTGGTGCGCGATGCGCGGGCGAACGCGCCGCTCTTTGGCGGCACCGAGCGACGCACGGCGCCGTCGATTCCAGCCGAAGCGATCCGGAGCCGCGACGCGATTCCGGCGGGCTGGTATTGGAGCGCACGTGTCGCGCGTGGCACGACGCTTCGCATCCTCAATACGAGCGGAACACCCGGCATCGCCGCGTTCTTTTGGAGCGCACACGATCCGAGCGAACGCTACTGCTTGGGCGACACGGTCAAGATTCAATGGAGCGTGCGGCCGAGCGCGGGACGCGTGTTGCTCTCCGATATGGGCCGGGTGCTAGCGTCGCTCGTCGCGGATTCCGGATGCACGCACGACACGTTGCTCGGCGGAACGATACGCGATCCCGGTGAGGCCGAGAGCGCACGCAATACGCGCGACAATCTCTTGCTCGCAGCCGGAAAGCACGGGCTTGGAAAACGCGACCTCGCGCCGTTCGTGACGTTTTTTGCAGGCGTCGATACCGATTCGAGCGGTCGCTTTTTATGGGCGAACGCGGCGTGCGCGGCGGGCGACTTCGTCGATCTACGCGCGGAGATGGATCTCATCGTCGCGCTCTCCAATACGCCGCATCCGCTCGCGCAGACGCGCGTCGCACTCGGCCCGATCGATGCGATTCTCTGGGACGGTCCCGCACTCGCACCGGACGACCCGTGTCGCACGGCGACGGTCGAGGCACGGCGCGCGTTTGAAAATACCGATGCGCTCGTGCGCGGATGATCGCCGCACGTCCGATTTGCGATCGCGTGGTACCCGCGCGGACGGCGTGGTCTCACGCGTTGTATCGCGGTCAGATTCTGCGCATCGTGGATCTCGAAGGGCAGCAAGCCGTCGATACGCTCTTCTACAATCTTCACGATACCGCCGAACGCTACGACGCGCAACGGACGCTCCTCGCGCAGCGGCGCGCCTATCTCGGTACGGGTTCGCGCATCGTCTCGAACGACGCCAACATCCTCGCGACGATCGTCGCCGATACGTGCGGTCTCCACGATACGGTCGCTGGCGCGTGTAGTTGCGAAGCCAACACCGTTCGCTTCGGCCACGAGACGCGGTACATGCACGCGTGCCGCGAGAATTTTCTGCTCGAGCTGGCGAAGTACGATATGACCAAGCGCGACATCGTCGCGAATATCAACTTCTTCATGAACGTTCCCGTTCGGCCCGACGGCGAACTCACCGTCGTCGACGGCGTCTCGGCACCGGGGGCCTTCGTTGAAATACGCGCGGAGATGGATTTGCTTTGCGTCATCTCCAACTGCCCGCAGGTCAATAATCCCTGTAACGGCTTCACGCCGACGCCGATTCGCGTCGTCATTCGCAATGGGGCCAACCGATAGCCACGCCACTGCGAACCGTTCTCATCGCCAACCGTGGTGAGATCGCGGCGCGGATCGTGCGCACCCTTCGGCGCCTGGAGATCGAAAGCGTCGCCGTCTACTCCGATGCCGATCGCTTTACACGACCGGTCCTCGATGCCGACCGAAGCGCTCATATCGGCGGCGATGCGGCAGCCACGAGTTATCTCGACGTCGAGGCAATCGTCGCGGCGGCGCGCGCCGTGGGTGCGAATGCAGTTCATCCCGGCTACGGTTTTTTGAGCGAGAACGTGGCCTTTGCCGAGCGTCTCGCAGAAGCCGGGATCGCATTCATCGGGCCGCGCCCCGAGCATCTGCGCGCCTTCGGGCTCAAACATACGGCGCGCGAACTCGCGGCGCGCGCGGGCGTGCCGTTACTGCCGGGGAGCGGCTTACTCGATGACGTGACCACAGCGCTCGCGCGCGCGAACGAGATCGGCTATCCCGTGATCCTCAAGAGCACGGCGGGCGGTGGCGGGATCGGCATGCAGGTCTGCACGTCACCAGACGAGCTTGCGGCGAAATTCGAGACCGTGCGACGACTCGGCGCGAGTAATTTCGGCGACGCCCGCGCGTATCTCGAAAAGTACGTCGCGCGCGCACGGCATGTCGAAGTGCAGATCTTCGGCGACGGCTGCGGACGCGCGCTCGCGCTCGGAGAACGCGATTGTACGCTCCAACGACGGCATCAGAAGGTCGTGGAGGAAACGCCCGCGCCCGGGCTCTCCGTTGCGACCCGCGCGCGCATGCATGCAGCCGCCGTCGCGCTCGTAGAGAGCGTCGCGTACGAATCGGCAGGCACGGTCGAGTTCGTCTACGATGCCGCAACCGAAGCGTTCTTTTTTCTCGAAGTCAACACGCGTTTGCAAGTCGAGCACGGCGTGACCGAAGCGCGCTACGGCATCGATCTCGTCGAGTGGATGATCCGTCAAGCCGAAGGTACCTTCGCGCTCCCGCACCCGCACGAATTGCACCCGAGCGGCCACGCGATCGAAGCGCGCGTCTATGCCGAAGATCCCGCGCTCGGTTTCAGACCGTGTGCCGGCACGCTCACGCACGTCGCGTTTTCTGCGGACGCGCGCGTCGATACGTGGATCGAAACGGGAACGACGGTAACGGCGAATTACGATCCGCTACTCGCAAAGCTCGTCGTGTGCGCGCCGACGCGCGAGGAAGCGACGCAAGCGATGTCGCGCGCGATCGATGCGTCGGCGATCTGGGGCATCCAAACCAATCTCGCCTATCTCGCCGCAGTCATACGCGATCCCGTCTTCGCGAATGCGACGATGACGACGCAGACGCTCGCCGCATTCGCCTTCGACTCACCGACCGTGCACGTCGTGCGGCCGGGCGTACAGAGCACGCTCCAGGAGCTGCCGGGGCGGATCGGTTTTTGGCACGTCGGCGTGCCGCCGAGCGGACCGATGGACGATCGCTCGTTCCGCGTGGCGAATCGCATCGTTGGAAACGCGAGCGGCACGTGCGCGCTCGAGATGACGCTCGCGGGCGCGACGCTACGCTTCGATCGCGCGACGACGATCGCGCTCGCGGGCGCGACGATGCCCGCGACGCTCGACGATCGTTCGGTACCGTACCATGTGCCGATCGACGTCTCCGCGGGAAGCGTGCTCGCCCTCGGCGCGATCGTCGGACCGGGCAGCCGCACGTATCTCGCCGTTGCGGGCGGCTTCGATGCGCCGGAATATTTGGGTTCCCGCGCGACGTTCGCACTCGGAAAATTCGGCGGGCACGCGACGGGAGCGCTCGCGACGGGCGATGTCTTGCGCCTCGGCGCCGCACCGCGCGCGAACGTTTCGAGCGACCCGGAGGAACCGGCGCCGCTCGTCCACGCCTGGGAGATCGGCGTCGTCTACGGACCGCACGGCGCACCCGATTTTTTCACGCAGGCCGATATCGAGACGCTCTTTTCCGCGCCCTACGAGGTGCACTTCAATAGCGATCGGACGGGCATCCGCCTCATCGGCCCCAAGCCCGCGTGGACGCGCCGCGACGGTGGCGAAGCGGGCCTCCACCCCTCCAATATCCACGACACCGCCTACGCGATCGGGTCGCTCGATTTTACGGGTGACGTACCGATCGCACTCGGCCCCGACGGCCCGAGCCTCGGCGGGTTCGTCTGCCCCGCCGTCATCGCGCGCGACGAACTGTGGAAACTCGGCCAGGTGCGCGCGGGCGATTCCGTGCGATTCCACCTCGCATCGAAGACGCCGCTCGCCTCGGCGACGGCGATTCTCGCACGTCACGACGACGGCGGCGTTGCGGTGACGTATCGTTTCGCCGGTGATGAGAACGCTGATGTCGGTCGTCGCCACCTTCTGCAATTTGCGAAAGACTTCCATCATCGACGGACACACGCCGATGATCTCTCCGAATCGTTTGTCCTTCAGCTCGGCGGAGAGTTTTTCTTTGTCGGCGCGCAGCGCGGTGAGCTCGGCGACGTTGTTCGTCTCACGCAGCCACCCGCCCGAGGCCCACTCCGTCTCGCTCACCGCCCAGGCCCAGCCCGCCGCCCTCGGCAGAGCCGCCGCCGGTGCCCTGCGACGAGCCGGCCACGTTCGCGAAGATGGTGCTGGTGCGGACGCTGACCGATCCCTGGATGTAGGCACCGCCGCCCTCACCGGAGCCAGAGGTGCCCGCTCCGTTCCCGTAGATAGCCACCCCCGAGAGGGTGACCCCAAACCCAGTCGACGCGGAGCCACTGGCATAGAGACCACCGCCCTGGCCGAAGGTGGACCCGGTTTGATTGCCGCTGAAGCTGGT
>ENA-OFCI01000144-OFCI01000144.1-metagenomes-genome-assembly--contig:-NODE-144-length-46247-cov-4.982551_pt1 | contig 46247 bp, 41 predicted proteins | sample MGYA00153391_OFCI01 | MGnify analysis MGYA00153391
ACATTTTTTGATTGGAAAATCCAGTTTTACGAAGATATGAGACCAAGCCTTGGCGGATGCGTGATAGGATTTAGCTCATTTATTGTTACCGTAGGCACCAACGGAGGCGGAGAATCTTTTTCGAAGAAGATTTTAGTAATGTAAGGATTTCATCTAAAGTTCAAGCTGACCTACAATTTTCTTTATTTGACATTTATAAAATCGAATTTGATGCACCAATTATCATTAAGAGTGTGAGCAGTTTTTCTACAGTCCCCTTTACTGCTTTATTATTTTTATCAGATGATTTATTTTATCTATGACTTCAAATGGGAGAAGGTAATTATCTGACTAATACAACAAGTATAGCTCTTAAAGGTGCAAAAAAAATTTTTAATCAACTAGGTGGTGGAATATTCTTAAGTATTGAAAATAATATTTTTATTTCATTGGAGGAAGATGAATCTAGTGATTATTATTTGCTTTCGACAACAAATAAAAGTCTGATGGATATTGATGACTTATTCAATTTCGCAAGAAAGTTATTTCATGAGAATAAAGAGCGAATCCTTTGTTGATTAAACTTGAAATAACCTTTTCTTTATAATTAAGTTAGCGTTGTGCTTGATTAAAAGGAATGAATAGTCCCCGGAAGTTTACAAATAACTTTTTAATTTGCCCTTCTGAATAATATTCTTCAAACTTAGAAGTGAATAATAAATCAAACATTTGAAAAGGTATACTAATTCCTAATACAGAACTTTAAAACTATTGCTGTTGAATAATTACTTTACATACGGAACCTGCAATAGATATAATTGCTCTTATTGTAAATGGGAAGGCTCTTTGCCAGACTTTAATGAAGGAAATAAAACAGAGAAAGTTCTTATGTACGATGTGAACTGTCCAAATTGTAAAAAAAAATTAGGGTAATGGGAGCCACCAATTATTAGTTTTCTTTTGCCTAATGATATTCTTAAACAAAAAGAAGTAATTAAAAATTATTATAAAAGCTTGTTAGCAATAATGATGGTGAATAATACAAATGAGGCAAGAGTAGAGGCACTAAAGATTAAATCATCCATTATAGAAAAGGAAATAGTGACCGAAAAAAAGAAAGAACGGGTTCCTAAACCAACCCAATTAAAATTATTTAAGGAATAAGTTTTGATATAAAAAAAGGCAATAGATCCTATGAATATTTTTAATTCAGAAAATTTTTACTGTAAAGCGGCAATATTCCAATGTATTTTATGTTAATACCAAACTCATATTTATTCAAATATTGAATGGCTAAAAACAGCTACAGAAAAGGATTGCGAGAAATGTAAAAAATCTAATAAAAATCATTTTGATGAACCAATAATTTATCGTGATGATTTAGGTAATTCAGACCAAGATATTCCTTTGCACATTCAAATTGCCAGTCTTCCCATTAACAAACAAAATTGTCTGGATTTCATTAATCAAAATGAAATGTATTGGACTGTATTTTTATTGAATTGCCAGCATTGTAATACAGATACCATGGAGTTTTCAGAATATACTGTTGGGAAAAATATAGCTCTATTTAATGAATGGTGTCAAGATTGTGCAAAACCCTCCCATCCTAAAATGGACTGGATCGATAAAAATGGAGCAAGTATTTTTATTGTCAGTGGAATAGGAGAAAGCTTCTCATCCTCATAAAAGTATTATCTATCCACAAACTAATTTTACCAAACACCATGAATAAGACATTTAAATACTGCGTGAAATTATTACAAGATTTAGCTGCAAGTTTGAACATGACCTATGAAGAAGTTAATATTTGGATTTTTGTAATTATTGAGCCTTTAGTTTTTTTTATATTGTTGTGGATAATGCACAGACAGTATCTGAAAATTAAAGTTTTAAAAGCACAAAGAAATGCTTCCCACAGTCAAGTCTAGAATTGCACTTCTTCCTTTTATAGTTAGTTTCCAATCCTCCTAAGACATTAATCTTCTTTCCGAGTTTATTAATGTTGAAAATGATTCCCCAGCTCAGCATCTACGCCCGATAGCAGTGGCTACCACGGTGAAGGTTTTTGTGCGTTAGCCTTGTGCCGGAGTAATAGCGGATAGCGGGACCACTGTTGAGCAAAGCTTCACTCGATGGCGTTCAAAACAGTATTGAGTAGTTAGTATTGAGTATTTAAAAAAGAAAGCGAAGTTGGAGACTCCAAATAAAAAAAATGTTCAGCACTCAATAAGTGAATGCTGAACATTTTGGTAAAATAATAAATAACCTTTTACAACTTTGGCACTACACCCATTTCGCTAAAAATAAAGGAGTAGATATCCGCAATGGTTTCGATGTTCTTTTTTGTGTTGCTGGCGCCATGGCCGCTGTTGGTATCTATGCGGATGAGCAGCGGATTTTTGCCTTTGTATTTTTCCTGCATGGTGGCAATGTATTTAAAGGAATGCGCAGGCACCACACGGTCATCATGATCTGCAGTGGTTACCAAAGTAGATGGATAATTTGCAGTGGTACTTACATTGTGCAGTGGCGAAAATGCATAGAGGTTTTTAAAGTTTGCTTCGTCTTTTTCGCTGCTGCCGTAATCTGCAATCCAGTTCCACCCAATGGTGAATTTGTGAAAACGCAGCATATCCATTACACCAACTTGTGGTATGGCTACACGTGCAAGATCTGGCCGCTGGTTTATAACTGCACCTACCAACAACCCGCCATTGCTGCCGCCACGGAGTGCAAGCCTTGCTGAAGTGGTATAATTTTCTTTTATTAAATACTCGCCTGCAGCAATAAAATCATCGAAAACATTTTGCTTGTTGAACAACATTCCTGCCTGGTGCCATTTTTCGCCATACTCACCACCACCTCTAAGATTTGCCTGTGCATACACGCCACCGGCATCCAAAAAAGGTAGTAGCGTTGCGCTAAATGCAGGCTCTAGATTTATATTAAACCCGCCATAGCCATATAACAACGTAACATTGCTGCCGTCTTTTTTTATACCTTTTTTATTGATGATAAACATGGGGATTTTTGCATCGTCTTTACTGGTATAAAAAACCTGTTTGGTTTCGTAAGCATCAGGATTAAAAGCAACTTCGGGTTTTCTAAACATGCTGCTTTTGCCACTGGCAACATCATACTTGTAAATGGTTGGTGGAACGGTGAAAGAAGTGAAAACATAAAACAATGTTTTATCATCAGCATGACCACCAATGTTGCCCCCGTTGCCAAGGCTCGGGTATTTAACTTCGCCTAGTTTTTTGCCTTTAAAGTCATACACATAAGTTCGGGTAGTAACATCTTTTAAATAATCTACAAATAATTTTCCACCGCCGGCATTTGCATTTTGTAAAGGCTCAGTGGTTTCTGCAATAATCGTTTTTGCTGACGCGGCATCCATCGTTTTTATTGGAATAGAAATTACTTTGCCATTAGGAGCCGCATCGTTTGTCTGTAAAATAAAATCAGTCGCAGTATTTTCAACAATATTGTAATGGCTGTTGCTCACATCTTTTATTAATGGTTTAAATGTTTTGTTGGTGGCTGTTAAATCCATCACGTATACGGCGTTTCCGTCAAATCCTTTTCCTCTGTCGCTGATGGTTAAATACAAATACATTTCATCTTCACTTGTGCCTGCTGTGTGAAAACGCTGCGGGTTATTTTTGTCTTCATAAATTAAAACATCTGCAGTTTGTGTGCTACCAACTTTGTGAAACCATACCTGATGATTTTCATTTTTTACACTCAATGCACTTGCACCTTTTTCGGGTGCGGGGTAACGGCTGTAGTAAAAACCATTACCGCTCCAAGCTGCACCACTTATTTTAACCCAATCTAATTTGTCAGCTAAATCCTTTCCGGTGGTCATGTCTCGCACTTTGTAAGTTTGCCAGTCGCTGCCGCCTTCGCTCAAACCAAGCACTGCATATTTACCATCTTTGCTAAGCCCAAAAAGCGTGAGCCTTGTTGTACCTTCTTTGCTTAATTTATTGGGATCAATTACTTCTTCAACTTTTCCATCTAATCCTTTTTGTCTGTACAAAACAGATTGGTTTTGCAGGCCATCGTTTTTATAAAAATAATACCATTCGCCTTTTCTGGCTGGTGCAGAATATTTTGGGTAATTAAAAACTTTTTCAATGGCAGACTGAAATTTTGCACGGTAAGGAATTTGATTCAAATAGCCGAATGTTATTTTGTTCTCTGCAGTAACCCAGTCCTTGGTTTCAGCGCTTTTATCATCTTCCATCCAGCGGAAAGGGTCGGAAACTTTTGTACCGAAATAATCATCTACTGTGGTTCCTTTCTGTGCGACTGGATACGTTAATTGTGCATGGGCATTTATCATGGAGAGTAACATTAGGGCTAAAGTAAATATTTTCATGGCAGCTGTATTAGTTGAATGGTTGATTAGTTGATTTATTTATTGATGGTTGAATGGTTAAAAAATTATATGAAAATTACGGAAAAACTTTATAAATAGTACCACGGTGGAGAATGGTTACTACTATAATTTTTGGATTGATTATTTGTAAACCCATTCTATAATTTCCTATTCTGATGCGATAGTAATTTGTGTAGCCACTAAGTTTTTTCAGGTCTTTAATTTCAGTTACATTCTTTGCTGTTTCCAACGCTTCCAAAACTGCAATAGTACTTTCTTTGATATATTTTGGAACTAATTTTAATTGTTTTTCAAATGTTTTGGTGATGATTATTTCCATGCCTTCATATTGGTTTTGAGTTGCGCCAAACTAAGCGTCTCCTCTTTATTTGTGTTATCCATCATCATCCCAAAATAGAAATCTTCTAGCTCTTCATTTTCTATAACATTTAAAATTTTATCTATCTCTTGATCTGTCCAGGAGTTGCGTTGTTTTTTTACGGAGAAATGATTTGGTAATATTCCAATTTTTTCTGCAATGAATATATTTTTATAACCGCTTTTATTAATAAGTATCGAAATATTCTTTTTTAGTAGTTGATATTCTCCGATAATCTCTCTCATGTTTTGTTATTTACATTACAAATATAGTACTTTTAAAATACAGAAATGTGTTGAATAGTTGATGTTTGATGGTTGCTAGTTCGTTGGTTGAATAGTTGAATCCTTAGATCTATAAAATTATAAAATTCTCTAAATAATTTTACTTCAATCTTGTGTCTCACATCTAATATCTTACATATACAATAATATTCCTTTTAGAAAAAGATATGCGACATAAAAATAAATAACAATTCCTGTAACATCTACCAGCGTTGCCACAAAAGGCGCTGATGATGCTGCGGGATCGAACTTTAATTTTTTTAATATAATTGGCCACATCGAGCCCATTAAACTTCCCCAAAGTACAATACCAATTAAAGAAAAGAAAATAGTGGCAGCAACCGGTCTCCAGTAAATACCGTAATCGAAAATATGCAGATTCTGCCACAGTACAATTCTAAAGTAATCGATGCTTCCGAGTATTACACCAAGTATAAAGCCCGATATTATTTCTCTGCGCATTACTCGCCACCAGTCTGACAGCGTGACTTCTCCCAAAGCCATTGCCTGGATAATTAAAGTACTTGCCTGCGAACCGCTGTTGCCGCCGTTGCTCATTATAAGGGGTATAAACAATGCAAGTACTGTTGCCTTTTCTATCTCTCCCTGAAATACAGCATGGCAGTGGCTGTAAGCATTTCACCCAAAAAAAGTATAACCAGCCAGCTTGCCCTTTTCTTAACAAGTTTTGGAATACTGATGTCTAGATAAGGTTCGTCCAAAGCTTCTGTACCACCAATTTTTTGTATGTCTTCTGTGTACTCTTCCTCTGCTACCCAAAGCATATCATCAATGGTTACAATACCAAGCAAAATATTTTTATCATCTGTAACCGGTAAGGCCACACGGTTGTTCATTTTAAAAACCTGACCCGCCATTTCCTGATCGTCATTAACTTTTAAAGAAATAAATCTTTCATCGGTAAGGTCACTCACTTTTGCATCAGGCGCAGCCAAAATAAGATCTCTTATTCTGATATCATCTATTAATTCGCCCTTGTCGTTAATTACATAAACAACATCAATTGTTTCGCTGTTTGTTCCACAGCGGCGAATTGTTTCCAGTACTTCTTAGACAGTATTGTATTCATATAAATAAACATAGTCCGGAGTCATTAACCTTCCAACACTGTTTTCAGGATAACCTAATAATTCTAAAGTGATTTTTCTTTCTGCCGGCACAAGGGTTTTAATTAACTCCCTTACCGTTCCTGTAGGTAATTCTCCAAAAAAATCGAAACGGTCATCCGGTGGCAATTCATTTAATAATTCTGCACTTTTAAATGCAGGAAGGTTTTTAATGATTCTTTTCTGCTCACTTAAATCTAAAATTTTAAAAACACTTGAGGCCCGGTGTATTGAAAGGTGAGAAATAATCTGTGTTTCATAATCATCAAACTCATAAATAAGATCTGCAACATCACTGATATTCTGGTCATTTAAAAATTCTTCTATCGCCAGCTGATCTTTGGATGCAAATGCCTCTTTGAACATTTGCTGCAGAGATATGCTGGATGTTTCCAAAGACATGAATAGTATTTATTAATTTTGTTTTGAAGTGTGACAATTTACCCTTTTACTTTTAAATTTCTTTAATGATTCTTGCTAGTTTATTTATGGCCGAAAGCCCTGGTAAGGGTAGAGGAATATTTACCAATGAATTGATTTTAGCCCATACTATTATTGAGATTGCCCCTGTAATTGTAATGTCTGCAGGTGATAGAAGATTACTTGACAAAACATTGCTGCACGATTATATTTTTGAATGGGATGCAAACAAAACACAATGTTGTATGGCATTGGGTTTTGTGCCGATTTACAACCATAGTTATAATAGCAACTGCGAATATTTTATGGATTACAGCACAGAAACAATTATGCTGAAAACAGTAAAAAGTATTGAAAAAGACGAAGAGGTTTTCATTAATTACAATGGAGATTTTAATGATAAAACCTTATTGTGGTTTGAGGCGAAATAAATTATTTTATGGTTTTTAAATGCTTCGTTTTAAAACAACCCATGTATTTTAATATTTCATATTTATTATTATATTTACATAATAAATACTTATTTATGAAATCAGTTCTCATACTTCTCCTTTTCACCAGTTCTGCATCAACATTATCTGCACAAAGAATATCAAAAATATCTATAAACAGTGCAGGGGTTTTACAAATGTTTACGATAACTACAGAGGATAATGCTGTAATTAATTTAAACTTCAATGGTGAGGTTGTTAATTATGGGACAGAATATTTTTCAGAGAAAATTCAAAATTATTCAAGAATAGAAAAATTTAACGGAAGGGTTGATTTATTCAGTGTTACTGATGATAAAGCATTGCAGGGGAAATTAAAATATATAGGAAGAACTGCAATTACTTATTACGCATCCTACGATATTGAAGCCCTTAGAGGCAAGATAAAAACTATTGGTAACTTATCTCTGGATTATTACATGCAGTACGACGATGCAATATTAAAAGGAAAAATTAAAAATATAGGCAGTACCACGTTGCAATATTTTACAAGTTTTGACAATGAAGCTTTGCGCGGAAAATTAAAGAATGTTGGTAATACAAATTTAAATTATTACACCTCTTTTGAGGATAAAGCTATTAAAGGCAAAATAAAAAGTATTGGTCAAACTAGCTTTACCTACTACACTTCTTTTGAAAAACAATTTGCAGGTGCAATGAAAACCGGTAATCAAACACAAAACATTGCTGGCATAAATTATCTTATACAGTAATGGTTTCTTTTAACTGGAAATAAATTATATTTTTAAAATTAATTGCATTGAAAAACATATTTTTACTCGTTTTATTTTTACCTTCTGTCTTGCTTGCTCAAACTATAAATAAAAAGCTACAAAAGTCTGTGCAGGCTTTGGTAAACGATTATAAAGGAGATATTGGAATTTTTATTAAAAGTTTAAAAACAGGCAAAGTTGTTCAAATAAATGCAGATACTGTTTTCCCTACAGCAAGCATAGTAAAAATTCCTATACTCATTGGTATTATTAATAAAATAAAAATCGGGGAATTATCTTATCACCAAGAATTTTCTTACAACGATTCTATGTTATATGCAGGTGTAGATATTTTAGGTTCATTTAAAAACGGCGAAAAAATTGAACTTTCTAAATTAATTATGCTCATGCTTTCTATGAGTGATAATACAGCAAGCTTATGGTTGCAAAAACTTGCCGGCACAGGTACTGCTGTTAATGTGTTGATGGGAAAAAATGGATTTGTAAATACCTATGTTAACTCAAAAACTGCAGGAAGAGAAAATGATAGAACCCGATATGGATGGGGACAGACAACGCCTAAAGAAATGGCTGTAATATTTGAAAAATTGTATAAAGGCGAAATAATAAATGATTCGCTTAGTAAAAAAATGATCCGTTTATTAGGCAGAAATTACTGGGATGAAGAAGCTTTGAGCGAAATACCTGCAACCATATTTGCAGCAAGTAAAAGTGGAGCAGTTGATGCAAGCAGAAGTGAGATTTTATTGGTAATGGCAAAAGAGCCATATATATTATCTGTCTTTACTAAAAACAATACAGATCAAAGCTGGAACACGTCAAATGAAGCATGGGTGCTTTTTAGAAAATTATCTAAAATTGTGTATGATTATTACAGCAGATAATTTATAATTATGCTTTCCTTCTTAAATTTAAATAATCGAGATAGTAAACAATTTTTACACTAAACTCATTGCTGTGAGGATTGTTAAATACAGCAACCAGGTTTTTGGAATAATTGTCATTGCTGTAGGGATTTAAAAACACATTACTGCCAAGCGCATTTTTCCAGTTGAATGTTATACGGCTTCCCCATTTAAAATCCCAGGTGTAAAACATATCAATATTAAAAACATTAAAGTTTCTGTTTCTACCGTCAGCGAAGGGAAAATCGCTCCAATTACCATCAGTTTTTAATTTGTAAAAAGATCGGTTTATAATATTTGTCCAGTTATGTCTTAACCTGATGGTAGCATTCATCCGGGCTGTAAAATTATATTGTCCGCCGACAACAATATTATTGGTTCTTACCGTTCTAAATGCAATAATTGGGTCATTGTATCCAACAACCAATGTGCTGACTGTATCTCTGTGAGAAAATCCCCATTGGCCTTTATCAACATTTCTATCAAAGCCTGCTGTAATTTGAAATTTATCGTTGAATCTGTACCGAGTGTTTAATCTGCTTGTAAAAAAAAGAGCATCTTTTACTTTGCCTTCAGCTGCCCCTATAAACCAGCCGGCAAATAATTTTTTGCGGCTGTCACTACTTCCACCGGCTCCCAAAAAAACATAAGCAAAGCGGTTTAATTTTAATCCGGGCGTTCTGGCTTCAAAGAAATCTACAAAACGTACAGGTTTTGTATTTAGTCTAAAATTTGCATCCCAAAAATTTCTAAATAAAAACATTGCGCTGCCGGAAACATCAAAAGAATTCCATTTGAAAGGCTTGTACAGGTAAGCATTTCTATAATTTAAATTGTAACTGTGGCTTAAATATTTTTTTGTTGGTTTGTTGTAGTTAAGGCTTACGCCGGTACCTTGTTCAAAGGAATTATTATTTTGTAAATAACCTAAATCATTTGGATCGTATTTGTCACTCTCAATATTTAAGCCTGTATTCCATCGCCATTTTCCGCTGATTTTTCCACCATTTAATTCAGTTTTATAGCCGTCATAACTTCCCTGTTTTCCAGAAATGTTACTGTACTTGCCGGATGCCCTCAATAAATAATTGTTCGCTTTATCAAAAACCGAAATATCTAAACCCGTTACGTTTGCATTTCGTGAATTGCCTTTGCGGGTAACATTTGTATTTGTAAGGGTAATGGATGAGCGATTTTTTAATGCCTGGTCAAGTACCAACACATTGTAATTTGTAAGCGGCTCAGTAAATATTATTGAATCAATTTTAGAAATATTATTTACAAGGATTGCTTCCATAGGTTTTGTAACTGCATTAAAAACTCCTATACCCAAATTGTGTTTTGTACGTCCGCTCAATTTTGTGGCATTATATAATCTTGTTATTCCGGGGTTTTTATCAATTGAATATTGAGGGTTATTTTTTGTAAAATCAAGAACCTGACCGGTACCTGATGGCTCTGCACCTATGCGCCTGCTGTAAAACAATCCTGCTTTATTAAACAGTTCTGTGCCTTCTGTAAAAAATGGCCTGTAATCATCAAATCTTACCTGAAAAGGTGATAGGTTTAAAAATACATTGTCGCTCTGTACCTGCGCAAAATCAGGTATTAAAGTAACATCTAAAGTAAAACTTTCATTGATGCCGTATTTAACATCCATGCCACCGCTTTTTATAAATTCAGTTTGTTTTTTACCATTAACAGTTGGCGACTGCCGAAAACCTCCACTGATGTAAGGCAAAAAAGAAAGCCTTAACGGCGGAACAATATTGGTAAGATTGGTTAATTCTCCCCATTGGTTTATGCTGCCGTCTTTATTAGGATCCTGTGGGCTCCAGGTATCATTTTCATTTTTATTTCTTATAAAACGGGTAAGTTGAAGTCCCCAGGTCTGCACATCTTTTTTAGTAAAACGAATGGCACTAAAAGGTATTTTCATTTCAACAATCCATCTGTCAGGCTGAATACTTACTGCACTTTCCCAAACTGCATCCCAACTTCTATCTGTACCGTTTGCTGTAGATTGTCTTGCATCGCCCTGCACACCTGCTGCAGTAACCTGAAAAATAAATCCATTTTGTTTGTCGAGATAAGGGTCTAATCCAAAAGTAAAAATATCGCAATCCTGTCTTTCATTTCCGTCTCTTTGTGTTAACTGTTTGCGTATGTTTTTTACATCATCATACATGGTTGCCAGCACAAAGATTGCTTCATTATTATATGCGATTTTTACCTCAGTGTTTTTTGTAGGTTGCTTTCCAAAATCTGGAGAGGCAATAATAAAATCTTTAATGCTGGTAACATTTTTCCAGTTAAGATCGTCAGGTTTACCATCAATTTTAATATTGCCGGTAATTTTTGTGGCTGCATATTTTTTTATCTGCCCAAAGCCTAAGGCACCTATAAAAATAAAAAGGAGAGAAAAGAAATATTTCATTTGAATTAAAATACGAAAATAAAAACTTTATATAAAGACAAGTCAAGAAAAGTATGAGTGGGCAAAATGAATAATAAAAGATTTTTATAAAAAAAGGCTGATGCATTTTACATCAGCCTTTTAAAAAATTAATCAGCCTGCTTCTCTGCAAATTCTCTCCTTATAATGTTTAGTGCAGCACCGGCTTTAAACCATTCTATCTGCTGTTTGTTGTAAGTATGGTTCACCATAATTTCATCTTTTGAACCGTCTTTATGTTTAAGTACAAGTTTTAATCTTTTGCCGGGAGCAAATGTTTTTAAACGAATAACGTCAATTATATCATCTTCCTGAAACTTATCATAATCTGTTTTGGTTTCAAAAGTAAGCGCCAGCATGCCCTGCTTTTTAAGGTTAGTTTCGTGAATGCGTGCAAATGATTTTACCAATACTGCTCTTACACCTAAATGCCGTGGTTCCATTGCCGCATGTTCACGGCTGCTGCCTTCACCATAATTTTCATCTCCGACTACAATAGTTCCAATGCCTGCCGCTTTATATGCACGTTGAGTATCAGGAACGGAACCATATAAACCCGTAAGCTGGTTTTTTACCAGATTGGTTTTATCGTTTGCAAAATTTACTGCGCCTATCAACATATTGTTACTGATATTGTCTAAATGTCCCCGAAATTTTAACCATGGGCCGGCCATAGAAATATGATCTGTAGTACATTTTCCTTTTGCTTTTATAAGCAATTTTAATCCCAGTAAATCATCGCCTTCCCATGCTGCAAAAGGTTCTAATATTTGTAAACGTTTACTGGCTGGCGATACAATAACATTTACGTCACTGCCATCTGCAGCCGGTGCCTGAAATCCCGGGTCATCAACTGCAAAACCTCGGGGAGGTAATTCATAACCTGATGGTGCATCAAGTTTTACCCATTCACCTTTGTCGTTTAGTAAAGAATCTGTAAGTGGGTTAAAGTTTAGATTTCCTGCAATAGCCATGGCTGTTACAATTTCCGGAGATCCTACAAATGCAAAAGTGTTGGGATTGCCATCAGCACGCTTGGCAAAGTTTCTGTTAAAGCTGTGAACAATAGTATTTTTTTCTGCTTTTTCTGCACCCACACGTGCCCACATTCCAATACACGGACCGCATGCATTTGCAAAAACAGTTGCACCGATTTTGCTAAACGTATCTAAAAAGCCATCTCTTTCAATTGTAAAACGTACCTGCTCCGAACCCGGTGTGATGGTAAATTCAGATTTTAATTTAAGCCCTTTTTCTGTAACCTGTTTTGCCAGACTTTCTGCACGGCTAATATCTTCGTAAGAAGAATTTGTACAGCTACCGATTAACCCAACTTCAATTTTAGTAGGCCATCCATTTGCGGCAGCAGCCTCTTTCATTTTAGAAATTGGCGTTGCTAAATCGGGGGTAAATGGGCCATTTAAATGTGGCTCTAAAGTATTTAAATCTATTTCAATAACCTGGTCAAAATAATCCTGCGGGTTTGCATACACTTCAGCATCGCCGGTTAAATGTTCTTTAATAGTATCAGCCATTGCAGCAATTTCTGCACGGCCTGTTGCGGCAAGATAGCGGCTCATGCTTTCGTCATAACCAAATGTGGATGTAGTAGCTCCAATTTCAGCACCCATATTACAAATAGTTCCTTTGCCTGTGCAACTCATACTGGTAGCACCTTCGCCAAAGTACTCCACAACTGCACCGGTGCCACCTTTTACGGTAAGTATACCAGCCACTTTTAATATTACATCTTTTGCAGCCGTCCATCCATTTAATTTTCCTGTAAGTTTTACACCAATTAATTTAGGCATTTTTAACTCCCATGGAAGGCCCGCCATTACATCACATGCATCTGCACCACCTACACCAATGGCAATCATTCCAAGTCCGCCTGCATTTACGGTATGGCTGTCTGTACCAATCATCATTCCACCGGGAAAAGCATAATTTTCCAACACCACCTGGTGTATTATTCCTGCACCCGGTTTCCAAAAACCGATACCATATTTATTTGAAACAGAAGAAAGAAAATCATATACTTCGCTGCTTTCGTGTACTGCTCTGTCAAGGTCAGTTTTACTGTTATCTTTTGCTTCAATTAAATGATCGCAATGCACCGTACTTGGTACAGCAACGGTTGTTCGGCCACTCTGCATAAATTGCAATAGCGCCATTTGAGCTGTTGCATCCTGCATTGCTACACGATCCGGTGCAAAATCAACATAGGAAATACCTCTTTCAAAAGGGTTGATATGCTCATTTTGCCATAAGTGGGCGTACAATATTTTTTCAGTTAATGTTAGTGGTTTACCGATGAGTTTACGTGCAGCTGCAACTCTTTTAGGAAAATTTGCATACAGCTTTTGAATCATTTCAATGTCGAATGCCATAAAGCGTAATTTGAAAATTAAAAAATTGGAAACCAAGAATATAAACTTATAATTAAGTTGATTTTATTTGCTTTCGTTAACTGCTGCAAAAATACTTAAAAAATTAATTACCCTTTTAATGAATTTGGTGTAATTTTAGGAGAGGTCAAAATAAAACAATACTTAAAATATGTACAAATTAAAACATTTTATAGAGTGGCATGTTTTCGGCGTTTGTACAGCCTTGGGTGAAAGAATGGGGATAGCCACTACGACCATTCGCAAATATTTTATTTACTTGTCATTTGCTACAATAGGTTCTCCGGTAATTGTATATTTTTTTCTTGCTTTTTGGATGAATATAAAACGTAATGTTTTTAATGCGAGAAGAAATCCCGTAAGGTATTTGTAGGTTTATAAAATACTTCCCCCAAAAAATATTGATATTATCTGTTTATTTCAATTTAAACAATGGAAATCATAATCAGTCTTATTAATTTAATGCACAATAAAAGCCAAATAAAGATTTGCTGCTATGGATAGCCCTAGCAAATGCTGGGTTAGATTATTAAGGAGCTACTACAAATATTTTACAAAATCGATTGCCTTATTCTCACCAGTTTTGTCAGCAAATCTTCCAACAAATCCAGCTTCAACATATTGGCGCCATCGCTTTTTGCTACAGATGGATTTGGATGGGTTTCAATAAACAAACCATCTGCACCCGTTGCTACTGCTGCTTTTGCAATAGTTTCAATAAGTGATGGATTGCCGCCCGTAATACCACTTGTTTGATTTGGCTGCTGTAGCGAATGTGTACAATCCATAATTACGGGTACGCCAATTTCTTTCATCCAGGTTATGTTTCTGTAATCCACAATTAAATCCTGGTACCCAAAAGTGTTGCCACGGTCAGTAAGCCAAACTTTATTGTTGCCGGCCTGTGTTATTTTATCTACCGCAAATTTCATTGAGGGGCCGCTTACAAATTGTCCTTTTTTTACATTTATCATTTTCCCTGTTTTTGCAGCTGCAACCAACAAATCTGTCTGGCGACAAAGAAATGCAGGAATCTGCAAAACATCTACATATTCAGCAGCCATAGCAGCTTCCTCGTGTGCATGAATATCTGTAGTGGTAGGCACATTAAATTTATTGCCCACTTTTTTTATGAGCTTTAATGCTACTTTATCTCCAATGCCTGTAAAACTGCCGGCACTTGTGCGGTTTGCTTTGCGGTAAGATGCTTTAAATATATAAGGTATCTCCAGTCGTCTACAAATGGCAGAAACTTTTTCACCAATTTCCATTACTATTTCTTCTCCTTCGGTAATGCAGGGACCTGCTATAAGAAAGAAATTATTTTTATTGTACAGTTGGTTGGCAAAAAGGGTAGTTAAATGTTTATCCATTTCGCAAAAATACATCTAATACAATTATTTAAAACCTCGAAATACAGTTGTATTTACTGGTCTTTACTTCATATTTTCATTTTACATTTGCCAAAAAGGTAAAAAGTAAAATGATAAAAGAGAAAATTTTAGTTATTGGTGCAAGTGGACAAATAGGAGTAGAGCTTACAATAGCACTAAGAAAAATATATGGAAATGCCAATGTAATTGCAAGTGATTTAAGAGAACAAAATCCTTTGCTGGAAGGTACAGGGCCCTATGTTAGTCTGGATGTGATGAACAAGGAAATGTTGCATGTGCAGGTTATAAGGCAGGGCATTACACAGATTTATTTACTGGCAGCCATCTTATCTGCCACCGGCGAAAAAAACCCAAACCTTGCATGGAACTTAAATATGCAGAGCCTTTTAAATGTTCTTGATATTGCCAAAGAAGAAAATCTGCACAAGGTTTACTGGCCAAGTAGTATTGCGGTTTTTGGTCCTACATCGCCTAAACACAATTGCCCCCAACAAACTATTATAGAACCTACAACGGTGTATGGCATCAGTAAATATGCAGGGGAATTTTGGTGCAACTATTATTTTAACAGATATGGTGTAGATGTGCGCAGCCTACGTTATCCGGGTCTTATCAGCTATAAAAGTTTACCAGGCGGCGGCACTACAGATTATGCAATAGAAATTTATCATGCAGCAAAAAATAAAGAACAATACGAATGTTTTTTAGCAGAGGATACTTATTTGCCAATGATGTATATGCCCGATGCTATTCGTGCGACTATAGAATTAATGGAAGCACCAAAAGAAAAAATAAATATTCGCACTTCTTATAACTTATCGGGAATGAGTTTTTCGCCCCAGGAAATTGCTGGGGAAATAAAAGACAATGTTAATGATTTTAAAATTATTTACAAGCCTGATTCCAGACAAGCCATTGCAAACAGTTGGCCGCAAAGTATTGATGACAGTGTTGCGACAGCAGCCTGGGGTTGGAAAGCAGAATATGATCTTAAGGAAATGACTACAGATATGTTGAATAATGTGTAGAAAAATATCTACAATCAACTTTAATATTTTTTTGAATTAAAAGCGGTCCTTTTTTTGCAATTGTCTGTACAATAAATTACTCAAAAAAATTAAACAGTTGAAGCGTAAAAATTAAAAACATCTTATTGTTTTAAAAACCATTTCACTTTAGATTTCGATTACTTTTGCGCCCATTTTAAAATCACAAAAACAAAAACATGAAAAAATTACTTTTAAGCTTAGCAGTTATAGCAGCTACATTAAGTGCAAGTGCACAAACAAAAACAAGTGTTTCACCAGTTAAAGTAAGCCTAGGTGTCGATGCAGTAGCACCTTTTGGAGATTTTGCAAAATCTTCTTCTTTTGGAATTGGTGGGTCATTACAGGGGGATTACAATGTTGATCCAACTTTGGCATTAACGCTTAGTGTGGGATATATTGATTTTCTTGGTAAAAGTCAAACTTATACGTATCCAGGAGTTGGTAATGTAACAGTTAAAAATCCTGATTTTGGATTAATACCTGTACTTGCGGGTATTAAGTACAGTTTTACTCCACAGGTATATGCATCAGCTCAATTGGGCGTAGCTTTTTCTACGAAGAAAAACGGGGGTTCTAATTTTACTTACGCTCCAGGCATTGGTTACAAATTCAGCGACAATTTTGACATTCTTGCAAAATATACAGGATACAGTATTAAAAATAGTGGTACAGGAACTAAAAATACTTCTTTGAATACTGCAGGTGTTAGACTCGCTTACACTTTCTAATTTTTTAGAACATTATTTAAAGTAAACCTCGCTTAAGCGAGGTTTACTTTTTTACAAATATTTTTTGCAAAAAATATACTTACCATTACTTTTGCGCAAAATTAAAATACAAAACATGAAAAAATTAATACTTGCTTTTTTGATAACATTTATTGCATTTTCTGCAAATGCACAAAATGGTAAAAATATAAGATTGAGTTTGGGTGGAGAACTTGGTACCGCTACGGGGAACTTAAATGTATTTTATTCATTAGCTGTTGGTGCAACAGTCCAGGCAGATATTGCTATTGATAAAAATGCAACTTTTACCCTTAACGCTGGTATCATACAATTAACAGGAAAAAAAATAAATAATAATCAAAAATATCGCTCCGAAGCAACTATTCCATTATTGGTTGGAGTAAAATACTATTTTACCCCAATTGTTTATGGATCAGCTCAGTTAGGCACAACAGTGTTTACAAATGGGCCTTATGATGGGTCTCATTTTACATATGTACCCGGCATAGGTTTTAAACTAGATAAAAATATAGACCTTTTAATAAAATATACAGGCTTAAGCAATGCTGGTGGCATTTTTGGTGCTCGGATAGCTTACATTTTTTAATCGATAAATTTGATCTTTTAAGAAAGCTGTTTCATTTGAAGCAGCTTTTTTTATTACATTTAAATATGAATTATTCTTATTTGGCTTTGGGCGATAGTTACACAATTGGTGAACAGGTGTTGTTGTCAGAATCTTTTCCCTACCAAACAGTGCAACTGTTAAGGCAAAATAATTTATCATTTTTTGCGCCGGAAATAATTGCCAAAAATGAGTGGACAACAGATGAATTACAAAGTGAAATTGATAAAACTTCATTTTTAAAAAAATATGATTTTGTAAGTTTATTAATTGGAGTAAACAACCAGTATCGTGAAAAGAATCTTGATGAATACGAAATTCAATTTGAGCAATTACTTCAAAAAGCAATAAGTTTAAGCAGTAATAATTTAAAAAATGTTTTTGTGTTATCTATCCCCGATTGGGGCACTATGCCATTTGCAAAAGACAGGAATATAAAAAAAATTGCTGAAGAAATTGATGTTTATAATGACAGCTGTAAAGACATCACACAAAAACTTGGCTGTACATTTATAGATATAACCCAGTCGCAGAGAATAGATAGTAAAGACCCTAAAATGATAGCCGCAGATGGTTTGCACCCTACTGCATTAGAATATACTAAATGGGCTAAAAAGCTTACTACTGCTATTACTGAGGCTTGTCTTATTTAAGCCTTGCAGCTATTATTTTTGAAGACAACTTTTTTATTTATGAGAAAAAAATTGCAATCCGGTGATCTAGCTTTTAAGAAGCTTCAAAATTTTAATTTCTTTCAACATTTTAGTGATCAAATGCACCGTTTCATAACGGTCTGTAAAATATTTTTCGTCGTACCCATTTGTTTGCAGGATTATGGCTTATTTATTATTAAATTATCCATTAAATATTTCTTCATTTCTGTTTGATACTGTTGTGCAATATTTGCAGCTTCCTCAGCAAAACTTTCACCATCTCCGGCATAAATTACTGCACGACTTGCATTTACCAGTATGCCACACTCGATGTTCATACCATACTTACTTACATCTGCCAAGTTGCCTCCCTGAAAACCGACTCCCGGAACAAGCAAAAAATTATCAGGAATTATTTTTCTGATATTTTCCAATTCACTTGCCTGCGTTGCACCTGTAACAAACATTAAATTATCTGCAGTGCCCCATTTACTAACAGCATCTATTACCTTTTCGTAAAGAAATAAACCCGTTGCTTCATTATCATTTTCACTCCTAAATAAGCGCTGCAATTCAAAATCTTTTGCGCCTTTATTGCTCGTTAATCCAAGCACAATTGTCCATTTATTATCGTATTCTAAAAAAGGTCGAATGCTGTCTTCACCCATGTAAGGTGCAACGGTTATTGCATCAAATTTTAAGGTTTCAAAAAATGCTTTTGCGTATTGAGATGATGTATTGCCAATATCGCCACGCTTTGCATCGGCTATTTTAAAATGTGTTGATGGTATGTAGTTTACTGTTTCTGCCATGTCCTCCCAACCTTTGCTGCCATTGGCTTCATAAAAAGCAGTATTTATTTTATAGCTTACACAATAATCTTTTGTAGCATCTATAATAGCTTTATTAAAATCTACAACTGCATTTTTATTTTGTTGAAGATGTTTTGGAATTTTAGTAATATCAGTATCAAGACCTACACATAAATAAGATCGTTTTTCCTTTATATGATTTATTAAAATTTTACGGTGCATGTTTAAGGTTTAGTGTAAGCGTTTTTCTATTTCTTTTGCAATCATCATATCGTCTTTTTCATTTCTGTTAATAAGATGTTTGATGATATTTTCTTTCTCTTCTCTTGTTCTATTCTGACTAAGTTTAAATACGTTTTCAATTGTTTCAATTTCTATACAAAAACCCATAATTGCTTTTAATAGTGGTTTTACATATTCCTGAGGCATATTATTAAATGCAGCTTTTGTTTCGGTTCCCTCATATTTATTTGTAACCGATTTTACAGCTTCATACGTTCCTTTTTCATCAGTAAAAATTATCTTTCCTCTTGCATGTACAGTCATGTAATTCCATGTAGATGCGGTGTTGGGGTTGTTGTACCACGCAGCACTTACATAACAATGAGGGCCGGTAAAAAGTACAAGAACATTATTATTTTTTTCAAATGCAAGATGATGATCTGTCTTTCTCATTAAATGTCCCTTTAAAAAAACGCTTCCATCTTTTTCCTCAATCTCTAATGGGAGCTGTGTTGCAACGGGATAATTTTCTCCAATACCTGTTACCATCGCAAATGAATACTCTTTCATAAATGCGATAATAAGCTCTCTGTCAGGCTCGGTAAAATAGGAAATATTATACATTTATTTTTCTTGAAATAATTCCTGCAAAACATTTGCAAAGTAAAAAATATCTTCAAATGTATTGTATAGCGGTACTGCAGCCACACGTATTACATTCGGTTCTCTCCAGTCCGCAAAAATGCCTTTTTTAATCAGTGCATCAAAAACAGTTTTGGCATTTTCATTTACAGATATTGAAACCTGGCAACCTCTTTCATCAGCATTTGTTGGGGTTAAAATATCAAACTTTTTTGGGTTGTTTATCTGTTCTAAAACATAAAATAAATAAGCGCTCAGTTTTTTACTTTTTGTAAGTAATTTTTTAAAACCTACTTCTTTAAATATTTCTAATGATGTTCTGTGCGCTGCTAATAACATCATTGGAGCAGTGCTCATTTGCCAGGCTTCTGCAGATGGACTTGGAGTAAATGTCGGTTCCATTTTGAACCTGTTTTTTTCATCATTGCCCCACCAGCCTTCCAGGCGTTTTAATTCTTTATTATTAAAATGTTTTGCGTTAATGAATGCACCCGCTATTGCTCCAGGGCCGCTGTTTAAATATTTATAATTACACCAGCAGGCAAAATCTACATTCCAGTAATGTAATTTTAATTCAATATTTCCAGCAGCATGTGCAAGGTCAAAACCTGCATAAGCATTGGCTTTGTGTGCAGCTTCTGTAATAGCAGCTATATCAAAAACCTGTCCCGTGTAATAATTTACACCGCTAAAAAGTACAAGTGCCACACTGTCTTTATTTTTTTCAATAGCCATCAAAATATCTTCCGTGGTTATTAATTCTGTTCCGGGTTTTGGCTGAACTTCAACAATTGCATCTTTTACATCGTAACCATGCATTTTAACCTGAGACTGAAAAGCATATTGATCTGATGGGAATGCTTTAGCCTCACAAATAATTTTATATTTTGTGGCTGTAGGGTTGTAAAAAGAAATCATCAACAAATGCAGGTTTACTGTAAGATGGTTCATCGTTACAATTTCCTCCGGCTTTGCTCCAATAATTTCGCTGAGTATCGGTGATAATGTTTTGTGGTATTCCATCCATGGATCTTCACCCATAAAAAAACCTTCAACTCCAAAATTTGCCCAGTTTTCCATTACAGTCAAAACTTCATCCTGTGTTTTCTTTGGTTGAAGACCCAATGAATTTCCTAAAAAATAAACGGCTTCTCTATCTCCAATATATGGTATGTAAAATTTATCCCGGCAATATTTTAGTTCATCATTTTCATCCAGGCTTTGGGCATGAGCAAGGGTAAATTTTTCGGTCATCTGCATTTATTTTTTTTCTTTAGGGAGAGTGTTCCGGCAAAGATAAAATACATAAGCATAAAAAATTATCCTTTCGTAAAAACAATTAGCAGTTAAAATATTTAGGAGCGGAATAAAAAGTAAGGTTATAATTTACTTAATAGATTTAAAAAGATCAGGATAGTCACTGATAATTCCATCAATACCCATTTTTTTAAGTTTTATAATTTCCTTTTTATCATTAACCGTCCAGGGAATTATTTCAATATTTCTTTTATGACATTCTGTAATTAAGTTCGGATTTACAAGCACCTGCTCGGGGCTGTATATTGTTGGGTTAAAACCCAGATCTTTTAACTGTTTTCTAAAACTGTTTTTATCTAAACCTTCAACAAGGAATGCAGTTTTTACAGATGGATATTTTTTATGGAGATATTGCAATGTTCTTCTGTCAAATGATTGAATTATAACTCTCTCTTCAATTTTTTTCTGTTGAATAACTTTCATCAGCATATCTACAAATACTGCCGGTCCGGGATGAAATATTTTATCTGTTTCAGGGGTTGTTTTCGTTTCTATATTATAAAATAACTTAGGCTTATTATTAATTGTGGCATAGGTTTCAACGCTGTCAATTAATGACGAAAGAGATGGTTTACTTACCTTTAATTTTTGTTGTTTTTCAAACCTTGGATGTTGCTTTAAACCTACTTCATACTTTTGCGTTTGCGCAAAAGTCATCTTATAAATATTAAAACTTTTTTCTTCAGCTTCATTAATATTTTGTCCATCAGGTTTTGTAGAAATTTCGTGGTTGAAGAAAGGCTCGTGTGATAAAATAGCGACATTGTCTTTTGTAAAAACAATATCCATCTCTAAAGTCGTTACACCTAAATCAATGGCCTTTAACATGGCAGGGATTGTATTTTCAGGCATTAATCCTCGACAGCCACGATGACCCTGAAAATCAAAATTTGCACTCAATGGTTTATTGTAAATGTCGTTATTTGAAGTCGTTTTTTTTGAAGTATTACAGGCTGCAAATAGCACAACAGTTAAATATAAATAAAGAAGGATTTTATTCAGCATATTTAAAGCTAAGCCCCATCATTGAATAATTTCATGTAATCATAAAATTTTACAAAAAATTATGCGAACTAAAAACATTATCCATTCATGCCAAGCCATGCCAACATACCAATGCCATGCTCAATGGCATCTTCATCAACATTAAAAACGGGCGTATGTACCATATTGGTAATTCCTTTTTCTTTATTACCTGCGCCAAGTCTAAAAAAACATGCAGGAATAAGGTGCGAATAATAAGCAAAATCCTCTGCGCCCATTCTCAGCTCTGTTTCGGTAACATTGCTTGCACCGGCAAATTCTTCTGCAAGCTTTCTTGCAGCCGCACTCAATTCTTCATTATTATTTACAAAAGGATATCCGACATCAATCTTTAAATCCACTTCACCTCCCATAGATTTTACCAGCAATTCCGTTTGATTTTTTATAAGCTCATGTGCTTTATAACGCCAAACTTCATTCATAGCTCTAAATGTCCCCATCAGTTTTACTTCGCTGGGTATTACGTTTGTTGTATTACCGCCTTGTATTGATGTTATAGAAAGTACACTTGGGTTAAATGGATCGTTGTTTCTACTGATAATTTGTTGTAGAGAAACGACGAGTTGTGATGCAATTAAAATAGTGTCTGCAGTATGCTGTGGTGCAGCGGCATGGCCACCTTTGGCTTTTATAGTTATATAAATCTCATCGGCACTTGCCATTACCATTCCACCTCTAAAACTAAATTGCCCGGGTTCCATACCAGGGTGCACATGCAATGCAAATATTTTTTGTGGTGCTGGGTTTTCAAGCACTCCTTCTTTAATTAAAAGACTTGCACCACCCGGATTCTTTTCTTCTCCGGGCTGAAAAATTAATTTTACAGTACCTGCCCAATCATCTTTTGTTTCGTTTAATATTTTGGCCGCACCAAGCAAGCAGGTAGTATGTACATCATGCCCGCAGGCATGCATTACACCATGATTTTTTGATTTATAAAGCACATCATTTTCCTCCACAATCGGCAGTGCATCCATATCTGCACGAAGGGCAATTATTCTTTCATCTGCATTTCTTCCTCTAATCAATCCTATCACACCGGTATTTGCTTTTATTTCAAATGGAATGCCCCATTGGGTAAGTTTGTTTTGTATATATATAGAAGTTTCAAATTCTATATAACTTAATTCAGGGTTGGCATGTATTTCTCTGCGGATATTTATAAATTCGTTTTTGTATTTTGCAGAAAGTGTTTTTATTTTTTCTAGCATTAAATTAGTTGCGGGTTTAAAGTTATAATTTCGAGTTCGAGGTTAAGCTATGCTATAAAATAAACTTGATAAAAAGTGATTTTAATATTGGTTTAAAATGCTCAGTCCCCATTTACAATTGATTGTGTACCATTCAAAACCTTAATCTTTTTCCTTTTCTTCTTTGGGAGGTTTTACTTCTATGGTTTCAGGTAAAATATAAATATTAGAAGTAACGAGTTTTGTTCCAAGTATTTGTTTACGAACTTTTTCGGCATCTGCTTTATCTAAAAAATTACCAAACTTAATTTTTATATTAGGCATCTGAAAACTCATATACTGTTTTTGGTCAGGGAACATCTGGTACAATTGTGCTCTTATTTTCATAGCGTATGGTCTGTCATTTGTACTAACCACCATCAACCTGTAACCTTTGGCAGATATAAGCCCGTTTGCATAAGTAACTGTACCTAAGCTGCTGTTATATTCTGCCATTTTTTTGCCAAGAATATCTATACGTGCATCTTTTATAACAGTTGCAGTACCCGAAATAATTGTATCATTTATTTTTTGAGCATTAAGTTTTGTAAAACAAAAAAGGGCAAACAAAAAACTAAAACACTTCATTTTATTTATTTGTATCATTTTCAAAATTGTTTAATTCATTCTTACTTTCTTCAATAATTTTTAAACTGCTGCTGCAGCCAATTCTGTCAGCCCCTGCCTCAATTAATTCTTTTGCAAAATTAAAAGTTCTTATACCGCCACTTGCTTTTATTTTAACAGTATCAGCAAGGTGTTTTCTCATCAGTTTTACTGCGTGAACTGTTGCACCGGTTTCGGCATAACCTGTAGAAGTTTTCAAAAAATCAACTCCGGCCAAACCATATAAGTCGCAACATTTTATTATTTCTTCATCTGTTAATAATCCACTTTCTATAATTACTTTAAGTATCTTTTTTTTGGCTCTAATTATTGGTAAAATTGCGTTTATTTCTCCGGCCAAATATTGCCAGTCATTATTTTTTAATGCTAAAATATTGATAACCATATCAAGCTCATCTGCTCCATCTACAATTGCCAACAACATTTCTGCGAGTTTAGCTTCCACAGCGCTGTAACCAAAAGGGAAGCCAATAACGGTTGCTACTTTTACGTCACTATTTTGTAACAAAGATTTAGCCTGTTTTACAAACATGGGCGGCACACAAACTGCTGCCATGCTGTTTTCATTTGCTTCTTTACATAACGTTTTAACATCTGCAATTAGAGTAGTTGGTTTAAGTATTGTGTGATCAATATATGTGGCAATATTCATCGGGTAAAAATAACGAAACTATTGTTTGCAATTCTCAACCATAAACAACGTTTAACAATATGTAACTGAAGGTTTAATGGGGCTTTAATTTATTATGTTATCAACTTTCCTATTGTTTTATTAAATTACAAACTTCTACCAAAATTTATTATTAAAAATACTCCTATGACATTTTTAAAGACGGCTTCGCTGTTATTTTTATTTGCATTTTTTTCAAACAACGTAAAAAGTCAGATTACTTCACCTGTAAATGGCGTAGCCGATGTTAGAAATGTAACGTATGCTTTTACAAATGCCAGCATTGTGAAAGATGCTCAAATCACCTTAAGCAATGCAACACTCATCATAAAAATGGGTAAAATTGTTGCAGTTGGAAATGGAATTGCCATTCCTGCTGATGCAATTGTAACAGACTGTTCGGGTAAATTTATTTATCCGTCTTTTATAGATATCTACAGCGATTATGGAGTTACAACGCCCATTCGTAATGCTGGCGGATTTAATTTTTTTGCAGCTGCACAATTAAATACAAATACTAAAGGTGCATTTGGCTGGAACCAGGCTATCAAATCAGAAGTGAATGCAGCTTTGCTGTTTAATGCTGATGAAACAAAGGCGAAAACATTAAGAGAAAATGGTTTTGGTATTGTACTTACCCATCAAAAAGATGGTATAGCACGTGGCACAGGTGCTGTTGTTGATCTCAGCGACAGAAAAGAAAATCTTACAATGATTAAAGAAAAAGCAGCTTCTTTCTATTCATTTAATAAAGGGACATCTACACAAAGTTATCCGGGAAGTTTAATGGGCTGCATTGCTTTGTTGCGTCAAACGTTTATTGATGGCCAGTGGTATAAAAACAAACCTGCGGCAGAAGGAACAAATCTAAGTTTACAGGCCTGGAACAACAACCTGGCTCTTCCACAAATATTTGAAGCAAATGATAAATGGAATGATTTGCGGGCAGATAGAATTGGTGATGAGACGGGTTTGCAGTTTATCATAAAAGCCGGACAAAATGAATATCAGCGTATAAATGAAATTAAGGGTACAAAAGCAAGTTTTATTTTGCCATTGAACTTTCCGATTGCTATAGATGTTGAGGATAACAACGATACAAGATTTGTTTCTTTGGCCGATCTTAAACAATGGGAAATGGCACCATCGAACCCTGCTGCTTTTGAAAAGAAAGGAATTAATTTTTGTATTACCTCAGCTGATCTAAAAGATCCAAAACAATTTTTACCAAACCTTCGCAAAGCTATGCAGTATGGTCTTTCAGAGCAAGCAGCTTTAAATGCACTAACAAAAAATCCTGCACAATTACTAAATATGTACAGCGAAGCCGGGAGTATTGAAGGCGGCAAACTTGCAAATTTTATTATAACAAGCGGTCCTGTGTTTGCTGAAAAAACAGTAATACTTCAAAACTGGATACAGGGTGAAAAAAATACTGTAAAAGATGATGTGAGCAATTCAACCCGTGGTCGTTATACAGTGAAGATTTCTTCTCCTACAATAAATAAATCTTTTGCTTTAGAAGTAAAAGACAATGCTGTTGCAGATCTAATCAGTGCAGATACAATTTCAACTCAATACAGCAACGATGGTAAGCTCGTTAAAATTAATTTTAGTGAAACAAAAAAAGGTAAAAATGGTTACAGGCTTAGTGGTACAAATAACGGTAAACAATGGAATGGTACGGGAACCGACAGTACCGGCAATATGGTTTTATGGACTGCAAATTTTGATGGAGTTTTACCAAACAAAATGGACAGTGTAAAAAAAGAGAAAGTTATTTCAATGGGTTCGCTCACCTTCCCTAATATGGCTTATGGTTATAAAGTTTTACCTCAGGCTGAAACTATTTTATTTAGAAATGCTACCGTTTGGACAAGCGAAAAAGAAGGAGCTTTAACCAATACAGATGTGCTAATTGAAAATGGAAAAATAACAGGAATAGGAAAAAATTTAAGTGTAGGAAATGCAAAAATAATTGATGGTACGGGTAAATATTTAACCGCAGGTATTATTGATGAACACTCCCATATTGCAACAGCTTCCGTAAATGAAGGTGGCCAGTCTGTAACATCTGAAGTGCGCATTGGCGACAACCTTGACCCTGATGATGTAGATATTTACAGACAGCTTGGTGGCGGTGTTACAACATCTCATATTCTGCATGGTAGCGCCAATACAATTGGCGGACAAACACAATTAATAAAACACCGTTGGGGTGTAAATGATACTGAACTAAAATTTGCAGGGGCTGATGGGTTTATAAAATTTGCATTGGGCGAAAACGTAAAACGTACGCCGGCACAAAACAACAATCGTTTTCCTGACAGCAGAATGGGAGTGGAGCAGTTACAGATGGATGCATTTACCAGAGCAAAAGAGTATGAAAATGCATTGAAAGGAAGTGATGCAAAAAATGTGAGAAGAGATTTACAACTTGATGCACTGGTAGAAATAATGAATAAAAAGAGATTTATTACCTGCCACAGTTATGTTGAAAGTGAAATTATAGAAACCATGCGTATGGCTGAAAAATTCGGCTTTACCATCAACACTTTCACACACATTTTAGAAGGTTACAAAGTGGCTGATAAAATGAAAGCCCATGGTGCAAACGCATCTACTTTTAGTGATTGGTGGGCTTACAAAATGGAAACGCAGGATGCTATTGCATACAATGCTGCAATTATGATTAAAGTAGGTTTAAACGTTGCTATTAACAGCGATGATGCCGAAATGGCCCGCAGACTAAATCAGGAAGCTGCAAAGTCTGTAAAATATGGCGGACTTACAGAAGAGCAGGCGTTTGATATGGTAACCATTAACCCTGCAAAAATGCTGCATATTGACAAACAAACCGGCAGCATAAAAAAAGGAAAAGATGCTGACCTTGTATTGTGGAGCGATAATCCATTAAGCGTTTATGCAAGAGCTGAAAAAACGTTGGTTGATGGAATTGTTTATTACGATTTTGAAAAAGATCTAGTGATGAGAAAAGAGATAGCCATGGAGCGCAACAGAATCATTCAAAAATTATTAGATGAGAAAAAAGATGGTGGAGCAACAACCCCGGCTAAAGCTTCAATGAAAACATTGAACGAGTGCGAAACATATGACCATGCACATGGATTGTTAGAGATTGAAAATACTGATGAAAAATAGTTTGTTAGTAAAAACAAAGGGTTACAAACAATTGCTTTTAAAATTATTGAGGCTAAAAAATATTAAATGAAAAAATATATAATAATACTTTCATCACTTGCATTTTGTTCTGTGTCAAAAGCACAGGATAATATTTCGCCTGCTGTTAGTTACAGAGGTTTTACTTTTATTAAAAGCGGAACAATACACACAGGTACAGGCTTGGTTTTAACCAATACTTCTATCCTTATAAATAATGGAAAAATTGAAAAGGTTGGAGCTGATTTAACAGCACCTTCAGGCAATGTAAATGTTGTAGATGCGACGGGCATGCAGGTTTACCCGGGTTTTATTTTAAGCAACACAAATATTGGGTTAAGAGAAATTGGCAGCCAGGTAAAAGGCAGCAATGATTTTAATGAGTTAGGTGAATTCAACCCTAATGTAAAAAGTATAGTTGCTTATAATACTGCATCTAAAATAATAAATACGCTACGCAGCAATGGTATTTTATTTGCAAATGTAGTACCCCAAGGATCTTTGATTGCAGGTACATCTTCTGTAGTGCAGTTTGATGCATGGAACTGGGAAGATGCTGTTTACAAAAAAGATAATGCTTTGCATTTTTACATGCCATCATTAATCGTTAGGCCTAACAGAAATGGCGATTTACCTACCGGTGATCCTTTAAAAATTTCAAGAGACAGAATTGAAACTGTAAAGCAATTTTTTAGACAGGCAAAAATGTATAATGCATCAACCAATGCAGGTACAAACTTAAAACTTGAATCTGTAAAGGGTTTGTTTAATAAAACCCAAAAGCTGTTTATACATTGCAACGTTGTAAAGGAAATACTTACGGCTATTGATTTTGTAAATGAATTTGGTTTTGATGTAACCCTTGTGGGTGCAGAAGAAAGCTGGCAAATTGCGCCGCTTCTTAAACAAAATAACATCTCTGTAATTCTTGGGCAAACACACGAATTGCCTGTAATGGTTGATGATGATATTGACCAGCCTTTTAAAACTCCTGCAGCTTTGCAAAAGGCAGGAGTATTGTTTGCTTTAACTGACGAAGATGCAACTACCACTGGCCGAAACTTAATGTTTTGTGCAGGTACTGCCGCAGCTTACGGCCTCTCAAAAGAAGAAGCATTGCAGGCCATCACTTTAAATGCAGCTAAAATTTTAGGCATAGCAGACAAAACCGGAAGTATAGAAGTAGGTAAAGATGCAAACATTATCATCAGCACCGGCGATGCGTTGGATATGAGAACTAACATTATTGTAAAAGCGTTTATACAAGGCAGAGGTTTAAATCTGGATGATAAACACAAGCAGTTGAACAAAAAATATTCAGATAAATACGGCGTCAAATAAGCGCAGTTTATTTTCATAAAAAGCCCCAATAAATTATTTTATCGGGGCTTTTTTATTCCTTTTGTGGCTGTGGGCAAAAGATCTTTGTTCAACACTTGTTGCGGCTATGCGTTACAATCTTTTTTTGTTTTCTCATCAAGAGCTCGTTGACGGATAGTCAAACAAAAAAAGGATTTCCACTTCTATCCTCTAGCCCTTCAGCAGTTTAGCTCTATTGAACTTTTTAAATAAGCTGCTAATTTCGGATTAATAAATCCATCTCTACAACCAAATAAATCCATTTTAGAATCCTACTAATATTCGTTTTTGTAAATTATTTTGTAGTTTAATTGCCCAAACTTATTTTAGGACAAGACAGATTAATTTAGTTTGTTTCGTGTGTCACCAAATTTGGCGGCGATTAACCACCCCGCTCTGCGGGCTCCCCTCCAAGGGAGGGGGATAATACAAACAACTTACAGTAAAATGTTCTGCTTACAAAAATTGAAAAAAGATTTATCGCCCAAAGGCTGCGGGATGGACAGTTGTAGCTGTCGCAAGTAATGAACAGTAAAATGTAATAAAAACTGCTGCGGCACTACTACAAACAGCCCGCACAAATGATTCAAAAATATTACTACCGATCACAGCCCTAAAACAGTTTTCTATAAAAAATCCCATTCTAAAAAATAGAATGGGATTTTTTTATGAAGCATTATTTTTTTCTAAAAAATATATCTTACACCAAACTGCATCTGCCATCTTGAAAGTAAATCAGGACTTGCAGTAAAAGTGCCTTTTGTAGATGGATCAAAATTAAATTGTGGTTTGCCTGCACTGTTAAAGGGTGCACCGGCATCCAATGAAATAGGTTGATAAAAACCCGAGGTTGTGGCTATTTTTCTTACACCCCAGTTGCTGCTTAGTAAATTTCCAAAATTTTGAATATCTAAACTAAACTGTACGGTATTCTTTTTCTTACCATTTTTAAAAACAAAATCCTGTAAAATTCTAATGTCTATCTGGCTAAACCAAGGTGTAGAACCTGCATATTTTTCTGTATACATGCCACGCCTGCTGCTTAAATATTTATCAGATGCAATGTAGCTTTTAAAAGCAGCCTGTTGTACGGCTGGAGATTGTGTTACACCCATTGCATCTAAATAATTTGTAAAAATCATTGTGCTTACTTCCGCGTCTGTAGGTACATAAAGTAAATCATTTGTTCCACTACCATCATTGTTTATATCACCACCATACACATAAGCAAAACGATCTCCACTTGTCCAACTGCTAAACAACGATAAAGTTGTAGCATATATTTTCTCTTTGCCATATTCAAACTTTTTAATACCTGCCAATACAAAACGATGTTTGTTGCCGTACAACGAGGTAGAGTTTTTTGCTTCATTTGCATTGTTTAGAATCGGGTTTCTGTCAAATGCATCACTTGAAATTTCTGCAGAAATGGAACTTGCATCTTTGGCAATTAAATAGTTGTATGATGCCTGTAAATACAGACCATTTTTAAACGACTGTACTGCCTGTAAACTGGTATTAAACTGGTAACCTGTATTTTTTGCATTTGTAAAAACGTAGGTGTTGTTAGTGGTGAAAGCACCGTCAGTTCCTTTATCAGAAGCTTTATAAATTTTTCTGTTATCGCCTGTTCCAGAGTTTAAAACTCCTGTTGGCGTACCAAGATTGTAATTGCGCACCATCATTGCTCTTCTGTCTTTTGTATAAGCCAGATCAGCAGAAAATATGGTTCCGGTTTTTAGTTTATAGTCAAAGCCTAAGTTGTTTCTCCAAACCTGGGGCCATTGAAAATTCTTATCTGTTGCGTTGTAAAAACCGGTGTAAGGATTGGCCTGTTGGTTACCTAACCATACAAATGGAAAGCGACCCGTGAACAAGCCTGTCCCCCCTCTTAAAACTGCAGTTCTGTCGCCATTTATATCCCAGTTAAAACCAATTCTTGGCGATATCAATGGCTTTCTTGTAGGGAATTTTGTGTTGTCTAAATCTTTGCCCACGCCGTTGCTAACTCTGTTTCCGTTGGCATCAAACAAAACCTGTGGATCGTTGTTGGCAATTGTTGGCGCACCTTCCTGAAAAGTTCCTTTAAAAGTTCCGTCGCCATTAAAGTTTGGATTTTTAAAACTTGCGTTGCGGTATGAAGGTGCATCTACTCTTAATCCATAAGTCAATTTAAATTTTTTAGTTAGTTTCCATTCATCCTGCAAATAAGCAGATGCCTGGGCTACCGTTAAATAATAAAAAGTCCATTGGTTGGCAGCTGCTCTGTTTTTAGCATATGCAGCATCCACACTTAACGGATAAGCACCAAAAACATAAGCACCATCTACAGGTACACTGTCTCTAAAAGTTTTAATATCTGCATTGCTAAAAACTGCGGGGCCATAACCTGTTAAATTAAATGAATTTGCAAATTTGAATGACTCATAAGCCACACCTGCTGTGATGGTATGCCGAGGCAAAATAATATTAAAATTGTTTGTTGCCTGAAAAGCATCCTGATTTAAAATATTATTTATTGAAAAAGGCTCGTGGCCGGCAATAATATACCTAACATTGTTTTTAGTGATATTCACAACCGGAAAAGGCGTAGATAATGCATCTCTCTTGTCTCTAAATGTTGTATACACCAATCTCAGCTTGTTTGCATATCTGCTGCCAAAATTTGATTTTAATTCAGAGCCGAAAGACTGTAATTTATTATTAATTCTGTAACCGGAATTTCTAAACTGCATCGTTGTAAAATCAGGACCTCTACGACCAATGGCACTTGGGTGTGCAGGTTTTTCTTTTGATGCATCTAAACCGTTATATGTAAAAGATAGACTGTTATTGTTGTTAATTACCCAATCTAATTTTGCAAGCCACTTACTGCTTTTTTGTTTGTAATTAAATCCCTGGTAATCGCCGGTTTCATAACCAAACTTATTTTTAAGAATAGTTCTAACATCAATTAAATCCTGTTCTAGTACTCTTGATACATTGCTTTTATCACCGTTGGTTGAATTTTTTCCAACAAATGCTGTTGGTGCATCTTGACGCTGTTCTGTTTCAAAATTTAAGAAATAAAATAATTTATTTTTCACAATAGCACCGCCAATTGCTGCGCCTGTCTGGTATTGATCAAGTTTTGGAACAACAATTTTATTGCTGTTTATTTTTTTTCCTGTAAGGCTTTCGTTTCTATAAAAACCATAAACTGTTCCTGCAAAAGTATTGGTACCGCTTTTTGTAACTGTGTTTACACCTGCGCCTGTAAAGCCCGCCTGTGTTACATCGTAAGGTGCAATGTTCACTTGTATCTGATCTATTGCATCTAACGATACCGGCTGCGAACTTGTTTGTCCACCAGGTGTTGGCGCATCTAAACCAAAAGGATTATTAAACACAGCGCCATCTAAAGAATAGTTATTGTACTGACCATTTTTTCCTGCAAATGAAGTTCCGTTTACTGTAGAAGAAGCTGATGGTGTAAGTCTTGTAAAATCATCTGCAGACCGGGAAATGGTTGGTAGCTGACGAATTTGACGTGAACTTATGTTGGTTGAAGCACCGGTGCGTTGGTTATCAAACAATTTTGATTTTGATAAAACCGTTACTTCATTAAGATTTACAGAAGTTGTTTGTAATTTAAAATCTACTATAGTATTTTGTCCTAACTCCAACGAAATATTATTTTCTGTTTTTTCGTTAAATCCGGTGAAGGAAACAGTTATGCTGTAAGGACCACCCACCCTTAGATTTGGAACAAAATACGAGCCGTTACTTTGTGTAATGGTCGTTTTATAAATACCTGCATTGCTGTAAGAAATTTTTACTGTAGCTCCGGAAAGGGTTTTGCCGTCTGAAGAAGTAATATTTCCACTTAGCGTTGAAGTGGTAACCTGTGCATTTGTGCAATAGCCTAAGCTTGTTGCACAAAAAATCAGCATTAATCTGATTAATTTTTGATATATCATAAAATTGTTAATGATTAAAAAAACAAAATTATAACAATAAATTAACCTTCAGTATTATCTTTTAAAAAGATTGTAAAAATCTCCTACCTTTTTAATTTACTAAAAGGATTAATAATAATATAATAAAATTCTGTATTCCAAGCCCCAAAATATTATTTTAGGGCTTTTAAAAAAGGGTTAGCAAAATTATTTGACAGCTTAGGGCACTTTTCCTTTTGCTTCCAACATACGCATACTCTTTGCATCCTGTAAAAATTCTGATGCAAAAATAAATTCGTTCAGTGGTTTATTGTCAGAAAAAATAATGTCCTTACTGTTACCGTTCCACTCTTTTTTACCTTCTACCATATAAAGAATGTTATCGCCAATTTCCATAACGCTGTTCATATCATGCGTGTTTATAATGGTGGTAATATTATATTCTACTGTTAGTTCTTTTATCAGCTTATCAATTATCATAGAAGTTACAGGGTCGAGGCCGGAATTGGGTTCATCGCAAAAAAGGTATTTTGGATTAAGCACAATAGCTCTGGCTATACCAACTCTTTTTTTCATACCACCACTTATTTCTGACGGAAATTTTTTGTTGGCATCTTTTAAGTTTACCCTTTCCAAAACTTCATTAATTCTTTTGCGTTTTTGTGTGCCGGTATCTTTTGTAAACATGTTTAGGGGAAATTTAATATTCTCCTCCACCGTCATACTGTCAAATAATGCAGAGCCTTGAAAAAGCATTCCTATTTCTCTTCTAAGAATGGTACGCTCTTCCTGCGTCATATCAGTAAAGCTTTTACCATCGTATATAATCTCTCCTTCATCAGGCTCAAATAAACCAACAAGGCATTTTTGCAAAACTGTTTTACCGCTTCCGCTGGTACCAATAATTAAATTGGTTTTTCCGGTTTCCATTGTGTGGGTTACGCCATCAAGCACAACTTTATCGCCAAAAGATTTTTTTATGTTTTTAAATTCAATCATATTAAAAAGAATAATTTTTTAAAGAAGCAATGCCGCAAGTGCATAATCAGAAAGTAAAATCATTATACAACTTACAACAACCGCTTTGGTACTGGATCTACCAATTTCTAATGCACCGCCGGTTACATGGTAGCCATAATATGCCGGAATAGAACTGATGATAAATGCAAATGTGTATGCTTTTATAAGTGCAAACCAAACATTAAACGTATTAAAGTTTTCCATTAGTCCACGATCAAAAGTATCGTTTGATAAAATGCCCGATGCATTACCTGCTAACCGCCCGCCTAAAATACCCAACACCATAGAAATAACTACAAGTAATGGAATCATTATTAAAGCGGCGGTAATTTTGGGCATTATCAAATAGGTTTTTGTATTGATACCCATAATTTCCAACGCATCAATCTGTTCACTCACACGCATGTTTCCTAACTCACTGGCAATTTTACTGCCCACAACACCGGCAAGTACAATACAGACAAGCGTTGGCGAAAATTCTAAAATAACGGTATCTCTAACAATTTGCGCTATGGTACTTTTAGGTATAAGCGGGCTGGTAAGCTGGTAAGCAGTCTGTACAGCACTTACAGCTCCCATAAAAATAGAAACAATTGATACGATACCTATAGAGCCGATACCGATATCATTGCACTGCAACATAAATTCTTTCCAGTAAACTTTTGCATTTTCAGGTTTTGCAATCATGCCTTTCAACATGAGTGAATACCTGCCAAGATGTGTAATAAAATTCATTAAAACAATTGTTTTTAATATGTTATTGGTTACAATTTATTCATTAATTATATCGAAGTCTTTGTTTTGGTTTTCCACCATTTACTGCGTTTAAGTTCATCCTGTGTTGCAGGCATCGTTGTAATCCTGTTTTTAGATTTAGATTGAGCATCTACAACTGCAATAACAACCATATTAAAAATACTGCGGATGCTGCTGCCCAACTGTAACACATGTACAGGTTTGTTCAATCCTAATAATATTGGACCAACACTGTCTGCACCACCAACTTCCTGCAGCAGATTATAAGCAATATTGCCTGCTGCGAGGTTGGGGAATATTAGCGTATTAACTTCCCCGTTTACAAGTTCAGAAAAAGGATAGTTTTCCTTTAAAATTTCTTTATTAAATGCCAGGATGCCCTGCATTTCACCATCACAAATTAAATTTGGTTCTTTTTGTTTTACAATTTCATGGGCTTTTTGTACAAGTTTTGCCTCCGGCGAATCGCTGCTTCCAAAGTTTGAATAGGAGAGCATTGCAATCTTTGGTACTACATTAAACTGCCTTACTTCTCGTGCAACCATTAGCGTTATTTCTGCAAGTTCTTCTGCTGTCGGGTTAAAATTAACTGTGGTATCTGCTAAAAACAGTGGACCTCTCTTGGTAAACAACAAATACATTCCTGCAATCTTCTTTACTCCGGGTTCAGTACCAATTATTTGTAAAGCCGGTTTAATGGTGTCAGGATAATTTCTGCTTAATCCACTAATCATACAGTCTGCAACGCCCGTCTCCACCATCATACAGCCAAAATGGTTTCGTTCTTTCATGGCTTTGTTTGCCTCGTATCTGTTCACACCTTTGCGGTGTCTTTTTTCGAAAAATATTTCTCCAAAAGATTTTCGCATTTCTTCTGTGTCGTCTTCTTTCGGATTAATAATTGGCATCCCTTCTAAATCTACAGAATTATCAGCAGCTATTTTTCTTATTATCTTTTCATCACCCAATAAAATTGGATAACCTATTTTTTCTTCAAGTACCAACTGTGCAGTTTTTAAAACCTTCGAATTTTCTGCATCTGCAAATACAACACGTTTAGGGTTTTGTCTGGCTTTATTACCTATTGCACGGCTAAGCTGGTTATCCAGGCCAAGCCTGTTATTCATTTCAATTTTATACGCTTCCCAGTCAGTAATATCTTTTCGTGCCACACCACTTTCCATAGCTGCTTTTGCAACTGCTGGTGCAATTGCTGCAAGTAAGCGTGGGTCTAAAGGTTTAGGTATAATATAATCTTCACCAAAAGAAAGATTTTTTTCGTTGTAAGCAAGGTTTACGATATCAGGGACCGGTGTTTTAGCAAGCTCTGCCAAAGCTTTTACAGCGGCGAGTTTCATTTCTTCATTAATACCCGTAGCCCTTACATCTAAAGCACCTCTAAATATATAAGGAAATCCTAAAACATTGTTTACCTGGTTTGGTGTATCGCTTCGGCCGGTGGCCATTATCAAATCTTTACGGCTGTTTTTGGCTATGTCATACATTATTTCAGGTTCCGGATTTGCCATAGCAAAAACTATTGGGTTTTTAGCCATGGACTTTACCATATCTGCCGTTACAACGTTGCCAACACTTAATCCAAGAAAGACATCGGCATCTTTCATGGCTTTTGTAAGATCCCAGTCAATATATTTTTTATCTCTTGTAAACGGTATCTGTACTTCAGGAATATCGGTCCGGCCACTGTGTAAAATTCCATCCTTATCAAAAACAAAAAAGTTTTCAGGTTTTGCACCGAGTGATACATATAAACGTATACAGGCCGTAGCAGCTGCCCCTGCGCCATTTATAACAAAATGAACCTTTTCTATTTTCTTCTTTTGAATCTCCAATGCATTTAATAATGCTGCTGCAGATATAATTGCAGTACCATGCTGGTCATCGTGCATTACCGGAATTTTACAGCGTTTTTTTAGTTCCTGTTCTATAAAAAAACATTCTGGAGCTTTTATATCTTCTAAATTAATACCACCAAAAGTGGGCTCAAGCGCAGCAACAATATCTACAAATTTTTGGGGATCAGTTTCGTTTATTTCAATATCAAAAACATCTATGTCAGCAAATATTTTAAAAAGAACTGCCTTACCTTCCATTACGGGCTTACTTGCTTCAGGCCCAATATTACCAAGACCTAAAACTGCAGTGCCGTTTGTTATTACGCCAACCAAATTTCCTTTGGCTGTGTATTTAAAAATATCATCAGGGTTGTTTACAATTTCTTTGCAGGGTTCTGCAACACCGGGCGAATATGCTAACGATAAATCACGCTGGGTCTTTGCTTCTTTGGTAGGTATTACTTCAATTTTTCCCGGTCTTCCTTTGGAATGGTATTCTAATGCTAATTGTTTTCGAAGTTCTTTTGCCATAATTTTTCCTGTTATGATCTTGGTAGGATTTTTATGGCCCACGGTTTAATAGAAAAACACAGGCTATTTAATTGCTGTGATTTAATTTTAAGGATCAATCAATTGCAATTTACACAATTAAAAACAAGCGCTATTTATGATGTTTGAACTTTAAGCGTTTTTACTTTAAATGACCAGGTTATAACAAATTCTGCTATGGTATCTCCTTCTTTATTTTTACCTGTTGTGTAAGCATTTACAGAAGTGCTCTTGCCGGATGACATGGCTTCTCTGATCATTGATGCTATTCTGCGCCCATCTTCAGAAATAAAAGTTACTGTGCCTTTGGCTTTCTTAAAAAAGTTCGCTTCTATTTTTGTTACGAGCATGCTTACTTCAGGATCTTTTTTATAAATATGACCCATTGCTAAAACGCCTGTGCTCATTTCCGCAGCCATAGAGAGACATGCAAAATAAGTACTTCTAAAAGGGTTTTTTGTAAGCCATTTAAATGGAACCGTAACCGCACATTTGGTTTCGTCGGTGTATCTAACCCTGATGCCGCAAAAATATGCAGCAGGTAATTTCATTAATAGAAAAAATCGAAACCCAATAGGGTTATTTATTTTGTTAACAAAATCGTCGAATATTATTACAGCTTCCTTCGTGATAATGGTTAGTTTTAATTTTTACTTAAACGCAACAAGCAGAGCATTATTATTTTATAAATATAAAATGAGTGTTTGTACTCTTTTCCAGCTGAATTTACTTTAATACAAAAAGTTGAGTGCAGCAATTATTTATCACCCCAAATTGCGGGTGCTAAAACTCTTGGGCTCCAGTTCTCTAAAAAACTTTGCACTTTCCTTTGATCATATCCGCCTTTTCCGTTTTCAAGGTATTCGCTGTTTTGGGTATGAATTCGTTCTCCTTTTTCGTTTAAAACTACAAATACAGGATATCCAAAACGTTGCGGATAACCCAATTTTGCAAACATTACTTTGTTTTCATTTTCTTTACTGTAGTTTAAATGGTACCACACAAAAGAACTATTTAAAACAGAATCAATACCGGCATTCGCCTTTGCAAACCTTGCAAATTCTATGCACCATTTGCACCAGTTGCCACCACCCTGAATGAGTACATATTTGTTGGAACTTTTTGCTTTTTTTACCGCCGCAGCTATTTCTTTTGCTGCATTTGCATTTGGATTATAAAGCATTGCTTCCTGCGCTTTTGCAGTAATGGTTGCAGCAATAAGCAGCAATAAATAAATAAATTTCATAAATTTTGAGTAATACGTAAAGTCAAAAATGTTTTGGGAAGTAAAAAATAAAAACTGTTTAGGATTTTCTTTTGTAATCTCCTCTTTTCCATGCTTTGATAAATTCATTCCATGCAAATGGATTAAATATATTTTGCGGTGCCAACTGTCCCGAATAGGAAAGCTTATTGGAATATTGTCTTAAATATTGATTAGATGCTTCTCTGCCATCTGTTGTAAGTGTAGCTGCTAAAAATCTTCGGGTGGCAGCGCTGGTATTTCGTTGAGCAGTTGTTATTTCATCGTCAGGTACAGGGTTGTTTACAAAATCCCTTTCAAACTGTTGCCTTGTAAGCCTTGGTTTAATTATTGTTGCAGGTAAATAAATTGTGTCAGTTACCATTAGTTGAATAATGCTTTGCTGATTTCCCTTTAGTTCTTTTGGAATTTTTATTGTTATAGGCTTATAACCAATACTGCTAAATTCAATATTATCACCTTTTAAAACAACAATACTGAATACGCCGTCGCCGTTAGAGATGGTTCCTCTGTTTTGACCCTTTACAACAATACTTGCTGCAGGCACACCTTTTAGGCTGTCAGCCGTCATCACTACTCCATATAATTGTACAACTGAATCTTTAAATGTTTCGAATTGTGCATTTGCCGCAGCAGGAATTAAAAAAATAAAAAATAAAGTATAGCGTAAAATTTTTTTCATAATTGTATGTCCAATCGTTTTCCTAGCTTTTCTGCAAAACGAAATACTGTAAAAAATATTGATAAACAAAGTACGGCCTTCAATGTTTAATTTTGCGGCACAAAAAATTTATTTAACAATAATTTGAGCCACGCTGTAATCTACGAAATATGCAGCCATGAGGTAAATAAAGTACAGGAAAAAAATATAGCATTATGACAAAAGAAGATATTTTAAAAGCACTGAGTAATGTTCAGGAGCCTGACCTAGGGCAGGACTTGGTAACATTAAATATGATACAAAATGTGGTGATTGAAGGGATCGTTGTTTCGTTTACAGTTGTGCTTACAACACCTGCATGCCCAATGAAAGAACATATACAAAATGCGTGTATAAACGCCGTAAAAATATTGGTGAATAAAGAGGCTGTTGTTACTGTAAATTTTACCAGCAATACTACCAGTAATCGAACAGATCCTAAAACAATTTTAAGCGGCGTTAAAAATATTATTGCAGTAGTAAGTGGTAAAGGTGGCGTTGGTAAAAGTACAGTTTCTGCAAACTTTGCATTGGCATTGGCAGCAGATGGGGCAAAAGTAGGTTTAATGGATGCTGATATTTACGGTCCAAGCCAGCATATTATGTTTGGCATCAGAGGGGACAGGCCAATGATGAAAGACAATGGTGGCAAAGGTTTAATTGTGCCTATCGATAAATTCGGTATTAAAGTAATGAGCATCGGTTTGTTGATAGATGAAAAACAGGCAGTAGTTTGGCGTGGCCCAATGGTAAGCAGCGCAATTAAACAATTTGTTAGCGAGGTAGATTGGGGAGAGCTTGATTATTTAATTATTGATATGCCGCCGGGCACAGGAGATATACACCTTACAATTGTGCAGACAGTCCCTGTAACTGGAGTTATTGTTGTAACAACGCCTCAAACAATAGCACTTGCAGATGCAAAAAAAGGTATAGCAATGTTTTCGCAGGCACAATTAAAAGTGCCCATAATTGGCCTGGTAGAAAATATGAGTTATTTCACTCCCGAGGAATTACCCGATAATAAATATTATCTGTTTGGCAAAGATGGAGGTAAACACCTTTCAGAAGAATTTGATATTCCTTTTCTTGGGCAGATACCTATTGTGCAAAGTATAAGGGAAGGTGGCGATATTGGTGTACCATCTATGGTGAGCGATGAAGCCATTTCCAAAAAAGCTTTTGAAGAATTTACGGCAAATGCAGTAAGAGGAATAGCCATGCGAAATGCAAATATGCCCGCCACGCAAATACAGGAAATTTTGGAATAAAGAAATTAGATGTGAGTTGTGAGTATTAAGTTTCCTTTCGTAATTTATCATTCGTAATTCGTCATTTCATTTCCCATACCTTTAAGTATTAAACTCATCTTTATGAAAATAGCTTTTCATGGTGCTGCACAAACCGTTACAGGTTCTAAACATCTTGTCACATTAGATAACGGTAAAAAAATCTTGCTCGATTGTGGTATGTTTCAGGGAATGGGCGACCAGACCGATGAACTAAATAAAGATTTTGGTTTTAATGCAGGCGATGTAGATTATGTTATTTTATCACACGCACATATCGATCATTGTGGACTTTTACCTAAGCTTGTAAAAGATGGTTACAAGGGAAAAATATTTGCCACTCCCGCCACAAAAGATCTAGCCAGTATTTTAATGGAAGACAGTGCAGGCATTCAGGAAAACGATATAAAATTTGTAAACAAGCGGTTGGCTTTAGAAGGGCTTCCTAATGCACAGCCTTTATATACCACATTAGATGCACTTGCAGCCGCTGACAAATTTGAAACTGTAGAGTACGACACTTGGTTTGCAATAGATGAAAATATTTCTTTTAGTTACACAGATGCAGGGCATATAATTGGCAGTGCTGCTGTCCATTTAAGGATAACAGAAAACGGCAAACAGACACGCATCACTTTTAGTGGCGATGTTGGCAGATACAGAGATATCATTTTAAAATCTCCTGCACCTTTTGAGCAGGCTGATTATATTTTAATAGAATCAACTTATGGTAATACGTTGCACGAACAGTTTCATCCCACAAAAGATGCATTGTTGGAATGGATAGAAAATACCTGTTTAAAAAAGAAAGGAAAATTAATAATACCTGCATTTAGCGTAGGCAGAACGCAGGAAATATTGTATGCGCTAAACCTGCTCAGTCTAGAAAATAAATTACCTGCTGTTAATTATTATGTTGACAGCCCACTTAGTACTAAAGCAACAGAAATTTTAAAAAGATACCCTCAGTATTTTAACGAAAGCATACAGCAAGTTTTAAAAACAGATAAAGATCCTTTTGATTTTCCTGGTTTAAAGTTTACAAATTCTGTAGATGATTCAAAACGTTTAAATTTTATTAAGGATGCCTGCGTTATTATTTCTGCAAGTGGCATGGCAGAAGCCGGCAGAGTAAAACACCACATCAGTAACAATATAGAAAACAGCCGTAACAGTATTTTACTTACAGGATATTGTGAGCCACATTCACTTGGAGGTAGGTTAAAAAACGGCGATAAAGAAGTCAGAATATTCGGGCAGTGGCACCAGGTAAATGCAGAAGTTGGACAGATAAGAAGCATGAGTGCGCACGGAGATTACAACGATCTGTTGCACTTTTTAGATTGTCAGGATGCAGCAAAAGTTAAGAAAGTATTTTTAGTACATGGTGAGCCGGATGTTCAAAAAGATTTTAGGCAAAAAGTTTTAGATAAAGGATTTAAAAATGTTGACATCCCTACCCGTCATCAGGAAATCGTGATTGACTAAATCATTTTTGCAGAATCTTCAAAATATTTGTTTTACAAAACCTAAGTTTATATATTTGCAATCCGAAAACGGAACGGCGCGTTGGTCAAGGGGTTAAGACGCTTCCCTTTCACGGAAGAGTCACGGGTTCGATTCCCGTACGTGCTACCAAAGCCTCTCAGAAATGAGAGGCTTTTTAGTTTATATGATAACTGTTTACGTTCGCTCTATCCTTAGAGTTTAGCGAAGCGTCTTTAGGTATAGTGGGGCAAATAACTAAAAGGGAACAAATAGAAATAATAAAAGGAAACTGAGCATTATAATTATTTTATGAAGCACAAAATACAAAGGATTGCGTTAATACTAACGATGGAGTAATTTTAAATTTATCTCTTCTATTTGCAACTTATGAGTTTCACAACGTTCTGGTCTTTGCCGGTCGTGCTGTCTATTTCGCACCAACGTCCAGGTCTTTACCGGTCGTTATATCAATGATCATTTTCTAAGTAAAACAAAACAAAAAGCCAACAATAAAGGCATGTGATTTGGGAATTTTCTTTTGATTGGAAAATTTTATTGCTGATAAATTTATTCAACAAAAATTGGATTATATCCATTAAAATCTTTGCAAAGGAAAATAGAACATAAGTGCAAAGTCCGAAAAATACAAACACTGGTCAGCAAAATTTCAATTTACAGTCTAACAGGATTTTTTATAAAATATACAGTATTCAAAAAATGAAAGATAAAGTTTTCGTTTCCCGAGAAAACATATGATAAATGATCCAACGTCCGGCAGGGGCCGGTATTGTTGAGATGTAGTTTTTATTCAATAGATATTGTCTTCTTTTCAAAAAGAAGTTTATTCTTTAAATTTCTGTTGCCCCTTTTATTACCCAAAATGCTGAAACCCTTGCCATTAAGGGGAAATTAATTTTTTATAGTACAATGCATACATTAAGATAAATATAATTTTTGTTATATGATCAATAATTATTGAATATTAGTTATTTACATATATTTATTTTTGAGTTTATCTATCAAATAATAGATACTTACTACAGAACAGTTAATGTTAAAAAGCAGAGGACACAAAACAAAACATGGCAGGGGGTTTGTTTAATCCAAATCCGCCAGTGGATTTATCTTTCTCCGATTTACGCTTTTAGATTTACGGTACTCAATTGTATTATTTATCTCAGTCATTGATTAACAATAGTTAAATGTTGATTAAATAATAAACAACCCTGAAAAAAATAAATTTCATAAATATACAATGACAACTTCGGTAAAAAAGGTTTTTGAAGAAGCCGGAAACCAGATATCTTTTATGTCCGGTTTTTTTGGTAATATATTTTCCCGGGGGTTTGAAGGGAACGAATTTATCCGGCAATGTTTTATTATAGGATACAAATCTTTGTCCCTAGTAGGCATAACAGGTTTTATCCTTGGTTTTGTAATGACCCTTCAATCAGAACCTACGATGAAAGGATTCGGGGCAGGTAGCTTTGTACCAGGTATGGTGGCAATTTCAATTATCCGCGAGATATGTCCTGTGATAATAGCACTTATATGTGCTGGAAAAATTTCTTCAAGCATTGGTGCAGAACTTGGCAGTATGAAAGTAAGCGAGCAGATTGATGCAATGGAAGTATCAGGTGCAAATCCGATACAATATCTGGTTGTTACACGTATACTGGCATGCACCATAATGATACCCCTTCTTACTCTTATGGCAGATGCGCTAGCGCTTTTGGGAGGCTTTACTGCTTCTAACATTGGAGGTAATTACAGTTTCTTACTTTACTTTAATAAGGCTTTCAGTCCACTCACTTTCGTAGATCTTCTGCCCTCATTTACAAAAACAATTTTTTTTGGTTTTGCTATTGGCTTTGTAGGTTGTTATAAAGGCTATAATTCAAACCGTGGAACTGAAAGTGTGGGTGTGGCAGCTAATTCAGCTGTTGTGAGTGCATCGCTATGGATCATTCTGCTGGATGCTATTGCTGTTCAGCTCACCTCTGTATTCGCTTACAATTGAAAATATTCTGATGGAAACGCTGACTAAAAATAAAGAGCAAAAGGAAAATACAAAAACTGTTATTGAATTACGCAATGTAAAAAAATCCTTTGGATCTAAAAATGTACTGACAGATATCAGTATGGATCTTTTTAAGGGGGAAAATCTGGTAGTTTTGGGTAAATCCGGTACAGGAAAATCTGTTACCATAAAATGTATGGTGGGATTACTTGTACAGGATGAAGGCAGCGTGGTGGTTTTAGACGAGGATGTAAATAACCTGAGTAGCCCGGATCTTAAAGAATTAAGAACAAAAGTGGGTTTCTTATTTCAAAGTGGTGCATTGTATGATTCAATGACTGTAAGAGAAAATCTTGAATTTCCTTTAACACGTGTTTTAAAGATCAAAGATCAGGATGAAATAAAACAAAGAATAGAAGAAGTACTTGAGGCTGTAGGCTTATTATCGGCTATTGATGCTATGCCTTCAGATCTGTCAGGGGGAATGAGAAAACGAATCGGGCTTGCCCGCACACTTATTTTAAAGCCGGAAATTATGCTATATGATGAGCCGACAACGGGCCTTGATCCAATCACTTCCCGTGAAATAAGCGAACTGATTCTGTTAATGCAAAAAAAGTATAAAACTTCGTCGATCATTATCACTCATGATATGGCCTGTGCGGAGATAACATCAGACAGAATACTGGTAATGAACGAGGGAAAAGTTATAGCAGAAGGAAATTTTGAAGAACTGAAAAATTCACAGGATGAACTTGTAGGTTCATTTTTTAAATAATAGGATCATTAAACAGCGGCTCTGGTATGAACCGGCAAATTGCAAATAAAAAATTAATAAAAAAATCACAATGAAAGTTACCCCATCACAAAAAATAGGAATAGGAATATTTACCATAGTCGGAATTCTAATTTTAGTCGTAGGTATTTTTTTTATAGGAAAAAATAAAAACATGTTCGGAAATACATTCACGGTTTATGGAACGTTCAATACAGTTGGCGGTTTACAGGCTGGTAACAAGATCAGGTTTGCAGGTATAGATGTAGGTACAGTAGAAAATATTTCTATCGTTTCTGATACAATGGTAAGGGTCGATATGCTTTTGCAATCCAAGGTCAAACCATTCCTGAAAGCTACTTCGATGGCAAGTATAGGTTCAGACGGATTGATGGGTGATAAGTTGATCATGATCACTGCTGGCGGCTCTGGTGTAACACTGTTAAAAGACGGGGAAAAGATAAGAACTACCAACCCTCTGGACTTTGATAAAACAATTGCAAGGATGACTAAAGTTGCGGAAAATGCGGAAGTTTTATCCCGTTCTTTAGCAGGTATAACTGTTCAGCTTAGCGAGGGTAAAGGTAGTCTTGGTAGATTGTTGTATAAAGATGATCTGGCAGTTTCCATGGAAGGGGCTGTAAATAATGTAAAAAATATGACCGGTTCTCTTGCCGGCGTAAGTTCAGATATCAAATCGGGGCGCGGTTCTATCGGAAGATTACTTTACAGTGACGAGCTCGCTAAAAGTCTGGAAGCTACTGCCGCAGGCGCTAAGGTTACCATGTCAACAGTAAATGATGCAGCTTTTGGATTCAGTGAAAACATGAAAGCATTACAGGGAAATATTTTATTCAGGGGTTATTTTAAAAGGCAGGCAAAATCAAAAGCAAAAGCAAAAGAGGCTGCTTTGCAGAATGGAACAGACAGTACAGAAGTTGAATTTGATGAACAAGAAATGAAGGAAATAGAAACAGCCGCTGAAAAAGCGCAACAGGATATTTTAAAAAGGAAAAAGAAAGTTCCTTAAACTAAAGAGAAAAAGATGCTCATTTCTGAGCAGTCATTTAATTAATTCTCAAATTTTTTCTACTAAAACTTCGAATTTTCTTTTATTAAAAATGAGTTTTGAGAATTACTTTTGATTATGACGAAACAGCAGCATCCTTAATTTTTACACAATAAATTAAGGAGGACAATAAGTTCATACCAAAAGAATAAAAATTATTTACTTAGAAGCAATCTATCGGCTATTACCCAAAATTGAATAAATCATAACTTCCAAATTCTAAATTTTACACTTTAAATATTATTTTAGTTTACCCCAAATACTTTAAAAAATATACAACCAAATTTTTTGCCCCAATTTATTCTTCCATCGCCTCAATACTGGGTAACACTTTTCCTTCAAAATATTCCAGCAATGCCCCGCCACCGGTTCTTACATAACTCACTTTATCTGCGAGATT
>ENA-OFCI01000146-OFCI01000146.1-metagenomes-genome-assembly--contig:-NODE-146-length-46144-cov-6.128599_pt1 | contig 46144 bp, 44 predicted proteins | sample MGYA00153391_OFCI01 | MGnify analysis MGYA00153391
TGGCGTAACCAACGTGACGAGTTGCCTCTTCGCCATGCGGACGCCGACGCTTACGCGGACGACGTCAGTTCTGGACGCAAGGCGTGAACGAGAGGTCGCCGACCGCGTCGCGATCGACGACGATTCGCGTTCCGGGCGGAAACTCGCCCGCGAGGACACGCTTCGCCAGCGCGTCCTCGAGGTGCTTCTGAATCGCGCGCTTCAGCGGGCGCGCTCCGTACTGCGGGTCCCAGCCCATCTCACCGAGGAAATCCTTCGCGGCGGTGCTCAGCTCGACCCTCAGGTCACGCTTGGCCAAGCGCTCGCCGAAGCGAGCGAGCTGAATGTCGACGATGCTCCGCAACTGCTCGCGCTCCAGTCGGTGGAACACCACCACCTCGTCGAGGCGATTGATGAACTCTGGCCGAAAGCTCTTCTTCACCTCTTCCATCACGGCGCGGCGGACGAGCTCGGTCTTGTCCGCGCGCTCGAGGCCCGTGCGCTCTTCGATGGCTGAAATCTGGGCCGATCCGATGTTGCTCGTGAGGATGAGCACGGTGTTCTTGAAGTTTACCGTGCGGCCTTGCCCGTCCGTGAGACGACCGTCGTCGAGCACTTGCAGCAGCACGTTCCACACGTCGGGATGGGCCTTCTCGACCTCGTCGAACAAGACGACCGAGTACGGACGGCGTCGCACGGGCTCGGTGAGTTGGCCCCCCTCGTCGTAGCCGACGTATCCAGGCGGCGCTCCGATGAGGCGCGAGACCGAGTGCTTCTCCATGTATTCGCTCATGTCCAGTCGGAGCATGGCGCGCTCGTCGTCGAACAAGAACTCCGCGAGAGCGCGTGCGAGCTCGGTCTTGCCCACGCCCGTGGGACCGAGGAACAAGAAGCTGCCGATGGGACGCTTGTCGTCGCCGAGCCCCGCACGAGATCTGCGGACCGCGTTCGAGATGGCGACCATCGCCTCCTCTTGCCCGACGACGCGCAGCTTGAGGTTGTCCTCCATCGCGAGCAGCTTCGCCATCTCGCCTTGGAGCATCTTGTTTGTGGGGATGCCGGTCCACTTGCCAACGATCGCGGCGATGTCTTGATCGGTGACCTCTTCACGTAAGTAGCTCTGCTTCTCTTGCACCTTGGCGAGCTGCTTGCGGAGCTCCTCGGCCTTCTTCTCGAGCGCGGGGATCTTACCGTACGTGATCTCGGCGACTGCGTTGAAGTCGCCCTTTCGTTGCAGCGACTCGCCCTGTGCGCGGAGCTGCTCGATCTCGGGCTGTACGGCGCGGATCTGATCGATCACTTCCTTCTCGCGCTGCCACTGCAAGCGCATCGAGTCGCTCTTGCCGCGCAGCTCGCCTATCTCGACTCGAGCAACCTCCAGGCGCGCTTTGCTCGCGGGGTCTCGCTCTTTCTTGAGCGCTTGCTCTTCGATCTGGAGCTGCGTCAGTCGGCGCATGACCTGGTCGATGTCGGCCGGCATGCTGTCTGACTCCATCTTGATCTTCGCGGCGGCCTCGTCGATGAGGTCGATCGCCTTGTCCGGCAGGAAGCGCTCGGTCACGTAGCGATCGCTCAGCGTAGCGGCGGCGACGAGCGCCGCGTCTTGGATGCGGATGCCATGGTGAACCTCGTATCGCTCCTTGAGGCCGCGCAAGATCGCGATGGTGTCCTCCACGCTCGGCTGCGCCACGAAGACCGGTTGGAAGCGACGCTCAAGCGCCGCATCCTTCTCGATCCGCTTCCGGTACTCGTCCAGTGTCGTCGCGCCGATGCAGCGAAGCTCTCCGCGCGCGAGCGCAGGCTTGAGGAGGTTCGCGGCATCCATCGAGCCTTCGGCAGCGCCCGCGCCGACGATCGTGTGGATCTCGTCGATGAACAGGATGATTCGACCCTCGGCCGCCTCGACCTCTTTGAGTACCGCCTTCAAGCGATCCTCGAACTCGCCGCGATACTTGGCGCCGGCGACGAGCGCGCCCATGTCCAGCGAGACGAGGCGCTTGTTCTTGAGCGACTCCGGCACGTCACCGTTGACGATGCGCGCCGCGATACCTTCGACGATCGCCGTCTTGCCAACGCCAGGCTCGCCGATGAGTACCGGGTTGTTCTTCGTGCGGCGCGAGAGCACCTGCATCACCCGGCGGATTTCCTCGTCGCGACCCACGACGGGATCCGTCTTGCCGCGGCGGGCGGCCTCCGTCAGGTCGCGGCAGTACTTCTCCAACGCCTGGAACTTGCCCTCGGGATCCTTGTCGGTGACGCGCTGGCTCCCGCGAACGGTCGCGAGTGCGGCCATGAGCTTGCTCGCGGTCACGCCGCCGCAGAGCTCGAACATGGCCTGCAGCTCACGGTCGTGATGCGCGAGGGCCAGGAGAAAGTGTTCTACCGATACGAAGTCGTCCTTGAGCGCCTTGGCTTGCTCTTCGGCCTTGCGGAGCATTTCGTTCGCGCGACGCGACAGTCCGGGCTCGTCTCCGCCGGTCACTCGCGGGAGCGACTCCACGCGCTTCTCGAGCTGGGCCACGAGCGCTGCGACGTCTCCTCCCGCCTTCTGGAAGAGCGGCCGCGCGACACCGTCTTCTTGTTCCAACATCGCGAGCACGACGTGCTCTGGCAAGACTTCAGGATTTCCGCGCTTGCTCGCGGAGTCAACGCCTGTACGGAGCGCATCTTGGCTCTTGGTCGTCATTCGATCGGCACGCATGGAAACACTCCCTCGCCGCTGGTCTCAGCGCAGCTGCAACGTAAGTCGCGAGCCGTGAGCCGCAACTGCAAAGGTCAGCCCGTGGCCGCGCGCTTGATATAATCGTCGATCGCGTCTTTGAAGATCGGCGAGAGTCCGTCGAACTCGAGCCCGAGCGCCGTCCGCGCGGCGTCGTCCGTCGCCTTGGCCCAGCGGACGAGCGCAGCGCTCCGCACGATCTCGCCCGTTGGCAGCGCGAAGCGCAAGAGCAGCGAAGTGTTCTCCGCAACGTGCGCGTGCGTGGTGACGTAGATACCGCCGTTCGAGACATCCTGGATGCGGCCCTCTACGACCTGCCCGCTCGCGAGCTGCATCTCGATCGGCGCCGGATAGGGGACGCGCACGTGTCCGCGACGCGAGGGGGAGACCTCGCTCGTCTCCGCTCGGATGTCACGCTCGATTCCCCGCAGAGCCTCCCACAATGCCGCGCCGTCAGCGAAGCGCGCGGTCGGCGTCGAGTCGATGGCCCTATCGACCAGTTCGGCGAACGACTGCGGGACGTCTGGACGGAGCTTGCGCAAGTCTGGCCGGGTGCCCGTCATCGCTTGCGAGTAAATCTGCTCGAGGCCGCCGGTGAAGGGGACACGCCCCGCGAGGCACTCGTAGAGCGTCACTCCGAACGAGTACACGTCCGCCGTCGGCTGCACGCGCGCGCCTCCGAGCTGTTCGGGCGCCATGTACTCGGGAGTCCCGAGGATGCCGCTAGCGGGCTCATCGCTGACCTCGTCTTGCACGAACGTCGCCGCGCCAAAGTCGATCAGCTTGAGCGTGCGCCCACCCGATGACGTGCGAACGACCAGCAAATTGCCTGGTTTGACGTCGCGATGAACTACGCGCGAAGCGTGCACTGCGGCGAGAGCCTCGGCCGCGAGCAACGCGATGGTGTACGTGTCGTGCACCGTGAGCTTGGAGCGCGCGGTGAGCAGCGCCTCGACGCTCTTGGCGCGCAGGCGCTCCATCGCCACGTACGGAGTGTCGCCAGCGATGCCCGCGTCGACGATCTCGACGACATGAGGGTGCACAATGCGCCCCAACATGCGAGCCTCGCGCAAGAGTCGATCGCGAGCCTCACGATGGTCGCGATACTCAGGCAAGAGCACCTTCACCGCGAGCGAGCGCGCCGTGAACTTGTGCCGCGCGTGGAACACCGACGCGAGTCCGCCGCGACCCATCTCGCGCAAGAGTTCGTAGCGGCCGTCAAGAAGCGTCCCGATGAGCCGCTCGGACGGCGGCGCTGCGCCACGGAGTGACGGCGGGGATGCGTCATCGGACATTGGGGAGCAGCGTAACTCACGCGGAGGGTCAGCGGCCAACAACCCGAAGCGCGACGAGCGGGCGCTCGCTCTTCGTGGCGAGTTCTCCCTCGCACGCTGGGCTCCCGCGCTCGAGATCTCGGCACGTCTCGGGACGCAACGCGTACACGGAGCACACGAAACGCCCCTTTTCTCGGTCGATGGTGAGCGCGGCGCAGTGACCCTCGGTCATGCGCATGAACGCTTGATTGCCGTCGAAGCGAACGAGCGACTCCGCGTGGTCTCCGAGTCGCGCATGATCATCTCCCGTGACGCGCACGTAGTTCTCCAAGTAAGAGAAGCAGCACGTGCCGCAGGTCAGGCAGTCTCGCATCGCGCGTGGATGGTAGCCTAATGGCATGTCGTTCCGAGCCGCCGCGATCGCAGCCCTGCTGCTCGGCTGCGGCGACGTGCAGTCCGCATCGACCGACGCGTCCACGCTCGACACCAGCGTCGGAGGCGACGTGAGCGACCCATTCCCGAAACCCGACACGCGAATCCCCGACACCGATCCGTCGAGACCGTTCTCCTACGACGCCGGTCCAACCAGCTGCGTCCCGTGTCCAGCGACCGCTCCTCCGGCGGGCGCGCCGTGCGATTCCCTCTTTCTTCAGTGCGAGTATGGCGACCACCCGTTCATCGAGTGCAATGACATGGTCGAGTGCCTCGGCGTTTTGGATGGCGGTCTGGCTTGGTCGACAACCAAGAAGGCCGCTTGCCAACGGCCGACGACCGGCGGCGAGTGCCCCGCCTCGCCTCCCGTGAGCGGCCTGTGTACCGAGGGTTTGACTTGCGGTTACAAAGACGGCTTCTGCCTTTGTAGCTCCTTCGGGTGGCGCTGCGATCTGAACCCTGCTTGCCCGACTCGACCGAGACTCGGATGCTCCTGTGCCCCAGAGTGTGACCGCTTGCCGTTCGCGATCCGGGGCCGCTGCCAATTTCATTGTGGCCCGCAGAGCAATTTTACTTGTGCGGACTGAAGTGGAGACCATCGTTCTCACGAGCACCGGGCGCCGAATGGCGATTGCCGATTATGGTTCCGGCGACCCTCCGATATTGCTCGTGCACGCCTCCGGGTTTTCGTCTTCGGAGTGGCGCAAATACTTGCCGCTTCTGAGTGTGGGAGCCCGAGTCGTGACCGTCGACTTACTCGGTTATGGCAAGAGCGACCCCGTCGTCGATCGTAGCCCCGTAGCTGCAAGAGAAGACGAGGACGGGCTCCTGAATGTATTGGGGCTGATTGGGCCTTCGCGGATCATCGGTCACTCATATGGCGGCTATCTCGCCGCGAAGGTCGCGCTCGCTTCGCCGCAGTTGGTGCGCAGTCTCGTCTTGGTCGAGCCCGTGTTGTTCGGCGCGCTTCGACAGGACAATGACGCAGAGTCCACCGAGGAGCTTGCGCACTTGTACGAACCGGGATTCCTCGAGGAGAGCTTTGGCGGGACAGAGCGCTGGATGCAGCGCTTCATCGATTATTGGTCCGGCGAGGGCGCGTGGGCGAGACTGCCGGACCCCGCGCGTCGCGCGAACATGAGAGTCGCGTGGAAGGTCTATTGCGAAGTCCGTGACCTGTCGCAAGACCCCAGGCCATTTGCCGATTATCGAGTGCTGTCTCGATTACCGACTACGTTGATTCGCGGGTCCTTGACGACGGTGTCCGCGCGTCGCATCGTGGACCGACTTGCAGAAGAGCTGCCGAGCGCGAAGACGCACGTGATCGAAGGCGCGGGACACATGTCGCCGCTCACCCACTCGAACGAGCTGCTGTCGATTTTAGAACGCGCCGGTCACGCCGACTGAGCCGAAACCGAACGTGGGAGTGATGTAGCCGCGCGCGGGCTTGGCGGGGGCGCCGTTGGGGATCGCCAACAGCACGATGCCCGCGGCGATGCCGACGCCACCGACGATGAAGCCGATCGTGGAGACCGTCGCGAAGGTGTTCGCACTGTCGATCATGCTCTGCGAACCGGGAGGACACGCCTTTGCAGTGCACTGTCCGTCGAGGGTGCTCTTCTTGCTCATCGCCATCACGCCGAAGACGCCCCCGAGCACGAGGCCGACGCCGCCGATGGAGAGCGCGGTGATGGCGCCGATGATCATCACGAAGCTGAGCGCCGTGTCGGACAACTCGAACAGCGGCGACATGCGTGCGACCATGAAGATGCCGGCCGTCACCATCGTCGCCGCGTGGATCAGCGCCGAGATCGGCGTCGGGCCCTCCATCGAGTCGGGCAACCACACATGCAGCGGGAACTGCGCGCTCTTGCCCATCGCGCCGATGAACAGGCAGATGCAGGTGACTGTGATCAGCATCCAATCCGTTCCGGGAAAGATCATCTTCGCGAGTTCGGGGCCCTTCGCGAAAGCCTCGCTGTAGCTCAGCGTGTTGCCATAGGCAACGACCAGACCGATGCCGAGAATGAAGCCGAAGTCGCCGACCCGGTTCACCAAAAACGCCTTCATGTTGGCGAAAATTGCCGTCGGTTTCGTGTACCAAAAACCGATCAACAGATACGAGACCAAACCCACCGCTTCCCAGCCGAAAAACAGCTGCAGGAAGTTGTTGCTCATCACGAGCATCAGCATCGAAAAAGTGAACAGCGAGATGTAGCTGAAGAAGCGCTGGTAGCCGGGGTCGCCCTTCATGTAGCCGATGGTGTAGACGTGAACCATCAGCGAGACGAAGGTGACGACGCACATCATCATCGCGGTCAAGCCATCGACGAGAAAGCCGACTTCCATCTTCAGCGAGCCGACCGTCATCCACTCGTAGACCGTGGCGTTGAACCTCGCGCCGTCGAGCACGGCGAGCAACGTCTGCAACGAGACGGCCAGCGAGATCGCCACACCGATGCAGGTGATCCAGTGCGCGCCCTTGCGGCCGATCTGCTTGCCGAACAGACCCGCGGCGATCGCACCGACCAGCGGCGCCAAGGGCACCGCGAGCAGCATGTTTTGGGAGAGGGTCGCGGCCATCTGGGTCAGCCCTTGAGCGCGTCGAGCTCGTCGACATTGATCGTTGCGCGGTTGCGGAACAGCACGACGAGGATCGCCAGGCCAATCGCTGATTCGGCCGCAGCGACGGTGAGGATGAAGAATACGAAAACCTGTCCCGCCATGTCGCCGAGGTAATGCGAGAACGCGACGAAGTTCAGGTTGACCGCGAGCAGCATCAGCTCGATTGCCATCAGCAGCACGATCAGGTTCTTGCGGTTCAGGAAGATGCCGATCACCGACATCGCGAACAGGATCGCGCCGAGCACGAGGTAGTGGCCGAGCGTCACAGTACCTAGGGTCATTTTTTCTCTCCTGCGCCCGGGCCGACCTGCGTGGTCGGCGCCGCGACCGGTGCGGCGGCCGCGATCACCGGATCGGGCAACTCGATCTCGGGCTTCATCTTGACGACGCGCATCCGGTCGGCGGCGCGCACTCGCACTTGCTGCGACGCGTCCTGGTGCTTCGAGTCTTTGCGCTTGCGCAGGGTCAGCGCGATCGCCGCGATGATCGCCACGAGCAGCAGCACGGCCGCGATTTGCAGCGGATACAGATACTTGGTGTAAACGTCGATGCCAAGCAACTTGGTGTTGCCAAGCTTGATCGCGGCGGCATCGGCCACGGGCGCGTCGGTCAGCCGAAAGCCGGGCAACAGCACCGCGGCCATCTCGAGCGCGATCACGACGCCGACGAGCGCAGCGACCGGGAAGTGGCTCCAAAAGCCTTCGCGCAATGTCTCGGAGCCGACGTCCAGCATCATCACGACGAACAGGAACAGCACCATCACCGCGCCCACATACACCAGCACCAGCACGATGGCTAAAAACTCGGCGCGCAGCAACATCCAGATGCAGGCCGCATTGAAGAACGCGAGCACGAGGAACAGCGCTGCGTACACCGGACTGCGCGCGGTGATCACGCGAAACGAGGCGAACAGCAGGACTGCAGAGAAGATGTAGAAAAGCGCGGTGTCGATGTTCATGTCGTTCTTTGCGCGCGGCTCCCTGCCGTGCAGATCAATCCGCCGAGCAGTGAGGCTCAGCGGTATTTGGCGTCCGCCTCCCTGGCTTTAGCGATCTCGGGCTCGTAGCGGTCGCCGACCGCGAGAAGCATGTCTTTCGTGAAGTACAGGTCGCCCCGCTTCTCGCCGTGGTATTCGAAGACGTGGGTCTCGACGATCGAATCGACCGGGCAGCTCTCTTCACAAAAGCCGCAGAAGATGCATTTGGTCAAATCGATGTCGTAACGCGTGGTGCGGCGCGAACCGTCGTCGCGCACTTCGGATTCGATCGTTATCGCCAGGGCCGGGCACACGGCTTCGCAGAGCTTGCACGCAATGCAGCGCTCCTCTCCGTTTTCATAGCGCCGCAGCGCGTGCAGGCCACGAAAGCGCGGCGACATCGGCGTGCGTTCTTCCGGGAACTGAACCGTGATCTTGCGCGACCAAAAGTGTCGGCCGGTCAGCGCCATGCCTTTCAGCAACTCGCCCAACAGGAAGCTGGAGAAGAAGTCCCTGATCGGCGTGGGCGCCGTTGGCGATTTCAATATCGATGCGGTGGTGGCCATGTGTGTTGCCCCCTTCTCTTTCCGAATTAATTCCAGATGTTCCATGGGGACTGAATCCAAAGCCCCACCACCACGAGCCACACGAGGGTGATCGGGATGAAGATTTTCCAGCCCAGACGCATGATCTGGTCGTAGCGAAAGCGTGGGAAGCTCGCGCGCACCCACAGGAACACGGTGACGACGCAGAAGGTTTTGATCGCCATCCAGATCCAGCCGGGAATCCAGTTGAATGGCGCGATGTCGAACGGTGAGAGCCAGCCCCCGAGAAACATGACGACAGCCAATGTGCTGATCAAAATCATGTTCGCGTATTCGGCGAGGAAGAACATCGCGAATGCCATGCCCGAGTATTCGACCATGTGGCCGGCGACGATTTCGGATTCGCCCTCGACCACGTCGAACGGGTGCCGGTTGGTTTCTGCCAATCCCGAGATGAAGTAGACGACGAAGATCGGCAGCAGCGGCAACCAATTCCATGAGAACACGGTCACGCCGTGGTTCGCGCCGAAGCCCTTGCCCTGGCCCATGACGATGTCGGTCATGTTCAGGCTGGCGCTGACCATCAACACGATCACCATGCAAAAACCCATGGCGATCTCGTAGCTGACCATCTGCGCCGATGCGCGCAGCGCGCCGAGAAACGCGTACTTCGAGTTCGAAGCCCAGCCGGCAATGATCACGCCGTAGACCTCCATCGAGGTGATCGCCATCAGGAACAGCAAGCCGGCATTGACGTTGGCGAGCGCGACTTCAGGGCCGAACGGAATTACCGCCCAGGCGGCGAGCGCCGGCATGATCGTCATCACCGGGCCGAGAAAGAACAAAGTCTTGTTCGCCGCGGTCGGGACGATGATCTCCTTGAAGATCAGCTTCACCGCATCGGCGATCGGCTGCAGCAGGCCGAGCGGGCCGACCCGGTTCGGGCCCGGTCGGATCTGGCTCCAACCGATCGCCTTGCGCTCCCAGAGCGTTAGGTAGGCCACGCACAGCATCAACGGGATGATCAATGCGACGATCTTGACAACCGACCAGACGAGCGGCCACGCCGGGCCGAGAGCGGACGCGCCGATGGCGGTGATCGAGTCGAGCATGCTCAGGATTTCTCGACCGTGATCGCGCCGAACATCGCGCCGAGAGCTGCCGTGTCGGAGTGACCGGCGGGGACGCGCACCGCGGTGGCGGCCAGCGTGGCATCGAGCTTCGCCGGCAGCACTGCATGAGCAGCGCCTTGCGACACCCGCACCTTGTCGCCATCGAGCAAGCCGAGTTGCGACCACAGCGTTTGCGGCAGGCTCGCGAACGGCGCGCGGGCGTCGGCCGTGAGTTGCAGCGAGGTCGCGCGGCGCACCAGCGAATCGTTGGCGTAGATCGGCACATCGGCGATGCGTTCCAGCCCGCTCGCGGCCGGCGAGACCGTCGGCTTCGCAGCGCTTTGGTTGCTCAGTCGCGAGGCGATTGCCGTCACGTCGCCGAGCGCTTCGGCCCGCACCTCTTCCGATGTTTCGAAGTCGAAGCCCTTCAGCGCCAGCAAGTTGCCGAGCACACGCAGCACCTTCCAGGCGGGGCGTGTTTCGCCGAGCGGCTTGACGACGCCGTGGAAGCTTTGCACACGACCTTCGGCGTTGACGAACGTGCCCGAGGTCTCGCTGAACGGCGCGATCGGCAGCATCACGTCGGCGAACTCGTTCGCGACATTCTTGAAGGGTGTCAGCACAACGACCATTTCGGCGGCCTGCATCGCGGCGCTCGCAGCGGCCGCATTCGCGGCGTCGAGCGTGGGCTCGACGTTCAGCAGCAGGCAGGCCTTGAGTGCGGGGCCGGCGAGCATCTGGCCGGCGTTCATGCCGCCGTTCGCAGGCATCGCGCCGACGAGTTGCGCGCCGACGGAGTTCGCAGCTTCCGTCAGGTAGCCAACCGTGGCGCCGGTCTGCGCACCGATCCAGTTCGCGAGTGCGAGCAACGCGCCTGCCTGCGGATGCTGTGCAGCCGCGTTGCCAAGCAGGATCGCCTTGCGTTCGCCGCTCGCGAGCGAGGCGGCGATCGCTTTGGCTCCGTCGGTCGCGGTGCCAGCCAGCGGCGATTGCGCGCCATTGGTTGCTCCGATGGCGGTCGCGATGTCGGCAAGCGCATTCACCCAACCGCTCGGTGCGACCGATGTCGTTGAGACCGTCGTCATCAGCCAGTCGTCGTGCGCGGCGTTGAGGCTGTGCACCTGCGCTCCCTTGCGCGTGGCCTGGCGGATGCGCTGCGCGAACAGCGGGTGGTCTTTGCGGAGGAACGAGCCGACAACAAGCACGCGTTGCAGGTTCGACAGCGAGGCGATGGTCGTGCCCAGCCACCGAGCGGAAGTCGCGCCGTCGGTGTTGGCGAAATCTGCATGCCGCGTGCGAAAGTCGATGTTGTCGCTGCCGAGGCCGCGCACTAACTTCGCGAGCAAGTGCAATTCCTCGACCGTGCTGTGCGCCGAGCCGATCGCGCCGATGCTCTTCGCACCGTGGTCGACCGAGATCTGCGTCAGCCCACGGCTCACGTATTCGAGCGCCGTCGACCAGTCGACGGCCTTCCACGCACCGCCCTGCTTGATCATCGGGGCAGTGAGTCGATCCGCGCCGTTCAAGGCTTCATACGAAAAGCGATCGCGGTCGGCGATCCAACATTCGTTGACGGCCTCGTTCTCGAGCGGCACGACGCGCATCACCGCGTTGCTTTTGACCTGCATGATCAGGTTCGCGCCGGTCGAGTCGTGCGGGCTCACGCTCTTGCGGCGCGAGAGCTCCCATGTGCGGGCGCTGTAGCGGAACGGCTTGCTGGTAAGCGCGCCGACCGGGCACACGTCGATCATGTTGCCCGAGAGCTCGGAGTCGATCGTGTCGCCGACGATGGTCGTGATCTCGGAATGCTCGCCACGGTGGATCATGCCGAGCTCCATCACGCCCGCCACTTCCTGACCGAAGCGCACGCAGCGGGTGCAATGGATGCAACGGCTCATCTCTTCCATCGAGATCAGCGGGCCGACGTTCTTGTGAAAGACGACGCGCTTTTCTTCGTTGTAGCGCGTGCTCGATGCGCCGTAGCCGACCGCCAAATCTTGCAGCTGGCACTCGCCGCCCTGGTCGCAGATCGGGCAATCGAGCGGGTGGTTGATCAGCAAGAACTCCATCACGCCCTTCTGGGCCTGGAGTGCCTTCGGGCTCTTGGTGCGCACGATCATGCCTTGCGTGACCGGTGTGGCGCAGGCCGGCATCGGCTTGGGCGCCTTCTCGACATCGACCAGGCACATGCGGCAGTTGGCCGCGATGCTGAGCTTCTTGTGATAGCAGAAGTGCGGAATGTAGGTGCCGGCGTTGTCGGCGGCGTGCATGATCATGCTGCCTTCGACAACCTCTACTTTCTTCCCGTCGAGTTCGATTTCAATCATGAAGTCAGTCGCGCAGCGACTCGGGTCACTCCTTCCCCTTTTGGGGGAAGGCCGGGATCAGGGCGAGTTGCAATGACCGTCGCCGTCTTGTGCTCGATCAATTGCACGAACTCCTCGCGGAAGTGCTTGATCATCGCGCGCACCGGCATTGCTGCGGCGTCGCCGAGGGCGCAGATCGTGCGGCCCTGGATGTTGTCGGAGACCGAATTCAGCAGGTCGATGTCTTCCATGCGGCCTTCGCCCTTCGCGATGCGGTCGACCATGCGGTAGAGCCAGCCGGTGCCTTCGCGACACGGTGTGCACTGGCCGCAGCTCTCGTGCATATAGAAGTAACTCAAGCGGCGCAGGCTTTTGACCATGCAGCGTGTGTCGTCCATAACGATGACCGCGCCGGAGCCGAGCATCGAACCGGCCTTGGCGATGGCGTCGTAGTCCATCGTCAGGTCGTTCATGACCGCGGCCGGCAGCACGGGTGCCGATGAACCACCAGGAATCACGGCCTTCAGCGTGCGGCCGGGCCGCATGCCGCCGGCGAGCTCCAACAGTTTGCTGAACGGTGTGCCCAGCGGCACCTCGAAGTTGCCCGGGTTCTGCACATCGCCGACGACCGAGAAGATCTTCGTGCCACCGTTGTTCGGCTTGCCGATCGCAAGGTAGGGTGCGCCGCCGTTGCGGATGATCCACGGCACCGCCGCGAAGGTCTCGGTGTTGTTGATCGTCGTCGGCTTGCCGTAGAGGCCATAGCTGGCCGGGAACGGCGGTTTGAAGCGCGGCTGACCCTTCTTGCCTTCAAGAGATTCGAGCAGCGCGGTTTCTTCACCGCAGATGTAGGCGCCGAATCCGTGTGCCGCATGCAGCTGAAAGCTGAACGTGGAGCCAAGGATGTTGTCACCCAGAAAGCCCGCAGCGCGCGCTTCCTCGAGCGCCGCTTCGAAACGGTCGTAGACCTCGAAGATCTCGCCGTGGATGTAGTTGTAGGCGGTCTTGATGCCCATCGCGTACGCCGCGATCGCCATGCCTTCGATGACGATGTGCGGGTTGAACATCAGGATGTCGCGGTCCTTGCAGGTGCCGGGCTCGCCCTCGTCGGAATTGCAGACGAGGTACTTCGGGCCCGGGTACGTGCGGGGCATGAAACTCCACTTCAGGCCGGTCGGGAAACCCGCGCCACCGCGGCCGCGCAAGCCGGAGGCCTTGACCTCGGCGATGACCTGATCGGGGGTCATGCCGCGCGCAACGCCATCGGCTTCGCCGGCTTCGAGAATCTTGCGCAACGCCAGGTAGCCGCCACGAGCCACATAGTCATCGAGGCCCCAGTTCTCGCCGTCGAGGCCGGCGACGATCTGCGCGCCGATGTGACGGTCGTGAAAACAGGTCTCGGCGCCGGTGGCCTGAAACTTCGACAGGTCGATCAGTGGGTTCTTCATGCGCTTATTCCTGTTCCGTGCGCCTTCAAGGTTTCGACCAGCTCGTCGAGCCGCGCGTTGCTCATGAAGCTGACCATCTGGCGGTCGTTGACCAGCATCACCGGCGCGTCAGCACAAGCGCCGAGGCATTCGCTCTTCTGCACCGTGAACAAGCCGTCGGCCGTGGTGCCGCCCTCTTCGACACCCAACTTGTGGCACAGATGATCGAGGGCCGCCTGCCCGTCGCGCAACTGGCACGGCAGGTTCGTGCAGACGTTGAACTTGAACTGCCCCACCGGCTGCTGGTTGTACATGTTGTAGAAGGTCGTGACCTCGTGCACCGCGATCGGCGGCATGCCGAGGTACTCGGCCACAAGCTTCTCGCTCTCGGCCGAGACAAAGCCCTGCACCTGCTGCAGAACAGCGAGGCAAGCCATCACAGCCGACTGCTTCTGGTCGACCGGGTACTTGGCGACTTCGTTGTCGAATCGCTGCCGTGTCGATTCGCTGATCACCGGTCGATCTCCCCGAAAACGATGTCCATCGTGCCGATCAACGCAACTGCGTCGGCAATCATGTGGCCGCGCGCGAGCTCGTCGAGCGAGGCCAGGTGCGGGAAACCGGGTGGCCGAATCTTCAACCGGTACGGTTTGTTCGCGCCGTCGCTGACGATGTAGATGCCGAACTCGCCCTTCGGGTGCTCGACCGCGGCATACGCCTCGCCTTCGGGCACGTGAAAGCCTTCGGTGAAGAGCTTGAAGTGGTGGATCAGATCTTCCATGCCGCTCTTCATGCCGACGCGCGCAGGAGGCGCCACCTTGTGGTTGCTCGTGATCACCGGGCCGTCGTTCGCGCGCAACCAAGCCACGCACTGTTGGATGATGCGGTTCGCCTGGCGCATCTCTTCGATACGCACCAGGTACCGGTCATACGTGTCGCCATTGACACCCAGAGGCACGTCGAAATCCATCTGGTCGTAGACGTCGTAAGGCTGGTGCTTGCGCAGGTCCCACAGCACGCCCGAGCCGCGCAGCATCGGGCCGGTGAAGCCGAGGTTCAACGCGCGCTCGGGCGTGACGATGCCGATGCCGACGGTGCGCTGCTTCCAGATGCGGTTGTCGGTCAGCAGCGTCTCGTAGTCGTCGACGCATTTCGGAAAGCGCTGCGTGAAGTCGTCGATGAAGTCGAGCAGCGAGCCCTGTCGGTTCTCGTTGAGCTGACCCATGGCTTTTGCGTTGCGGATCTTCGAGGCTTTGTATTGCGGCATCGCATCGGGCAGGTCGCGGTAGACACCGCCCGGGCGGAAGTAGGCCGCATGCATGCGCGCACCCGAGGCCGCTTCGTACATGTCGAACAGGTCTTCGCGCTCGCGAAAGCAGTAGATGAAGACGTTCATCGCGCCGCAGTCGAGACCGTGCGCACCCAGCCACATCAGGTGGTTCATCACGCGCGTGATCTCGCTGAACATCACACGGATGTACTGCGCGCGCACCGGCACGTCGACCCCGAGCAGCTTCTCGATCGCGAGACAGTAGGCGTGCTCGTTGCACATCATCGACACGTAGTCGAGCCGGTCCATGTAGGGCAGCGACTGGATGAAGGTCTTGCTCTCGGCGAGCTTCTCGGTCGCACGGTGCAGGAGGCCGATGTGCGGGTCGGCGCGCTGGATCACTTCGCCGTCGAGTTCGAGCACGAGGCGCAGCACGCCGTGCGCGGCCGGGTGCTGCGGGCCGAAATTCAGCGTGTAGTTCTTGATGTCAGCCATGCAAATACTGCCTCAATGCAAGCCGCCATAGTTGTCTTCGCGGATGATCCGTGGCGTGATCTCGCGCGGCTCGATCGTCACCGGCTGGTAGATCACGCGCTTCTGCTCGTCGTCGTAGCGCATTTCCACATGACCCGAGGTCGGGAAATCTTTGCGAAACGGGTGGCCGATGAATCCGTAGTCGGTCAGGATGCGGCGCAGGTCGTTGTGACCTTCGAAGATGATGCCGTAGAGGTCGAAGGCTTCGCGCTCGAACCAGTTGACCGAACTCCACACATCGGTGAGCGAGGCGACCACCGGCACTTCGTCATCCGGCGCGAACACCTTGAGCCGCACGCGCCAGTTCTTCGAGACTGAAAGCAAGTGCGAGACGACGCAAAAGCGCGGCCCTTCCCAAGCTTGGTCTTTGTAGCTGGAGTAGTCGACGCCACACAGGTCGATGTTTTGCTCGAATTTGAGGTCGGCGTGGTCGCGCAACAGCAGCGCCGATTCAATGTAGTTCGCGGCCGAGACGGTCACCGTCGATTCGCCACGATCGCGAACGAGCGTCTTCACGCGATTGCCGAGGACGGCCGTCAACGCGGCTTCGAGAATGTCGATTTTCATGCGCGCGCGATCGTTGTCTCGCGGCGAATCTTCGCCTGCAGCTGCAGCACGCCGTAGAGCAACGCCTCGGCCGTCGGCGGGCAGCCGGGCACGTACACATCGACCGGCACGATGCGGTCGCAACCGCGCACGACCGAGTAGCTGTAGTGGTAGTAACCGCCGCCGTTCGCGCACGAGCCCATGCTCAGCACCCAGCGCGGCTCGGCCATCTGGTCATAGACCTTGCGCAGCGCGGGCGCCATTTTGTTGCAGAGTGTGCCGGCGACGATCATCAAGTCGCTCTGCCGCGGGCTGGGGCGAAACAGCATGCCGAAACGGTCGATGTCGTAGCGCGCCGCTCCGGCGTGCATCATCTCGACGGCGCAACATGCCAAGCCGAAAGTCATCGGCCAAAGCGAGCCGGTCTTCGACCAGTTGATCAGGGTGTCGACACTCGTGGTGACGAAGCCTTCTTTGAGTACGCCTTCAATGCCCATGGTGCTGCTCTCTGGTCGTTCGATACACGTCGATCATTCCCAATCCAGGGCACCCTTTTTCCATTCGTACACGAAGCCGATGACAAGGATGCCGAGGAACAGCATCATGGCCCAGAAGCCGGTCGGGCCGATCTCCTTGAGCGAGACTGCCCATGGGAAGAGAAAGGCGATTTCGAGGTCGAACAAGATGAACAGGATCGCGACGAGGTAGTAGCGCACGTCGAACTTCATGCGCGCGTCTTCGAAGGCCTCGAAACCGCACTCGTAGGGAGAGTTCTTCGCCTTGTCGGGACGGTTCGGGCCCATGACGAATCCGAGGACTTGGGGCACTACGCCGACCGCCACACCGATCAGGATGAACAGGATGACGGGGAGGTAGGGTTCCAGGTTCATGGGCAGGGGGAGGGCTCGCTGCAGGCTCACAAGAGCCTGGATTAACCGGTGCGGATCTTGTCGAGTTGCGCAGTGCGTAGCACGCCAAGGCCGAGTTGCTATGGTGCCGTCGGCGAGACTCGAACTCGCACAGCTTTCGCCACTACCCCCTCAAGATAGCGTGTCTACCAATTTCACCACGACGGCCAAACACAACGAATACTGGAGCGGTTGCTGCAATGACGCTTGCTTGAAAAAGTGCCCGATTTGCATGAGGAATGGCTCTTCGGGCTACCTAAATTCTAACCTCAAACCCTCGCTTTTCAGCGGCGCTCGCTGCACTGCAACATCTTGATCGACGCCCCGCAACAGGGCTCACCCGGCCCCGGGTTACCTGGTGGGGATGGCGCCTGCACCCGACGCCTGCGGCGCCGCGGCGGTGGGCGCCGTGACCACCGACGCGGCCGGTGCCGCAGCCGCGGGTGTACTCACAGCGCCTGGCACTTGGGCCGCCCCTGTGAGCGGCCCGCTGGCGGGCGGTGCGATGACAGCGGGACGATCGAGCACGCTGCCGGTCGACGGCCGCGAACGGTCGTTCGAATAGAACGCGAGTGCCAGCGTGCAGGCGAAGAAGATGGCCGCGCAAACTGCTGTCGAGCGTGACATGAAGTTTGCGCTGCCGGTCGCACCGAACAGGCTGCCCGAAGAGCCGCTGCCGAACGATGCACCCATGTCGGCGCCCTTGCCATGCTGAACCAGCACCAGACCGATCATCACGAGCGCCGAGATGATCTGCAACGCCACCACCAAATTCAACAACAGGTTCATTCTTCTGACTCCAAAATTCTTCTGAACGCGCGCGCCGACCGAACGGTCAACCCGCTGCGCAGCAGATGGCGGCGAAGTCGCTCGCCTTCAACGAGGCGCCGCCGATCAGGCCGCCGTCGATGTCGGCTTGCGAGAACAGCGTGACGGCGTTGTCGGCCTTGACGCTGCCACCATACAAAATTTTCATGATGCCCGCGTGCTCGGTCGCGGCCTTAAGTTGAGCCCGCAACAGCGCGTGCACGGCTTGCGCCTGTTCAGGCGACGCGGTCTTGCCGGTGCCTATCGCCCACACGGGCTCGTAGGCGACGACGATCTGCGAGATGCAATGCCCCAGCGTGTGGATCACTGCCGACAGCTGGCGCTTCACGACTGCATTGGTCTGACCCGCTTCGCGTTCGGCCAGCGTTTCACCGACGCACACGATCGGCGTGATGCGCTGTGCGAGGGCTGCTTTGGCCTTGTCGGCGACGACTTGGTCGGTCTCGAAGTGCATCGCGCGGCGCTCGGAGTGGCCGGCCAACACATAGCGGCAGCCGAACTCGGCCAGCATCGCGGCCGAGACTTCGCCGGTGTAGGCGCCGGATTCGAAGGCCGAGCAGTCCTGTGCGCCCCAACCGATCGAGCCACCTTGAAGCGAAAGCGCCACGTCGCCGAGATACGGCATCGACGCGCACACCGCCACTTCGGCAATCCACGGGCCGGCGGCTTTCAACGCAGCGAGCAACTCGGCGTTGGCCGCGCGGCTGCCATTCATCTTCCAGTTGCCGACGACGAGTTTGCGACGCATGGCCGCAGCCTCCGAAGGTGTTGCCATCACCACTGCAACACCAGCTTGCCGATGTGTTCGTTCGATTCCATCAGCGTGTGTGCGGCCGCGGCTTGGGCAGCGGGAAAGACCTTGAAGATCACCGGCTTGACCTCGCCGGCCTCGACCCACGGCCAGACGGTCGCGCGCAACGAGGCTGCGATGGCGGCCTTGAAGGCCACCGGTCGCGGCCGCAGCGTCGAGCCGGTGATCGTCAGCCGTTTGCGCAACACAACACCCGCGTCGATCTGCGCTTCCACGCCGCCTTGCACCGCAATGAAGACAAGCCGGCCGTCTTCGGCCAGGCACTTCAATTCACGCGCGACGTACTCGCCTGCCACCATGTCCAGGATCACATCGACGCCCTTGCCGGCGGTGATGCGCTTGACTTCTTCGGCGAAATCGGTGCTTCGGTAATTGACCGCGTGGTCGGCGCCAAGGCGCACGCAGGCGGCGCACTTGTCATCGCTGCCGGCGGTCACGATCACGGTCGCACCGGCCGCCTTCGCCATCTGGATCGCGGTGACGCCGATGCCGCTCGAACCGCCCTGGATCAGCAGCGTCTCGCCGGCTCTCAGGCGCGCGCGATCGAACACATTCGACCAAACGGTGAAGAAGGTTTCGGGCAGGCTCGCCGCCTCGATGTCGGTCAGGCCCTTCGGCACCGGCAGGCACTGGCCGATCGGCGCCACGCACATTTGCGCGTAGCCGCCGCCCGCCACCAGCGCACACACACGGTCACCGAGCTTAAAACCGGCGGCCGCGAGCGCCTGCGCATCGCCACCCTCGATCACACCCGCGATCTCCAGCCCCGGCAGATCTGACGCACCCGGTGGCACTGGGTAGTGGCCTTTGCGCTGCAGTACGTCGGGCCGGTTCACGCCCGACGCTGCCACGCGAATCAGCGCCTCGCCCGCGCCCGCGACCGGGTCCGGGCGATCCACCTCACGCAGCACCTCGGGCGCACCGTGCGACGCAATCTCGATGGCTTTCACGCTTCGCGCCTCACTCTTGGTTTTGCGGCTGGAATTGCGGCGCCTGGTCGCGGTCGATCAACGCCTTCATCGACAGCTTGACGCGGCCCTTCTCGTCGGTCTCGAGCACCTTGACCTTGACGATCTGGCCTTCCTTCAGAAAGTCGGTGACTTTCTCGACGCGCTGGTGCGCGATCTGGCTGATGTGCAGCAGGCCGTCTTTGCCCGGCATCAGGTTCACGAGCGCGCCGAAGTCGAGCAGCTTGACGATCGGGCCTTCGTAGACCTTGCCCACCTCGACCTCGGCGGTAATCTCGGCGATGCGCTTCTTCGCGTGCTCGGCCTTGTCGGCGTCGGTCGACGCGATCGTGATCGTGCCGTCTTCGCCGATGTCGATCGTGCAGCCGGTCTCTTCGGTCAGCGCACGGATCGTCGCGCCACCCTTGCCGATGATGTCGCGGATCTTCTCGGGGTTGATCTTCATCGTGTACAGGCGCGGCGCGAACTGCGAGACCTCGGTGTTCGCGGTGCCCATCGCGTCGGTCATCACGCCGAGGATGTGCAGGCGCGCTTCTTTCGCTTGCGCGAGCGCCACCTGCATGATTTCCTTCGTGATGCCCTGGATCTTGATGTCCATCTGCAGCGCGGTCACACCAGCGGTCGTGCCGGCGACCTTGAAGTCCATGTCGCCGAGGTGATCTTCGTCGCCGAGGATGTCGGTCAGCACGGCGAACTTGGCGCCGTCCTTGATCAGGCCCATCGCGATGCCCGCGACGTGCGCCTTTAACGGCACGCCAGCGTCCATCAGCGCGAGGCAGCCGCCGCACACCGAAGCCATCGACGAGGAGCCGTTCGACTCGGTGATCTCGGACACCACCCGCATCGAGTACGGGAAGTCGGCCTGGCTCGGCAACACCGCCACCAATGCGCGCTTGGCGAGGCGCCCATGGCCGATTTCGCGGCGTTTCGGCGTGCCCACGCGCCCGGTTTCGCCAGTGGCGAACGGAGGCATGTTGTAGTGCATCATGAAATGTTCGGTGTACTCACCGGCGAGTGCGTCGATGCGCTGCGCGTCGCGCGCGGTGCCGAGCGTGGCGGCGACCAGTGCCTGCGTTTCGCCACGCGTGAACAGCGACGAACCGTGGGCCCGTGGCAGCACGCTGTTGCGGATTTCGATCGCGCGCACGGTGCGGGTGTCGCGACCGTCGATGCGCGGCTCGCCGGCCAGGATCTGGCTGCGCACGATCTTGGCTTCGATGTCGAACAGCACGTTGTCGAGGTTGACCTTGTCGAAGGCCACGCCCTCGCCCTGCAACGAAGCGATGGTCGCGGCCGTGACGGCGCGAGTGGCTTGCGTGCGCGCCTGCTTCGAGCGGATTTGGTAGGCCTCGCGCAGCGGTGCCTCGGCGAGCCCGCCGACCTTCGCGATGAAGAGCTCGTCTTTCGCGGGCGCAGCCCAATCCCAGGCGGGCTTGCCGGCGTCACGCACCAGGTCGTGAATCGCGTTGATGGCGATTTTGCTTTGCTCCTGGCCGAACACGATGCCGCCCAGCATGATTTCTTCGCTGAGCTGCTGCGCTTCAGATTCGACCATCAGCACGGCGCTCTCGGTGCCGGCGACGATCAGGTCCATCTTCGAATCAAGCAACTGCGTCTTGCCCGGGTTCAGCACGTACTGGCCGTTGATGTAGCCCACGCGCGCGGCGCCCACAGGGCCGTTGAACGGGATGCCCGAAATCGCCAACGCGGCACTCGAGCCGATCAGCGCGGCGATGTCGGCCGAGACTTCCGGGTTCAGCGACAGCACGTGCACGACGACCTGCACTTCGTTGTAGAAGCCTTCGGGGAACAGCGGGCGCAGCGGGCGGTCGATCAGGCGCGAGGTCAGCGTTTCGAGCTCGCTCGGGCGGCCTTCGCGCTTGAAGAAGCTGCCCGGGATCTTGCCTGCCGCGTACGTTTTCTCGATGTAGTCGACCGTCAGCGGGAAGAAGTCTTGCCCTGGCTTCGGGTTCTTGGCGGCGACGACGGTCGCGAGCACCACGGTGTCTTCGATGTTCACGATGACAGCGCCGCCAGCCTGGCGGGAGATTTCACCGGTCTCGAGGATGACGGTGTGCTGACCCCATTGAAAGGTCTTGGTGACTTTGTTGAACATGCTCATGCGTGTCTCTCCAGTTGTTGTGTCGCGTCGGGCCCTGAACACGGAACCTTGGGCGAGATGCCATTCCAGCGATGCCTTGTCGGGAAGAACATCGGTGGAATGACACATCAGCGCCGGCAATTCCTGCCCTGATTGCATAGGGACGACAGAAAAACGAAAAGCCTGTACTGGCGAATTCCAGACAGGCTCTCTGACCTCGAACTTCGCTTACTTGCGCAGGCCCAGCTTTTGAATCAAAGCGATGTACCGCGGCGCGTCGCGGCCTTTCAGGTACGACAGCAGGCTCTTGCGCTGATTCACCATCTTCAGCAACCCACGGCGACCGTGGTGGTCTTTCATGTGGGCCTTGAAGTGCGGCGTCAAGTCGTTGATACGCGCCGTGAGGATGGCGACTTGCACTTCGGGCGATCCCGTGTCGCTGGTGCTGCGGGCGTGTTCCGCAACGATGGCGGCTTTGTCGATGGTGGCGTTGGACATTTCTCGTTTCCAGTTCATGAAACCGAGTCACCCCGGCGCTCGTTGTTGCGCCATTGCGGAATGCCACGGTTTCGGTTGCGCCCCGTCTCCCATAAAGGAATTGAGGCCCCACTTGCGCACACCGGTGAAACCGACCAGTGGCGTGCCTTTGCTGCGCTTCTGCATGGTGGTGCAAAAACCCAGCCTGAAATTATAGACTGGGGAGCGATTCGAGCCTGTCGCGTCAAACGCCTTCGGGGCGTTGCATCCGGCAGGTGGTGGGCTGTTCGGTCTGGCGCGGCTCGAAGTAACGAACCGTCTTGAACCCGAAGCCCGAGCCTTCGTTGTCGTGCGGTACGCCCGCGCCGCCCGCACGTTCCATCACGCTGACATACAGCGGCTGGATGAACTGGTGATCGGCGGCGCGCATCGTGCCCTCGTGTAAACCGCCGAGCGTCGCGCGGTCGAGCTTCATGCCTTTGAGCGCCCGCGCGACCGCCACCGCGTCGGTGCTGCGCGCACGCTCGATCGTGCCGGCGAGCATCTCGACCATCACTTGCATGCGGGCATGCACGTAGTCGTCGGCCGGTTTCGGAAAGCGCGCGCGAAAGCTCGCGTAGAAACGCTCGGATGCGGCCGTGCCGACGTTCGGGTGCCACTCGGCCACTGCGAGCACGCGGCCCACACCGGCTTCGCCGATCGCGGCTGGCGCACCGAGGGCGTTGCCGTAACACGTGTAGAAGCGCGCATCGACGCCCGCTTCACGCGATGCCTTCATCAGCAGCGTGAGGTCGTTGCCCCAGTTGCCCGTGACCACTGCCTGCGCGCCGCTGGCCTTGATCTTTGCGGCGTACGGCAAAAAGTCTTTCACACGGCCGAGCGGATGGAGCTCGTCACCGACGATCACGATGTCGGGGCGCTTGGCTTTGATGCTCGCTCTCGCCTGCTTCGACAACTGCTGGCCGAAGCTGTAGTCCTGCCCGATCAGGTAGATTTTCTTGACGGCGGCGTCGTCGCGCAACACGTCGGTCAGTGCGGCCAACCGCATGTCGACGTGCGCATCGAATCTGAAGTGCCAGAAGCTGCACTTCTCGTTCGTCAGCACCGGGTCGACCGCCGAGTAGTTCAGGAACAGCGCGCGACGCTCAGGCTCGCGCTCGGTGTGCTTGTTCAACGCATCGACCAGCACCGCAGCCGCTGCCGAGCTGTTGCCCTGCATCACGAAGCCGACCTGCTGGTCGAGCGCCGCCTTCAACATCGCGAGCGTCTCCTCGTTGTTGCCCTTGCTGTCGAAACGCAGCAACTCGAACGGCCGCGCGCCGCCCGGCAGCTTGACGCCGCCGCGCGCGTTGATGCGCTCGACCGCGGTCAACAGGTTGCGGTACACCGCTTCGCCGGCATTGCCGAACGGGCCAGACATTCCTACGATCATCCCGATCCGGATCGGCTCGGGCGCCGCGTGGGCGCCGCCTGCAATCAACCCGCAAACTGCTGCAAACGTGATCAAAACGTTTCGCAAAATCATCAAACTCGAGTCCCTTGAAATCAAAACTTTCAAACTGCGAAGATGGCGTTGCAAGCCAGGTTCGAGAACGGCGTGCTCACGCTGACGCTGGCGAAGACGGTCGTGACCGGCGCAACGCAACTTGCCAACAACTAAGCCGCCACCAACGGCCAGCGTGGCAGCACGTTGAAAGCGCAGTCGGTCGACGCTGCGGCGTTGCCGCGCTGCAGCCGCATCGCGGCGGCGAGTGCGATCATCGCGCCGTTGTCGGTGCACAGCGCCAGCTCCGGGTAATGCACACGGATCTGGCGTTTGCCGCACTCGCCGTTCAGTCGTTCGCGCAGCTGCAGGTTCGCGCCGACACCGCCCGCCACAACGATGCGTCTTAACGCGGTTTCGCGCAACGCCTGCAGTGACTTGCGAACGAGCACGTCGACGATGGCCTCCTGCGTGGCGGCAGCGAGGTTGGCTTTGTCTTGCTCACAAAGATTGCCGAGCTTCATCGCCTGCGTGCGCACGGCCGTCTTGAGACCGGCGAACGAAAAATCGAGGTTGCCGTTGTGCAAAAGCGGGCGGGGCAAGGCGAATGCACTCGCGTCGCCGAACGCCGCCAAGCGCGCGAGTGCAGGGCCGCCCGGATAGCCGAGTCCGAGCAGCTTGGCCGACTTGTCGAAAGCCTCGCCCGCAGCGTCGTCGATCGTCTCGCCGAGCAGCTCGTAACGCCCGACATCCTCGACTCGCATCAGCTGGGTGTGGCCGCCCGACACCAGCAGCGCGATGAACGGAAACTCGGGTGGGTCGGCCGACAAAAAAGGCGACAGCAAATGCCCTTCGAGGTGGTGCACGCCGATCGCTGGCCGTTGCAACGCAGCGGCCAACGCGCACGCCACGCCCGCGCCCACGAGCAGTGCGCCCGCAAGCCCGGGGCCACGTGTGTAGGCCACGAAATCGATATCAGCCAGCGCTGCACCGGCCTCGCTCATCACCTGCCGCGCCAATGGCAAAACGCGCCGGATGTGATCGCGTGACGCCAGCTCCGGCACCACGCCGCCGTAAGCCTGGTGCATGTCGATCTGGCTGTGCAGCGCATGTGCGCGAAGCCTAGGCGTGCTCTCGCCCGCTGTCTGGACGAGCGCGACGCCGGTCTCGTCGCAAGACGATTCGATCCCCAAAATGTTCATGCGCCGAGTTTAGGCGGCGGGCTGCAAGCGCCGCGCCGCGAGGCTATCTGGCGTGACTGCTGCCACCACCCGGCACGCTGCGCAAATCTTGCGAAACCTTGCCGTCGTGCAGCACGATCACGCGGCTCGCCGAGGCGATCGTCTCGGGCCGGTGCGCGACGATGATGCGCGTGAGCTCGAGCTGCTTGATGGCCAGGTTCACCTCGCGTTCGCGATCGACATCGAGTGCGCTGGTGGCCTCGTCGAGGAACAGTATTTTCGGCCGCTTGTACAACGCTCGCGCCAGCAGAATGCGCTGGCGTTGACCGCCCGAGATGCTGCCGCTCATGTCGCCAATCAAGGTGTGAAAGCCCATCGGCATCGCTTCGATGTCGTCGATCACCGCGGCGACGCGAGCGCACTGCGCGACCCACTCCGGGTCGGCTTGGGGATCGAAGAAACTGATGTTGTCGGTGATCGAACCGGCGAAGAGCTGGTCGTCCTGCATCACGGTGCCGATCATGTCGCGCCAGGCGCGCATGCCGAGCCGCGCCAACGGCACGCCACCGATGCGGATTTGGCCCGACTGCGGTGCGTGCACGCCCAGCATCAGCTTGAGCAGCGTCGTCTTGCCGCAGCCCGAGGGCCCGACGATCGCGACCGACTCACCCGGCTCGATCAGCAGGCTCAGGCCCCGCAGCACCTGCGGTTCCGACTCGGAATACGCGAACTGGATGTTGCGCAGCTCGAGGGTGATCGGCAGTTCGTTGCCGGGCACAACGAACTCGGCCTGCGGCTCGGGCGCGGTGAGCACGATGTCGGCCAGACGCTCGCCTTGCAACTTGAGCATTTTCACGTCGACGAACTTGTCGATCAGCGCGCTGATGCGAGTCGCGAACTGCTCCTTGTAAGCGATGAACGCGAACAGCATGCCGACCGAAAACGTGTGGTCCATCACCAGCAGCGCGCCGACCCAGACGATGGCGATGCGCTCGATGCCGAACACCAGCTTGTGGCCGACACTGAACATCAGGTCGAGCTTGCGCGTCGCGATGTTGGCGTTCATCGCATCGACGACGAGGTTCATGAAGCGCGCCTGCCGATCCTCTTGCCGGTTGAACAGTTTGATTGACTGCACGCCGCGCAGCGACTCGAGAAAGTGGCTGGCGCGCTTGGCCTCGAAAACGATCGACTCCTCGGTCGCCTCACGCAGCGGGCGGAAGAACACCCAGCGCAGCACAGCGTAGACGGCCACTGCACCGACCGCGATCGCGGTCAGCAACGCGCTGTAGATCAGCATCATCACGAGCGTGACAACCACCAGCAGGCCGTCGAGCACCGCTTCGATGAAGCTGGTGGTCAGCGTTTGCTGGATCTTCTGCACCGCCTCGAAACGCGACATCACGTCGCCCGTGTGGCGTTTCTCGAACCACGCGACCGGCAGGCGCATCAGGTGTGCGAACACATTGGCAAGCCACTGCAGGTTCAACGTCGTCGACAGGTGCAATACGGCCCACGAGCGGATCGCGCCGGTCGCGACCTGGATCAGCACCAGGAGCCCGAAGCCGATGCCGAGGGTGACCAGCAAGTCGCGGTCGACGCCGACGAGCACGCTGTCAACGACCCACTGCATGAAAAACGGCGAGAGCAACAAGAAGGCCTCGAGCGTCAGTGCCAGCGTGAAAATCTGCAACAGCGAGCGCCGCAGGCCGGTGACGCGGCCGAGCAACTGGCGCAAGGTGACCGACTGCTGTTCGGTGCGCGGCTTGAAGTCGGCCTGTGGCGTGAGCTCCAGCACGACGCCCGTGAAATGCTTCGATACCTCGGCCATCGACAGCCGCCGCACACCGCGCGCCGGGTCGTGAATTACGGCCACGCCACGTGTCACGTCTTTCAGCACGACAAAGTGATTCAGGTCCCAGTGCAGGATGCAGGGCAGCACCAGATCGGGCAGGTGCGACATCTCGGCGCGGAGTGCGCGCGCGTTGAGTTGCAAGTGGCCGGCGATGCGCACCAGATCGGCCATCGTCGCGCCTTTCAACGACATCTGAAAACGCTGACGCAAGGTCGGCAAATCGCTGCGCAACCCGTGGTGTGCGGCGGCCATCGCGATGCAGGCCAGACCGCACTCGGCGGCTTCGGTTTGCAAGATGACCGGCAGGCGGCGCCCGCCCAAGCCCAGGCGCAGGCCGTCGAGCCAAGCGGCCGTTGTCATGACGCCGTGGCGCGACTCATCGCGTCAAACCCGGCCGGCGATGCCCAGCACCGGCTCGAACAGCCATTCGATCAGCCGGCGCCGGTCAAGCAGCACATCGGCTTCGAGCTGCATGCCCGGCGCGAGCGCTTGGGCTTGCCCGTAGGCCGCGACGTTTTGGCGGTCGAGCGCAACGGTGATGCGGTACAGCGGCTCACCGCTCGCAATCAGCGCAGCCGGCAGAGAGAGGCCGACCAATTCGGAGGCCTGCAACGGTGAGCGTGACACCTGCACCACTTCGCCCGACTGATGGCCGAACTTCTGGTACGGGAACGCCTGGTAGCGCAGTTGCACGTGCTGGCTCGCGCGCACGAAGCCGACCGCGTTCGACGGCGCGAAAAGCTGCGCCTGCAACTTGGCATCGGCCGGCAGCAGGCTCGCCAGCGCGACCGCGGGCGTCACCGTTTGCCCCAGCGAGGCGAGCACGCCGCTGACGACGCCGTCTTGCGGCGCGCGCACGACGATGCGCTGCCGCGCCTCGGTTTCGGCTGCCATTTGCGAAAGCGCTGCGACGTCGCGGTCGATCGCGCCCCGCGCGCTCTGCGCCTGCAGCGGCAACTCGCGGCGCTGCGCGTGCAGCGCCGCGATCTCTCGCAGGCGCGCGTTGCGCTGGCGCTCCAGTCCTTGCAGCTGGGACTTGACGTTGAGCACTTCTTCGGCCTTCGTGCGCACTTGCGCCGCCGAGACGAAGTTGTCGTTTCGAAGGGATTCGTATTGCGACTGCGCCTGTTCGGCGAGCGCGAGTCGTTGGCGTTGGAGGTCGGACTCGATCTTCATCGAATCGAACTCGCGCTGCATTTCGCCGATCTGGCGATCGATGGCGGCAAGCTGCGTCTGTTCCAGCAAATCACGCTGGCGCGCACTGCCCTGAAGACTCAGCATGCGCGAAGCGATGCTGCTTTGCACGGCGGCCTGGGTGTCGCCGCTCAGCGTTGCCTGACCGACAGCCAGGACGAACAAAACCTCGCCGCGACTCACGGCGGCGCCTTCGACCGCGTGACTTTCGACAAGCGTCGCGGTCTGCGGTGTCAGCAAGCGAATCACGCCACGATCGGGCACGAGATAACCGATGACCCGCGCCTTCCGGGTGTACTCACCGAGCGTGAGATAGGTGCCGATCGCCGCTGCTGTTGCTACCGCAACCGCCGTGAAAACCGCCAGTGAAATCGGCCGGATCAGCTGAATGCTGCCCAGCCAGTCGTGTCGGCCATGTTCGAGGGCTTCCGGACGGAAGAAACTGCGCACGGCCTTCGAAATTACCAGCTGCCGTGGGGCGAACTCACCGTTGCCGTGGCCACGGCGCTCGCTGCCCAACTGCCGTGTGGCGAACCACCCCCGGACACGAACGCCAGGTCGCCAAGGTTCAACTCCAAGGGTGCAGAGCCGGTCACTCGTGCGGCTTCATCACGCTTGGCAAGGGTGTTGACGTTCAGATCGGCGAAGGCTTTGGTTTGCATTTGGAACTCCGGGGGGTTGGGCTGGTTGCACGCACCGCGTGCAAGAGCGAATTCCAACAGAGCTCAAGCGATCCGGTAACTGTCAACTCTTACAGGGTAGGGATTGAAACCACATGCAAAGTTCGGCGGTGAGTCAATGCATGGTTCACCGCAAAAGGCCCAGCCGCAAGGCGGCCAACACCGCCTGGTGCTTGTTGATGCACCCAAGCTTGTGCGTCGCGTTGTTTACATGGAGCGCAGCGGTGCGCTCCGAAATACCGAGCACATCACCGACCTCCCAAGCCGTCTTGCCTTCCATCGTCCACCGCAACGATTCGAGTTCGCGAGGCGTCAATGACGGTGCATCCGGATGATGCTTGATGGGCACAAGAATGCGCAACGCGGCATCTTGGGCATACACCGCAAACAGCTGCAAATCTGCAACCAGCCGCGTCAACTCGGTGGCATCGGCCGGCACCGGTCGGTCGCGCTCGACGCCGAGAATGAAGTGCCGACCTTCGGGCAAGTGAAGGGCCAGACAAATGCCGTTGCTCATCCCGAAGCGGGCCTGCTCTTCCCATTTGTCGCCCAAGCCATTGCTCACATAGGTCGACTGGTCCCAAATGATGGGTACGCTGTTCCGTTTGCAATGCTGCATAACCGGATCTCTGCGCGCATTTTTCCGATCGTTGAAAGTCTCTTTGTAGGCACGCGGCGTGTTGTCGATGTTGATGAACTCAGCCTCGCCGAGCATGTGGTCGATCACGACCGTTGCGGCGACCGTCTCGAAGCCGAGACGTCGTGCGAACGTTACGAGTTCCCCCTGGAACTCGTGGCGATCCCGACTTTTCAGCACTTCCGAGAAACCGCCCTGAAGCATGCCGCTCCTTCAATCCACGCAGTGCATTTGGTCACGAATACGCGGAACTCACGTGCCAAACCTGTAAATGTTGACAGATGGCAAGTCTTGATGCCATTGCCAAACTACACAGATTGCTCAATCCACTCAAATGAGGTTCGACCATCGACGCAACGACGTTGTCCGCCCACATGACACCCGCATGGGTCGTCTACGCGTGGGCCCCTGTATTGTGGCAGGCTGCTTCGGCGCCCGATTTGCACTTCGTCCACTTGGGCACGAGAGTGTTGACTCTTGGCGACAACGACGGCCCCTGCAGCGGCCAGACGCTTTGGGGCGACCACAACGAAACTCGCGCCGCCGGCGTGGCCTGGGACTGGGTGGAGTTGCGCCAAGGCGTGGTTGCGATGGCCGACCCGCTGGGCGTGGTGACCAACCTTCGTCTGCTCGACGTGAAAGGTGAAGAGCTGACGCACGCCCAAGTTGCTCTTCATTTGCACCAACTCGTGCATGCGTTGCCTTGGCAAACCGAGGTCAATCGCATCTTGCAAAAACCATCCTGAGCTTCATTGGAATGCGCTGAAAGGCGATTGGTGCAGGTTTGGCCATCAGTATTTCCCCGCAATTTGTGCATAAAGCTCTTCCCGTGGCGTCGATAAGCGCCTACCCTGCGCACTCCAGTCGAGCCACGGCACAGATCCGGGGCCTTCATAAACGAGTCGTTGGCCCCATGAAAGAATATCGCCTCCTCGCTTGGCCGCAGCTGCGCGCGCCGTTCGATCGCATCGCCTATCGGCGCATGTTGAGCGACATGTCGCACCGCCACATGACGCTTGCACAGTTGGCCGAGTGCAGCGGCATCCGTCGTCACGAGGTGCGCACCTTCATCGACATGCTCGAATCGCGTGACCTCATCGCAATGCGCGAAGTGCCGGTGGTCGATTCGCTTTTCGGCTCGCTGCGTCCGTTGGGTGGCTGGTTGCGTCGCGCGCTCTCAGCGACCCACGTCGACCGCTGACTTTTCCGGCCCGTCTGCAGGCAGGCTGACTGGCGTGATTGTTGCTCTCTCGGGAGCATGCCAACATCCGCCATCTTGCGCATCGTCATCATCGCGCCCGACTCGCCGGCAGCAGACGTGCCCGACCCCGCCTCCGAAACCGAAGTGCGCCGCTCGCGCTGGCTGCGCATCGGGCTGCTCGAAGGCGGCTACAACATCGTCGCGGTATTGCCTGCCGACGTGTTCTTGCCGGAGCGCCTCGCGCAAATCGGCCCCGACATGATCGTCGTCGATGCCGAGAGCGGTGCGCGCGACATGCTCGAGCACATCGTCGTGGCCACGCGCGATGCGCGCCGCCCGATCGTGCTGTTCACCGAAGACAGCGACACGACGCACATTCAGCAAGCAATTGCGGCGGGCGTCACGGCCTACGTGGTCGCAGGCCTGGCGCCAGACCGCGTCAAACCGGTGCTCGAAGTCGCGCTTGCACGTTTCCAGCACGAAGAAGCGATGCGCCACGAGCTGGCCGCGGCGCGCACCGAACTGTCGGGCCGCAAGGTCGTCGACCGTGCCAAAGGCATCCTGATGCGCAGCCAGGGAATCGCCGAAGAAGAAGCCTATGCCCGGCTTCGCAAGATGGCGATGGACAAAGGCCTGAAGGTCGCTGAGGTCGCGCAGCGCGTGATCGACGTGGCCGACCTCCTTACCTGACACGTCGGCATCGCGACAGCGCACCGTCGGCGTGCGTTGACCGAGTCGACGCGTGGCACAGCGTTTGCATGTTGCAGTGCAGAAGGTCAACGGCGATCTTCTGACACAGCGCGAGCGCACCAAAGCGGGTGGGCTTGCGCAGGACGATGGCGTCCCCACGAATTCCGGCCACTCGGCCGGGTCAGTGAGGGCGCCTTTTTGTTCTACACATCGCCACCTCGACCGCCATGAACACACCTGTCCCCCGGAAGCTCGACATGACCCGTCGCACCATGATCAAGGGCGCCGCCGCAGCCAGCGCCATCGGCCTCGTGCCGGGCCTGAACACCGCCGTCTACGCACAAGGCTCCGACAAGCCCGAAAAAGAGGAGGTGCGCATCGGCTTCATCCCGTTGACCGATTGCGCCTCGGTCGTGATGGCCTCGGTGCTGGGCTTCGACAAGAAGTACGGCGTGAAGATCATCGCCACCAAAGAAGCCTCATGGGCCGGCGTGCGCGACAAGCTCGTCAACGGCGAACTCGACATGGCGCACGTGCTGTACGGCCTGGTCTACGGCGTGCACCTCGGCATCGGCGGCCCGAAGAAAGACATGGCCGTGTTGATGACCTTGAACAACAACGGCCAAGCGATCACGCTGTCGAAAAAGCTGGCGGACAAAGGCGCGGTCGACGCACCCAGCCTCGCGAAAGTGATGGCCAAAGACAAAAAAGAATACATATTCGCGCAGACCTTCCCCACCGGCACGCACGCGATGTGGCTGTACTACTGGATGGCCTCGGCCGGCATCAACCCGCTCAAAGACGCCAAGGTCATCACCGTGCCACCGCCGCAGATGGTGGCCAACATGCGCGTGGGCAACATGGACGGCTACTGCGTCGGCGAGCCCTGGGGCCACCGCGCGATCGCTGACGGCATCGGCATCACCGCGATCACCACGCAAGACATCTGGCGCGACCACCCCGAAAAGGTGCTGGGCACCACCAACGAGTTCGTCAAGAAGTACCCGAACACCGCACGCGCCGTGGTGATGGCAATTCTCGAGGCCGGCAAATGGATCGACGCGAGTCTGGTCAACAAGAACAAGATGGCCGAAACCGTTGCCGACAAAAGCTATGTGAATACCAGTGTTGACGTGATCAACCAGCGCATCCTCGGCCGCTACCAAAACGGCCTGGGCAAGACCTGGGACGACCCGAACTACATGAAGTTCTACAACGACGGCGCCGTCAACTTTCCGTACCTCAGCGACGGGATGTGGTTCCTAACGCAACACAAGCGCTGGGGCCTGCTCAAGGACCATCCCGACTACCTCGCCGTGGCCACGCAGATCAACCAGATCGAGCTCTACAAGCAGGCCGCCGCACAGGTCAAGGTGCCCGTGCCGAAAGACGTGATGCGTTCCAGCAAGTTGATGGACGGCGTGGTCTGGGACGGCAAGGACCCAACGAGGTACGCCGACAGCTTCAAGGTCAAGGCCTGAACCGCACGCTCTCAAAAACCTCTTCAAGGAGAACCGACATGGTTGCCGCCGTCTTTCACTCGCCGCGACAGAATGCGACCGATGCCACCCCCGCACCTGTGGCCATTGCCGCGCTTCCTATCGTCCAGCCGCCCGAGCCAGCGCCCGTTTCGCTCAAGCCACCCTATGACTGGCGCGAGCTCGCTGGCAAGGTGCTGCCGCCGCTCTTCGGCATTGCGTTGCTGATCGGCATCTGGGCGCTGCTGACGATGAAGAGCACGACCTTCCCGACGCCCGCCGCGACCTTCACCGAGGCGGTCAAGGTTTTCTCCGACCCGTTTTACAGCAAAGGGCCGAACGACCAGGGCATCGGTTGGAACATCTTGTTCTCGCTCGAGCGTGTGGCTGTCGGCTTCGGTCTGGCGGCGCTGGTCGGCATCCCGATGGGCTTCGCGATCGGTCGCTTCGAGGTGCTCAACCGCATGCTCTCGCCGCTGATCAGCCTGCTGCGGCCGGTCTCGCCGCTGGCATGGTTGCCGATCGGGCTCTTGGTGTTCAAGGCCGCGAACCCGGCTGCGATTTGGACCATCTTCATCTGCTCGATCTGGCCGATGATCATCAATACCGCCGTCGGCGTGCAGCGCGTGCCGGCCGACTACCTGAACGTGGCGCGCGTGCTGAACCTGAGCGAGTGGAAGGTCGTCACGAAGATCCTGTTCCCCGCCGTGCTGCCCTACATGCTGACCGGTGTGAGGCTGTCGGTGGGCACAGCATGGCTCGTGATCGTGGCGGCAGAGATGCTGACCGGTGGTGTCGGCATCGGCTTCTGGGTCTGGGACGAATGGAACAACCTGAACGTGCCGCACATCCTGATCGCGATCCTCGTGATCGGCGTCGTCGGCCTGCTGCTGGAGATGCTGCTGGTGAACATCGCCAAGCGTTTCAGCTTCGACGAAACCTGAGGCGCATCGACATGAGCAAATTCATCGAAGTCCAACATGCCGAGATGGTGTTCAAGTCGCGCAGGGGCAGCTTCCATGCGCTGCGCGACATCAACCTGACGGTCGACAAAGGCGAATTCATCACGCTGATCGGCCACTCGGGCTGCGGCAAATCGACGCTGCTGAACTTGATCGCCGGGCTGACGTTGCCGAGTGCCGGTGCATTGATCTGCGACGAGCGCGAGATCGCTGCGCCCGGCCCGGAGCGCGCGGTCGTTTTCCAAAACCACTCGCTGCTGCCGTGGCTCACATGCTTCGAGAACGTGCACCTCGCGGTCGAGCGCGTGTTCGCTGCGACCGAGGGCAAGGCCAAGCTCGCCGAGCGCACGCATGCCGCGCTCGCGCTGGTCGGCATGGACCACGCAGCGCAAAAGCGTCCGCATGAAATATCGGGCGGCATGAAGCAGCGCGTGGGCATCGCGCGCGCACTGGCGATGGAGCCGAAGGTGCTGCTGCTCGACGAGCCCTTCGGCGCGCTCGATGCCCTCACCCGCGCGAAGCTGCAAGACGAGTTGCTGAAGATCGTCGCACGCACGCAGAGCACCACGGTCATGGTCACGCATGATGTCGACGAAGCCGTACTGCTCTCCGACCGCATCGTGATGATGACGAACGGCCCGGCCGCGACCATCGGCGAGATTCTCTCGGTCGACCTCGCGCGCCCGCGTGACCGCATCGCGCTCGCCGAAGACACGCGCTACGTGCACTACCGCAAGGCCGTGCTCGACTTCCTCTACACGCGCCACGGCCACGTCGAGAAGCAAGCCGCCTGACGAACCGCTACTCGCCCATCATCCGATAGCCGACGCCGGTTTCGGTCAGGATGTGCCGAGGCTGTGCCGGCGCGTCTTCGAGCTTCTGCCGCAGCTGCCCCATGTAGACGCGCAGGTAATGGGTGCGCTCGGAATGCGACGGCCCCCAGACCTCACGCAGCAACGCGCGGTGCGTGAGCACGCGGCCGACGTTGGCGATCAGCACGCCGAGCAACCGGTATTCGATCGGCGTCAGGTGGACGATCTCGCCGTTGCGCAGCACGCTGCGGGTGGTGAAGTCGACCGTCACCTTGCCGAACGAAAACACCGCGCTGCCCGGCTCGGCCGCCTTCTGGTTGCGTCGGAGTGCCACCCGCACGCGCGCCATCAGCTCGCCCACGCCGAACGGCTTGGTCAGGTAGTCGTCGGCACCGGCGTCGAGCGCGGCGATCTTGTCAGCCTCGTCGGTGCGCGCCGAAAGTACGATCACCGCGACTTGCGACCAAGCGCGCAGGTCGCGCAGGTAGTCGATACCGTCGCCGTCCGGCAAGCCGAGGTCGAGAATCACCAGATCGGGCCGGCGTGTGCCCGCTTCAACCAGCCCCTGCTTCACCGTGTCGGCTTCGAAGACGTGCCAGTGCTCGGCCTCGAGCGCGGCGCGCACGAAGCGCCGGATCTGCGGCTCGTCCTCGACGATCACGGCGACCGGATTCGGTTCACTCATGCTGGCGTCGAAGCGGCTTCGGCCTCGCCTTCCTCGCTCGCCGGCATGCTCGGCGGTGAGCCGAGCGGCAGCGTGAAGCAAAAACGCGCACCGCGATGTGGCGGCAGTAACCTGGCCGATTCGACCCAGATGCGCCCTTCGTGCGCCTCGACGATCGCGCGGCAAATCGCCAACCCCAAGCCGACGCCCGGCGTGGCCGACTCGCGCTCACCACGCGTGAATTTCTCGAACAGCGCCTCCTCGCGGCCGGCTGGCAAGCCGGGGCCGTCGTCGGTGACGGTGACGAGCAAGTCGGGCGCGACCACGCGCGCGGCAATCGTCACGGTGCTACCGGTGGGCGTGTACTTGCCGGCGTTCTCGAACAGATTCGCGAGCACGCGCTCGATCAGCACCGCATCGATGTTGACCAGCGGCAGGTCGTGCGCAAGGTCGGTGCGCACGTTGCGCCCGGCGAGCGCGGCGCCGACCGACTGCAGTGCGGTGCCCACCACTTCTTCGATTGGCTGCCAGTCGCGCTTGAGTTGAACCGCGCCGCTCTGCAGTCGCGCCATGTCGAGCAGGTTGCCCACCATCGCGTTCATGCGGCGCGCTTCGGTGCCGATCGCGCGCGCGGTCTCGAGCGGCTGCGGCAGCAGCGGCGGCGTGCTGCCGACCAGCGTGTCAGCCAGGCCGTAGAGCGCGGCCAGCGGCGTGCGCAGGTCGTGCGACAGCGCCGAGAGCAGCGAGTTGCGCAAGCGCTCGGATTCCATCTGCACCGTGGCCTGCTGCGCCACCTCGACGTAATGCACACGCTCGAGCGCGATCGCCGACAGCACCGCGAAGGTTTCGAGCTGCTGGCGTTGCTCAGGCACCAGCAAGAGGCGCGGCTGTTCGGGGCGGAGTGCGAGCACGCCGCGCGTGCGCATCGGCGCTTTCAGCGGCAGATAGAGCCAGGCGCTGCCGGGCAAGGTGTCGGTGCCCAAGCCAGCGGGCTCGTTGTGGTCGAGCGCCCACTGCGCGGTGCCGATGTCGAGGCCGGGTTCGTTCTTGAGCAAATGTAGCTTTGCCACTTTGCTCGAATCCCCTTGGGGGGCGGCTGGCTCCGCCGGCCTGGGGGCGCAAGGTATCGAGCGCGGCAACTGCAAACGCTCGTTCATGTCCAGCAAAAACACGCGGGCGCTGCCGTGGAACTCGCGCCCGATCGCGCGCTCGGCGATCTCGACGCACTGCTCGGTCAACAGCACGCTCGACAGATCACGCGCGACCTCGAACAACGCACGCGACCGCGTCGCGCGGTGCGTGGCCACACGCGCCTCGAAGCGCAAGCCTGCGGTCAGCTGACCGGTGATCAGGCCGACCGCCAGCATCACCGCGAAGGTCAGCAAATACTGCACGTCGCTGACCGCGAAAGACATGCGCGGCGAGACGAAGAAAAAGTCGAACGCAGCGACGTTCAAGAACGCCGCCAGCACCGCCGGCCCGCGCCCGAAACGCACCGCCACGCCGACCACCGCGAGCAAAAACAGCATCACGATGTTGGCGAGATCGAAGATCGGCATGAGCGGCGTCGCAATCAGCGTGGTCGCGCCACACGCGGCCGCCGCCCACAGGTAGCCGATGCGCGTGTTCGGCTCGAATACGCTGCCAGCGTTGTCTTCACGCGCTCGCGGGCTGGGTGCATCGGCTTCACTGCGCTGGCCCTCGCCGACCTCGATCAAGTCGAACTCCGGTGCGAGTTGCGCCAGGCGCCGCCCGAGCGCCTCACGCTGCCAAAACTGCCACGGCGCGCGCGGCTCGTTGTGGCCCATCACCACCTTCGAGAGGTTGTGGTGCCGCGCGTGCTCGACCAGCGCTGTCGGCACGTGCTGCGCCGACAGCACCGCCGCCGTCGCGCCGAGTTCTTCTGCGAGCTTCACGGTTTGCAGGATGCGTTCGCGCTTCGCGTTCGAAAGCCGCTGCAGCGCTGGCGTTTCGACGTACACCGCGTGCCACGCCACTGCGAGCTGCTGCGAGAGCCGCGCCGCGCTGCGCACCACATGGTCGTCGCCATCGCGCGGACCGATCGCGCACAGCAGCGCGGCCTCGGTTTTCCACACGGCTGCGATCGACTCGTTGACGCGGTAGGCCTGTACGTCGTCTTCGACCCGGTCCGCGGTGCGGCGCAGCGCGAGCTCGCGCAGCGCCATCAGGTTGCCTTTGCGGAAGAAGTTGCGCGCCGCGCGCTCGGCCTGCGCCGGCAGGTAAACCTTGCCGGCCTTGAGCCGACCGATCAACTCGTCGGCCGGCGTATCGACCAGCACGACTTCGTCGGCACCGTCGAAGAAGGTGTCGGGCAGCGTCTCGTGCACGCGGATGCCGGTGATGCCACCGACCACGTCGTTCAGGCTTTCCAGGTGCTGCACGTTCAGCGTGGTGTAGACGTCGATGCCGGCGCCCTGCAGTTCCTCGATGTCTTGCCAGCGCTTCGGGTGGCGCGAACCGGCCACATTGCTGTGCGCGAGCTCGTCGACCAGGATCAGCGCGGGCTTGCGCGCGAGCGCGCCGTCGAGGTCGAACTCCGGCAGCGTGCGGCCGCGCGATGTGAGCTGCGCGGACGGCAGCACATCGAGCCCCTGCAGCTGTGCTGCCGTCTCGATGCGGCCGTGGGTTTCGACCACGCCCGCGAGCACATCGAGCCCGGCGGCCTTGAGCGCGCGGCCGGCGGCGAGCATCGCGTAGGTCTTGCCGACGCCGGCCGACGAGCCGAAGTAGATGCGCAGCTTGCCGCGTGCAGCGCGCGCCGCGTCGTCGCGCAACTGCACCAGCAGTTCATCGGGGTCGGGGCGCTTTTCGGGCATAACCTACAGCCAGCCCGAGCGCTTGAAGCGCCACCAGACGAAGCCGCAAGCGCTCACGATCACACCGAGCGCCATCGGATAGCCCCACTTCAGTTTCAACTCCGGCATGAACTCGAAGTTCATGCCCCAGATGCCGGCGAACGCGGTGGCTACCGCGAAGATGCCGGCCCAGGCGGCAAGGCGCTTGGTGACCTCGCTCTCCTCGATCGTCACCATCGACAGGTTCACCGCGATCGCGGTGCCGATCGTGTCGCGAATCGTATCGACCGAGGCGTTGATGCGCTCCAAGTGGTCGGCCACGTCGCGGAAGTAGTCGTCGGTGCTGGCGCATACGCGCGGGATGCGACCGCCGTGCAGTTTGCTCAGCACTTCGAGGAGCGGCGCCACTGCATGCTTGAGCACGCCCACCTTGCGCTTGAGCGCATACAGCCGCTCGATGTTGATGCGCGCCGTTCCTGTGGCGAAAATGCGCTCCTCAATGCTTTCGAGCTCGGCCTCGAGCTGCTCGACGATCGGAAAGTAGCGGTCGACGACTGCATCCATCAACGCGTACAGCACAAAGCTCGGGCCCTGCTTCAGCAAATGCGGCTCACGCTCGCAGCGCTCGCGCACACCAAGAAAATGCTGGCTGCTGTGGCCGCGCGCCGAGACCACGTAGTTCTCGCCGACGAACACCGCCACCTGGCCGACGCTCAACTCGTCGCCGCTGCGCTCGATCAACTGCATCACGACGAAGAGCGCCTCACCGTACTCGTCGAGCTTGGGCCGCTGGCGGCCGTTTTTCGCGTCTTCGATCGCGAGTTCGTGCAGGTCGAACGCGCGACGCATCTGGTCGAGCTCTCCGGCCGTTGCATCACGCAGCGCGACCCAGACAAAGCAGCCGGGGCGCGAGGTGTAGGCGTCGAACTCTTCGACGCCGGGTTCGGCGATTCGTTTGCCGTCTTCGTAAGCCGCGGAGATGATCAGCATGCGCGTATTGTGCCGACGTGAGCGAACGGTTCACCGTCGTCGATCAGGTCGGCAATGAGGCCAGCGCGAGGTTGAGCTTGAGCACGTTGACGCGCGGCTCGCCGATGAAGCCGAGCAACCGGCCCTCGGTGTTTTGATCGATCAGCGCCTGCACCTTCGACCTCGGAAGCTTGCGCATTGCCGCGACACGCCTGGCTTGATAGTTGGCGCCGGCCACGCTGATGTGCGGGTCGATGCCGCTCGCCGATGCGGTCACCAGATCGACCGGGATCGACAGCTTGTTCTCGGGGTCGGCATCGGTCAGCGCCTTGATGCGCCCTTTGACCGCGTCGATCAATGCCGGGTTCAGCGGGCCCAGGTTCGAGCCGCTCGAATTGGCCGCGTTATTGGCCATCGGCGAAGTTGCCGAGGGTCGGCCCCAGAAGTTTTTCGGGTCTGAAAAGTTTTGGCCGATCAGCGCTGAGCCGACGGTCTTGCCGTCTTTTTCGATCAGGCTGCCGGCCGCCTGCGACGGGAACACCGCCTTGGCGATGCCGGTCACGGCCAGCGGGTAAGCGATGCCGGTGACGACGCTGAGTGCGACGAAGAGCACGAGGGCCGGGCGAAGCGTGGCGGTCATGGTGTATGTCCTGTGGATGTTTTTACGGCACTCAGACGAGGTGCGTGGCCGCGATCAGCATGTCGATCAGCTTGATGCCGACGAACGGCACGATCAGGCCGCCGAGGCCATAGATCAGCACGTTGCGGCGCAGCAGCGCCGAGGCGCCGATGGCGCGGAACTTGACGCCTTTGAGCGCCAGCGGGATCAGGAAGATGATGATGATCGCGTTGAAGATCACCGCCGAAAGGATGGCCGACGACGGGCTGTGCAGGCCCATCACGTCGAGCTCCCTGAGCTGTGGATACGTGGTCGCGAACGCAGCCGGAATGATCGCGAAATACTTCGCCACGTCGTTGGCGATCGAGAACGTGGTGAGCGAGCCGCGCGTCATCAGCAGCTGCTTGCCGGTCTCGACGATCTCGAGCAGCTTGGTCGGGTTGGAATCGAGGTCGACCATGTTGCCGGCCTCTTTCGCGGCCTGCGTGCCGGTGTTCATCGCGACCGCCACATCGGCCTGCGCGAGCGCCGGTGCGTCGTTGGTGCCGTCGCCGGTCATCGCGACGAGTCGGCCTTCGCTCTGATATTCGCGGATCAGCTTGAGCTTGGCTTCGGGCGTGGCCTCGGCGAGGAAATCATCGACCCCCGCTTCGGCTGCGATCGCCGCCGCGGTGAGCTTGTTGTCGCCGGTGATCATGATGGTCTTGATGCCCATGCGGCGCAATTCGGCGAAGCGCTCCTTGATCCCGCCCTTGACGATGTCTTTGAGCTCAACGACGCCGAGCGCCTTGTTGCCGTCAGCCACGACCAGCGGCGTGCTGCCACGCCGCGCCACGTCATCGGCCGCCGCCTGCACTTCGGCCGGCCAGGTGCCGCCGAGCGACTCCACGTGCTTGCGGATCGCGTCGCCCGCACCCTTGCGCACCATGCGCGCCACGCCGTCGACGGTGAGGTCGACACCACTCATGCGCGTTTGTGCCGCGAACGGCACGAAGCTCGCATTCAGGCTCGCCATCTCGCGCTCGCGCAAGTTGAACTTCTGCTTCGCGAGCACGACGATGCTGCGGCCTTCGGGGGTTTCATCGGCGAGCGAGGCGAGCTGTGCCGCGTCGGCCAGCGCCTGCTCGGTCACGCCCTTGGCTGGCATGAACGCCGACGCCTGGCGGTTGCCGAGCGTGATCGTGCCGGTCTTGTCCATCAGCAGCACGTCGACATCGCCGGCGGCCTCGACCGCGCGGCCGGAGGTCGCGATCACGTTGGCCTGCATCATCCGGCTCATGCCGGCCACGCCGATCGCCGAGAGCAGCGCGCCGATGGTCGTCGGGATCAGGCACACGAGCAGCGCGATCAGGGTCGTGATCGTCACCGCCGAGCCGACCTGCGCGGTGGCCACGCTGAAGATCGACATCGGCAGCAGCGTGACGACGACCACGAGGAACACGATCGTCAGCGCGACCAGCAAAATATTCAGCGCGATCTCGTTCGGTGTCTTCTGGCGCTTGGCCCCTTCGACCATTGCGATCATGCGGTCGACGAACGACTCGCCGGGGTTCACACCGATGCGCACCACCAGCCAGTCGGACAACACGCGCGTGCCGCCGGTGACTGACGAGAAGTCACCGCCCGATTCACGAATGACCGGTGCCGATTCGCCGGTGATCGCGCTCTCGTCGACCGAGGCCACGCCTTCGATCACCTCGCCGTCGAGCGGGATCGTGTCGCCGGTCTCGACCAGCACGACTGCGCCCTTGCGCAGCTCGTCGGTCGGCACCGGGATCCAAGGCGAACCGTGCTTCGGCTCCTGCAGCTTTTTGCCGATGACTTTGCGTTTCATGCCGCGCAACGAAGCGGCCTGCGCCTTGCTGCGGCCCTCGGCCATCGCCTCGGCGAAGTTCGCGAACAACACGGTGAACCAGAGCCACAACGCGATGGCCAGAATGAAGCCTGCCGGCGCTTCGCCATGCCCGCCGAGCGCTTGAAGCCACAGCACAGTGGTGATGATGCTGCCGACGTAGACGACGAACATCACCGGGTTACGCCACTGCACGCGTGGGCTCAGCTTGCCGAACGCCGAGACGATCGCGGGCTTGATCAGCGCCGGGTCGAGCAACGAGAAAGATTGAGTCGCAGCCATGATGATTTACCCGAAGAAGTTGGCGGTGCGGCTCACTTGCCGGACCACAACATGAAGTGCTCGACCACCGGCCCGAGCGCGAGCGCGGGCACGTAGTTCAGCAGGCCGACGAGCAGCACCGAGCCGAGCAGCAGCACGACGAACAGCGGACCGTGCGTGGGCAGCGTGCCGGGCGTCACCGCGAGGCGCTTCTTGGCCGCGAGGCTGCCGGCGATCGCCAGCACCGGCACGATCACCGCGAAGCGGCCGAACCACATCGCCACCGCGAGCAGCGTGTTGTAGAACGGTGTGTTGGCCGACAGGCCCGCTAACGCGCTGCCGTTGTTGTTGGCCGCCGAGCTGAGCGCGTACAGAATTTCCGAGAAGCCGTGCGCGCCAGGATTCGCGATGCTCGATGTGCCGACGCCGAGCGATACGGCGAGCGCGGTACCTGTGAGCACCAGGATCGGCGTGGCGAGGATCGCGATCGAGGCCATCTTCATGTCGAACGCCTCGATCTTCTTGCCAAGGTATTCCGGGGTGCGGCCGATCATCAGGCCCGCGATGAACACCGCGAGGATCGCGAAGATCAACATGCCGTAGAGCCCCGAGCCCACGCCGCCGAACACGACCTCGCCGAGTTGCATCAACACCATCGGCACCGCGCCGCCGAGCGGCATGAACGAGTCGTGCATGCCGTTGACCGCACCGCAAGAAGCAGCGGTGGTGATGGCCGCGAACAGCGTGGTCGCGGTGATGCCGAAGCGCGCTTCCTTGCCTTCCATGTTGCCGCCGGGCTGCAGCGTGGATTGCGCCTGATCGATGCCGAGTGCAGCGAACTGAGGGTTTCCGCCTTGCTCGGGTGGCGTCACGATCAGCACCGAGGCGACGAAGAGCAACGTCATCGCAGCGAGTACGGCACAGCCCTGGCGCATGTCACCCACGAGCCGGCCGAACGCGAACACGAGTGCGGCCGGGATCAGGAAGATCGACAACATCTGCAGAAAGTTCGAGAGCGGCGTCGGGTTCTCGAACGGGTGCGCAGAGTTGGCGTTGAAGAATCCGCCGCCGTTGGTGCCGAGGAGCTTGATCGCCTCCTGCGACGCGACCGGGCCCATCGCGATCGATTGCGTCGGCGTCTTCGCGGGCTCAAGCACCGGGTTGTCCTTGTCGTCTTTCAGCGGTTGACCATCCGGACCGTTTTTCGGGGCCTGGTAGGCGTTGACTTCGAGTGTCGTCACGTCTTTGTAGGCGTCGAAGTTCTGGATCACGCCCTGCCCGACCAGCGCCACGGCGAACCCGAGCGACAGCGGCAGCAGCACGTAGAGCGTGACGCGCGTCAGGTCGACCCACACGTTGCCGATCAGGCCCGACGAGCGCGCGACGAAGCCGCGGATCAGCGCGTAGACGACCGCGATGCCGCTGGCGGCAGAGAAGAAGTTTTGCACCGTCAGCGCAAGCATCTGGGTCAGGTAACTCATCGTCGACTCGCCGCCGTAACCTTGCCAATCGGTGTTGGTGACGAAGCTGATCGCGGTGTTGAACGACGAGTCGGGGCTGACCGCGGCCATGCCTTGCGGGTTCAGCGGCAGCACGCCTTGCAGGCGTTGCAGCGCATACACCGCGATCACGCCCAGCACGTTGAAGGCGAGCAAGCCGAGCGCGTAAGGCTTCCAGCCCATGCTCGCACCAGCGTCGACACCCGCGAGTTTGTAGAGGCCGTTTTCGATGCCGCGAATCGGCGCCAGCCAACGCGGCAGTCGACCGTCGGCCACGGCGGCGAGCCATTTCCCCATCGGCCACGCGACGACCGCGAGCACGAGCAAAAAGACGACAAGTTGAATCCAGGCTTGAGAGTTCATGTCAGAACTCCTCAGCGTTGAACAAGGCGTAGAACAGGTAGACGAGCAAGCCGACCGACGTGGCGCCTGCGAGCCAATAGAGCCAGGTCATTTGCGCGCTCCCAACTTGTCGCAGGCGGCAACGAGACCAAACAAGGCCAGCGCCATCACGGCAGCGGCACCCAAATAGACGAAGTCCATACATCCCTCTCGAGGCTTTTCTTCAAGCTTCGAATGGTGGGGACTGCCGCGTCAAATCGGCATACGAACTGCGGTGGGCGATATCAAGAAAGCATTAAGACGCCATCCCGGCGCCTTCGGTCAGGCACGCTCAGTGCGCGGCTTCTTTCGCGTGGTTGATCGTGTACTTCGGAATCTCGATCGTCACGTCTGCATTCGACAGGATCGCCTGGCACGACAAGCGCGAGTTCGGCTCCAGGCCCCAGGCGCGGTCGAGCAGGTCTTCTTCGGTTTCGTCCATTTCGCCGAGTGAGGCGAGGCCTTGGCGCACGACGACATGGCAAGTGGTGCAGGCGCAGCTCAGCTCGCAGGCGTGCTCGATGTTGATGTGGTGGTCGAGCAGTGCCTCGCAGATCGAGGTGCCGGCAGGCGCTTCGATCTGCGCGCCCTCGGGGCAGTATTCGGTGTGCGGCAGGATCTTGATGATGGGCATGGCGGGTTCGGCCTCTTCAGATCTGGTCGACGCTGCGGCCGGCGAGCGCCACGCGAATGCTGCGGTTCATGCGTTCGGCCGCGAAGGCTTCGGTACCTTTGGCGAGCGCTTCGACGGCTGCATCGATCAGGTGGTGGTCGGTGCTTTCACGGCTCGCCTGCAGCGCGGTGAGCAGCGCTTCGATGTGCACGTGATCGTCGGCCGTCAATAGATCGCCGTCGGCCTTCAGCGCCGCGCGCGCGGCCAGCAGCATGCGCTCGGCCTCGACCCGCGATTCACGCAAGCTGCGTTCGACCATGTCGGCCTCGGCGGTGCTAAAGCTTTCGGTCAGCATGCGCGCGATCTCGTCGTCGGCCAGTCCGTAGCTCGGCTTCACGGTGATCGCCGCTTCGACACCCGAAACTTCCTCGCGCGCCGTGACGTTCAACAACCCATCCGCATCGACCGCGAAGCTGACGCGCACGCGCGCTGCGCCGGCCACCATCGGCGGGATGCCGCGCAACTCGAAACGCGCGAGCGAGCGGCAGTCGGTCACCACTTCGCGCTCGCCCTGCACCACGTGGATCGCGATCGCCGTCTGGCCATCTTTGAAGGTCGTGAAGTCTTGCGCGCGTGCGGTCGGGATCGTGCTGTTGCGCGGGATGATGCGTTCGACCAAACCGCCCATCGTCTCCAGGCCGAGCGAGAGCGCGATCACGTCGAGCAGCAGCAGCTCGTCGGCGCCGGCGTTGCCCGCGAGCGCGTTGGCTTGAATGGCGGCGCCGAGCGCGACGACCTCGTCCGGATTCAGGTTGTTCAGCGGAGGCTGGCCGAAGAATTCGCCGACCGCCGCCTGCACCATCGGCATGCGCGTCGAGCCGCCGACCATCACGACGCCACGGACTGAGGACTTTTCGGTCTTCGCGTCGCGCAGCACCTTGCGCACCGCAGCCATCGTGCGTGCGAGCAGCGGTTGCGCGAGCGCGTCCAACTGCGCACGGTCGACGCGCACCGCGAGTTCACCACGCGCGAGTGGACAGGCGAGCGTTGCGTGATCTGTGCTCGACAGCTTTTCTTTGGCAGCGCGCGCAGCCACCAGAACCGCGCGCTTGTCTTGCGGCGTCTGCGCTTCGAGCTTTGCCTCGGTAAGCGCCCACGCAGCGAGCGCAGCATCGAAGTCGTCGCCGCCCAACGCCGAATCGCCGCCGGTCGCAATGACCTCGAACACGCCTGCGGTCAAGCGCAGCAGCGAGATGTCGAAGGTACCGCCGCCAAGGTCGTAGACGGCGTACAAACCTTCGGAGCCGTTCTCCAGGCCGTACGCGATTGCGGCGGCGGTCGGTTCACTGATCAATCGCAGCACGTTAAGGCCGGCGAGTTGCGCGGCGTCTTTCGTGGCTTGGCGCTGGGCATCGTCGAAGTACGCGGGCACGGTGACGACGGCGCCGAACACGTCGTCGTCGAAAGTGTCTTCAGCGCGAAAACGCAGCGTGGCCAGAATCTCGGCCGACACTTCGACCGGTGATTTGCTGCCCGCGGCCGTGCGCATCTGCACCATGCCCGGCACATCGACGAAGTCGTACGGCAGCTTGTCACGGCCCACGATGTCGGCCAGCCCACGGCCCATGAACCGCTTCACCGAAACCAGCGTGTTGCGCGGATCGATCGCCGCTTCGGCCAGCGCGGCCGCGCCGATCTGGCGCTTGCCATCGGCAAGGTAGCGCACGGCTGACGGCAGGATCACTCGGCCGTGCTCGTCGGGCAGGCATTCGGCGACGCCGTTGCGCACCGCGGCGACCAGCGAATGCGTGGTGCCGAGGTCGATGCCGATCGCGATGCGGCGCTGGTGCGGATCCGGTGCGCCGCCGGGTTCGGAGATTTGCAGGAGGGCCATGGTAAGTAGAGGGTTTAAGTCATGCTTCCAGTGCTTGGAGGCGCTGGTCGATGTCGTGCGCAAAGCGCTCGCTGAACATGAGGGCTCTGACTTGCTGCGCGGCGGCAGTGAAGTCGCGTTGGGTATCGAGCGTGGTCTGTAGCTGCGTCAACGCGGCCCGGCGATGCGCCGCGACTTCGTTGGCGATCGCTTCCACTTGCAGCACCGTTGCCGCATCGTCGAGCGACTCGCGCCACGCCATCTGCTGCATCAAAAACGCGGTCGGCATTGCCGTGTTGCTCTCGGCCTCGATCAGCGCGCCTTGCATCTCGCACAGGTAGGCGGCGCGCTTGACCGGGTCTTTCAGGCGCTGATACGCCTCGTTGACGCGAACCGCCCACTGCATTGCGATGCGCTGCGCCACCGCACCTTGCGCAGCGAACTTGTCAGGATGCACCTGGCCTAGCAACGCGCGCCAGCGCGTGTCGAGCGCGCCGGGGTCGAGCGCGAAACGCGGCTCGATGTCGAACAACTCGAAGTCGGTGCTGGTGAGATTCATGAAGCCAAACAAAAGGGCGCGGCATGT
>ENA-OFCI01000147-OFCI01000147.1-metagenomes-genome-assembly--contig:-NODE-147-length-46061-cov-3.361170_pt1 | contig 46061 bp, 45 predicted proteins | sample MGYA00153391_OFCI01 | MGnify analysis MGYA00153391
GCCCGTTCCCTATGGAATCAACATCCACTAATATCGTTATCGTGCTTTTCGCGTGGGCTCGATGGCTGCTCGCACCCGCACTTGCTTTTCTTACAAGCGTGGCCTACTTCAAGTCATCGCCAAAATCGGAATCACTAAACAAGCGAATTATTGTGTCAGCTCACGGAGTAGTGATCGCGGCCCTATATATGGTTGCTATGACAATCTTTTGGGCGCAAAAAGCAGACCCTAAGTTCATAACCCCATTTCTATTTTCGATGGTCGTGCCTTTACTGCTCATCACTGTTTCATTCATTTTCTATCGGGGTCGAAAGGTTATCCATTTCCTTCAGCTTCTCAATCTATTGTGCTTGGGTTGGACATTTTTTGTCGGTAGCATGGCTGTCACAGGTGACTGGCTATGAATCAGCCTAACTCGGCGCTCAACCTCGCTCTCTTCGGTCGCTGGACGCTGCGCGCTAAAGCCGTGCAGCGCCGGTTAGCTCTACGTTAGGTTTCTGCGTAATTAGCGCATCCGCAATGAACATGAGAATTGGCACCATCGCCCCGATAAATACCCACCAATCAAAATGATCGAAATCCCCGCTTGGGCCGCTACGTTGCTGGCTTGCCTGATTGCTGCCTTGGTTTTGCTTTACGTTCACCGCGTTAACGCACGGCGCGCCGCTTGCATCAAGCTGCGAGAAGCCTTTGCTCCAGCTCTCGCACGGCTTGAAGCTGGAAGGCGTTTCAAATCCGCGCACGACGCCCCAGAAGTTGACCAATTCCTTATCGGAAGATTTGAAATCCACGCTGCCGCCAAGGTGGAGTTTTCCCCCTTCGTCGGAAAAGGCATGGGCAGCAGTTACGAAAAGGCATGGGAGCAATACTGCGAACATGCGAGTCCGGGTCGCTCTAGCGCGCTTTTTATGGCGAGCACTATTGATGAGGACAATCCGTGGGGCGTTATCGAGAGGCTGATTCATGACATTCTTTTCTTCGCTAAAACCTAACTCGTCGTTCGTATGGGACGGCTTCGCCGCCCCACAACTCGGACGTTAAATGGCTACAGATAAATCCCGCGTTCCCACTTCCGACGAGTTCAGCTTTGTTAGGGTTGGTGCATTCCTTGTGGTTGTCGCGCTATTCGTGTTTGTGAGTACCAAGGCTGGGACACGCGGCGTAGGTTTCAGCATGATCATGGGCGCAATTTTTCAGCAGTTCCAAGGGCGGATCGAATACGGCTGGGAAGGGCGGCCTCCGTCGGGGCACATCACCGGTTGGTTGGCTACCTTGTTGAATCTCATTTTTGGGGTTCTTGGTCTAGCAATCATGGTTTGGCCAGAAGTGGCGATGGGCATCTTTGGATGGGATATAGCGTGACGCCCTTTAACAGGTCAATCGACTCGGGCCCACAACAGCAGGAGGCGGCTTGGCCGCAAATTCTTGTGGTACGGTCATTTTTACGTTCGGCGTCTTAACAACAATGGTTCTCTACAAGAAGACGAGCGTCACTGCGAAGAAGGGCATTAGCTTCGTCCGCTCCGCTGTGGAGGACGAGGGTTCGCTTTTCCACAAGATCGAGGGCGAGAACGATCTTGGCATCGACGCTTTGATTGAACTGGTCCGCGACGAAGTACCGCTGAATCGCCAAATTGCCGTCCAGATTAAGTCTGGTGCCTCGTACTACAACATTGCAGGTGAAGAATGTCTAATTCCTGTCAAAGGCCATCGGGAGTATTGGCTGCATCATCCCTTGCCTGTCCTTGGAATAGTTTTCGTCCCATCCCTTGATCGAGCCCACTGGATAGATATAAAGACATACCTAAAGGAGAACCAGGGTAAGCCGGTTATCCGTTATCAAACGAGTGAGGCCAATCGCTTCGATAGTTCGACGTTTGGCCGGATATTTGTTCCAACAATTCTCCGCGAGATACCAGATCTCACCCTGCCAGAGGGGATTCGGCTTTTTCGGTCATCGAAGCCAGACGAGTCATATTTGGGGCTCATCACGCTGTTCCGACGCTATCCGAATTCGGAAAGCACGTGGAATGAGTTGGTCCAAGCCCTTCGCGATTGGCCGCTCGAAGACATTCCCGATGTGATGGTCTATTTCTTAGCGCACATACCATGGCATCCTGATATCTGGCACACAGGGGAAAGCATCACCGAAAAGACGAAGAAGCATGCCCGAAAGCTGTTTGCTAGTTTTGGCAGATCGGAGATTGAAAAGCTCCTTGCCTTTATCGATGAAGAAGCCGGTATTGAAAGAGGCACCATTGGGCAGTCAGTCCAAGCAATCATCTCGGCCTTGCCAAGCGCAACACAGTGCCTGAATGAGATTGTCGCTGACGCCAATTTGCTCCCGTTCACTCGGGAGTGTGCAGCTCTCATATTGGCAATGAACAACGGTAAGTCTTCAATCCCAGCCATTTCACAACTCGCCAAGTCCGGCTCATGGTTTGCCCAGGAACTCATTGATCACATGGCGCGGTATGGTGAGGTCAATCCATATGCATAAGACGCCGAACCCATCAATTCACAGGACGCTGCGCGATGAAGCCGCGCAGCGCCTGTGATTTCAAACGTTAAATCTGTAGAAAAACTCCTTTTGAAATTTATGCAGAATTCATTGAAGAAATTGACCACCCAGAAATGCTAACGCGCCACGATCTTGCGCTCCGGAATGGTAAGCGTGCCTCCCTATTCGCCTCGTTCGATGCGTCGGCGACTTTTTCTACAGCCTCGTTAGGCATCATGAAACTGCCTCTGGGCAACACGGCGGAAAGCTGCTTGTAGTATTACGCTCAGCGTAATACAATTACGCTATGATCCAGTCGTTCAAATGCAAAGACACAGAGGCGCTGTACGAGGGCAAGAGCCCGAGGAAATTCAAGGCATTCATGTCAGTTGCTGAGCGAAAGCTCGCTCAACTGGAGGCAGCCCAAACCGTGGATTTTCTGAAGGCTCCTCCTGGCAATCGCCTTGAGGCTCTGAACGGTGATCGAAAGGGTTAGCACAGTATTCGCATCAACGACCAGTGGCGCATCTGCTTCGTATGGTCTGGCGTTGGTCCCGTTGACATCGAAATTGTAGACTACCACTGAAGGAATCAACATGGCACGTTTGACTAATCGTATGCGCCCGGTTCATCCGGGTGAGGTGTTGCGCGAAGACTACCTGGCTCCGCTCGGGCTTAGCGTAAACGCTCTTTCTGTTGCACTTGGCGTTCCCGCAACTCGCATTCACGAGATTGTCAAAGAACGCCGCGGCATCACGGCCGATACAGCGGCTCGTCTCGCCAAATACTTTGCTGGTGACGCGGCATCTTGGCTGGCTATGCAGGCGAACTATGACTTGAAGACACTGCCTACTATGGGTGACATTCAGCGCCAAGTTTCTGTTCGAGAGCAACTTGCGGCGTAGCGAGATGAAGCCTTATATCTTGAAAATTAAGTCATAAAACCGTAGTCAGTACGGAAATCAAAAAACATTCTTCCATTCACGAATAACACCAAACACAAGCGATGGCGTGCCGTTTGAGGCGTTTTCGGTCTGAAAGCCTCGCCCTTCCTTGTGTTTCGCATCGGGAATCTGCGCACTACGTTGACTCGCCGCCGCCATCACTGCTGCCGAATCCCAGCGCAAAAACGGATTGCAAGCCAACTCGTCAGCGATCGTAAACGGCACTGTTGCCTCATCACGTTCACGCCGCGCCACATCGCGTGCTTTGCGTTTCTTTAACGCCAAATTATCTGGTTCAACGGCTTCGGCAAAACGAATATTGGATAACGTGTATTCATGCGCACAAAAAACCTGCGTTGCTGGGGGCAGGGCTTTGAGTTTAGCGAGAGATGCTTGCATGGTGGCTGCTGTACCTTCGAACAAGCGACCGCATCCGCATGCAAACAGGGTATCGCCGCAAAATAGCCAGCCTTGTTCGGCCGCGTAGTAAGCAATATGTCCGGCGGTGTGGCCGGGCACGTCTAGCACCTTAAAGGCTAAGCCGGGCAGCTCTTTTACCGCAACAAAATCGCCTTCTTTTAAACTCACCGAGCGCTTGGGGATCGTGTCGTTTGCGGGGCCATAAACAGGGATTTTCCGCTCTGACAAATAAAAATCCAGCAGCGCTGCAACCCCGCCGACGTGGTCAGCATGGTGATGCGTACATAAAATAGCCACCAGCGTCAGCTTGTGCTGAGCTAAATAGTCGATGATGGGTTGGGCATCGCCGGGATCAACCACCAAGGCAAATCGTGTGTTGTGAACCACCCATAAATAATTGTCCTGAAACGCGGGCACGCAGGCAACTTTTAAATGATCGATTTTTAAATTTCCCAGCGACATTAGCCTTGCCTCGGTTAAAATCATGAAATGACATCGACAAGTTTACATGACTGGTTTAACACCGCGCTGGGCGAGTACGTGCTGGAACGCGAGCGTGCGTGGCTTGATCAAGTGGTGCCGGATATTTTTGGCTATCACGCGATTCAGCTAGGTTCACCTGATCTGGATTTGCTGCGCGATTCGCGCATTGTGCACCGGCTAATTGTGGCGCCGACTGACGTCAACGGGAACCCGCCGGATGTAAGAGCGCAATTTCATGAGCTGCCGTTTGAGGCACAGTCGATTGATCTGTGCGTAGTGCCTCATATTCTCGAATTCACCCAGCAGCCGCATGAAATTTTACGCGAGATTGATCGGGTGATGCGTCCGGAAGGCCGCATTTTAATCATCGGCTTTAACCCCTGGAGTTTATTCGGGGTAAAAAAACTGTGGGCCTCGAAAGGCTACCCGTGGCAAGGTCAATTTGTGTCGCTGGTACGGATGAAAGACTGGCTGCAATTGCTGGGCTTAGAGCCTTCATCGGGCAAGCTGGCCTGCTATATTCCGCCATGCGAAACCGCTGACTGGCAGCGACGCTACCTTTTTTTAGAGCAGGCAGGGGATCGCTGGTGGGGCGTGTCAGGCGGGGTCTACATGCTGGAAGCGATTAAACGTGTGAAGGGCATGCGTCTGATGACGCCGAACTGGGCCGATCAGGCCGGTCGCGAACGAAAATTCGCCACCGCTGTTAAAAAAGAAACCGCGAAAGCCACATCGCATTTGAGATCGGTAAAGTAATGAATGTCACTACGCAAACTGCCCCAAGTTTGGAAGCAGAGCAGGCCGCAGCATCCACGCTTCATGTAGAAATTTTTACCGATGGTGCGTGTAAAGGCAACCCGGGCGTGGGCGGCTGGGGCGCGATCCTGCGCCGAGGCGGCACCGAGAAAGAAATTTTTGGCGGTGAGGCGAACACCACCAATAACCGCATGGAATTACAGGCCGTGATTGAAGCGCTGGCTTCGCTCACCCGTCCTTGCGATGTGGTTGTGCATACCGATTCGCAATATGTGCAAAAAGGTATCAGCGAGTGGATCCACGGCTGGAAAGTGCGGGGTTGGAAGACCGCCGCGAAACAGCCGGTAAAAAATGATGATTTATGGAAAACCCTCGACCAACTCGCCGCTCAACATCGGGTGGATTGGCGCTGGGTGCGCGGTCATGCAGGCCATATCGAAAACGAACGCGCCGATGTGTTGGCTAATCGCGGTGTTGAGCAGGCGATGAAAAATGGAAAAACATGATGACCCGGCAAGTTATTCTGGATACTGAAACCACCGGTCTGGACCCGAAGCAGGGCCACCGTATTATCGAAATCGCCTGTATCGAAATGGTCAGCCGTCGGGTAAGTCGCAACACCTTTTACAAGCGCATTAACCCGGAGCGCGAGATTGATGAAGGCGCGACCCAAGTACATGGCATCACGCTGGAGGATCTCGCGCATGAACCCAAATTTGTTGATATCGCCGATGATTTTTTGGATTATGTCCGCGACGCTGAACTAATCATCCACAATGCACCGTTTGATATCGGCTTCATCAATGCGGAATTAAAGCGCATCGGTAAGCCCGCTATCAATGAAATTTGTACGGTCACCGATACGCTGGCGATGGCGCGTGAGCTGCACCCGGGCCGTAAAAATTCGCTTGATGCACTCTGCGAACGCTATGCCATTGACAACAGTGCCCGTACTTTCCACGGTGCGCTGCTGGATACCGAATTGCTGGCCGAGGTTTATGTCGCAATGACCCGCGGGCAGGATAGTCTCGCGATTGGGCTGGACGCAGGCAACGCGACATCCGTATCAGGCGTTATGGTTGCACTCGCGCGCCCGGCAAATTTGAAGGTAGTCAGAGCCAATGCGGAAGAGCTGCGGCAACACGCCGAGCATGTAGAGCGTATCGATAAGGCCAGCGGCGGAAAAGCGGTTTGGATGGCGGCCTGACAAGTACTGCAATAGCGCTTTTTAAGGACGTTTTTAGGGTGTTTGGCTTGGGCAAATTGGGCCGTGCATGCTATAGTTCGCGGGTGGTTGATTTTGCAGATGAGTTGTCGCGTTCTTAGTAATTTTGTGCGCAAAACAGCTCGTTTTTGAAAGTCTGTTTGATCAATATTCATGACCGATAGTGACCAGGCATTTCAACTCATCTTGGTTATGTTTTTATGTTTGTTTGTTGTTCTTCTTGCCACCGTACTTACCACCGTATTTACCATTGTTGTGGATGTGAAAACCCGTGAAAAAATTCGCTCAATTTGTCTTAATAAATTCGTTCGCTGCATTTTCATTCAGCGCCTCTGCCCAAGCGCCTGCCGAAACATTCAAAGGTGATCCGGTTGCAGGGAAAATTAAAGCCGTTGCCATTTGCTCTGGCTGCCACGGCATTCCTGGCACCAAGACTGCCTACCCTGAGGTTTACAACGTTCCCAAGCTGGGCGGACAAAATGCAGGTTATTTGTTATCGGCACTCAAGTCATACAAAAGCGGCGAACGCTATAACCAAACGATGAAAGCACAAGCCACTGGATTGACCGAAAAAGAAATGGCCGACCTCGCTGCATATTACGGAAACACCAACGGGAACACGAACGACAGCACCAAAGCCAAAATGGCTGCAAAATAAAAAGCATGCACGGAAACACGAAAGCAAACACCATGAACCTAAAACTCATTAGAAGTCTAGCGGCTGTAACAGCAGCCAGCACACTTTCTTTAACAGCGTATGCCTCCAGTGGCAATATTGAAGAAGGTGCTAAAAAAGCCGAAACCTGCAAAGCCTGTCACGGCGAGGGCGGCAACAAACCAATTCAGCCTGATTACCCGGTGCTCGCTGGCCAGCACAATGATTACCTGGTTGCCGCACTACAGCAATACAAAACGGGCAAACGCAAAAACGCACTCATGAATGGCTTTGCCGGCGCGTTGAAGCCCGAAGATATTCGTGATCTCGCTGCTTATTTCTCAAGCCAGAAGTCAGATTTGAAAACCAAGTATTGAGGTTTTACAGCAAGACAGTTCCGAGAGCTGTCTGCGTTACGCACCTTGGTTAAATTATTTGTAGAAGTATTAATATGCCCTCCCATTTTGGAGGGCTTTTTTTTGTAGATCTAGAGTCTCACCATCTTGGCATTGGTTAGGCATTTAACGCACGCAACAAAATAATGCCCGTCGATATAAAAAACACATAGAAAACGTATAACGAAATTGATCAAAGCGAGCAGGTGAACGCAGCGTGACCGATGACGACTATTTTCAGTGCGCAATCTTCGTCGTTAAACACCTCAAATAAATCGCCGCATCCGGTGCCGATTTATTTCGTTGGGCTTGCCAGATCATCTCGGCTAAGCAATCCATCATTTCGTGCTCGGCGTCCATCACCGAATCCAGTTTCTGCGCCAGTCGCTGATGCGCATCGCGAACGCCGGTGGGCTGATCAATCGCGATCTGCTCGCGAATCGCCATGTGCATGGACAGGTGCAAAAACGGGTTGGTCTCGCCTTGTTCTGGCGCGTAATCACGCTCAACGGTTTGATCGCGGTTTTTGAGCAGCGCGTGATATTCCGGGTGTAGCGCAATAGCCTCAACCGCGATAGTCTCCAGTGCGGTCAAGGGCTCATTCGCACCATATTTGCGCCAAGCTTCAAATAAAAAATCGCGGGATTCGTTTCGAGTTGGATTAAACATCAGGGCTCCAAATATTTAGCGCGATCTTTAAAGCCGCAAAGATCGTGCACCGGGCATTCGCCACACTTGGGCTTGCGCGCGACACAGGTGTAGCGACCATGCAAAATCAGCCAGTGATGGGCATGCTGCATAAATTCTGCAGGGATATTTTTATACAGCTTCATCTCCACTGCCACCACATCTTTGCCCGGTGCCAGGCCCATGCGGTTGCCGATACGAAAAATATGCGTATCCACCGCCATGGTCGGCTGTCCAAACGCAATATTCAGCACTACATTTGCCGTTTTGCGGCCCACGCCGGGAAGCGCTTCAAGGGCTTCCCGATTGTCCGGCACCGCGCTGTTATGTTCTTCAATCAGGATTTTGCAGGTCGCAAAAACATTCTTTGCCTTGTTGCGATAAAGACCAATCGTCTGAATATATTCAGTCAGCTTTTTCAAGCCCAGCTTCACTATTTTTTCAGGGGTGTTGGCCACCGCGTATAACTTGCGCGTGGCGACATTGACGCCTTTATCTGTGGCCTGCGCCGACAAGATCACTGCAATCAGGAGCTCAAAAGAGGTGCTGTATTCGAGGTCTGATTTAGGGTGCGGATTTAGCGCCTGCAGACGCCGAAAAAATTCATGGCGCTGCGCCGGTTTCATTAAAGCCATCAAGTACGCTCAATCGTTTTATTCATTTACTGGTCACACATCAATCAAGCACCTAACACAGAACGTTCTTTTTCAGCGAGCAGGCTTTGCCGTTCCTGAACATCACGCGCCAACCGGAATTGATGAAACCCGAACCGCTCACGCGACACATCTTTGCTCATCAGCGCTGGAAAATTCGCATCTTCCAGCATCACAATACAATCCACCGGGCAGGGCGGAATGCATAAATCGCAGCCGGTACACAGCTCCGCAATCACCGTATGCATGAATTTATTAGCACCTATAATCGCATCCGTCGGGCACGCTTTTAAACACTTCGCGCAACCGATGCAGGTGGCTTCATCAATCACCGCAATCCGATGCGGCAGATGCGGTCCACAAGTCATATCCAGCGCCATGACAGGCCGGTGTAGCAACGCGGCCAGCGCCTGAACACCCGCGACCCCGCCCGGTGGACAGCGATTAATATCGGCCTCACCGGTTGCGATGGCTTCTGCATAGGGCATACAGCCGGCAAACCCGCACTGGGTACATTGAGTTTGAGGCAATAAGGCGTCAATTTTTTTAACGAGTGTTGACATGGAGGCTAATATTGTCCCAAGCGGTAAGTGGATAAACAGAAGGCGGCTTTTGAAGTCATGCCATTATTTCAGCGCCAACGCACATTCGCGAATCAGCGCGGGCCCTTTATAAATGAACCCCGTATAAATCTGCACTAGTGTTGCACCCGCGTCGATTTTCAGTTTTGCATCGGCACCACTCATGATCCCGCCCACGCCAATAATCGGAATATGTCCTTTCACCTGCTTCGCAAATTCCCGTAGCACTTCCGTCGATGGTGAAAATAACGGGCGACCTGATAATCCACCCGCTTCATTGGCATGTTTGTGGCCGCGGACAGCATCGCGCGCGAGAGTTGTATTGGTCGCAATAATGCCGTCAAAGCCGTTATCCAGTGTTAGCTTGGCAATATCTTTGATTGATTTCAAATCCAGATCAGGCGCAATTTTTAACACCAGCGGCACGGTTTTTTTATGTTTTTTGGCCAGCTTTTGCTGTTCAATTTTCAGGGTCGAGAGTAATTTTTCCAGTTGCTCCGCAGCCTGCAAATCGCGCAGACCTTTGGTGTTGGGTGACGATATATTGACCGTCACATAGCTCGCATGCGGATACACCCCGCGCAGGCAGATCACATAATCATCTACCGCTTTTTCAATTGGGGTATCAAAATTTTTGCCGATATTAAGCCCCAGCACGCCTGCATATTTTGCGCGTTGTACATTCACCAAAAACGCATCAAGCCCGCCATTATTAAAACCCAGCCGGTTGATCAGGGCATCATCTTCAGTCAGCCGAAACATGCGCGGTTTCGGATTGCCCGGCTGTGCCCGCGGAGTGACAGTACCGACTTCAATAAAGCCAAAGCCCAGCGCCGCCATCGCATCAATATATTCACCGTTCTTGTCCAACCCTGCTGCGAGGCCCACGGCGTTAGCAAATTTCAGCCCGAATACCTCACGCGGCGCCGACACCCGCTGCACCATGAGGCCCGCCAGATGGGCCTTTTCAAGGGTTTTAAGACTGTGGAGCGCCAAATCATGGGCGACTTCGGGATCAAGTTTGAACAGAGCGGCACGGGCAACAGGATAGAATGGCGAGATAAAATTCATAGCGTATTTTATCGCAGCAATAGCCCATGTTGTTTGACGCGTTAATATTTTCAGAAGTGACGCCAGATAGGCCACGCGGCAACGCGCGCATGCTTCCCCATATTATGATGTTGTATGGCATGCTGACACGTTGCCAGATATGCAATGAATGATCAGCGCTTATCCTAAATCTCAGAGCCCTCAGAAAAACGTCTCCCATGAAAAATGTCCTGCATAAATTATTATTTATCACCGCACTTGCCATTACCAATGCCGCATTCGCCGCCGTTATCAACACAGACGACGCGTTACAGAAGGTGCTGCAAGCGCGCCTGCTAAATGACCGTACCGGCGTTTGCATGGCCGTCGCTGTGATTTCTGACACCACCATCAAGGCTATCGCCTGTGCGAACCCAAACGTGCGACGCGCGATTGATGATCAGACTGCGTTTGAAATCGGTTCGATCACTAAAACCATGACGGCCACCTTGTTGGCTTCGATGATACAAAGTGGCCAGATGAGCCTGGATGCACCGTTGGCCGATTATTTGCCGTTTGGCACGCAGGTGCCAAGCTTTAAGGGCAAGCCAATTTTATTGCGTCATGTGGTGACACACACATCGGGTCTGGGAGCGTTGCCACCAGATTTTGCGCCGACTGATGCATCTAACCCGTATGCAAATTTGACCGAGAAAAGTCTGCTCGCGTCTTTGGCAAAAGTAGAATTGAAGCAGGCTCCGGGCGAGGTGCAAAGCTACTCAAATTTCGCGATGATGGTGCTAAGCATAGCCATCGCCAACAAGGCGGGTAAGTCGTATGAGGACTTGTTGAAGACTCGTATTTTTTTACCGTTGGGCATGGACGGTGCATACATCAGTGACAGTAATAGGCCTAAAAGAATTACCGCTGCGGTCGGCCATCTGCCCAATCAGGCGGTTACTTCACCATGGATATTTCCGGTTAATCTTGCGGGGGTAGGCGGGGTGCGGCGACATTGCCGGATATGATCCAGTATGCAAAGGCCCAGCTAGGACGTGAATTCGATAAAGATGCCAAGATCAACTCAAACTCTGCAGCCACCGCTAATGCTAATGCTAATGCTGGCTTGATAAAAGCCATCGCCAAAACACAAGAGGTGATTCCTCTCACCAACGGACAGCCGATGGGCATGAACTGGTTCATGCGTACCAACGCAGGCGCTGAAGTATTGTTTCACGGCGGCGGCACGGGCGGTTTCTCCACAGAAATCCTGATTGATAAAAAAGCCGGTCGTGCAGTCGTGGTACTGGCGGATACTTCGCTCACTAACTTGGGCGGCGTCTCGGATGTCGCGTTGCATTTATTGAATCCGGATAATCCCATCGGCGAGGCGCGTATCGCCACTGAGGCACCAACAGTGCTGCTGAATGCGCTTGAAGGAGATTATGTGTTGTCAGGTGGTTTGCCGATCACACTGCGCATTAAAGGCAAAGCTCTGGCAGGGCAGGCTGCCGGCCAATCTGAATTTGCGTTTGGCTACGATAGCCGGGGCGATTTTTATCCATTGGCCTTTGATGCTGCGCTGCGTCCTGAAAAGCTAAGTACCGGTTATCGCTTTATCTGGCTGCAGGGTGGGGGCGCGCAGATCGCTAAACGCATGGCACCCAAGGGTGAAAAATTAGTCGCGGTTGCCGTTTCAGATAAGGAGCTGGAGAGCTTTATTGGCACCTACAATCTTGCACCTAATTTTGATATCAAATTTTTTGTGGAGTCAGGAAAATTCTACGCGCAGGCCACCAATCAACCTAAATTTTTGATGACTGCATTGGGTGGCGCAAAATTTATACTCGAAGCAGTGCCGGCTGAAATCGAGTTTCTGGCAGGCGATGGTGTGACTATTGATGCGGTTGAGCTGCTACAGAACGGGCGAAAAAATAAAGCGCGCAAGGTCGCTAAATAACCTGGGCGTCAGCCGGTTTTTTAATACGGCCCCAAAGCCCGTTCACCAAGCCTTCAATCGGCTGAAAATTTGCTTTATAGCTCATCTTGCGGCTCTCTTCAATCCAGTAGCCGAGATAAACATGAGCTAGTTTGCGTCGTTTTGCCTCGGCAATTTGCCACAGAATACCGTACGTTCCCAGGCTCAATTGCGGCTGCTGTGAGTCATAGAAGGTATAGACCGACGAGAGTCCGTCCGCCAGGGTATCCATGATGCTGACCATGCGCAGCACGCCGTGATCGCGAAACTCCACGAGACGCGTATGTACATTGCTTTGTAGCAGAAAATGCGAATACTGTTCGCGGCTGTCGTGATCCATGCCGCCGCCAGGATGACGGCTGGCCTGATAGCGGCGATAGAGCGCGTAGTGTTCGTGGGAAAATTTTAGCTCCATCACCCGTGCGACCAGTGTGGCATTGCGGCCTAGATTACGTCGCTGCGCACGATTGGTTTTAAATTCATCGACCAGTACCCGCACCGGCACACACGCTTGGCAGTGGTCGCAATAAGGGCGGTAGGTGAATGCGCCACTGCGCCGAAAGCCGGATGACACCAGATGCCCATAGGTCGCTGTATCGATCATATAGCTGGGGGTCGCGACCTGGGAGCGCGCCAGCCGTCCTGGCAAGTAGCTGCACGGGTACGGTGCCGTCGCATAAAATTGCAAATTCGCAAACGGTAGATCGTTCAGCTTACTCATGATTTCTTGTCGTTGCTCATCGTTACTTATGGCCAGGCGAATGCGTCGCTGTCCAGTATGAGGTGGGGGAGTTATCGGGATTTAATGTTATCAATTCTTTCAGACGCTGCGTAAATTCTTTGCGTGGAATGGGACGTGCGCCGAAGCTGGCGAGGTGACGAGTTTCCTGCTGGCAATCGATCAGTCTAAAACCATCGGCGACTAATTTTTCCACCAGCGCGGCAAACGCAACTTTGGATGCATCAGTCTCACGCGCAAACATCGATTCGCCATAAAACATGCGGCCCATGGCGATGCCATAAAGCCCGCCCACCAGCTCACCATCGCGCCAGGCCTCAGCGGAATGTGCAAAGCCGATCTGATGAAGGCGGGTATAGGCCGCCTGCATCTCGGGCAATATCCATGTGCCCGAATGCAAGGTGCGTGGCTCGGCACAGGCGGTAATCACCGCTGCAAAGGCGCTATCAAAACGAATCTCGAACTTGTGGCTGCGGATGGTTTTGCCGAGTGATTTTGAAATTTTAAACTCATCGGGGAACAACACCATACGCGGGTCAGGGCTCCACCACAGGATCGGTTGATCATCCGAATACCACGGAAAAATCCCTCGTGAGTAAGCCGTTAGCACGGTTTCAGGCTCAAGATTGCCACCCGTGCATAACAAACCATTCGGCTCATCAAGAGCCTGATCAACAGGAGGGAAATCATGGGCAGATTTTATCGAGGTAATCATCGCATGCACCGATACGAACGTATAGCTACGATAAAACATCCCACTAAATCACGCCCTCCAAAATTTGCACATCAACCGTGGCACCCGCTTCGACATTGCCGACATGGTCATGCAGCATGATGAAACAGTTAGCATCCGACATCGATTTCAGAATGCCGGAACCTTGCTCACCGGTGACCCGCACTTTAAATACACCGTCTTCCAAATACAATACGCCACGCTGAAATTCGGTGCGGCCTGGCATTTTTTTGATCGGCGAGGTGCACACTGCTTTCAGCAGTGGTTGTGCAGGCAACGGCGAGACGCCCTGCAATATGAGCAAAGCATCGCGCACAAATTGATAAAACGTCACCATCACGGAAACTGGATTGCCAGGCAGCCCAAAGAAATGCGCGCCGCCGATTTTGCCATAGGCGAGCGGACGGCCTGGTTTCATGGCGATTTTCCAGAACACCACCTCGCCCAGCTTTTGCAACAGCCCTTTTACGTAATCGGCCTCGCCTACTGAAACGCCGCCGGAGGTGATGACCACGTCGGCGATTTTGCTCGCATCAATAAAAGCATTTTCCAAAATAGCGGGATCATCGCGCACCACGCCCATATCGATTACTTCGCAGCCGATGCGCGTCAGCATGCCGTGCAAGGTGTAGCGATTGCTGTCGTAAATCTGGCCTTCGCCCAGCGGGTTGCCGATCTGCACAAGCTCATCGCCGGTTGAAAAAAACGCCACACGCAAAGGCCGATAGACCGATACCTCGCCAATGCCGAGCGAGGCGATCAAGCCCAATTCAGCTGAACGTACCGAGCGGCCTTTTGCCAAAGCGATGGCGCCTGCTCGCAAATCTTCGCCGGCTTCACGCAGATTTTGGCCAAGCTTTTGTCCCTCGGCGAAAGTGATGGATTTGCCGTTTGCCTGCGCGCGTTCCTGCATCACAATCGTGTCGGCCCCATCGGGAACCACTCCGCCGGTAAAGATGCGAACGCATTCATTCTTGCCGATGGCATGCCCAAACGGCTGTCCGGCAAAGCTCGTGCCGATCTCGGTCAAAGTCGTTTGGCCAAGCTGCAAATCATTAAAACGCATGGCCCAGCCATCCATTGCCGAATTGCGATGCGCAGGCACATTGAGAGGCGAAATAATATCCGCTGCAAGTACCCGTCCCAACGCGCTGCGTAATGCTACTCGTGCTACGCCACTGACCGGCGAGAGGAAGGTATTAATGAACTGGCGTGCTTTAGCCACCGGCATCGAGTTCGGATCGTAATCATCAGCGCAGGAGGCTTGGGTAATGGTTAAGGGCAACGATGAGGGCAACACTGTATTGGCTAATGGGGTCATATTAATTTGTGTTGAGTGGAATAGTGGCGTCTACCGTGATTTTACCGTCAGTGTGCCACGTCACTACGGCGAGTTCACGCATCACGATACGCCACTCCATACCGCGCCCGTTGCCAAAGCAGGATTCAGCTTGTTCAAGAATTTTGTGAAACGATTCCCGCGAGTTGAAGTTGGAGTGAAAGTGGGATTGAGAGTAGGGATAAGAGTGCGAATAAACACGGGCAATAGTGATGTGCGGGTTATAGGTCATCTCGGTGCGCAAAAAATTTCTCAACACGCCGGTGTAAAGCTCATCATGCAGCGCGGTTAAAGCCTCAGCGCGTTCCCGCGCCATCAGTAAAATAAATTCATCAAGCAAGCCCTCTACATCGCGAAACACCACTGGCAACGGCGGCCATTTCGCCACAATACGGCGGGTATGGGAGGCAATTTGCGTTGCGGTCAAGGTGCAAGGAAAAGGAAAAACCAGCGTCAGATGTGCGGGTATTTTCGCCGCGAGAGGATCATGCTGAGCGCGAAACGCTTCGATATTTGATGTCGCCGGGGATGTGGGAAAAGCCGGGAACCAGACAATTCCGCGGCGCGGAAGAGGCGGGCGCAAGGCTAGCTTGCGTACATTTCGTCGTGGCATATTACGGTGAACCCTACCAAGCCCCGCTCTAGGCGGGCCTCTCCAGCCGGTTTAACTCTTCACGGGTATTAATATTCATGAACGCCGACTCGACATCATCAAACGATACTTCCACCACGTTCAGGGTTTCGTACCACTTGTCGATCTTGCGTTGTCCGGTTTCAAGGAAGGAACGCAAATGTGGTTCGAGATCGCGTTTTACCAGGCAAAAAACTGGATGCACCTGCTCGAAAGTTTTTGCGACCGCCAAATCTGCCTGGTTGTTTTGTAATGCTGCCAGTAAACGCGCAACCAAATCAAGCGGCAGAAAAGGTGAATCGCATGGCGCAGTAACAACCAGCGGGTGAGTCGCATGCAGCAGGCCGACCTGCAGCCCCGCAAGTGGGCCAACAAAGCCATCAATAACATCCGGGATAACGCGATGCCCGAAAGCCGTATAGGCATCGAGGCTGCGATTGGCATTGATGATGACTTCATTGACTTGCGGGGCCAGACGTTCCAGCACCTGCGCGACCATGGGTTTGCCGTTGAAAAGCTGCAAGCCTTTATCCACGCTGCCCATTCGCGAGCCACGGCCTCCGGCCAGGATCAAGGCGGTAATTTTAGGTGCGGTCATGAGGTGATCAATCTCTCGACACCCGTAAATAACAAATAATGCTTATTCACGGCGCGGCCAATCATGGTGATGCCGACGCGCTGGGCAATGTCGTAGCCCATCTGCGTGAGCCCGGAGCGCGAGACCAAAAACGGAATGCCCATTTGCGCCGCTTTGATGACCATTTCCGAGGTCAAACGTCCGGTAGTGTAGAAAATTTTGTCACTGCCATCAATGCCTTCAAGCCACATCCAGCCTGCAATCGCATCGACCGCGTTATGACGGCCGACATCTTCAACAAAGGTCAAAATTTCACCTGCCGTATTACCAAGCGCGCAACCATGGACGGCTCCCGCCTGCTTGTAGATCGATTCATGAATGCGCACATTGTTAAGCAGCGCATAAAGCGTGGTTTGTGAAATCTGGATGTCGTGCGGCAGATGGATATTGTCCAAATCCGCCATTAAATCGCCAAACACAGTGCCCTCACCACAGCCGGTGGTTTTGGTGCGCTTGGCCATTTTTTCATCAAGATTCTTGAGGCCGTGGCGGGTAGTGACGGAACAGGCGTTGATTTCCCAATCCACCTGCACCGAGATAATGTCATCAATGGTTTCAAGCAGCCGCTGATTACGCAAATACCCGATAACCAGCGCTTCAGGTGCGGCACCCAGCGTCATGATGGTCAAAATCTCGCGCTTGTCCACATAGATCGTGAGCGGATGTTCGCCCGCAATCGGGGTGGGCTGCAATGCGCCGGTTTCGTCAAAGGCATCAACCGTGAAAGTGGCGGGACGCGCAGCGCGGGTTAATTGTGGGCGATGGTGCGACATTAATTTTTTTTGGTAATGAGCAGGGTGAGTCCGAAAGCCGAGACCACCAGCGTGATCACCAAGCCCACTGTACTGGGCTGGCCCAGACTCATGACGATGCTGCCGAAAATAGGCCAGGGAGCAATGAGTAGAATAAGTGCGACGAGAGTTTTCATGGTCTATTTTAGGGTCAATAATTATTTCACTGCGTCCCTCAACCAAACCATCAGGGGCTTGGCGGCTTCGAAGCTTTTGGCAATTTCACCGGCTAAATCTTTGGGCACGCGCTTATTCAGGTTAATCGAGGTTTCGCATAAAAAATGGCGATTCCTGATGTATTCAATATGCGGCAAGTCAGCCGCATAACCTTTCGGTGGCCGCGTCATCCGGTCTTGCTCAATCAGGCCGCCAAAAGTATCGTTGATGGATTTATTCTTGAGCAGCCTGGAGAATTTTTGCGGTTCGGCGACGATGTAATCACGAATCCGCTTCAGCGCGACAGGTTCGGCCATATAGATGCCACAGGCCGTTAGCAGATTGCCCTTGTGGTCAACATGAAAGTAGAAAACCGGTCGCGCCTTGTCGGTAGTGCGCGCGCCCAGCACGGCGCCGATGTGATTCTTATACGGGCTTTTATCTTTCGCAAAACGCACGTCGCGATAAATCCGAAACACCGCCTTCTTAGGCTCAAACGGGCCCAGCTCGGGATCAAATTTCGCCACCTTCGCGCCCACTGCGCCCACCAGTTCAATAAACTCTTCGCGCAGAATGTCGTAGTGCGGTTTGTTATGCAAAAACCACGGGCGGGAATTGTTTTCGTTGAGTTCTTTTAAAAACTGGAGGAGGGCAGGAATGTGCATATTGAGCGATGTTGATCAAAATTTTTTTATGGGTTAAGTCAGGGGTTGGCAAAAGCGCTTCATAAGCTGCATAAGCTAGATGAAGTTACGAAACAACGACATAGAAATTGAGCATGCAAAAATAAATGGGGTAACTTTCTATTCATCCCCCGATAAAACTCATCTCGACCTTGCGGGCATGGGAATTTCCGGCGGCTTCATGAGTTTCGGCGGTTCTGATTTCAGAATAATTATCGCTGCGATGTTGCCAAATAGCGGCCATGGCATCGCGAATTTCATCATCAGTTTTTCCGCTACGCAGTAGCGTTTTCAGATCGTAGCCTTGTTGTGCGAACAGGCAGGTATAAAGTCCGCCATGAGTTGACAGCCGGGCCCGTGTGCAGGTTCCGCAAAACGCGTGAGTGACGCTTGAAATAACACCAATTTCACCACTGCCATCTTGATAGCGCCAGCGCTGAGCGACTTCCCCTTGGTAGTTAGAATCTACAATTTCCAGCGGGAAGACTTGATTAATTTGCCGAATAATTTCCGCTGAGGGAATGACATCGTTCATCAGCCAGCCGTTGGTGGCGCCGACATCCATGAATTCGATGAAGCGGACGATATGGCCTGTACCTTTGAAGCGTCGCGCCATTTCCACAATATCGTGGTCATTCACACCGCGTTTGACGACCATGTTGATCTTGACCGGCGCGAGCCCGGCGGCGGCGGCGGCATCAATGGACTCCAACACCTTGGCCACCGGAAAATCAACATCGTTCATGCGGCGAAAGATGGCGTCGTCGAGCGAATCGAGTGAAATGGTGATGCGCTTCAGGCCAGCCGCTTTGAGCGCTGCGGCCTTGGCTTTCAAGGCGGAGCCGTTGGTCGTGAGCGTTAAATCAATGCCGGGGATTTCATGCAGCATGGCGATCAGGTTTTCAATGCCCTTGCGCAATAACGGCTCACCGCCCGTGAGGCGGATTTTCGTAACACCCAAGCCAACCGCGATGCGGGCAATGCGCGTGATTTCCTCAAACGTGAGCAACTCGGCCTGCGGCAGAAATTCATAATCGTGATCGAAAACTTCCTTCGGCATACAGTAGGTGCAACGAAAATTACAGCGGTCGGTGACAGAAATGCGCAGGTCTTGTAAGCGCCGCTGCCGTTTGTCCACTAGTGTTTGCGCCGGTGTTTGTACAGGGCCTGATCCGCTCAGCGAGGGAACAAGCAGCGAGCGTTCATGGGCAATGGGAATAATTTTTTTCGACATGAATGACAAACATGAGTAGCAAAAATAAAACCGCCGGGTTGACGCAACCCCAGTGAGAACGCCGCACTAAGACAGGATAAAGCTAAATCCGTATCGCCAGATTGTCCTGCAGCAAATTTGTTTGAGCGTTGCAGCATCGTAGTATATTCGGTTCATGCAAACACTTGGATTCAATGTCACCGTAATCATGGAGCAATACCCAACGCACAACCGCTGGCAGCCGCAGCAGTGGCGCGCGGTTGAGGTGCTGCCCGATGAGGGCATGCTGCTGGCGCCTGCGCGACTTGCCAGTGTGCCGGGGACGATCCGGGTGGCTCATCCCGGCTTGCAGCTGGGTATATTTCGCGATGAAGGTGAGGGCTATTACCTGAATATTCATGCGCCAGAGCCCGCGATTTTTGTCATTTGGCGTTTGGACGAAGCGCCAGGTGATGCGGATATGGAGGCCATTCCGCATAGTCTTACACTGTCCTATAACGAGGCCGCGCGGCGCATGGATGCGCAGGAAAAAGTGGACCGTGTGCCGATGCCGCGGGAACTGTTGGAAACATTGCGTGAATGGGTTGACGTTCATTATCAGCCACCGCAAAAAAAGCAGCGCATTCGTCCCGTCTCGTTTCAGCGCAAAGAAGGTCGCAAGGATAGCCTCGACGCAATAACCGGCAATCCTGTTGATCCCAACCTAAGGCGTCGCGATGAAAGCTGACGATGGCAAGCCACGCGCCTCATCGCCTGAATCTTTTTTGTCTCGCTGGTCAAGACGCAAGGCAGCAACCGCTGACAGCGAGGCGAATGAGGAATCGGCTGCACCGTTGCTTATTAACGATACGACTGCAAATAGGTCAGCTTACAGCAATGACGTAAAAGCAAACTCTAGCAATGGACAGGGGTTTGAGGCAAAAATGCTTCAAAACGCTCACCTGGAGCCAACTTTACCTACAGCAAAGTCGGATGACGCAGATTTTCCAGAACCGCTGCCGTCTATCGAACATCTCACCGGGGAATCTGATTTTTCCCCGTTTATGAAAGCCGATGTGACGCCTGCGCTGCGCAATCAGGCCATGAAAAAATTGTTTACCGATCCACACTACAACATCATGGACGGCCTCGATATTTATATTGATGATTACGGCAAGCCCGACCCGATTCCGCCGACGATGTTGCGGATGATGCACCAGGCAAAATCTTTGGGACTCTTTGAGAACGAAAATGAGAACGAAAATAAAAACGACGAAACAATAGAACCGACTATCGAGACGGCATCGCAAACGCCCGCTATAGCCGGCGATGATGTTCCTGGAGCCACTGATTTGTCCAAGGCACCTTGTGCTGGTGAGCCGTCAGACAAACTATTCGTGACAGGGCAAGATGAGAACAATTTGCATCCGAAAAAATAAGTAACAAGCATCGTGCGCAAATGTTCAGCAATAATTGATGGTTGCGCTTTACATTGCGTCGCAATAATGAATAATGAAGATGTTATAGAAGCGTATTTTCAGCATCCAATGTAATTGTTTTCCAGTAAGTCACTGCATGCTTAGTTATGTAAATAAAGTGACATCTGAAAAGCAGGGTAGTTATATTGAGATGTGGATTAGCATTAGCTCTGGAGGAGTGCACTATTAATCGCGACCGTCGCGGGCTGGTCAATGTTGCTGCGGCAACACCAAATACGGCCAGCGGTTCGAACCGTTCATCAAACCCGGATATTGCCGTAGGCGATAACACGACTGTACTCGCGTATCAGGCTGGGTCTCAGGGTTGGTCAAATCCGCCAACGGCTGCGTCACCCGCGAATGCAATTCCCCTTTTTCAAGCCAAATTGGCCGCACTCAATGCCTTGCATGAGCTGTCCGCCTTTGCACCTGTTACCAGTGTCAGCTACCAATCAGCGGGAAGATTACTCATTCTCGGCAGCGATGCACGCGTGGCGCATGCGGTTGAGCAGTTATTGGCGGCGACGGATGCGGAACCCTCCCTGTCGATTGCCGTGCTATGGCTGGGCACTACCCCAGCCCCGGTTTTCACCGATGTTGATTCAAATCGCATTGAAACCGTGGTCGGTGCGTGCGTTGCGTTAAGCGGATATTTTGGCGCGTTCGAACTTCAGTGGCAGCCTGTGATGGGCGCATTGCAGGTCGCTGCGTTCGATCTGGTCCTGGATTTATCCTCCAGCGCATGGTTTAAAATGCACCAGCCGCCTCAAGGTTATTTTTTCGTGGCTGATGATGTGGCTGATGCGGCCAACATGGCGGATAACGCAGCCATGGCGAATGCATTGGCTGAGCTGCCAGGCATGATCGGTGAATTTGAAAAGCCTAAATTTTTTGCTTACAAAGAATCTCTCTGCGCCCACAGCCGCAGTAAAAAATCCGGTTGCAATCAATGTATCGAGGTTTGTTCAACCCAAGCGATTTCTTCGGCGGGTGACAAGATCAAAGTTGATCCGCATCTGTGCATGGGCTGTGGCGCTTGTGCCACGGTATGTCCTTCAGGCGCGATGACTTATCAATATCCACGCGTGCCGGATCGTGGCGCGCAGATGCGTGCGATGCTGAATGCTTATCGCCTGGCGAATACCAGTAATGCGGTGTTGCCGCGACCGGTGCTGCTGATTCATAACGCAACCGATGGCCGTGCCGCGCTCGCTGGCCTGGCGGCTGGTTTACCAGCCCATGTATTGCCGCTTGAAGCCTGGCATGTGGCGTCAACTGGCCTTGACCTGCTGTTAGGTGCCATCGCCTACGGCGCAGCTGGTGTAGCAATATTATCGGCGGGATCCGAAGCGCCAGAGTATGCGATAGCCTTACGGCGTGAGATGAAACTAGGCGATACCATCCTGAATCAATTGGGTTATGCGGGTACACATTTTTCCTGGATCAGGGCGGATGAAGCGAATACTGCGCTATCGCTGGGGGGCGCAATGGCGCAGACCCAGCCAGAAACGGTGACCAAACCGGCTACTTTCCATCTGGGCAGTGATAAACGAGGCACGCTTGAATTCGTGATTGAACATTTGCTAAAAGAAGCGAAGCTCAAACCGCTTGAAATTCCTCTGCCACCCAATAGCTTATTCGGCCGCGTTAATGTCGACGTTGACAAATGCACGCTGTGTCTGGCCTGCGCAGGTGCATGCCCGGAATCGGCCTTGATGGATGGCGCTGATTATCCACGGCTTAAGTTTTTAGAACGAAATTGTGTGCAGTGCGGCTTATGCGCAAGCACCTGTCCTGAAAATGCAATCACGCTCACGCCACGTTTATTGCTCACCGAGCAGCGCAAGCGCGAAGTCGTACTTAATGAGTCTGCGCCGTTTGATTGTATTTCCTGCGGTAAAGCCATGGGTACAAAACTGATGATTGATACCATGCTCAGTAAATTAACCGGACATTCGATGTTTGCGGGTGACGCACAATTGAACCGCTTGAAAATGTGTGCCGATTGCCGCGTGGTAGACATGATGTCGAATAAAAAAGAATATTCCATTCTGACCGGAAAGAGCGCTGACTGATGCATGCTGAAATGGCGGCCGTTAACTTTGCAGCACCACGCCTGGTCAGTGTCGAGGATCAGGTGCGTGCTGATTTTTACGCGCTGTTGGCCAGCCTGTTTTATCGTGCCCCCGATGATCGCCTGCTGCAATCTATCGTCATCGCCAACGAACCGGTTGATGATGAAAAATCCAAAGCGTCCGAAAATTTTGTAAAGGCATGGCGTGCGCTGGCAGACGCATCCAATGTGGTTTCACATGATGCGGTAGTCGATGAATATCAAGCTGTGTTTGTGGGGGTGGGCCGACCTCCGGTGATGGTTTATGGCTCGTTTTATATGGCCGGTTTTATGATGGAAAAGCCATTGGCCGAATTACGGACCGATTTGGTGAAATTGGGTTTTACGCGCGATGCATCAGCGCATGAATCTGAAGACCATATCGCTGCTTTGTGTGATGTCATGCGCGCACTGATTCTGGGTGATTTGTCGGATACACCCGCGTCCATTGCGCAGCAGAAAACTTTTTTTATGCAACACCTTAAGGCCTGGGTGCTGAAATGTTGCAGTGCGGTACACGACTTTGAAAGATCGAACTACTATCGTCATGTGGCCGCGTTCGCAGCAGCTTTTTTTGAGATCGAAATAGCCGCATTTGAAATTGATTAAAAAACCGGAGACGACCATGAATCATCTTGAAGACACCATGCCAGCCGAAGACCAGCTCGCCAACGAAAAACCCGCTATCAACGAGCCATCGCGTTTGCGCAGAAATTTTTTGCTGGGCACAACACTGAGCGCTGCCAGTGCCGCGGTGGCCGCGGTTGCGGTGGCGGCAGGCGGATCTAAAGCGGCTGTTGAAGTCGTCCAAGATGATGCCGCTGATGGCGGGCGAAAAAAGATCAGGGGATATCACCTGTCCGAACATATCGCGCAGTACTACGACACCACACGGATTTAATCCAGCTCCCGATAAATCAAGGACGAGGCGAACATCATGCTACTCACCAAAAAATCTTCCCGCACGGCTCATCATGCGTTGCCAACAAACCTCATGTCGGGAGGGACTGCCGCCCTCAATCAGGTCATGGGCACCGTTGACCGTCGCGCATTTCTGAAACGCTCGGGCATGGTGGCGGGTGCGGGTGCCTTCGCTTCGAGCCTGCCGTTCTCGATGATGAAAAAAGCGGATGCAGCCACAGCTGCAGCACCTGGTGCGGCCAGTACCGTTGAGATAAAACGAACCGTGTGTACTCATTGCTCAGTCGGCTGTGCGACCGATGCGGTGGTGGAAAACGGGGTATGGGTTCGTCAAAATCCGGTATTTGATTCGCCGATTAATCTGGGTGCGCATTGCGCCAAAGGTGCCGCGCTGCGTGAACATGGTCACGGTGAATATCGGCTTAAATATCCGATGAAATTAGTCAACGGTAAATACAAGCGTATTACCTGGGAAGAGGCCTATACCGAAATCGGCGACAAGCTTTTAAAGCTTCGTGCCGACAGTGGCCCGGATTCGGTTTACTGGATTGGTTCTTCCAAACATAACAACGAGCAATCCTATCTGCTGCGTAAATTTGTTTCTTTATTTGGTAGCAACAACTGCGATCACCAAGCGCGTATTTGCCACTCAACCACGGTAGCGGGAGTGGCGAACACCTGGGGTTATGGCGCGATGACCAACTCCTACAATGATATGCAGGCGACCAAGTGCGCGATGTATATCGGTTCAAACGCGGCCGAGGCGCATCCGGTTTCGCTGCTACACATGCTGCACGCCAAAGAGGGCGGCGCAAAAATGATCGTGGTAGACCCACGCTTCACCCGCACGGCAGCAAAAGCGGATCAATATATTCGCCTTCGTTCCGGCTCTGATATTCCATTCATTTATGGGATGTTGTGGCACATCTTCAATAACGGCTGGGAGGATAAAAAATACCTGAATGATCGTGTTTACGGCATGGATAAAATCCAAGCCGAAGTCATGAAAAAGTGGGATCCCAAGACCGTTGAAGAAGCCTGTGGTGTGCCCGAGGCTGAGGTCTATGCAGCTGCCGAAGCGATGGCAAATAATCGCCCCTCAACAGTGGTCTGGTGCATGGGCCAAACCCAGCACACGATTGGCAATGCTATGGTGCGTATGTCGTGCATTCTGCAATTGGCGCTGGGCAACGTCGGTGTAAGTGGCGGCGGCACCAATATTTTCCGGGGGCACGATAATGTTCAGGGCGCGACTGATGTGGGCCCGAACCCGGATTCATTGCCTGGCTATTACGGTGTAGCCGAAGGCGCATGGAAGCATTGGGCCAAGGTTTGGAATATCGATTACGATTATTTGAAAGGCCGCTTCGCCTCAAAAGTGATGATGGAAAAGCCCGGCATGACGGTTTCGCGCTGGATCGATGGCGTGCTCGAAAAAAATGAATTGATTGATCAAGAGTCCAACCTCAAAGCGGTGATCTATTGGGGGCATGCACCGAACTCGCAGACCCGCGGCCTTGAGATGAAAACCGCGATGGAGAAGATCGATCTGATGGTGATCATCGATCCCTATCCCACGGCATCTGCCGCGATGCCGGATCGTCAGGATGGAGTGTATCTGCTGCCGGCCTCAACCCAGTTTGAATGTGTTGGGTCTGCTACGGCATCAAACCGTTCGTTGCAATGGCGCGAGAAAGTGATTGAGCCTTTATTTGAGTCGCGTCCTGATCACGCCATCATGTATCAGTTTGCCAAAAAATTTGGTTTTGCGGATCAATTGGTGGGCAAGCGCGATGGCATACAAAACATTCAGGTCATTACCACCAAGCAAGGTGAAGAGCCGGTAATAGAAGACATTCTGCGCGAAATTAATCGCGGCACCTGGACGATTGGCTACACCGGCCAAAGCCCAGAGCGCCTGAAAGCCCATATGCGCAATATGGATGCGTTTGATGTGAAAACGCTGCGCTGCACCAAAGATGTAATCGACAAGGAAACCGGCTACAACCTGAACGGTGATTATTTCGGACTGCCATGGCCTTGTTATGGCACGGCTGCACTGAAGCACCCCGGCTCGCCCAATCTTTATGACACCAGCAAGAACGTGATGGAAGGTGGCGGTAATTTCCGCGCTAATTTTGGAGTGGAGCGCGAGGGTACTTCGTTGCTCGCCGAAGATGGCTCGCATTCTTTGGGCGCTGATATTACAACCGGCTATCCCGAATTTGATCATGTCCTGCTCAAAAAACTGGGTTGGTGGAGTGAGCTGACACCGGATGAACAAAAAGCTGCTGAAGGAAAAAACTGGAAGACCGATTTATCCGGTGGGATTCAGCGGGTAGTGATGCAAAATCACGGCTGTCATCCGTTTGGTAATGCCAAAGCGCGCGCCGTGGTGTGGAATTTTCCGGATCCGGTACCGATGCATCGCGAGCCGATTTATTCACCGCGCCCGGATTTGGTGGCCAAATATCCCAGCCATGACGATAAAAAAACTTTCTGGCGTTTGCCAACACTTTACAAATCAGCGCAGGAAAAAAACAAAGACGTGAGTAAAAATTTCCCGCTGATCCTGACCTCTGGTCGTCTGGTGGAATATGAAGGCGGAGGTGACAAGACGCGCTCGAATCCTTGGCTGGCTGAATTGCAGCAGGAAAATTTTGTGGAGATCAATCCCAAAGATGCTGAAGCGCGAGGCATCAAAAATAATGAGTATGTGTGGGTATCTTCACCAACCGGCGGCAGGATCAAAGTGAAATCCTTGCTCACAGAACGCGTCGCCTCGGGCACGACCTTCATTCCATTCCATTTTGCAGGCTGGTGGCAAGGTAGAGATCTGCTGAACAAGTATCCCGAAGGTGCCGCGCCGATCGTGCGGGGCGAAGCCGTAAACACCATTACCACCTATGGTTATGACAGTGTGACGATGATGCAGGAAACCAAAACAACCGTGTGTCAAGTTGCTGCAGCATAACCGACACGGATAAAGGAAATAATCATGGCAAGAATGAAATTTATCTGCGATGCGGAACGCTGTATCGAATGCAATGGCTGCTCGACGGCCTGTAAAAACGAGCACGAGGTGCCTTGGGGCGTAAACCGTCGGCGGCTGGTCACGGTTAACGACGGCAAGCCCGGTGAGCGTTCCATTTCGGTTGCCTGTATGCATTGCAGCGATGCACCGTGCATGGCGGTATGTCCGGTTGATTGTTTTTACAAGACTGACGAAGGTGTGGTGCTGCACGACAAAGACCTTTGCATTGGCTGTGGCTATTGCTTCTACGCATGCCCATTTGGCGCACCACAATTTCCGCAAGCGGGTGCCTTTGGCCTGCGTGGCAAGATGGATAAATGTACTTTCTGCGCCGGTGGCCCTGAAGATAACAACACCGCCGTAGAATTTAAAAAATACGGCCGTAATCGTTTGGCCGAAGGCAAGCTGCCGATTTGTGCCGAAATGTGTTCGACCAAAGCACTTTTGGCCGGTGATGGTGAAGTGATCAAATCGATTTATCAGCAGCGCGTGCAACGCCGTGGCAAGGGCGAAGAAGTGTGGGGCTGGGCGATGGCTTATGAACGTGGTGATAAAAAAATATCGTCAGCCGCGCAGGTAAAATCATGAACACCAGGATCAGGCATACCCGGCAGCCACAATACAGTAGGGCAAATGGCTGGAAAGGCGCTCCTGTGCTAGTGTTTGGCGGCATTGTGCTGAGTGCAATGCTAGGTCTTTCAGCCTGCGGCGAGATCGATCAGAAAGCTAAAACTGAAAAGGTGTATGCCAAAAAACTGGATACGCACGCTTACGACGGCGATAAATTCAAAGGCGATAAAGCCAAGTGGGAAGCCAGTCTCGCTCAACGCAACGGGTCGCAAAATGAATCCGTCAGAATCAATGGAAAGTAGTTTGCTGCGTACCACTTGTTACGCACAAATCAGCGTTTGAATTTTTGTACTTATGACGGAGGATGAATCAATGAAATCCAATAATTGGAAATGGCTGGCAACACTTGTTCTGGCATTTTTTGCTGGCCTTACCCAGGCCATCGCGCAAGCACCAGCCGTTGTTGCACCGCCCACCGCAACCAATGCCGCTGCCCCCGCCCCTACCTCTGTTGTTGCACCAAATGCCGCCATAAATGCAGTGTCAGAACCTGCAAACCCAGCGGCCCAGCCAGCCGAATTGACGGCACCGGTGCTGCTGCCTGGCAGCACCGCCAAGCCCGGCTGGAATGTTCCGCAACCGTGGGACAAAGTGCAAAGCGTTCCGCAATACGCCTCGGTGCCAGGTCATGAAGCCAACGTGCTGGAGCAGGATCAGGGCCAATGGTGGCGCACCATGCGCAATGGGCCGGTGACATTTTATGGCGGCATTATTTTGCTGGTAGTGCCGACAATTCTGCTTATTTTCTTTGCGATCAAAGGCCCATTCAGGTTGCACGACAAGCCAACGGGTCGGCTTATAGAGCGCTTCAATAGCGCTGAACGCATGGTGCACTGGACGCTCGCATTTTCATTTGTTGCACTCGCGCTGACGGGCCTCACGATCCTGTTTGGTAAACATGTGCTGATGCCGGTTATTGGTGCGTCCAGCTTCGCGTTCCTGACGACGATCGGCAAGAATGTTCATAACTTTGTCGGGCCCCTGTTTACATTTTCGCTGGTCGTGTTTTTTATTCTGTATGTCAAAGACAATATTTTCAAGAACCGTGATTTCGCGTGGCTGGCTAAATTGGGCGGGCTGATGTCGGGCCATCATGTGCCGTCCGGCCGCTTCAATGCGGGCGAAAAAATCTGGTTCTGGTTAAGCATCGTAATGCTCGGTATTGCGGTGAGTACTTCGGGTGTGATTATGCTGTTCCCGAACTGGAACGCAACACGTGAGCTGATGACGGATGCAAACCTTGTCCATGCAATTTTGAGCACATTGTTTGTCGCCGCCTCATTGGGCCATATTTACATTGGTACGATCGGCACTGAAGGCGCATTGCAGGGGATGAAAACCGGCTCTGTTGATGAAACCTGGGCCAGAGAACACCATGCGTTGTGGCTGGAAGAAGTGCAGTCAGCCAAACGTGCAGGCGCTGCAATGGGCGCGGCACAGCCTGCTGCAGGCGATGATTAGACGCAACAATAGCCGATCGGATTTGGGAGAAAATTTGATGAACATGAAATCGTATTTGCTGGTGGCCGCACTTGCCGTATTTACCTCAGGGGTGATTGCTAAAATCCCGCCACCGCCGCCGTTAGATCCGGTAGCCGCCGCAGCCAAAGCCGAAAAAGATAAAGCGGCGGCTGATAAAGCCAAGGCTGATGTTGATAAGGGAAAGTTGGATCTGGCTCGTTATGAAGACAAAGCCGTTACTAACTTTCAGGGCAATATGAAAAAAACCGGTAAGCCCGTGCCGAAGCCAACGCCGATTGTGGTGGTGGTAGTGCCTGCGGTAGTGCCAGCATTGGCAACAACGCCTGCAACAGCACTTTCTAAACCTGCAGCTCCAAGCGCTATGCCGGTAAAAAAATAATAAGATTGCACGTCAGCAAATACATCTACCTTGCAAAAGTTCGCGTAGCAGGCTTTGCTTTGAACCCTTTCAAGATGCTGCCTTTCCCTTCCACTATGATTTTCACTTTAGCCACCCGCATCATCTGTGCCACCCGCGCTATTTTGCGTAGATGGGTATTACAAAAAAGGGGAATTTCATGAAACAAACTTTTTTTACTGCCTTCGCCATTGCATCTATTTCGGCAGTGGGCGTGGCAGCGCTTACGGCCTGCACGCAAACCGATACCGGCGCTACCACCATCAACGCACCAGCAAGCCCACGCCTATCTCAACTACCGACGCCAGTGGGCACGGCAGAAAACCCGATCACAACTGAAAAAGCGGCACTCGGCAAGCAATTATTTTTTGAAAAGCGCATGTCCGGCACTGGCGAAATGTCATGCGAAAGCTGCCACTACCGTCACCTTGGCTGGGCCGATGGCAATAAGTTATCCAAGAAATCAGACGGCTCCATGAATGTGCGCCATACCCCGACCATGTATAACGTGGGCTATCTGAAATCATGGTATTGGGATGGCCGTGCCGTCACGCTGGAAGGCAACGTTGGCGCCGCGTGGAAGGGCCAGATTGGCGGTGATCCAGTTAAGGTTTCAGCCGCACTCGCCGCCATTCCCGGCTACGCCACACAGTTTCAGTCGGTGTTTGGTGTGCCACCTAATCCGGATAATGTTGCCAAAGCTATCGCCACTTATCTGCGTACCAAAATAAGCGGCGATTCACCCTGGGATCGTCATGAAAAAGGCGACACCAAAGCGGTGAGCGCCGACGCTAAAGAAGGCTTTGAATTATTCATCGGTAAAGGTCGTTGCGTGATTTGTCATACACCGGGTGTGTACTCAAACAGCGAGTTTTACAATATCGGCCTCGAAGCCAATAAAGAAAAAAAGGACCTGGGTCGCTTCAACGTCAGCAAAAAAGTGGAAGATACCAGCGCGTTCAAGGTGCCAACGTTACGTTCGGTGGGTATCTCCAATCCGTACTTCCATGACGGCAGTGTTGCCAGCTTGGAAGAGGCCGTGAAATATATGGCCAACGGCGGTAATGATGATCCAAACAAATCGCCGCTGCTGGTGAAAACCGGTATGACCGATAGTGAGGTCAAAAAAGTGGTGGCGTTCCTGCAGACATTGACCAGCGATGAAAAATTTGAGCGGCCTGTCTTGCCACAGTGAAAATTTGCCGTTTTATTTTGTTGCAAATCATTCATGCATTATATTCCGCGCCTGAAGCAGCCCGGCTTCATAATGTGCACACCGTGGGCGATAGTTCGACGCCCATGTTGACGGTAGTAAAATAGCTCGAAACTTGGGTCTCGGACAGGCGCGAAACGATAAAACTGTTTCGCTTTTGCGAGGAAGGTAATCTTTTCAATTTAGAAATTGTTGTTGTTTTAAAGATGAAAAAACACCGTCCCCGGAGAAGCCCATTTTCGTAAGTTGCACATCGTGGGTGCACGCGGGGGCCTACGTTGTCGGCGATGAAATAGCCATAAACTTAGCCCTCGCACTTTCATCGCCATAAATTAAGCCCTCATGATCTCAATCGAAGCACTTGAAAACATACAGCGTTCCACGGTTCTGATTGCCGCCAACATTGCTTTACTCTTGCTGCTGGCCTATTCTGGCTGGCATCCTTATGACCGTATCACCTGGATAATGGAAGTTCTCCCGATCCTGATTGCGCTGCCGATCATGTGGGTCAGCTATCGAAAATTTCCATTAACGGACCTGCTCTATGTTTGTATTTTTTTGCATGCGGTGGTGCTGATAGCGGGCGGAGCTTACAGTTATGCGCGTGTGCCGCTCGGATTTCAAATTGCTGATTTGTTTCACCTGACCCGTAACCCTTACGACAAAATCGGTCACTTATTTCAGGGCTTTGTACCGGCGTTGGTTGCGCGCGAAATTTTTATTCGTCGTGAATGTGTTCGCGGTAAAAAGATGATTTCATTCCTGGCGATCTGCGTGGTGATGATGATTAGCGCAAGCTATGAGCTGATCGAATGGGGTGCCGCGGTAGCGTTAGGGCAGGGCGCAGATGAATTTTTAGGTACGCAAGGCGACCCGTGGGATACGCAATCAGATATGTTGTTTGCGCTGATTGGTGCGGTATTGGCGCTACTGTTTTTTTCGCGATTTCATGATCGCCAGATCAAGCGCTTGAGCAACCGTGTGCGCAACCATTCTGCGCCGCCAGTTTAATTTTATTTTTGTTGAGTTTATTTTATGATTCGTCTTATCGCTGCAGTTTTTGCTGTAATTTTATTCGCCGACTGTTGCACTGCCAGTGCTGCCGGTACAAATAATACTGACCCACTCAGCACCACCGCTGAAAAATCAGGCTTCCAGACAACTGGTCGTTATGATGAGGTGATAAGGCTTTGTGCAGCCTATCAAAAAGCGTATCCCCAAGCCGTGCGCTGTATACGATTTGGTTTGACCCCCGAAGGCCGACCGATGATGGCCCTGATTGCGACGCGTACCGGTGCTTTTACGGGGATCAAGGCGCGCCAGCTTAATATTCCAGTACTGCTGGTTCAGGGTGGCATCCATGCGGGCGAGATTGATGGCAAGGACGCGGGCTTCAAGGCTTTGCATGAAGTGCTGAATAACCGCGCCGCAAAAGGTGCACTGGATAAACAGGTATTGATATTCGTGCCGGTATTCAATATTGACGGCCACGAGCGGTTTGGCAAATGGAATCGCCCCAATCAACGCGGGCCGGAAGAAATGGGCTGGCGCACCACTGCGCAGAATTACAACCTGAATCGCGATTATGCCAAAGCAGACACACCCGAAATGCAGGCCATGCTGCGGCTGATAAACGATTGGGACCCGCTGGCCTATATTGATCTGCACGTGACCGATGGTGCCAAGTTTGAGCATGATATTGCCGTCATGGTTGAGCCGATTTATGCGGGCAATAAAGATCTGCGAGCGCTGCGAGAACTGCGCAATGCGGGGTTGGCATTTCGTGATGCGGTGATCGGTGATCTTACTTTGCAAGGTTCACTGCCGTTACCGTTTTATCCTGCATTTGTCGTAGATGATGACCCTGCATCCGGTTTCGTCGATGGCGTTTCTACGCCACGTTTTTCCACCGGCTATTTTCTCACCCGCAATCGTTTCGGCATGCTGGTGGAAACGCATTCATGGAAAGACTATGCGACACGGGTGCGCATTACCCGCAATGCGGTGATTTCCGTATTGTCGCAAATTGCCGCACATGGTACGGAGTGGTTGGCAACAGCACGCGAGGCCGATGCGCGCGCTGCCAGGATGGCCGGTGCATCGGTAGCACTTAGTTATAAAGCCACCGATAAAGTCCGAACCATTGATTTCCGTGGCTACGAATACACCCGTACTATGTCTGAAGTATCCGGTGCTGTGATGACGCGCTATGACGACACCAAACCGCAGATATGGAAGCTGTCAGTGCGCGATGATGTGCAGCCGGATATCACCGCGGTAGCCCCGCTTGGTGGCTACATCGTGCCTGCCGCACATGCTGCTTGGGTTGCTGAAAAATTAACGTTGCACGGCATTATATTTCGCAAGCTCACCCAACCGATGTTGACGACCGCGCTCGAAACCTTTCGTGCTGATAAGGTAACCCTGGCGCTTAAATCAAATGAAGGCCATCAAACACTGGCGCTGCAGGGCACTTGGAAGGCGGAATCGCGTGACATCAATACGGGTAGCCTGTTCATTCCCATTGCCCAGCCGAAATCAATGCTGGTAATGTCGCTGTTTGAGCCAATGGCACCTGATTCTTTCGTTGCATGGGGTAAATTTAACAACGCATTCGAACGCAAAGAATACATGGAAGCCTATGTCGCCGAAGAGGTCGCGCGCGAACAGCTCGCCGCTGATCCCGCACTCGCCGCCGCATTCAAACATAAACTCGCCACCGACCCCGCCTTTGCCAACAGCGCAGATGCGCGACTAAATTTTTTTGCGCAGCGACATGCATCGTGGGATGAACGATTGAATCTTTATCCGGTGATGCGGATTGGCGTGGTGCCCGAATAATCAAAGTAGCCGTCTATCCTTGATGATGGGCCAAAAGTGCTTGGGAATCCGCACCAGTGCTGGGGTTTATAAAATAAATTGCCCGGGACAGGCTACGCGTTCAGGCTGGGGAGAAGAGGGGAAGCGGAAAAAATAGCACGCTAAGTGATTAAGTGATGCGGCTGGCTTTGAAGTCCGGTTTCACACCGTCGTGGACATCCATAAGAAACGGTTAGCTTCTGAAACTGACGAGTTATGTATCTGGCCTGACTCCTGCCTTAGCGGCACTCACCCCTCCCAAAATTATTTCAATGGCGGCAGGGAGCACCGGCTTCGTCAAGTGAAAGTCGAGACCTGCCTCCAACGACCGACGTTTGTCCTCGTCCTGGCCCCACCCGGTCAGGGCGACCAGCACAATGTCCTTGCCCCACGCCTGCTGTCGGATGAGACGACCCACATCGTAGCCATTGAGCTTCGGCATGCCGATGTCCAGGAGGATTACGTCCGGTCTGAAGGCCGGGGCGAGGTCCAACGCCTCCAGTCCGTCATGCGCCGTCAAGGTCTCGTTGCCCATCATGGCGAGCAACATCGCCAAGGACTCGGCCGCATCCACGTTGTCGTCCACGACCAGAATGCGGTGGCGCGTAGAGGACTCGCTAGGAGCGGGCTGCACGCTAGGCTCGTCCCCCGCGAACGACGAGGCCACCGGCAGGCGCACAATAAACTCGCTGCCCCTGCCGTGGCCATCGCTGCGGACCTCGATCGACCCGCTATGCATCTCAACCAGGCGCTTGACGATGGATAGACCGATACCCAAACCATCCTTCGAGCGCGCCAGATTGCCGTCAATCTGCGTGAACATGTCGAAGACGTGCGAGAGCATTTCTGTTGGGATGCCGATACCGTTATCATGGATCGAGACAACGGCTTCGGCTCCCAGTTGTTGCATGGTCAATCGGATTTGGCCGCCCCGGTCCGTGAACTTGGCGGCGTTGTTCAACAGGTTCGAAAATACTTGCGTCAGGCGTGTCAGGTCAGCGTTGACCTGGATCGGGTCGGGCGGAAATTTGATTAGCAGCTCGTGATTAGCCTGTGCGATGGACGGCCGGCTGGCCTCGATGGCCTGCTGAATGGCTTTTGCCAAATCGATGCGGTCCTTGCGAAGTTCGAGTTTGCCGTGGCTAATGCGGCTCAAGTCCAACAGGTCATCGATCAGATGCACCATCTGCCCGACCTGGCGTTCTATCATCGCGCGGATTCGCTCGGTTGCGTCCGCGTCGCCTTGTGCCAAACGCATGACTTCCAAGCCGCTACGAATTGGGGCCAAGGGGTTGCGTAGTTCGTGGGCTAGCGTGGCCAGGAATTCGTCCTTGCGCTGGTCTTCCTCTCGAAGACGGGCGACCAGACGCTCGCGCTCAGCCTCATCCCGCTTTCGGTCGGTGATGTCGTTGAACAATAGAGCAACCCGATGACTTCCGTTGCCGCCAAGGCGAAACGCGTAGACGTCGACCCACTTGCCACCGAGAGCTTTCGCATTGTCGGTGAATCGGATTGGCTCGCCGGTGAGGGCCACCTGCGCGAAAGCCTCGCACCAATGGGCGTCGTGATCTGATGAAATCTCTCGCATTCGCATGCCTTGCGCATCCCGAAGGCCCGTGTGTTTCTCGAACGCCGGATTGACCTCCAGGAACCGGTAGTCGGCAGGCCGCTTGTCGGCGTCGAAGAGCATCTCGATCACGCAATATCCTTCATCCATGGAGTCGAACAATGTGCGATACTTTTGTTCACTTTTCTTCAGCGCCTCCTGGGCCTGCTTGCGGGCGGTTACATCGCTGGCCATGCCGAACCACTCGACGACGTTGTCGTCTTTATCGAATATCGGGATAGCCCGCGAGAACGTCCAGCCCAGCGTGCCATCGACCTTCAAGACCTTGTGCTCCAACGCGAAGGTGCCTTTGGTCCGGACAGCCTCCCGTATGGTCGCAACGACGCGTTGCTGATCGTCAGGATGGATATACTTTTCCAACCAAGATTGGGTCGGATCGTGTGTGTCGAGGACGAACTCTCGGCCTTCGAGATGGCGCATCTCGGTCCAGTCCGCGTTCATGCGATACACAACTTCCGAACTGGCATTGACCAAGGCCCGGAACTGTGACTCGCTAGCGTGGATTGCCTTCATGCTATCCCGCCGCATTTGGGCCATTTGAAGGTGAGCCGCCACGCGCGCCAATAGCTCCCGGCCACTGAACGGTTTCACAAGATAGTCGTCGGCCCCTTCTCGCATGCCCTCGATCCGGCTTTCTTCGCCGGCACGGGCAGAGAGCATGATGACGGGCACGCCGCTGGTGCGAGGGTCGCCGCGCAGCGCCTCCAATAGCCCAAAACCATCGAGCCGGGGCATCATCACGTCAGTCAGGATCAGATCGGGCGTTCGCGCGCGCGCTGCCTCCAATGCCGCCTGTCCGTCCGCCACCGCTTCGGTGCGGTAGTGCGCACTCAGCATACGCACGACGTACTGCCGCATGTCGACGTTGTCGTCGGCGACCAGCACCATGGGCCGTTCGTCACCGGGTCGCTGCGATGCTGTGGCGCTGCCAGTCAGCTCGTCTGGCAGAGTCGGCAGCACCGAGCCGGGCGCAGAGTGCTGACCGGCTTCGGGAAGCCAGCGCAAAGCTTCCTCGGTGAACGCAGTTGCCGTTGTGGTGGGGAGCGCCCCGGCGGGGCCGTTTCCGACCTGATCCTGGGGTAGGTGCTGCGATCCCAGCGGTATCGAGATGGAGAACGTCGTCCCTCGCCCGAGTTCGCTGTCGATGCTGACCGAGCCGCCGTGCAGCTTGACCAGCTCTTGCACCAGGGACAGCCCGATACCGCTCCCCTCGTGCGTGCGGCCGCGTGCGTTTCCGACCTGGTGAAAGCGTTCGAACAATAAGGGAATTTCTTCAGCTGGGATACCGGTACCTGTGTCACGCACGAGCAGTTCGACCGCGCGGTCTGCCTCTCGCAGAGAGACGGCGATTTCCCCCTCGAACGTAAACTTGAAGGCGTTCGACAGCAAGTTCAGAATGATCGTTTCCCACATCGAGCGATCCACAAACACCGGCTCGCTGAGCCGCGGGCAATCGACGCGCAGGTCTAGTCCGGCTTTCTCGCAGGCCGCGCGAAAGTTGCTGGCGAGATCAACGGTGAAGTCAGCCAGGGCGGTCGGCTCATACGCCGCCCGGGCCCGACCGGCCTCGATCCGTGAGAAATCGAGCAGGCTGTTGACGAGGCGCTGAAGTCGCAGCGCGTTGCGGTGAACAACTTCCAGCCACTCCCGTTGCAGAGGAAGTGAATGCTCGTCCGGCGTGGTCAGTGCGTCTTCGATTGGCCCAAGCATTAGGGTCAAGGGCGTGCGGAACTCGTGGCTCACGTTAGAAAAAAAGGCGATCTTGGCCCGGTCCAGTTCAGTTAGCGCCTTGGCGCGACGCCGCTCGTCGTCATACGCCCGGGCATTCGCAACACCAATTGTGACGGCTGCAGCGAGTAGGTCGTAGAAGCCCCGGTACGTCTCGGTCATCGCCAAGCGCGGACTGATTCCCGCGATAAGGACGGCGACAGGGCGGCTGGCGCCCGGCAGGATGATGGGTAGGGCCAGTGCTTGATTCGGCGGCTCAGGGTAGGGACCAAGTGAAGCTGAGCCGATTGTCTGCACCAGGTTATCTACCTGCATTGCGGACCCCGAACGAATCACTTCTTCCAAGGGCCATGGAATGCTTTCCTGCGCCCCCAAACATAGCGTGCTCAAGCCGACACCCGAATCCGCGTCGCGGTCGGTGGCGACGACCAATTTGGCTTGATCGCCGTCGGAGCCCAGTGCGTAGAGCAGGATAAAAGGCAGGTCGAGGTCATACTCGACGAGCGTGTGAGCGGACAAGGCGAGCACTTCGTTGACGGACTTCGCCTTGCTGATCTGCGCGGTGAGGTCACGCAGCGTGCGGGTGCGCCGTTCGCTGAGCATCTGAGCGGTCATCTCAATGACGGGGTGAAATAGGCCGCCGACCTGCCCAGCCTCGTCCCGAATAGGGCTGAATGAAAACGTGAAGAAACACTCTTCCAAGTACCCGTGCCGTTCAAGGAAAATTTGCTGGCTTTCGAGGAAGGCTGTGTCGCCCGATAAGGCCGAGTCGTGCGCTTTGCCAATCACTGGCCACGCTTCCTTCCAGCACTCAGCGAAATTCTGTCCCATCGAGCGAGGATGCTTGCTGCCGCAAATTACCCGATAGGCGTCATTGTAGATCTGGACAAGTCCCGGACCCCAGATGACGCAGATGGGCAGATCCGAGGCCAAGCAGATGCTGACCGTCGTGCGCAGGCTCTGCGGCCACCCGGCCACTGGACCTAGCGAAGTATTTGACCAGTCCATCGACCGGATCAAGCTGCCCATCTCGCCGCCGCCCATGAGAAAGGCAAAGGTGTTTGAATCGGGGCCGAGCTTGTTACCTTGTTTCATAAGCGCCTTGTAAGTGGGCGACGCCACGGCATCGCCGCGTTGCCGTTTAAATCGTAAGGCATTTTGCATGGCCGTTTGCGCAGATCTCCCGACCGCCAGCCCAGGCCGGGTAATAACCATAAGATTTAGAAAAGGTTGACGGTGGCATGTCGGAAAACAAATGTTTGGCGACAGATCGACAGGCGACACAGGAAGCTTACACGTGAAGGCGTGAAAAATGTGCGGAAAGCTATGTCGTTATGATGCAGCATACGCCAACTACAATGCTTAGGTTTTCCGTACATGCTTGTCTGATATATGCGAGTTTCTTCCGAGTCGGACCGTCAAAACACCAATTTGCAGCGCGATGCGCTGCTGGCGGCGGGCGTCGACGCCCGGCACCTGTATGAAGATCGCGCTTCCAGCGCCAAAGATGATCGGCCCGGGTTGGCCCAGGCGCTTGAATTCGTGCGGCCCGGTGACGTGCTCATTGTCTGGAAGCTGGACCGGCTTGGACGCTCGTTACCGCACTTGATTACCATCGTGAACACGTTGAAAGACAGGCAGGTTGCCTTTCGTTCACTTACCGAAGGCATGGACACCACGACAGCATCAGGCGAATTGCTGTTCCATGTGTTCGGCGCGCTCGCCCAGTACGAACGCGCCTTGACCAAGGAGCGCGTGACTGCCGGGCTCGCAGCCGCGCGCTGGCGCGGCCGTGTCGGCGGCCGTCCGCCAGCGATCACAGGTGAGAAACTGGACTCCATCGTTGCCGCCCTGAACGGTGGCATGTCTAAGGCTGCTGTATGTCGAACCTTCGGAGTCAAGCGAACCACGCTGATTGAAACGATCGCACGAATCGGCGTAACCGGGACAACGTAACGCATGCCGCGCCGCTCCATACTTTCCGCGACGGAGCGGGACAGCCTGCTGGCACTCCCAGAAAGCGAGGACGACTTCATTCAGCATTACAGCTTGACTGAGTCCGATTTGTCCTTGATTCGGCAGCGTCGAGGCGACGCCAACCGGCTCGGCTTCGCCGTCCAGTTGTGCCTGCTGCGCTATCCGGGCTATCCGCTGGCGGTCGACATGCTGGTGCCGGACCCGATCATCCAGTGGATATCCCGCCCGATACAAAGCGATGCCGCCGCTTGGTCGCAGTATGGCGTGCGCGATCAGACCCGACGCGAACACTTTCAGGAATTGCGCGTCTACCTCAGCCTGTCCGCGTTCGGCCTGCCGGATTTTCGCAAGCTGGCGCAGAGCCTTGCAGATCTCGCCATGCAGACCGATAAAAAATTGGTGCTCGCAGCCCAAGCCTTGGAGACATTACGGCAGCTCAGTACATTCCGGGCGCCATCACGGACTATCCAAGCTTGAAATCCATGGTTGGTGGCACCTTGAACATCAAACACCTGCGCCTTCATTGGGATGAAATTTTTGCGTGCATGCCGGATTGAACAAGGGGGAGGCGCGCAACGCCTTGGCCAGGGCGGTTTTTATTCACCGGCTGGGCGAGATTCGGGACCGGAGCTTTGAGCAGCAACGCTACCGGGCCAGTGGCCTGAACCTAGTGACGGCGGCGATTGTGCTGTGGAACACCGTTTATTTGGAGCAAGCGACTCAAGCGTTGCGGGACACCGGCAGGCTGAAAGACGACTCTCTGCTTCAGTTCCTTGCGCCGCTCGGATGGGAGCACATCAACCTGACCGGAGACTATGTGTGGCGTCAAAGCCCGAAGATCGACGGGGGACAATTTCGGGCGCTACCGACACCTGAAAAACCTTAGCGTGCTATTTTTTCCGTTTTCCCTGCCCTCCCCAGGCTAAGCGATCAGGCTATGCGATCAGGCAACGGGCTTCCAAAGTCCATCACAGTAACGGCTAATGCTATTACTGTCTGCATCAATCCTGAACAAATACAGCCACTCATGATCAAGTAATTGTTTGACCATTTCATGCTTGGCAATGATGGAGTTGATACCCGCTTCGGGGGCTTCGATGAACACGCTTAAACGCAGCGGTGTGTGACGCAATACTTCGCCATCGTGCAGGGATTGCCATGGCAGGCCGATGCGTAAATCGCCACCGTTGCCTTCAAACACACCAAGCCTTCCGCCGACGACGTTGTGCAGCACTTTGTTGCCACTGCCATAGCGGCGGTTATCGACGGTGGAGGCGTAGTACTGCAGGTTGATCCAGTTGGTGACGATCATCGGCGCGGTCATGATTAGTTCAAGTACGCTTAAGTTTGCGTCTTGTTGCCAATCATAGTCGTGCAGAAAAGATCGGCCGGCCAAGTTGATATGTTTGCTCCGCGCCCGCGGTGCGACGATGAAGGCGGCGTTATTGGCCAGCGCCCATTCGGGACGCACCTGCGCCCAATCATTGGCGCGGGTTTTGACAGCGTATTCGACGGCAGTGGCGTCATGGCTTATAGCGTGTAGTCCCAGTGCTGCGGCGCGCTCTCTGCGTGCGCGTTGGCCCGCAGTGATCAGCCATTGCCGGAGTTGTGCAAGATCCTTGGCATGGCTAGGTGGCAGTAAATCAAGATCGTATAAATGCATCTCATCGGTGGTGGTGTTGTGCAGACCACTGATAAAGCGGGTGCTGTCGGGAACGTTGATACCGCTTGCTTGCAAGCTTTGTCTGACTGCTTCATCGTTTAATAATGCTGCCAATGCGCGGGCATTGACCTCGCCTGTTTGCCCGCCGCACGCGCCGCAATCGAGCCCGGCAGCGTGGGGATTATTCGCGCTTTGGCTGCCGTGTCCGGCCAGTAATACCAGACGTGCAAAGTTTTTAGTCAGCCCCATGGCGCCTAAAATACCGGCAGCCATCTCGCCACGCTGCGCGATTTCTGTAGCGTTGCTGGTCGCTGCAAAGCGTGGCCGCAGGGTGCCAAGATCAGCGCGCGATAACCCTTTTTGTTCTACCGCAGGTGTGGTGTTCTGACTGGCAAGATTGCTTTTTAACAACTTGCCCGCGTACAACAAGCCGAGCGACTCAACAAACGTAAAACCAGAATTGGCGGTGGTGCGGAAGTTTTGCCATTGCTGACGCCATTGCAAATTTTGCTGGCGGCGGCGGGCGATGACGTCACCTAACGAGGGCGCGTTATGTTCGTCAATAGCTTCATCGGTAATCGTGCTTGCGGGCGATAACAATCCGGGCAACTGGGGCCGCGTCATGGCGGTGCCAATGGGCGCGTAAGCAATCGGCAGGCCGAAAAACCCGGCAAAGCCTACGGTCTGTATTTGCGTGCTCGCGGCCTCAAGTGCGCGACGGAATACTTCGGAGCGCACATCAATACAAAATAGGGCTTGCACGGCTGCAGGTTCAGCCGTTGATTCAACTGTTAACGCGGCGGCAGTCGGCGTTGGCGGCGCCTGCAACAGCGCCTGGCATAACGGTTTTTGATAGGCGATTTCGAGCGCTTGTTGCAGCAGCCAGTCATGGTTTTGCGCGAATTCAGCTTGAGCTAATAGCGATGCATGATTGCGCCATGCAGCGAGCCACTTGGCCTGCATCGCGCCACGCTCTGGATGATCAGAGTCATGCAATAGCCATTCCCACGCCAGCCTGATCGCTAGCAAATGAACAATGGAATCGTTTGTGCTGTTTAGCTTACCGTCGAGCCCGGCTTGCCAGCGCTCGTAAGCGCACCATGATGCCCAACCATTGATGCTCAGCAACAACGCCGTGTAGTAATCCTCGCAGCCTGATTCAGGTATGCCCAATGCAAGGGTGGCGGCCACGATCAACTCGCGTGGCGTTGATGGTAAATGGCTCACCTTGGCCCCGGACAGGGGCAGGCCCATCAGCAGCATCGGGCTGAAATCGTTTACGGCCTGAGCCCGCCAATCGGCATACAGGCTGGCGCTGCGGTCGGGTGCCCAGCTTGCCTGGTGTTGATCAAAATGCGCGGCACAATACTGGCTGATTTGGTGCGTCACAAAATCGCCCCAAGCCATTTTATGTTGCAGATCGCGATGAGCATCGATGAGCTCAGTCATCAGCGCGACGCGGGAAATGTCGGCCTCAGCTTTGATGGCGGGCGCATCCAACTCATTGATGAGCGCATCAATATTGCACAGCGTACTTGATGAATCGATGGCCGCCTGCAGATCTGAGCGTTGCAACTTACCAGCTTGCCAGCATTCGCGATAGTAGCTGTGCGGCATGGTCAGTGAGGTGCCAGAAAGATTGGCAAGCTGGGCGGCCGCGCGTTTGATCGGCTGATTATAAAATCCCCAGTAGGGATTCACCGCAATAAATTGATCCAGCGGCCAGGTGGGCGCAATCCGTTTGCAGGCGTTAGCGATGCTTTGATCAAGCGTTGCCAAGATGGGTCCGGATGCAGTGTTGGTCACTGATTTTTTATCGGCAACAGCGTTCATTGCGTCACTCCTGATGGCGGGTTATTTTTAATATTTCCAGCTTCGTTTTTGTCAGCAGCCGGGGCCTTAACGGGCCATACCTGAAAAGTAATGCGGGTAAATAGTGGATCCAGATATAGCCCGTTGTAGAACCACGGATAGAGGCGACGCGCCACCTTGCCCGCCGGGTTCGCACGAATCAGGCTTTGGACTAAAAACAGCAGCGCAAAACAAACCAGTGTGAAAATAATTAAGCCATACGCAACAGGCTTCGCCCCGGCATGAATCGGCAAATCAACCAGCATGCTGAACACATAATGCAGGCCGAAATAGGCGAGCGCCACGCTAAACGTGCTTGCCAATAACACCAGAGCGCCCCAATTGAACAAGCTGGAAGTGCTATTGCGCACGGTTAATAACGGCGCTATCAACATCGTTAAAGCCAGGCTAACAATAGCGGCCAGTACCAGCAATGCAGGTGACGTAGGCAATGCAAAAGGCTGAATATTCCAGACGTAAGCAGCGGCGGCTACCATGCCCAGCCCGGCGATGGCGCTCAGTAGAGAGACGCCCAAACTACTGGCAGGCGCTGTCGATGTCATCTGCCGCAGACGTGCCTGCTCCACCGCGCCGCCTGCGCCCAGAAACGCATGGGCTTTGTAAAGCGAGTGAGCAACCAAATGCAGCAACGCCATTTCATACGCACCCAGACCACATTGCATCAACATGAAGCCCATCTGCGCACAGGTAGACCATGCGAGCATGACCTTGATACTGATACGCGTCATCATCACCAGCGCGGCGACAACGGCGGTGATTGAGCCCACGACCACCAGCAAGGTTTGTGCGAGCGGCGCCTCACTGATCAGCACGGCAAGCCGGATCAGCACAAAGCCGCCCAGATTGACCACGCCTGCATGCAGCAGGGCCGAGACGGGCGTCGGTGCTTCCATCACCTGAATCAGCCAGCCATGCAACGGCAATTGCGCACATTTAAGCAGCGCCGTGAGTGCGATTAACGCCGCTGCAATTTGCAATGCGACGGGTAAGGTTGATGTCGATAATGCGGTCACCCGCGTCAAGACTTCACTAATCTCCAGTGTTCCGAGGCTTACGCCGATTAATGCGATGGCCGAAAAAATACAAATATCAGCCAGGCGGCTGGCCAAAAACTTTTTGTGGGCAGCGATTTGTGCAGGACGCCGATCACTGTAAAACATCAGCAACTGGTGTAGCGCGAGGCTAGTTGCCAGCCACGCAAGCGCCAGCATCAGCAGATTGTTGGTGATGATCACCACGCTGACGGCGGCCAACGTGAGCAGCAGTGCGCGGATATAACCCGCCTGCCTGGGCTCACCGGCAAGATAGGTTTGCGAATAACCAACAATTATCCAGCCGATAAAAGCCACCAGCAGCAGCACGATGCAACTCAGTGCATCTGAACGAATGCCCGAGGTTAGTGCACCCCATTCACCGAGCGGTAACCATGTCACGCCCGGCCAGATTGAAGGCCCACTCATGGCCAGCCACAGCGTTGATATAAACGCCAGTAGAACGCACAAACCGGTAACTCGCCGCGCCCAACTCCAGCATCTCGCCAGTGAGGGGGCAAGCGGGTTCAATGATGCCGCCGGAATGAGTGTCGGGATAATTGCGGCCAGCAGATACAGCAGCGGGATCGCATACAGCAGCGCGGCGCGGGCTGAGGTTAAGTCGTGCATAAAAGAGTTCACCTGGATTCTCCAAAATTAATTTTGATAGCAACACTATGCGCAATTTTAATAATTCTGTAAAATTCATATAACACTACGTTTTGTTCATAAAAATAGATGAATAGCATGATTGATTTGGTAACGACGTTCAACCCAAATTTTTTTTTAATTTTTTTAATTTTTTTTTACCCCAATCATTTATAGGTCAGCCTATGTCGCGCTTGAACTATCACCATCTGCATTACTTCTGGGCGGTTGCCAAAGAAGGCAATCTGACGCGGGCGGCGGCACAGTTGCATGTTTCGCAATCCGCACTATCTACGCAAATCAAGCAGCTTGAAGACCAGCTTGGTCAAACCTTATTTACGCGGGTTGGGCGTGCGCTGCAGCTAACCGAGGCCGGGCGCGTCGCGCTGACCTATGCCGATACCATTTTTGACACCGGCAATGAGCTCACCTCTCTAATGCGGGATGGTAAACGCAGTAGCTCGGCAACATCCGGTGCCAAGCGTGAACGCCAGATGCTGCGTATCGGCGCGGTCGCGACATTGTCGCGTAATTTCCAGGAAAATTTCATCAAGCCATTGCTGGCCCTTCCTGATGTCACGCTGGTGCTCCAGTCGGGCAGCCTTGATGAATTGCTGACGCGCCTTTCCATTCACGGTATTGACCTGGTGCTCTCCAATCGGCGCGTGCATTCTGATGATAATCATCCCTGGCGCTGCCGTCGCATCGCTCGTCAACCGGTGAGTCTGGTCGGTAAAAAGCGGTCGCGGGGGAAAGCATTTCGTTTCCCTGAGGAATTAGCCGATGTACCTTTACTGCTGCCCAGCCGCGATAGCGATATTCGGGCCGGCTTCGATTTATTGTGTGATCAGCTAGGCATTCAATGCCACGTTAGAGCTGAGGTGGATGATATGGCGATGCTGCGTTTACTGGCACGCGATGCCACCCAGGATTCTGCCGATAGCGTCGCACTTTTGCCCACCGTGGTGGTGCAAGATGAACTTCGCAGCGGGCAACTGCAGGAATACTGCGTGGTGCCGCAGTTGTATGAAAACTTTTATGCGATTACCGTGCAGCGACACTTCGAGCCACCGCTATTGAAGACGCTGCTAAAACGCACCGAGGCTGACGTGTTGAGCGCGCGGGATTGAACAAAAGCATGCACTTTATGCCGGTTATATAATTTTTTGATTATGTGTGTTGCCGAACGGACTTTTCTCGGATGAATCCCTAAATTAGGCTTTTAATGCAAAGTTAATATGATGGGTGAAAAAGAGCTAGCCAATGAGCATCAAGATTGCAGCGGGCCATATAAAACTAAAACGTGCTTATGAGCCGCCGGTTGATACAGATGGCACGCGTATCCTGATCGACCGGTTATGGCCGCGTGGACTATCCAAGGCGACAGTCGCAGTCAATCACTGGATGAAGGAATTGGCCCCTGGCACCGAATTGCGGAAATGGTTTAATCATGACCCTGCGCGTTGGGAAGAATTCAAGCGCCGCTACACGGCAGAGCTGCATAAGGACACTGAGCGTTTGAGTCCTTTACGGCTACTTGCGCAAGCCAGCGTCGTGACTCTGGTTTATGCGGCGCATGATGAACAGCATAACAACGCGGTCGTGTTGCGAGAGCTGCTGCTGGGACGATAGGCAGCGAGAGTAGGGTGTACAGAGCACGGTAACAAAACAGCGTGAAGTTTTAATCCATGTGTGAAAATGATCTTGTCTAAGCCAACCAAAATGGCGGCAGCGAGCAGCAAGACTTCCGATGTGCTGGCCGCAGTGACACTGCCTGGTTCCACTACCCGCACCCTTGCGGAGCTGCTGGTAGCGGTACGTGATTGCCGTTTGTGCGAATCACATTTGCCGCTTGGCCCGCGCCCGATTTTGCGTGCCAGTAAGACTGCGCGCATTCTGATTGTCGGGCAGGCACCCGGCTTACGTGTGCACACCACCGGTATGGCTTGGGATGACGCAAGCGGTGAGCGACTACGCGCATGGATGGGCGTAGACAAAGATATTTTTTACGATGAGTCGCGCATCGCGATCATACCGATGGGCTATTGCTATCCGGGACGTGCTGAAAGTAAAGGTAAGCGTTTAGGTGAAGGTAAAGGTAAAGGTAAAAGCGGTGGCGGAGGTGGTGATTTGCCGCCACGCCGCGAATGCGCGGAGGTGTGGCTTGATCAATTGCTGGCG
>ENA-OFCI01000148-OFCI01000148.1-metagenomes-genome-assembly--contig:-NODE-148-length-46014-cov-3.992950_pt1 | contig 46014 bp, 39 predicted proteins | sample MGYA00153391_OFCI01 | MGnify analysis MGYA00153391
AGATGCGCCGACATGGTCAGTCCCGCGCCGAACGCAGGAATCAGCACCAGGCAACCGGGTTTGACACGGCCTTCCTCGATGGCTTCCACCAGGGCCACTGGCGCAGTGGCGGCACTCATGTTGCCGTATTTGTGCACGGTCAAAAACACTTTATCCATCGGCGCGCCGGCCCGTTTGGCAACGGCTTCGATAATGCGCAGATTGGCCTGATGGGGCACGACAACATCAATATCATCCATCGTGACGCCGGCTTTGGCCATCACTTCGATGCTCGCCTCACTCATGCCGGTGACCGCTTTTTTAAAAATTTCCTGGCCATCAAAATCCCATATCGTGTCGCCGTATTGCATGCCTTTGTTCACATAGGCCGCACCCTTGCCGCGCACGCGCAGCGTTTGGCGGGCGTCTGCATAGCATTGCAATTTCTCGGCAATCACGCCCTCAATATTATCGGTGGCCTTCAACACAAACGCGGCTGCACCGTCACCAAACAGTACCGACACATTGCGGTTATGCCAATCCATAAATTGCGAAATAACTTCCACGCCGATGACGAGTACATTCTTGGCAGCACCCGATTTGATCATCGCGTTCGCGGTCGATAAACCGTAGAGAAAACTGGTGCAGGCCGTGTTGATATCCATCGCTGCCGCATTTTTGGCACCGAGTTTTACCTGAATACCGGATGCACAATTAGGCACATGCTCATCGAATGAACAGCTGCCGTAAAGAATCATGTCGAGTTCGCTCGCCTCCATGCCCGCACACGCCAATGCACGCGCCGCGGCGAGGTGCGCCAGCGTGAGTCCTGACACATGCGAAATGCGTCGCTCTTTCATGCCAGTGCGCGATGTAATCCAGTCGTCATCCGTCGGCAAAAATGTGGCGAGATCGGCGTTCGTCAAAACAGCAGGAGGCAGGCATTTGCCCCATCCAACCAGAGCGGCATGTGTCATGATAATTTTTATGGGTTCACAGTGATAAATCAAGAATTCATTATGGCGTATAAATTGCTATGAAGTTGCCAACTTGAATGCCACTTTGAATGCGGGCTTGAACCCTGATCGCGAGTCCGCTATTCTTCTCGTATGGTTAAAGCTAATGTATTCACTAATTCAGGATATTTGATGAAACTAATTTGCACCCGTAATATTTTGGCCACCGCAGCCATGACACTCACACTTTTACAAGGAGGCGCTGTGATGGCAAGAACTGAAGAGCCTGCGTTTGAATCGATCAAAAAAGAAGGTGATTTTGAGGTGCGCCAGTACCGCGGATTTATCGTTGCTGAAACGTTCGTTAAGGGCGACATGGATGAAGCGGGCAGTGACGCATTCCGCGCGATTGCAGGCTATATTTTTGGCGGCAATATTTCGGTGGCCAGCAAAGCGAGTGAAAAAATTGCCATGACTGCGCCGGTGATGATGGAAAAATCGGTGGAAAAATCAATGGAAAAATCGGCCAAAAAATCATCCGAAAAAGCCAGTGAAAAAATCGCCATGACTGCGCCAGTAGTCATGGAAAAATCAATGGAAAAAAATGCGGGTGAAACCTATCGCGTGCATTTTGTGATGCCTTCGCAATACACCATGGCCACGCTGCCCAAACCGATCAATCCGAAAGTGACCTTGCGCGAAGTCACTGCACAAAAAATGGCGGTTATTCGATTTTCAGGATTTAGTACGGATGAAAAAGTGCGTATCAAAACCGAAGCGCTGAGAAACTGGATTCAGCAACAGGGATTGAAAAGCATCGGCAATCCGCAATTCGCCCGTTATGATCCGCCCATGATGCCTGCCTTTCTCAGGCGCAGTGAGGTAATGATTGCGGTGGAGTAGCGCGAGTAGGCAAATAAATGGGCCCTAGCATTAGCGCGCCTCAACAAGCATTTATGCCTTGAAACCCCCCTGTACTGGTGTTTTTATTTTTTAATCGTTTATGAGCGGCGAAGATCCGCGCGATCAGCCGTGCTTCGAAGAGTATTTGAACGATGCGCGCAACACTGCACCTGCAGATTTGAAGACTGCGATTTGTATTCCGTTAAAAGGGTAGCCGCATCCGCGGGCCAAGGCTATTTCGTGGCCTGATAGGCACTTATAGCCCTAGCCAAATCTTCGTACTCTTCACACTTTTTGCCGCAAATTGTTTCCAGCTTGGCCAAGTGCTCTTTGGCCTTTTCGGGCTGGTTCACTTTGAGGTAGGCCACACGAATATATTCATGGGCGCCATTGTGGTCGGGATCAAGCTTCAGCGCGGTATGGAAGTGCTTGAATGAGGCGTCCATCTTGCCCGTACAGCGGACGGCGTATCCCAAATAGTTGTGCACATCCGCGCTAAGGGGCTCGCGCTCGACAACCTTCGTAAAAGAGGTGATTGCGCTATTTCAGTCCTTGGCCTCGATGGCTTTTTTACCGGCGACGAAATCAGCATCGGCTACGTTCACCGTTGTCGTTACTTCGATACCGGCGGCCTGCGCATTGATCGTCATGAGCATCATCATGCTCAACACGGCGCTGCTAAAGAAGACGGCTAACCAAGGTTTTGATTTGAAGGATTCATGATGCTTCGTTAAATAACGAGCTCCTTAAAAATAAAACTTTGTGCGGCTTTGCGGTCGAGCTCCAGCTGATTGGATTGAATCGAATCAGACTGAATCGAATTTTAGCCGCGTCTGCAGCACACCAAACAAATCAATGCCGCGATAAAACTCAAACGCCTGGCGATTGCTGACTTTCAATTTCACCAATTTCCAACATTCTCAGCTTGGACAAATAATGACGATCAATACGCCAGTCTTTCAACATGCCGATGGCGAGATCGAATACATCACGATCCAGATCGTATAGCTGCGACAGCGAGTAAGGCGTATTGGTCTCTATGGCCACCGCTAAATCGGTCAGCACTTTTGCGCCTGGGTTTTGCGGGTTTTTATAAACAAATTTAGCGGCTTTTTTAATAGCGTTCACAAGTGCTCCTGAAGATTTTTCAAATTACATTTATCTGGCTACGATGGTCGTGAAGCATGGCAGGTGAACGCTAAATTCGCAATGGTCATATTTCTGCAATACAACCCTAGCGCGGCAATAAAAACCTATGAAATGCGAATGACCACGGTGTCGGCAATATCATCATGGATACATTTTTTGGATGCGCGGAAAATGAACAGGGCATCGACCACGCCAAGCACCGGGCCCACTACCGGAATCAGATTTAACACATGTAGCGGCAATATACGTCGGATGACAATCCGCCCAAAATCTGCCTTGCTGCCGTCAGTGCGCACAATTTTGGTCCCGAGAAGTTTTTTGCCTATTGACTGACCATCCTTGGCCAGAAAATAACCATTGACCAACAAATACACTATGAAACCAAACACCGTGCTACCAAGCGTCAACATGTATGATCCCGCCGCTGCCTTCGCCTGATAATCAGACCATCCCCCAACAAACGCGATGACAGGCGCTACCGCCAATAAAATCATGATGACGCCGTCAATAAACGCTGAAGCGAGCCTTCTGCCGCGACCCGCCAGCTCTGCCTCATCGGGTGCCCGCTGCTCGGACAAGTCGCCTTGGGGTGCTGCGTAGGGGTTGGAGGTTGAAGACGGTGTTGAAGTGGTGTCCATAATTGTTCCCTTTATTAAAATTGAGGCTTGGTTGATTTAATTTTTATTTCTGCATCTTTGTATTACGTATTACTTATGCATTGCTTGCAGATTGCTTACGACCCCCTGTAAAAAGCCAAAGGCAAAAAACGACAAACCAAAGGCTACAAATAAAGTCGGTAAAAAATGCACTGACTTGTTATCAATAATTTTTAGTTTGGTTTCTCGCGCACCGCAATCGGCATATTGCACAATTCAATATGTCCCGCAGGCACTTTATACCATTCACCACCGCGATTGCGCAGTGCTTCCACCATGGCTTTAAAACGCGGGGTATCGGTGCGAATCATTTCCAGATTACTGCGCTCGGCGGCGGGCACGTCAGCGGCCACACGCATTGATTTAATCGGTACATTTTGCTCGGGTTTTTCATAAAATCCCATCTCTTTGGTGCCGCGTGGCAACACCGTCAATAGCGACATGCCCTGCACCACCCGCCCTACCAGCGCAATATTGCGATCCAGATGACGCGGCGCATGTCCGGTCACCACATATAACTCAGTGCCGCCACCGGAATTCACATCGTTGTCCCGGCCCACACCCAGGGTTGCAGTGCAATGCGCGAGCCAGGTTTGACGGGATTTCGGGTCACGCCCAACATGAAAGCCATGAGAAAATCCGACCTGTTTTGCGTAGCCATCCACATCTGGCAGCCGCGTAAACGAGATGTCTTTTTTAATCGGCACACTGAATTCGGGCGGTAAGGTTTTTAGCCCTTTTTTCGGCATTTTTGTTTCAGTCGGATCACCCCACTGCACCACATAATTTTCCTGCACCCGCATGATGACGAGCCCATCAAAATAACCCTCACGCACCAGCGTCTTGATGTTCGCCGCGTGCAAAGGCGCAAATTGTGGCGCCAGCTCCATCACCACCCGCCCGGTAGCAAGCTCCAGGTAAAGGGTGTTGTCGTTATCCAGCGGACGCCAATCGGTTGGTGATGAAGACTTTAGAAGCTCAGCATAAGTGGGCTTGGCGGAAGCCGACTGCGCGGACAGCACAGAAGTGGATGCAGTGGCCAGGATCAACAAGGCCAAGGCAGATGAGTAAACAAATGCGTATGCCCTGAGCGGGCGATCAATCTTGAAAACGAACATGTGCGAGCTCCTGATAAATAAGAAATCTCTTGTTGTCTACCTGACCTCATCCGATGCGAAGCGACCGACTGGAAACGCATGGGGTGAGCGCATCATGCGACGATAACAGTAAACAATCAAAACAATCATGACTGAAAATACAAACAGCGCGGTTTCAAATAATTGCCCCTTTTTACTCATCAACATAACGAAAGGTAAAAAGATCATTGTTATGATGAGCAACAATGCTTGCTTTAGGCCCAACTCATTACGCGAACATGAATAGTCGTGCATCATTACCGGCAAAATGCCGAGCAATAAGACGACGACAGCCCACTCTAGGCGGGTGTCAAATTCATGCATAGCCACATTGGAAACATAGCTGTATGCGACCAAAATAATGGCAGAAAATGTCATTGAGCCGAGCCAATGGCGAATGAGCCATTTCAATACCCATCGGTTTTGCTCGCTAGCCGGCATAAATCCTGGTGCCAAGCTCAACAGAGCCTGTTCCCGCTTATTGGCGTACATTGAGTCGTACAATGACTTAAACAAAATAGTGTAAAACAATGCCCAGACAGACGCTAATCCAATCGAAATAAAATCCAAGCTGAGCTGACCCGCCAAAAACAACAGCAACAACGCACAGCAACCACTTAAGGTTGTTATAAGCCCCCCCGCCCCCCAATGATTGCTCTGGCCAAACAAATAAGGCATGAGCTGTTCGGCAGATGGACTGCGCTTCAGTATGCGAGTTAGCGAAAGTGAGTAAGCCCATGACAGGTTCAATTCACCAAGCTTTATCGACCATGTGTTGACATAAATTCGCCAGCGGCCGGTGAGCGCGGCCAACATCCAGACGAAGAAAATAGCAGATAGCGCCAGCAATGCATGCGTGTGGACAGCATATGTTTCGCGCAGCGTCGAAAGATCCGTCCACATGCTCGTATTCGGCTTTATTTTTTGTATATAGAAGACTATCAAGACAAACAAAATCGGGCTGGCCAGCGCGGGAGTCAACCGGAACACGGCCATTAACCCGATAGCGCTCGCGGCTAAAGCAAAATATAACAGCAGCGTATGCGCATTATCTATAAAGACCGCTGAAAAATCTGTGCCGTCGTTGAACGTCCCTCGCCACAAAATTGCGCCTACGCCATAAACAATCCAGGCTAGCGCAACTGCTATCGCCGATTGCTGAATTCGCCGGGATAAATTCATGAGCAGCGGGGTGGTCACTGCAAACACCACAAGGCAAAAGATTGCCGGGTGCTCAAAACCAGTCATCAGCAACAAGGTCGCCAGGAGCCACATCGCTGCCGTTGCATAGCTCAGCTGGCTCTTAAAATGCGGTAACAGTTGCAGGCACTGTGGCAAGGCGATCTCGTGCATACAACTCACGAACACATACCACCAAGCCACGACCATGATGCGAGCCGCGATCCCGAAGCCAGCCGCATAGTTTGTGTTTGCGTAGCCCCAGATCATGATAGCGATCGTCAAGATGACGCCGCTGAGCGTCAATCCAAATACAACAAACAGCGCTGAGCGAATCTGCTGGCGCGCCCGAAACGGTTGCAGCAGCAATAGCGCAAACGGTTGCAGCCTACGGTTCATTTCGTAACCTCAATAAACAAATCTTCCAGCGATACAGCTTCATCGTGCACACCGCGTGCTCGCCATGCATTAAGCAATGCGAAATCGCGTTCACCGAACGCGACCAGCACGCTCATACGACCTTGGCGATCAACGACTCTAGATATTTCTCCCGCAATCGGATTTGCGCCAAATACTTCTACAGTGCCGACCAGGCGGCGTGAATATTCTGCGATTGAATCAAGCGTTTGGCGCAAAATAATTTTGCCTTCTTTCATGAACGCAACCTGTGAGGCAACTCGTTCAAGATCGGACAAAATATGAGTTGAGAAGATGATCGTCGTCTCACGCTCAATTACAGTATCAACCAGCTCTCGCAGAAAATCGCGCCGTCCGGCAACATCGAGGCTAGATACTGGTTCGTCCAGAATTAACAACTCAGGATCATGCGCGAGTGCGCGAATAATGGCCAACCGCTGCTTCTCACCGCCCGACATTTTTGCGATGCGCAGGTTGGTCGGGATCGACCATCGCTCAAGCAGACTCGCCACCTTGGCCTCGTTCCAGCGCGGGCCGGGGTAAAAAGCTTTGAAAAACCCTAACATTTGCGCAGCCGTCATCCATCCAAAAAGATCAACCTGCTGCGGCACATAGCCGATGCGTGCTTTTACACATTCACTCAGGTTATTGGAATGCTCTCCAAATACGGTAATGCTGCCGCTATCAATGTCACATAAACCTAATGCAGCCTGCAGTAACGTACTTTTGCCCGCACCGTTTCTGCCGAGGAGGCCCACCACCTGGCCCGGCGATGCAGCAAAATCGAGCCCGTTGAGCGCGTATTTTCCGGGGTAATGCTTGAAAACAGCGTTCATATTCAGTGGAATGCTCATGGCTTTTTTCTTTTCAAAATTTGTAAAAATAGCTTACTGGCGGTGACATCACTAATGCCTAATTGCTGCGCTTCCATCGCCGCGCGTTCCAGGGTAGGCGAAAGCAGCGCGATGCGGTTCGCGTCGCCCTGCGTGGTGATAGATGTAGGGGCTACAACCATGCCGATACCCAAGCGACGCGTAACCATGCCCTCTGATTCCAACCGGCCATAGGCCCGTGACACTGTCATCGGATTGATAGCAAGTGATTCGGCCACGTCACGCACAGACGGCAATAAATCGCCGGGTGCTAATTGTCCGGCTGCTATCAGGCGTTTTACCTGGTCAATTAACTGCACATAAAGGGGCTCGGCAGCACCAGAATGAACCGCAAAAATAGTGTTTGAGGGAGTGCCGGATTGATCCGTCATAACCGCATTTCAGCAGCGCCGCGGCCCGCAGGGTGCGGTGCGGATCTTGGGAGATGAAGAATAGTTAAATCTGCGTCCATGTGTATTAATACAATAATACACATGGATCACTTTAGCAAGCTCAAATTCGACATTTAGGCCGCACACATGTCACGTCGTGTTGCTAATTTACAACGAAGCAACTCACAACGTGACACTTTCATCACAACGTCCTAATATGCTGCAACTGCACAAAATTCAGCAAAATCAACTTTGCGACTCCGCATTTATCACTATCCTGCTTCACTATTATCTCGTCGTTTTTTCTAATATCTTGAATCCAAATTTATCCATCGGGGAGTTTTATATGCGCCACCAATCACCAGCCGCTGTACCCGCCTGCCAGCATCTTCAGCGCTCATTTGTATTAGGCTTACTTATCGCGGCGGGATTGCCGATGAGCAGTGTTTTTGCGCAAACTGCAGAGACTCCGGCGAAAGAGGCCAAGTCTTCCAACGGCAAGCTTGAAACAATTACCGTGACGGCAGAGCGTCGTTCGGAAAATATTAAAGACGTACCCAATTCAGTGACGGCGCTGCGCGGCGAAACATTGGACATTATTAATTCCAGCGGTCAGGATATTCGCATGCTGGCGGGGCGTGTGCCAAGCTTGAATATCGAATCATCATTTGGCCGCGCCTTTCCGCGTTTTTATATTCGCGGCCTGGGCAATACCGATTTTGATTTGAATGCATCGCAGCCCGTATCTTTGGTGTATGACGATGTGGTGCAGGAGAACCCGATCCTGAAAGGCTTTCCGGTTTTTGATATTGAGCAGATCGAGGTATTGCGCGGGCCACAGGGCACTTTGTTTGGTCGCAATTCGCCCGCCGGCGTGGTGAAGTTTGATTCGGTCAAGCCGCGTCGCGTTGATGAAGGCTATTTCAACATTGCTTATGGCACTTACTCATCGATCAACTTGGAAGGTGCTGCAAACTTTGTGATCAATAACGATTGGGCGGTGCGCGCATCTGTACAGACGCAGCGGCGCAATGATTGGGTAGCCAATACTTATAGCGCCGGGCCGACGAAAAAGCTGGAGGGCTTCAATGACTCCGCCGCTCGGGTGCAGTTCATGTATCAGCCGAACAGTGATTTTAGCGCGTTGTTCAATGTGCATCACCGCGATCTGGATGGAAGCGCACGTTTATTCCGCGCCAACATTATCAAGCCCGGCACTAACGATATCGTATCCGGATTTAATCCTGAAAAAATCTCCCTCGATGGTCGCAATTCTCAGGCCGTTCGCAACACCGGCGGCAGTGTGCGGCTGAAGTGGAATTTTAATGACTTGACGCTTAACTCGATCACCGGTTACGAGACCGTTACCTCATTTAGTCGTGGCGATATTGACGGCGGCTATGGTGCGAGCTTCCTCGGCGCGGGCAATAGCGGCCCGGGGTTTATTCCGTTCACCGCTGAATCAGCCGATGGCTTGCCGAATCACAAGCAGATTTCGCAGGAACTGCGCCTTGAATCGCAGGCAAAAGGCCCGTTTAAATGGTTAGCAGGTCTGTATTATTTTAACGAGAAAATTTCAATCGACAGCTTCAACTATGATTCACTGGCGAATGGTGTCGTCAACGGTATTGCCAAACAGCATCAGGAAAACAAAGCTTATGCGGCCTTTGGCTCGGTGAATTATGCGTTGACGGATGCGTTCAGCATTCGCGGCGGCCTGCGTTATACCACCGATAAAAAAGACTTTTATGCAGATCGTTTGCTAGCCCCGCCGTTTAGCCCTACCTTTATCGGTCGTCTCCGCAACAACACGAATGTGTCGGACGTGAGCTGGGATTTCAGCGGTACTTACGCCATCAGCAAAGACACAAATTTCTATGCGCGAGTGGCGAAAGGTTTCCGTGCGCCATCGATTCAGGGACGCCTGCTGTTTGGCGATTCCGTATCGGTTGCGAATGCGGAAAAAGTCATCTCGACTGAAGTCGGCATTAAATCTGACCTCTGGGAAAAACGAGCACGTTTAAGCGCGAACCTGTTCCACTATGATGTAAAAGATTTGCAGTTGACGGCGGTAGGCGGCTCAGCAAACTTTAACCGTCTGCTTAACGCATCCAAAGCAACCGGGCAAGGTGCCGAACTTGATTTCCAGGCTTACATCACCGATAACCTGCTGTTCTCGATTGGCGGCAGTATTAACGACACGCAGATTAAAGATGGCAATCTGCGTACCCAGGTTTGCGGATCGGGCTGTACCTTCACCGACCCTGTCACCACACCGGCAGCCGGTTTTAGCGCGGCCATCGTCTCGATCAACGGCAACCCTCTGCCGCAGGCGCCCAAGTATGTGGCGAACACATCACTGAAATACAGCATGCCGATGGCAGGCGGTGAATTCTTCGTGGTGACCGACTGGGCTTATCGCAGCAAGATCAATTTCTTCCTGTATGAAGCCAAAGAGTACACCGGCAAAGCATTGGTTGAAGGTGGTTTGCGCGTGGGCTACAAGTGGGCTGATGGCAAGTACGAAGCCGCTGTTTATAGCCGTAATATTACCAATCAGATTCGCGTGGTCGGCGGTATTGATTTCAACAATCTGACGGGCTTTATCAACGAGCCACGGTTCATCGGCGCGCAGTTCAAAGCTAACTTCTAGGCTAACTTCCAGGCTAATTCCCAGGAAAAAATTTCATAATCTGCGGCAAATTAAAGCGGCCCTTCCAGAACTGGAAGGGCCGTTTTTTATGCGTTTTAATATATCTTTGTAGGCCCGAAAATTAATCACCCTGCGGATTAAGCCGCTGATGTTTTGCGGCCATTTTATTGAGTGCGTTCAAATACGCCTTGGCAGATGCGATCACAATATCGGTATCAGTGCCCACCCCGTTCACGATGCGCCCGTCCTTTGCCAGCCGCACCGTCACTTCACCTTGTGAATCGGTGCCTTCGGTTACATTATTCACGGAGTAAAGCTGTAGCTCGGCGTGGGAATGCAGAATCGATTCCAGCGCTTTGAAGGTTGCATCAACCGGCCCGGCGCCTTTGGCTTCACATTTTATTTCCTGGCCATGATCAGCAATGGTCAGCTTTGCATACGGCTCTTCCCCGGTCTCTACATGCGCCATCATCGACACCAGCCGATACTGCTCAATCTCCGGCGTGACGGCTTCATCAGACACCAGCGCATGTAAATCTTCATCAAAAATTTCATGCTTTTTATCGGCTAATTCTTTGAATTTTTTAAACGCGGTGTTCAGCGATGATTCACTTTCCAGCACAATTCCCAGTTCGCCCAGACGCGCCTTGAATGCGCTGCGACCAGAGAGTTTACCCAGCGTGAGCCGATTGGCATTCCAGCCCACATCCTGCGCGCGCATGATTTCATAAGTCTCACGATGCTTCAACACACCGTCCTGGTGAATGCCGGACTCATGCGCGAACGCGTTAGCACCCACCACGGCTTTATTGGGCTGAACCGGATAGCCGGTAATCGTCGAAACCATGCGCGAGGCAGCCAAAATCTGGGTAGCATCAATGCGGGTTTCAACATTAAATAAGTCTTTACGCACCCGCACCGCCATGACAATTTCTTCCAGCGAAGCGTTGCCCGCACGCTCGCCTAAACCGTTGATGGTGCATTCAACTTGCCGTGCCCCCGCCTGTATCGCGGCCAGTGAATTCGCTACGGCCATGCCCAGATCATCGTGGCAGTGAGTTGACCAGATCGCCTTGTCGGCGTTCGGTACGCGCTGCAACAAACTGCGAAAACGCTCGCCCAATGCCTCTGGAATGGAATAGCCCACCGTGTCGGGGACGTTGACCGTTTTTGCGCCCGCTTTGATCACGGCTTCAAATATTCGACACAGAAAATCCATGTCCGAGCGCACCGCGTCTTCGGCCGAAAACTCTACATCGTCAGTCAAAGTACGGGCGAATTTAACCGCATCAACAGCGGCGACTAACACCTGCTCTGGAGTCATGCGCAGTTTGTGCTGCATGTGGATGGGCGAGGTGGCGATGAAGGTATGGATGCGGCCTTGCGCAGCAGGCTTGATGGCATCGCCGGCCTTTTGAATATCGCCTGCCTGGGCGCGCGCCAGCGAGCATACGGTGGATTCGCGAACCGCCGTGGCAACCGCATGAATCGCCTCAAAATCGCCTTGGCTCGCTGCCGCAAAGCCGGCCTCAATCACATCGACACGCATTTTTTCCAGGTGCTTGCCAATCCGTACTTTTTCTTCCTTCGTCATGGACGCGCCGGGGCTCTGCTCGCCATCGCGCATGGTGGTATCAAAAATGATTAACTTATCCATCGATATTTTCCTAATCTGTGCAAATAATTTAAAGCCGAAAATTCAAGCGTAAAGACGAAATTCGGCGTTCACTTAATCGGGAACGCGCGTAACAACAATAGAGTGGGGGGGGGGATTTATGTGCGCGGCACGCGCAGCAGTGGCAGGCCTAGAAAAAGGCTTACCCAAAGAATCGTAATAATGGTGGTGGTGACTAGCGAAAGCATAGACAAAATATAACGTGACGCCGGTTAACTTGCAAGCAGTTGTGTTTGCGGTGGCAGTTGTTTTTGGATGGTACTTACAGCTCGGCAGGCGGTAGTGGCGGCTTTGAATCTGCTACCGAAATCGTTGCCGGCACCGAAACTTTACGATCACGTACCAACGCCACACCGGCCATCACATACCCCGACAACGCGTAGCAAACAAACAAACCCCAGAGCACATGCGAAGGCTCAATCGTTACCACCAGATACGCCACCAGAATCGCGGGCACGACCCAGAACGGCACACTTTTGCGCAGATTAAATTCTTTGCCGCTGTAGTACTTGATGTTGGTTACCATCGTCACCCCGGCAAATACGGTCATCGCCCAAGCCAGCCAATTAACGCTGTAGCCGCTGACCTGATAATCGTTGAATACCCAAATCATGCCGGCCACCAGCGCCGCGGCCGCGGGGCTGGGAATGCCCTGAAAATATTTTTTATCAATCACGCCAATGTTGGTGTTGAAGCGCGCCAGCCGCATCGCCGCGCAAGCAACATAAATAAACGCGGCCACCCAGCCCCATTTACCCATCGGCTTGAGCGCCCATTCATACATGATGAGGGCAGGTGCTGCGCCGAATGAAACCATATCGGACAGCGAATCAAACTGTGCGCCGAAATCACTTTGCGTGCGGGTCAGCCGTGCTACCCGGCCGTCTAGGCCATCCAGCACCATCGCAACAAAAATAAAAATGCAGGCGGTTTCAAACTTGCCGTTCATGCCCTGAACGATGGCGTAGAAACCCGCGAATAATGCCGCTGCCGTAAATAAATTTGGCAAAATATAAATGCCTTTACGACGACGCTCCGGGTCGAGCAGGCCTTTCTTTTTGGGCAGTGTGGACAAATTTTTACCTGAAGTGGTGAAGTGAATAGGTGGCGCACAAATGTAGCGGAACGTTTTAAGTGCAGGGATTTTGATTTATTTTATGCAGCACAGACTCTAGCACTGGCGGGGCGATTGGAACTAAAATGGCTGAAGAGGCACGCCCACATTGCACTTTAAAAATCTAATTGGTGTTGATCTTTTGGTACTTCTCTTTGCTCTACTTTTTGCCCATCGCTTTGCCCATCACTTTACCCTACACTTTACCCATCTCGTTACCAGTCTCTTCGCCCATCTTCTCACCCATCCGGACGGCACGCTGAGGCGACCAATCGGCGTTGAACGTCAGCATGTTTTCCGGGAACAGCATCACGACGGTTGAGCCCAATAAAAAACGCCCCATCTCGTCGCCTTTTTTTAGCTCGATTGACCGCTCGTCAGGCAGCTGTTTGTCATAGAGCCATTCACGTATTAAGCCGGTGCGAGGCGGATTAATCACACCATGCCAAACTGTGGCCATGCTGCCTACAATCGTGGCGCCGACCAAGGTTAAGACAAACGGCCCGGCAGGCGATTCAAAAACGCAAACCACACGCTCGTTACGCGCAAACAGACCGGGCACCCCGCGCGCTGTCGTGGGATTAACGGAAAATAATTCACCCGGCACATAGATCATGCGCGTGAGACGACCATCACAGGGCATATGAATACGGTGATAGTCGCGAGGGCTTAAATACAGTGTTGCAAAGCGGCCGTTTTGAAACTGCGCGGCTAATGTTGCGTCACCACCGACTAACGCAGTGGTTGAGTAGTGATGGCCCTTTGCCTGAAAAATTTGATCTCGTTCAATCGCGCCAAATTGGCTGATCGCACCATCAACTGGACAAATAAAATCGGCTGCCGCGAGCGGCCTGGCATCGACTCGAAGGGGCCTGGTGAAAAATTCATTGAAGCTTGCGTAGCTTGCAATATCCGGGTTTTGCGCTTCAGCCATGTTGACGCCGTAGCGCTTTACAAACCAGCGAATGAGCGAGGTTGTCAGCTTGCCCGCGCGTGCGCTAGCCACGTTGCCTGCGAATGCAGTCAAGGCTTGCTTCGGCAGAAGATATTGTGGCAGAACGGCAAGGCGATCAGACAAATGAATAACCATTAAGGGTGAAGTAAGACACTGATTATAACGACGGTGCGGCTCAAGCGGCGGCCCTGCAAGCCGGACATCTTGTTTCATAAAATAAAAGAGCCGGAATCCCGACTCTTTTATTTTTTAACTTTTTTGCTTTTTCGTTTTTACATTGCAGCGTTCTGACGCATCGCCATCTGTGCAGCGCCAGCTCTCTGTACCACTTTTAGTTCTTTGCCTGATCAACCAGTTTATTCTTTTTGATCCAGGGCATCATGCTGCGCAGCTTGGCGCCCACATCCTCAATCGGATGCTCGGCGAGCAAGCGACGACGCGCCGTCATGGTGGGTGCACCCGCTTTGTTTTCAAGAATGAAGCTCTTCGCATATTCACCGGTCTGGATCTCGTGCAGCGCCTGCTTCATCGCCTTCTTGGTGTCAGCCGTGATGATCTTCGGCCCGGTTACATATTCGCCGTATTCCGCGTTGTTGGAGATCGAATAATTCATGTTGGCAATACCACCTTCATAAATCAAATCAACGATAAGTTTGGTTTCATGCAGACATTCAAAGTACGCCATTTCGGGTGCGTAGCCAGCTTCAACCAGGGTTTCAAAACCCGCTTTGATCAGCTCAACGATGCCGCCACACAACACGGCCTGTTCGCCAAATAAATCGGTCTCAGTTTCTTCGCGGAAATTGGTTTGGATCACACCGCCACGTGAGCCGCCGATGGCCTTGGCATAGGACAACGCGAGGTCACGGGCTTTGCCGGATTTATCAGCATGAATGGCGATCAAGGCCGGCACGCCGCCACCGCTTGTATAGGTAGAGCGAACCATATGGCCCGGACCTTTCGGCGCGATCATGATGACATCGAGATCTTCACGCGGGGTGACGACACCGTAGTGGACATTAAAGCCGTGAGCAAAAGCGAGTGCGGCACCTTTTTTAATATTGGGCGCGACTTCAGCTTTATACACATCACCAATGTTTTCATCGGGCAGCAACATCATGACGAGATCGGCGGTTTTAACCGCGTCCGCAACTTCAGCTACTTTCAGGCCAGCCTTTTTCGCCTTATTCCACGAAACACCGCTTTTGCGTAGACCGACCGTCACTTTTACACCTGAATCATTCAGGTTTTGCGCGTGCGCATGGCCTTGTGAGCCGTAGCCCACGATGGTGACTTTTTTTCCTTTGATGAGCGAGAGGTCACAGTCTTTATCGTAATAAACTTTCATTTGCATTCCTTGATAGCGGTCGTAAAATTTTTTAGGGTAATGGAAGCTACTGGTGTATTTTCTATGTTTTTTTCTATACTTTAATAACCCATTCGCCGCGACCCAAACCACAGGCACCCGTGCGAACCGTTTCCAGAATCAGCGCTCGATCAAGCGCTTCTAAAAATGCATCGAGCTTCTCGCCGGTACCGGTCAGCTCGATCACATAGGTTTTTTCGGTAATATCAATTACGCGCGCACGAAAAATATCGGCGGTGCGCTTAAGCTCTTCACGATCTTTACCTACCGCGCGCAATTTCACCAGCATCAATTCACGCTCGACATGTTTGCCTTCGTTAAGATCCACGATTTTGACAATATCGATTAGCTTATTGACCTGCTTGGTAATCTGCTCGATCACATCATCGGAACCTGAGGTCACGATCGTCATCCGCGATAGCGTTGGGTCTTCGGTCGGAGCTACGGTCAATGACTCGATGTTGTAGCCACGAGCCGAAAAAAGCCCGGCCACTCGCGACAGCGCACCGGCTTCGTTTTCAATCAGCAGGGAAAGTATGTGACGCATTTTTAGTGTGCTTTAGTCATTATTTGAATCTACGTTTTAATTACAATTCTTCAGCCAGAATCATTTCTGAAATACCTTTACCGCCAGGCACCATCGGAAACACATTCTCGGTTTGATCCGTGATGAAATTCATGAACACCAGACGATCTTTCATCGCAAACGCATCTTTTAATGCGCCCTCTACATCGCCGGGTTTTTCGATTTTCATACCAACATGACCATAGGCTTCCGCGAGCTTTTCAAAATCGGGCAGCGCATCCATATATGACTCGGAATGCCGATTGCCGTGGAAGAATTGCTGCCACTGCCGCACCATGCCAAGATAACGATTATTGAGCAAAATGATTTTCACCGGAATGTTGTATTGCTTGCAGGTGGAAAGCTCCTGAATATTCATCTGGATCGAGCCCTCACCCGTCACACAAGCCACATCAAGCGCCGGGAAGGCGAGCTTGCAACCCATGGCATAGGGAAGCCCCACCCCCATGGTGCCCAAGCCACCGGAATTGATCCAGCGGCGTGGCTTGTCGAAGCCGTAATACTGTGCCGCCCACATTTGATGCTGGCCCACATCGGATGTCACGATGGCATCACCTTTGGTGATTTCATGCAGTTTTTGCACGACGTACTGCGGTTTGATGATCTCAGTTGAGGTTTTATATTTCAAACAATTTTTGGCGCGCCACGCTTCAATTTGCTGCCACCATGCCGTGATTTTGCCCGGCTTTTGTTCTGCGATTTTCAGCTGACTCAACAGATCCAGCAACACATCCTTGATGTTGCCCACAATCGGCACATCGACCTTCACGCGCTTGGAGATCGAGGAAGGATCAATATCGATATGAATGATTTTGCGAGCAGGATTGCCTGCATTGAAGTGGGCCGGGTTACCAATCACGCGGTCATCAAACCGCGCGCCGATAGCGATCAACACATCGCAGTTTTGCATCGCCATATTGGCTTCGACCGTGCCGTGCATGCCGAGCATGCCCAGAAACTGCCGGTCAGACGCCGGATAAGCGCCCAAGCCCATCAAGGTATTGGTGCACGGATAGCCCAGCAAGCGAACCAGCTCGGTGACTTGCGCTGAGGCATCGCCCAAAATCGCGCCGCCACCAATATAGAGCATCGGGCGCTCAGCATTGAGCAGCATTTGCATGGCTTTTTTAATTTGCCCGCTATGGCCTTTGCTCACCGGCTTGTAAGAGCGCATTTCAACTGATTCGGGATAGTGGTATGGCGTCTTCGCCATCGACACATCTTTGGGAATATCCACCACCACGGGGCCTGGCCGACCGGTGGTGGCAATGTAGAACGCCTTTTTTAAGGTTACCGCCAAATCAGCAACATCTTTCACCAAAAAATTATGCTTCACGCATGGACGGGTAATGCCGACCGTATCGCACTCCTGAAATGCATCCTGCCCAATAGCGTAAGTGGGTACCTGTCCAGTGATAATTACCATCGGAATGGAATCCATATAGGCGGTCGCAATGCCGGTAATGGCGTTGGTCACGCCAGGCCCGGATGTGACCAGCGCGACACCAGCGCGACCGGTTGAGCGTGCATAGGCATCGGCAGCATGCACGGCCGCCTGCTCATGGCGTACGAGGATATGTTTGAAGCCGTCCTGCTTATAAATTTCGTCATAAATCGCCAGTACGGCACCACCGGGATAGCCGAACACAAATTCAGTGCCTTCCGCTTTTAAAGCGCGGCAAAGAATTTCTGCGCCGATCAGCGTTTCGCCAGTGGATATTGCATGGGTTTGGGGTAATTCTGAGAGTTTCATCATTAATTCGCCATGAGCGGAGAAAGAAAAAGACTTGATACAGGCTAAAAACAAAATAAAAAAGTGATGGGCCAGCGCAATCAGCGTTCGCTGCCAACATCGTTTCCCCTGAATGGGGTTGGCTATGTGGGGGGTAGCACCGTTGTGCGGCAGCCGAAAATCCCAAGCCCTTAAACTTTAGCAAGCGACAAATTCACGCAATTTAATGCTTTGCAGGGGTCTCCCGGTGAATTGTGCAGTGCACTATTTCATACCTTACCGATTGAATGCGCCCGGGTCAAGCATAACGATATGCCGATCTCGAAGAAACTTGTTAGACTCCTGTTTGATTATTCCCGCTTTAAAAAAATTTACCTCTTTTTCGAAGGTATCCGCTTCAGCAAAAAACGCACGTCAGCCCTTTCATGGGCTTCAGTGACAACACCAAACGATCCCATACAGTTCCATTATTAAACGATTTTTGATTTGCGAGGAATGCCCTGGCTACTGCAAAAGAAATGTCGGCGTTTTTAGTATCCGTCGAACGTAGAGCATTCAAACAAGCTGTTTTCGCGGTAAAACAGGATGAATCTGCGCTGGATATCGTTCAAGACTCGATGATGAAACTCGCCGAAAAATACGCCACCAAGCCGGTCGAAGAGCTGCCGATGCTATTTCAGCGCATTTTGCAGAACACCATTCGCGACTGGTATCGACGCACTAAAGTGCGCACAACATGGACCACCCTCTTTTCTTCCTTTGGCGGCAATAATGAGGATGGCGAGGAGCGCGATTTTCTGGAAACTCTGAAGGCCGAAAATACTTCCAGTGTCCCGGTTACCCCCATTGATCAGCTAGAACAATCACAAACCCTGAAAATTATTGAAGGGGCCGTAGAGCGTTTACCGGCTCGTCAACGCGAAGCGTTTATGTTGCGTTACTGGGAGGAATTGGATGTTGCAGAAACCGCAAGCGCAATGGGCTGCTCTGAAGGCAGCGTAAAAACTCATTGTTCGCGGGCGGTTCATGCACTGTCAATATTACTAACGGCAAAAGGTATTACGCTTGACGCTCTCTCGCGGCCGTAATCGCTGGCATAAATAAACTGCTCAAAAATCCTCAGGTTAAGATCATGAATGAAAAAGATATTGCGCAAAAAGTAACTCGCACCCTCGACTGGGGCCTGTCACGTATTGAAGACGATAAAATCGTTAAGCTTCGTGCAGCACGTCAAAAAGCCATGGCGCAATATAAAGAACCGGTAAACGTTCTCGGTTTGGTGACAATTTCCGGCCACACACTCGACACATCCGGCTGGCTACGCAAACCTTTGTTTTGGCTACCCATTTTGGCTGTGGTGGCAGCAACTGTAGCCTACAACGCCATGGATGATGATGTTATAGACGAAACAAGTGCGCTTGACGCTCAGCTGTTAACGGGCGAATTACCTATTAACGCGTTTTTGGATAAGGACTTCCAATCGTGGGTGAAAGATTCAACGCATTGATGATGCGTAAATTTAGCGTTTTGATGACTGAATTTATCGCCGGTGTGCTGCTGGTCATAGTGCCGATCCTGGTCGATGCGCAAATACAGCAACAAGCACAGCAACAGCCTCAGCAGCAAACATCGCCAAAAAATCCATTGCCGAGCCAAACCACCATCGCTGTCAAGCCGGTTGCGCCTGTTCCCTGGAAGGGGATTCCTGAAGCCGAGCGTAAGGTTCTGGCACCGCTGGAAAAAGACTGGGCACAATTACCAGGCCATCAGCAGCGAAAACTTATCGGCACCGCCAAGTCTTATCCCAAACAAGTACCCATACAGCAAGAGCGCTTTCAGGAGCGCATTAAAGAGTGGGCATCACTCACGCCGGAACAGCGTCGTGCTGCACGTGATAAATATAAAAATCTGTCCAGCCTGCCGCCGCAGAAACAGTATGAACTGCGCGAACGTTGGAACGAGAAATCTGAAAAAGCGCAGCAACCGCTCTCAACTACTCCTGCACCGTCCGACGCAGGCACTACTGTTAAATAGGCGAGGGGTCCCCTGAAAGAGCTATCGTCAGCGACGGCAGATGTACCCGGCGTGTGGCGACGTATTGCAGCGATTCCGTATGAAGGCCTGCTGCTTCTGGCCCTGCTACTGATTGCTTCGTTTCCGATTGCGGGCTTAAAGGGTTATACCCTGGGCGGCACACCGCATCTGATTTATCAGGCCTATTTGCTAATAGTGACAGCCACTTATTTTGTTTGGCTGTGGCATCGCGGCGGACAAACGCTGGCTATGAAAACTTGGCGCTTCAAAGTGGTCGATCAGACCGGCAAGCGACTCACGGTCGTACACGCCCTGCGACGTTTTATATACGCGTTTATTTTTTTTGGCCCCGCCGCAGCGGGCTTGGTATTGCTGTTTTTTCCGGATCGCGTGCGGATGGTAGTGACGATGTGGGCTTTTTTACCCCTCATCGCCACACTATGGTGGTCAAATTTTGATCCCGACAGACAGTTTTTACACGACCGTCTGGCCGGCACCCGACTCATCAACGCGATCATTTCCAAGAGCTGATATTGCGACAATGCAATAACCCAATAGCGCGATCATTTACGCTGCCATCAAGAGCGTCTGAAAGCGGATACTGAATGGGGATTAATTTGCAGCTAAAACAGACGCTGCAAGCGCACACCGTACTCTTTCCAGGTAATAAGCGAAATCGCCAATATAAAAAATACCGCTAGCGGCGTTGCGGCAGACAGCAGTGGCGGCCAGTCATTCAAAGTAGTTAATAGTGATGCCATCTGATTGAAAATATAAGAAGCCAATCCAACCATGATGCCCAGCATCAACCGGGCGCCAACGCCACCACTTCGGTTTGACTGGATTGCAAACGGTATTGCCAGCAACATCATAATGACCACGGCGACAGGCTGTAGAATCTTTGTCCAATATGCCAATTCATACCGGATGCTACTTTGCTTATTGTCGCGCAAATGGTCGATATATGCCGACAGATTACTGATCGACATCTCATCCGGCTTCACGCGCAGCACCGACAGCAAATCCGGCGTCATCGCCGAATTCCAGTTTGCGACCGGCAAATTATCGATCCGCACACGTGTTCCGTCAAAGCTGGTCTTCTCCACATCTTTCAATGTCCAATGATTATTCGATTCATACTTTGCGCTTTTTACAATACTGATTGAGGTCAGCTGATAAGCTCGATCAAATTCATAGATGCGCATATTGAGAAGCTCTGTATCGGGCGTCACTGTCTGAATGTTAACGAACGAAAGATCGTCCTTTACCCAAAACCCGGAACGAAATTCTCTGGCTACCACGGCACTGGTGGCGGACAGGCGCAGGCGTTTGGCGGCCTCCTCTGCAGCAGGCGCAACAAATTCACCAAACACAAAAGTTAGCGTTGAAAATACCAGACCTATAATACTTGCAAAAATCGCCAGCTTCTTCAACGACAATCCTGATGCACGCATGACCGTAAGCTCAGACTGGGCCGACATACGTGATACCGCCAGCAGCGTGCCCAACAGCGCTGCAATCGGGAATATGACTACCACATGCATGGGCTGTGCCAGGGTGACGTAGATGAGCAGCGTAGTAAGGTTATATCCTCCTTTACCCAAGTCACCCAGCTCGCGAATCAAATCAAATAATGCAAACAGCGCCAACAGCGCAATCAGCAGTAAAGCGGTTGCAACGAAAATTTCTTTGGCTAAATATCTAAAAAAGGTAGTCATATGGAACAAGTTTAACCGTTAATCTGCTGCCCCGATAATGAGGTGCAAGGTCAGATTCGCCATCCATAAAAAACGCCGGGCATGCCCGGCGTTTTTTATGTTTTGTAACTGATGTGCGATCGGGTTTTAATTACTCATCCCGAACCAGCGCCATGTCCTTTGTTTCAGGCAGAAACAGCGCACCAATCACCAGCGTCATTGAGGCAACGACGATGGGATACCATAATCCCTGATAAATATTGCCATAGGAAATGGACAGAAAGGTGGCCGTAACCGGCAGAAAGCCGCCAAACCAGCCATTACCAATATGGTATGGCAAGGACATGGAGGTGTAGCGAATCTTGGTCGGGAACAGCTCAACTAACATCGCGGCAATCGGGCCATAAACCATCGTCACATAAATCATCAAAATAAAGATGATCAACACGATTTTAGGCTTATTCATTTCGGCAGGATTGGCCGCAGTTGGATAACTAGCCGCTTTCAACGCCGCCTTGATTGCGGCTTGATCGGTACCTTTAATGATGACGTCTTTTATTTTTACCGCAATAGGCGCATCAGCCAGTGGTGGCTCATACGTAAAGCTGATACCCGCGCCACTCAAGAGTTTCTTGATAATGACGCAATCTTTTTTGTTGTCCACGTGCTGCGCCACCAGCGCGGCGCCGAAACTCAATTCGCATTGATTTTCGGTATTGCTGGCCATCACCACCACAGGCGATTCCCTGGTCGCTTTAACCAACGCCGGATTAGCGGCGTCGGCGAGCATATTGAACAACGGAAAATAAGTTACCGCACCCAATAAACAACCGGCCAAAATAATCCATTTTCGACCAATTTTGTCGGACAGCCAACCGAAGAATAAAAATAATGGCACCGACAGCAGCAGCCCGATGGCCAACAGAATATAAGTCGTTTGGAAATCAACCTTCAGGGTTGTTTGCAGAAAATACAATACCCAAAATTGACCGGTATACCAAACTACGCCTTGACCAGCCGTAGCACCCAGCAAGGCGAGCAGCACGAATTTATTGTTGGGATAGCGTAAAAAACTATCGGTCAGCGGCGATTTCGATCCTTTACCTTCAGCCTTCATGCGCTGAAACAAGGGCGACTCGTTCAGTTTCAAACGAATATAAATCGAGAATGCGAGCAGCAAAATAGATAACCAGAACGGGATTCTCCAGCCCCAGTCCTTGAACTCAGCTTCAGGCAGCGTCACGCGGCAGATATAGATCACCAGCAGCGCCAGGAACAAGCCCAAGGTTGCTGTGGTCTGAATCCATGCCGTCGACTGACCGCGCTTGCCGTGTGGCGCATGCTCAGCCACATAGGTTGCTGCACCACCGTATTCACCGCCGAGCGCCAAGCCCTGCAACAAACGCAATAGTAATAAAATAATCCATGCTGCATCGCCGATGGTGGCATAGGTAGGTAAAAAACCCAGCGCAGCGGTTGATCCACCCATCAACACAATGGTCACCAGGAAAGTATATTTACGGCCAATCAAATCACCCAATCGGCCAAACACCAATGCGCCAAATGGCCGCACCAGAAAGCCTGCCGCAAGAATCGCCAATGAACCAATCAGGGCAACATTTTCATCACCAACCGGAAAAAACTTGGCCGAGAAAAAAACCGCAAGGACGGCGAACAAGTAAAAGTCATACCACTCAAATACGGTGCCCAGCGAGGAGGCAAATATAACTTTGCGCTCTTCCTGGGGGGTAACTTCGGGCAAACCTTGCGCTGCTGAAGCCATACAACCTCCTTAAGATTATAATTTTCGACTACGGCTTATCTTTGCTTTTCCTGCGTAAAGTGTACTGCAGTTTCCTGATTTTCAGCCACCTTAATTCCTCTTCGTTCACTCTCAAATCATGGTGCAGCGCACCATAAAAGCTTCGTTTTTAAGTTTCCTTTTTCTGCACCCTCATTGTGTTGGCGCGAGTTGCTACATGCTCTGTTTTAACTGCTCAAGGATGGCGGGGTTTTCGAGCGTCGAAATATCCTGCGTGATTTCCTCGTTCCGGGCAATGGAACGTAACAGGCGACGCATAATTTTTCCTGAACGTGTCTTAGGCAAGTTATCGCCAAAACGAATATCTTTTGGTTTCGCAATCGGCCCGATTTGCTTGCCAACCCAATCGCGCAATTCTTTGGCGATCACTTTTGCTTCGTCGCCCATCGGTCTTGCACCTTTGAGCACCACGAAGGCAACAATTGCTTCACCCGTTAAATCATCAGGGCGACCCACCACTGCTGCTTCAGCCACCAGCTTCGAATTCGAGACCAGGGCTGATTCAATTTCCATAGTGCCGAGTCGATGGCCCGACACATTCAGCACATCATCAATCCGGCCCATAATAGTGAAATAGCCATCGGTTTTATCGCGCACGGCACCATCACCGGCAAGGTAAAGTTTGCCGCCAAGCTCTTCCGGAAAATATGTTTTTTTGAATCGCTCGGGATCGCCCCAAATAGTGCGCACCATTGACGGCCACGGGCGCTTCACGACCAATATGCCGCCGTTACCATTTTCCACATCATGACCGGTTTCATCTACAACTGCCGCCATAATGCCTGGCAGCGGCAGTGTGCATGAGCCCGGCTTTAACGTCGTAACGCCGGGCAGTGGCGTGATCATGTGCCCACCCGTTTCGGTTTGCCAAAAAGTATCAACAATCGGGCAGCGACCGCCCCCAATATTTTCGTAGTACCACATCCACGCTTCCGGATTGATGGGCTCACCGACCGAGCCCAAAATCCTGAGTGACGTGAGATCGTAATTTCTGGGATGCACCGCAGGATCAACTTCGCCTGCTTTGATCAGCGACCGAATCGCTGTTGGTGCAGTATAGAAGACCGAAACTTTATGTTTTTGAATCATCTCCCAGAAGCGCCCCGCGTTCGGGTATGTCGGCACACCTTCAAAAATTAATTCAGTGGCACCCACGGCGAGCGGCCCGTAGCAAATATAAGAGTGTCCGGTGACCCAGCCAATATCGGCCGTGCACCAAAACAGATCGTTGGGCTTGATGTCGAAAGTCCATTGCATCGTGAGCGCTGCCCACAATAAATATCCGCCTGTTGAGTGCTGTATACCTTTGGGCTGACCCGTTGAGCCAGAGGTATATAAAATAAACAGCGGATGTTCAGCGTTCACCCATTCCGGTTCGCAAACCTCACTTTGAGCGGCCTCCAGCTCATGCCACCAGTGATCGCGACCCGCCGTCATGCTCACCGGATTACCGGTGCGCCGATAGACAATCGCGATCTTGATTTGTGCGCCGCTGCCCATTGCAAACGCTTCATCAACAATGGCCTTGATCGGCAACGCTTTACCGCCACGCATTTGTTCGTCTGCGGTAATGATTGCCACTGCGCCCGCATCAATAATGCGTTCATGCACGCTCTTGGCCGAGAAACCGCCGAACACTACAGAATGGATCGCGCCAATACGGGCACACGCCTGCATCGCAATCACACCTTCGATGGTCATCGGCATATAGATGATCACACGATCACCTTTCTTGATGCCATTCGCTTTCAGCGCATTGGCCATTTTGCACACCCGGGCGGTAAGCGCACTATAAGTAATGCGGGTTACTGCACCATCGTCGGCCTCGAACACGATGGCGGTTTTATCCGCATTGCCGTTAAGCAAATTACGGTCAAGGCAATTGTATGAAGCATTCAGTTCGCCGTCATAAAACCATTTATAAAATGGCGCATCGGATTCATCGAGCACCTCAGTAAACGGCTTATGCCAGGTCAGTGTTTCGCGTGCATGTTTCGCCCAAAAGCCGCGATAGTCGCTGCCAGCTTCATCGCACATGGCGTTATAGGCCGCCATGCCGGAAATATTAGCTTGTCGCACCATCGCCTCTGACGGTGGAAACAGTCGATTTTCCTGAGACATTGATTCAATCTTCGACATACTGTGCTCCTTGTGGTCGGCGTTTATTTTGACATCCAGTCTCAACGTGCAAAACTGAATTGCTTAGTGCAATCGCAATATGCAGTCGTGCAATGCAACTGTCTGCGCTCTTGGCGTCTGCGCTTATTTTCAGCATTTTTTCATAAATTTTGTACCAAATATTTATAGCACAGAAGATCATTTTTATACTTGATCAAACCGGATACGCGTAGATGAAGTCTGCTTTGCCACTATTTTGGCTGGGCTTTTTCCACAAACGACAGTCTCTTATGTCTTATATAAGAGTTATTGACGCGCCGCAACAATCGGTGTAATTTTGCGTACATCCGTCTTCCAGAAAACTGTACCTCCGAGCTGACCCAATCACTATGACGAGCCCCGCCATGAGCAACCTAATCGACATCAGTCAACCCCCATCACTGGCTGCGGCCGCTCTCAACAGCACCACCGCCACAGTGCTGGGTGATTACTGGCCCGGCATTCAGATTTACTATCCGCCGGTCAAGTACGCGCCCGCATTGGGGCTGTATGAAGACCTGGAACAAGCTTCGCAGCGCTTCAAAAAACACGCCTGGGGCACCAACTCACACACTCTGATTTTTGATCTGGAAGATGGTTGTCGCCAGAAAGAAATGTCGCGCCAACTGCTGCGCATGGAATTGCCCAACATGCCCGCGCGTAAAGAAGTGCAGGTGGCGATTCGGATCAATCCGTTCCGCACCGATGAATATGAAAAAGACCTGCAGCTGATTCGGGATTTATCTGATCACATCGATGTGGTAATGCTGGCCAAAGCGGGCGAAGCCTATGGCTCTCCCGAAATTCGCGATCTCTCGGCAGTGTTGGTGGGCTTAAATCACAAGATGACGATCCAGCCCATTATTGAGCACCCCAAATCACTCAAAATCGCGCCTGATTTAATGCAGTATGCAACCGTCAAACATGTGGTGTTCGGCATTCATGATTTCTCCAAAGCAATGGGCATTCAGATCACGCCGCGCAATTGGACGACCGAGCTTGCCTATTTTATGAATCAGATTTTGTTTGAAGCACGGATTGCCGGTAAAGGCGTCATCGGCGGTGTTGAGACCCTGATCGGCGCCTCCATGATGCCGGAAAATTTTGTCGAGCCTGATGATGTGCGCCGCTGGCTTGATTTGCATGGCGACGAGGAATCGCGCGTTGTCTACAAACACGCCTGCGAAGAAGCGGCGATGGGCATGACCGGCAAGCAGGTTATTCACCCGTATCACATTCACCCCTGCAAAGTCGCCTACACCCCTTCGCCCACCGACACAAAAACCAAAATTGCAATTTTGAAAGCCGCCATTGAGGCCGATGCCCTGCTCGGTGGCGCGATAAAATTCAATGGTGAGATGCTTGATCCACCGATGTTTGGTAAAGCCTTGCAGACCCTTCTACGCGCCCATGCGCTGCACGCGCTATCGATTGAAGATTCTCAATTTGCCATCGAGGTATTGCGAAAACTACCCGCGCAAGTGGTCAGAGAAAACTGGCCGTACGGCGTCATTCTTTAAAGAACATCGAAAACCTAGAACGCTATTCGGCGGGCATTTCAAGCCAATATTGGCTCAAACGCCCCGTATTTATTAGACTGTACTAAAAATATTTTACTTTATAGGCAGCCTGAATCGCTGCCTGAATTTACGGCAACAGCCGACTATAAGAGATTCAAATGAACGCAACAGCCCGCTTTCCGCCTTTCCAACCTTTCCCCGCCTGGACATGGCAAGTCCCCGAATTTTTTAATATCGGCGCGGCCTGCAGCGACGCCCATCTCGGTACTGAGGTCGAAAACCGGATCGCCATGATTGTCGAAGACGACCATCTCGGCACGGCCTTCATTACTTATAGCCAACTCGCCCAACGCACCAGCCAGTTTGCGCAGCTACTGCGTAAACAAGGTGTTGAACCCGGCGATCGGGTATTGATTCGGCTACCCAACAGCATCGATTATCCCACCGCATTTTTAGGGGCGATGAAGGCTGGCTGCATTGCAGTACCCACCTCTACTTTGCTCCCCGCCGAAGAAGTTTTATATCTGGCGAAAGATTCCGGGGCGAAAGTGCTGGTGATGGATAAAGCGATGTGGCCGCAGCTTTCGCCACAGCTATCATCACATCGCGCATCGCATGTTGCAGATACTGCAGATGCGCTCAGCATCAATTTGATACTGCTATCCGGCGAAGGACCACCTGTCGATTCCGACGCTTTTAAAGTGCTTGATTTAGACCCCGCACTCGCCGCCATTACAGCATGGTCGGCAGCGCACGCCACACATGCAAACGATCCCGCGTATCTGGTTTACACCTCCGGAACCACGGGTTATCCCAAAGGCGTTTTGCATGCACATCGCGCGCTAATCGGACGCGAGCCGGCTGCTGAATACTGGTTTAATTTCGATAGCGGGCAGGTTGACCGGATTCTGCATTCCGGCAAATTTAATTGGACTTATGTGCTGGGTTCCGGCTTGATGGACCCGCTCTATCGCGGCAAAACCGTGATCGTGCATGAAGGTAAAAATGATGCCAATGTATGGAAGCATTTGATCGCCAAACACCAGGCGACTATCTTCATTGGCGTACCCACCATTTATCGGCAGATCGTACAAAAGACCACGACCACCAAGGTCGATGTGCCGACGTTACGTTTTTGCATGAGCGCAGGCGAGCATTTATCCGACGATATGCTGGCCGCGTGGCGTACCCGCTTTGGCATGGATATTTTTGAAGCGGTCGGCATGAGTGAATTCTCATACTATCTTTCGCAATCGATACATCGCCCGATCCGCGCAGGCTCAGCCGGATTTGCCCAGCCGGGGCATGACATCAAATTATTGAATGCCGATACCGGTGAAGCGGTCGCGCCCGGCGAAGAAGGCATGATTGCCGTACCCGACACCGACCCCGGACTATTTTTGCGCTACTGGAATTTGCCGGATGAAACCGCAAAATACAAACATGACGGCTATTTTTTCACGGGTGATTACGCCAAAGTGGACGATGATGGCTACCTGTGGTTTTTAGGCCGCCGCGACGACATTATTAAAAGTTTCGGCTATCGCGTCTCACCCTATGAGGTGGAGCGTGTACTTAAATCGCATCCGGGCGTTGCCGACTGTGCCTGCGTTGGCGAAGAAATTGAAAAAAATAAATTGATCGTCGTCGCCTACGTGATCACCCAAGCTGATCACCCCGTATCGGCCGATGAACTTCTGACATTCGGCCAGCAACATTTAGCCGCCTACAAAGCGCCCAAGCGAATCTATCTGGCCCACGATTTCCCGCGTACCAAGAATGGTAAAATTCTGCGTCGGGAAATATCGCCTGGCATGGCGGTGACAAAATCCGGGTAGGGTGGGCTAAGCTAAACTGAGTCGGCTGGCCTCATGGCAAGCTGAAAGGCTGGTATTGCGCTATCCGTATTGCCCGATAATGTGCACGACTGACGCGCAAGCTGCACTCATTTCTGACCCGGTAAAACGGTTGTTGCCGGTTTCTTTATGTGTTTTCAACATGAAAAATATGTCTACTCCTCAAAACAAACCCCCGCTCAAAACATTGCCGCGACTTATTTTTATGAGCCGCTGGCTGCAGCTGCCTTTGTATATCGGACTCATTCTGGCGCAGTGTGTGTACGTCTATCAATTCTGGGCCGAGCTTTACTATCTCATTCTTTCCGCATTCGGTAATGAAGCCGCCCTTCAGCACATTCTTCAAGCTATTGCCGTCGAGGGTGCCAAGGCCCCGACCAAGCTCAATGAAACTACCCTGATGCTGGTGGTACTGGGGCTGATTGATGTGGTGATGATTTCAAACCTGCTCATCATGGTTATTATTGGTGGCTATGAAACCTTTGTCTCGCGAATGAATCTGGATTCGCATCCCGACCAGCCCGAATGGTTATCGCACGTTAATGCGTCAGTGCTGAAGGTCAAACTCGCGACCGCCATTATTGGCATTTCATCCATCCATTTGCTCAAAACATTTATCAATGCCAAAGCCTACATGGAGAATGGTGAGTGGATTGCCCAGACCGTAATTCATATTACATTTCTGCTGTCGGCGCTGGCGATTGCCTACAGCGACCGCATCATGACGCAGCACACCAAACGAGCGCCTCCTGACGCTACTGGGAAGGCCCCTGGCACCGCTGTCAGCAACACCGCGCACTAACCAAACCGGAATCCGCCATGTCGCCGCAAACCATCATCAAACAGGAAGATTTCATTGCTTCCGTTGCCGATGCCTTTCAGTACATCAGCTACTACCATCCCGTTGATTACATCAAAGCACTGCACGCGGCCTACAACCGTGAACAATCGCCAGCGGCCAAAGACGCGATGGCGCAGATTCTGATCAACTCGCGGATGGCGGCCGAGGGCCATCGGCCGATTTGCCAGGACACCGGCATCTGCATCGCCTTTATTCGGGTCGGCATGGAGGTCAGATTTGATGCGACATTATCGCTTGAACAAATGGTAAACGAAGGCGTGCGTCGTGCCTATACCGATGCAGACAATCCGCTGCGCGGCTCGATGCTGGCGGATCCCGACGGCAAGCGCACCAACACCGGTGACAACACCCCTGGCGTCACCCATGTGGAGCTGATACCGGGCAATACAGTCGAAGTTACGGTCGCTGCAAAAGGCGGCGGCTCCGAAAATAAATCCAAATTTGCCATGCTGTTGCCGTCAGACAATATCGTCGATTGGGTGCTGACCCAGTTGCCACTGATGGGCGCGGATTGGTGTCCTCCTGGCATCCTCTCGCTGGGTATTGGCGGCTCACCCGAGAAAGCCATGTTGATGGCAAAGTGGGCGATGATGGAGCCAATGAATATTCATGAGCTACAGGCACGTGGCGCCTCCAATAGAGCAGAAGAACTACGCCTGGAATTATTTGCAAAAGTAAACGCGCTGGGTATTGGTGCTCAAGGGCTTGGCGGGCTTTCCACAGTGCTGGATGTAAAAGTCACCGACTACCCCACTCACGCCGCGTCCAAGCCCGTCGCGCTGCTGCCCAACTGTGCGGCGACTCGTCATATCCATTTCACGCTCGATGGGTCGGGCCCCGCAAAACTTGAGCCGCTTTCGCTAGCCGATTGGCCCAAACTGGTGATGGATGTGGCCACTTCAAAACGCGTCAATATTGATGGCATCAGCAGACAGCAGTTAGGCGAATTACGGGCGGGTGATCGGGTGCTGCTGTCCGGCAAAATCCTGACCGGTCGCGATGCTGCGCATCGCCGCCTGGTTGAAATGATGGATCGCGGCGAACCATTGCCCACCGATTTTACCAACCGAATTATTTACTACGTAGGCCCGGTGAATGCGGTGCGTGAAGAGGTTGTCGGCCCGGCCGGCCCCACCACCGCTTCGCGCATGGATAAATTTACGGCCCCGATGCTGGAAAAAACCGGGCTCATCGGCATGATCGGCAAGTCTGAACGCGGTGCCGCGACGGTGGAGGAAATCAAAAAAATGGGCGCAACTTATTTCATCGCAGTGGGCGGCGCAGCCTATCTTGTGTCGAAGGCAATTAAAGCATCACGCCTGATCGCGTTTGGTGATTTGGGCATGGAAGCGATTTATGAATTTGATGTACAGGATATGCCGGTTATTGTGGCCGTTGATTCAATCGGCAACGCCGTGCACAAAACCGGCCCTGCCGAATGGCGCGAAAAAATTGCCAGCCGCGTGAGCAAAATTCCGGTGGTGGTGGCATAGGCATGCAATCCGCCCTGCACGCCATCATGCGGCCCTTTCGCTACAGCCCGCACAGTCCGCACAGCCCGCACAGTCCCCGATGATGCTGTCCGCATCCGCGCTGCTTCACCACCCCGCGCCACGCATTGTGCTGGTCGATGGATCGAGCGGCTATCGCCGCCTGATCTCGACTTACCTGATGACCCAATGGCCCCATGCGGTGATCGAGCAGGTTGACCCTTTCTCGCAAACCATGCGCGGCCCCGGCATTGCGTTTGGCACCACGGGCGATTTGATCATCATGGGCGGCATCGGCACTTACATTGAAGCGATTTCAGTGCTGGCGCGTTTACGTGAACGCATCCATTGTCCACCCGTCATCATGCTGGTATCGCATTCAATAATTGACCAATCTGCCGCACTGATCGCGGCAGGAGCGGCGGGCGTCTTGTGCAAAGACGTGCTGTCGAGCAACACGCTGTGTCGGCTCATTACGAGTTGCTTAAATCCTGAGCAGCAGGCGCATACTCCTTCCGCCAGCGCGGTGCACAAGCCCGCCTGCGGCATCTTCGGTTTTGTGCAAGGCCATGAACAGGTGAGCCTGGCGATTGAAGGCTATCAATGCCTGACCACGCTCTCATCGAAGCCGATGGCGAAAGTGTTTTACGCTGAAAGCATGCACGATCAGGAACGCGTGGTCATCAAGATATCCACGATATCGCCGCACAGTGACAGCCAGAACATCGAACGTTTTTGCCTGCGCTTCAAATTTATTGCCAGCCTTCAAGGCCATGACGTGGTTAACTACCTTGATGCGGGTGTGGCCGGGCCATGGCCGTATGTTGTGCTGGAATATTTGCATGCCGGAGATTTGCGCAGCCGGATCAAGCCCGATACCTCCGTGAACTGGCATCTCGAAACCATGCTCAAACTGGCCACCGCCATGACCACGCTTCATGCGGGCGGCTTGGCCCATCTTGATCTGAAGCCTGAAAATATTTTTTTCCGCAAACACCCTTTATCTGACACCCTGGCGGATCGCCAGTCGACGCATCATGCGGATGATGATTTGGTGTTAATTGATTTTAATATTTCTACCCCGTTTGGTAGCCTCGCAAAAAACCAGCTCAACACTGAAGTGCTGGGCACGCCCGCCTACATGAGCCCCGAGCAAGGGCAAGGATTGGCGATTGATGGGCGCAGCGACTTGTACAGCGCAGGCGTGATTTTTTATGAAATGCTGACGGGCGAAAAACCCTACGCCGCCAAAAATGATGCCGAGCTGCTGTTCCGCCATATTCATGATGAAATTCCGCTACTGCCCAAGCGCGTACGTGAATTTCAACCGATAATTGACCGCCTGCTGGCAAAGCTTCCTGATGATCGCTTCGCCACCAGCGCAGATTTGGCGGCGGCATTAAAGCCATTTTTAACCTCAGCACAGCCCACGTTAACAACATAATTCTGCTCAGCTTATTTTTTATTCAACATTGGCGCTAAATCGCCCGATTTTTTGGTCACCTCCATGCTTCCTCACGGCTCTGCCGATGCTTATTTTCTCGCCCAGCTGGCTGTCAAATATGCCGCTGAAAAAAAACCGCTGTTTATTCTCACTGCCAGCGCGCAGGTAGCCGAGCGGCTTCAAAGTGAAATAGCATTTTTTTCGCCGCAGCTCGGCATCAATCGCCTGCCGGATTGGGAAACCCTGCCCTATGATCAGTTTTCGCCTCATCCCGATTTAGTCTCGGAACGGCTGGCCACGCTGTACCAGTTTTCACAATCCGCTTTTGATGTCGGCATCGTGCCGGTGACGACCGCCATGACGCGCTTGGCACCGCTTGAATATCTGGCCGGTCGCGCATTTTTTCTGCGCACCAAAACTCGGCTGAATATCGACACCATGCGCGAAAGTTTGACCTTCGCCGGTTATAGCCACACCTCGCAGGTGATGGCGCCGGGTGAATACGCGGTGCGTGGCGGACTAATCGATCTATTTCCGATGGGCAGTACCGTACCCTACCGGGTTGATCTGTTTGGTGACGAAATTGACGCCATCCGCACCTTTGATGTTGATACGCAGCGCAGCATTTATCCGGTCAATGAAATTCGTTTGCTGCCCGCGCATGAGTTTCCGCTGGATAAAGAGGGCCAGCATGTTTTTCGCGAAAATTTTCGCGACCGTTTTGAGGGGGACCCGTCCAAGAGCCGCCTGTACAAAGATATTTCGGCCGGCTTGGCGCCGAACGGTTGCGAATATTATTTGCCGCTTTTTTTTGCAAAGACCGCCACGGTTTTTGATTATTTGCCCGCTCACACCGAGATTTTTTTACATGGCGCTGTAGCTGGCGATACGGCTAGTGATGTGACTCGTGAGACGGCTGAAAACATGGCGGGCATTACCGCCAGCGCCGATGCCTTCTGGGCCGATGCAAAATCACGTTATGAATTATTGCGCGGTGATAAAGACCGCCCGCTGCTGCCACCCAAAGATATTTTCCTGACGACCGATGAATTATTTGCGGGCATTAACCGCTTCACTAAATTACCGGCTGACCAGATTTTTGCAAGCGCTATCGCACTGCCGGCGATTGAAGTTGATCGGAAAGCAGCAGACCCGATTATGCGGTTTAAACAGTTTGTCAGTCAATTCAGCGGGCGGATTTTAATCACGGCTGAGAGCCTCGGACGCCGCGAAACCATTACTCAATTTCTCTCTGAACATGGCTTGAAAGCCTCGCCCCTGCTGGAGTTTGGGGCATGGGCAAACAATAAGGACAAGCTCAGCATAGTCTCGTCGCCATTGCAGGGTGGCTTTGTTTTGCCCGATGACAGTCGCGCAATCGTTACCGAGAACGAACTGTACGCATCCGAGGTCAAGCAATCGCGTCGTCGTGGTCAGGGCGGTGACAAACGCAACAACTCGAACGCGGAAGGTATGTTGCGCGACTTAGCCGAGGTTAATATCGGTGACCCGGTGGTGCATAACGATCACGGCATAGGTCGCTACATGGGCCTCGTCAATATGGATTTTGGCGATGGCAATATGGAATTCATGGAGTTGCACTACGATGGCGCAGCCAAACTGTTTGTGCCCGTCTCGCAGCTCAGCGTTATCTCGCGCTATACCGGCGCCAATCCGGAAAACGCGCCACTGCATCGTCTGGGTTCAGGGCAGTGGGAAAAAGCCAAACGCAAAGCCGCCGAACAGGTACGTGATACCGCTGCTGAATTGCTCAACCTGTATGCGCGACGCGCCGCCCGCAAAGGTTTTGCGTTCCCGTTACAGCTCAATGAATTTGATGCGTTCTCGGCCACCTTCCCATTTGAAGAAACCCCCGATCAGGCCACTGCCATTAAGGCTGTGATGGCTGACATGACCTCGGGTCGCCCGATGGATCGGCTGGTATGCGGCGATGTGGGTTTCGGTAAAACTGAGGTCGCGTTGCGCGCCGCGTTCATTGCGGTAACAGCAGGCAAGCAGGTGGCTATATTGGTGCCGACGACCTTGTTGGCCGAGCAGCATTTCCAGAATTTTTCAGATCGTTTTGCAGAATGGCCGGTCAAGCTCGCTGAATTTTCACGTTTTCGTTCTGCCAAAGAAACCACGATCGCCATGAAAGGCCTGGCCGACGGCACTGTTGATATTGCCATCGGTACCCATAAGCTGATTCAAAAAGATATGGTGTTCAAAAATCTCGGCCTCGTCATCATTGATGAAGAGCATCGCTTTGGGGTGCGCCAAAAAGAAGCGCTGAAAGCGATGCGTGCCGAGGTTGATGTACTCACTCTGACCGCGACGCCGATTCCGCGCACGCTGGCGATGTCACTCGAAGGTCTGCGTGATTTTTCAATCATCGCCACCGCACCTCAGCGTCGCCTATCGATTAAAACTTTCGTTAACACTTTCTCTGAAGGCATAGTGCGTGAGGCGGTGCTGCGTGAATTAAAGCGCGGTGGTCAGGCGTACTATCTGTACAACGAAGTCGAGACTATCCAAAATCAATTGGAGAAGCTTGAAAAATTATTACCGGAAGCACGTATCTCGGTGGCCCACGGCCAATTGCCGGAACGTGAACTTGAGCGGGTGATGCGTGATTTTTATCATCAAAAATCAAACCTGCTTCTGTGCTCGACGATTATTGAAACCGGTATTGATGTGCCCACCGCCAACACCATCTTGATTCATCGCGCCGATAAATTTGGGCTGGCACAGCTACATCAGCTCCGCGGCCGCGTAGGCCGCTCGCATCATCAGGCTTACGCATACTTGCTCACGCCACCCAAAGAAGCGTTATCCAGCAATTCCAAAAAACGCCTGGAGGCAATCCAGATGATGGAAGATTTGGGTGCCGGATTTTATCTTGCCATGCATGATCTCGAAATACGCGGTGCAGGTGAAGTACTCGGCGATTCACAGTCAGGTGGTATCCAGGATATTGGTTTCACGCTTTATACAGACATGTTGAACGCCGCCGTGAAATCACTCAAGGCAGGCAAGGAGCCTGACTTGATGCGGCCGCTGAATGTTTCGACCGAAATCAATCTGCATCAGCCTGCTCTGCTACCTGATACCTACTGCGCCGACGTGCATGAACGATTGGTGATTTACAAGCGGCTGGCGAATTGCGAGACTGAGGATCAGCTTGATCAATTGCAGGAAGAGTTGGTGGATCGCTTTGGCCTCATTCCTGTCCCCGCGCAAACACTGGCTGACAGTCATCGCCTGCGTATCCTGGGCAAGCCACTGGATTTGCTCAAAATCGATGCCAGTAGCGCATCCATCACCGTCCAATTCGGCCGGGACACACCGATTCATCCACATCGCGTCATCCATCTGGTGCAGCAAAAGCGTCAATACAAATTAGCTGGACCCGATAAACTGCGGATAGAAAAACCCATCGCCGAGGTGAAGGCGCGCGTGGCCGAAATCAAGCAGATACTGCGCGAACTGACACCGCCCGAACTGATGCAAGCTGCTCCTCTTAAAATCTAAACCTCATTCAAGCAAACGCCCTGCCATGACGACCCAGCTCATCATTCAAGCCGCCGATATTGAAACCCAGGATCTAAAAACCCTGCATGGCCTGTGTAGCGCGAGCGGTATTGAAAAAATGGATGGTGCGGGAAACTTTGACCATCAGGCATTTCGTATTTTGAATGTTGCTAACTCGGTTTGTACGGATCCGGCAGCGAGGGCAAACATACAACGCTATTGCGAGGAGCACAGTCTTGATTTTGGCTTTGTGGACAGCAACGCAACGCTCGCGCAGTTTGGTCTGCTGGCGATGGATATGGATTCAACCCTCATTACCATTGAGTGCATTGATGAAATCGCTGACTACGCAGGCAAAAAAACTCAGGTGTCTGCCGTTACCGAGGCGGCCATGCGCGGCGAGATTGACTGGCCTGCCAGTCTGCGACAGCGAGCGGCATTGCTAGCCGGATTGCCAGAGAGCGTACTTGAAAAAGTTTATACAGAGCGCTTGAAATTATCCGCCGGCGCTGAACATCTAATTGCGGCGGCCAAACGAAATCACCTTAAATTATTGCTGGTGTCCGGCGGATTCACGTTTTTCACGGAGCGGCTAAAAATGCGTTTGGGATTCGATTATGCCTTCTCAAATACCCTGGAAATTAACCACGGCATACTCACTGGTCGCGTGATCGGCTCATTGTGCGACGCCGCCGCAAAAGCGATTCATGTCCGAAACGCCGCGTCCCTATTGGGTTTGCAGCCTGCTCAGGTGATGGTGATAGGTGATGGGGCCAATGATCTATTGATGATGCGCGAAGCCGGAAGCGCGATTGCTTTTCACGCCAAACCGGTTGTGCGCGCACAGGCAAACTATGCGCTAAACCATGTCGGCCTTGACGGTGTGCTGGGCTTGTTTACGTCTACCGAAGCAAAGTAGACTGCATGCCAAACCAATTTTCCGTCTGATTTATACCTCAATTTCTGACCTCATCTCCCTGGAATAATGCGTTGAAATTCATCGATATCAAACGTGAAGAATGGCCTGCTTTTGCATGGTCTTTTCTGTATTTCTTTTTTCTGCTGTGTGCCTATTACGTGCTGCGGCCGGTGCGCGATGAAATGGGAATTCAAGGCGGAATTAAAAATCTGCCTTGGTTGTTTACCGGCACTTTTGTCGGCATGCTGATCGTAACGCCACTTTTCGGCTGGGTCTCGTCGCGTTGGCCTCGACGAACTTTTTTACCCTTGGTATATGTGTTTTTTATTGCCAATTTGCTGGCGTTTTATGCGGCCATGCAAGCGAATACCTTCGATAAAACCACGATCGCCTCCGCATTTTTTATTTGGCTTTCGGTTTTTAATTATTTTGTGGTGAGTGTGTTCTGGAGCTTCATGACCGATGTGTTTGACAGCGATAGCGCCAAGCGATTATTTGGCGCGATTGCCGCAGGCGGCAGTATGGGCGCGATGGTTGGGCCGATCATTACCGCTGCATTGGTTAAACAGGCGGGTGTGGCTAACCTGCTGCTTATTGCCAGTTTGTTGATGAGTGCTGCCGTGGTCTGCGTGATCGGCCTGGGGCGCTGGGCAGCGCGCCGAGCCAGCAGCGATCCCGGTCATGAACGTGACGAGGAACCGCTGGGCGGCGGCATACTCGATGGCATCAAACTAGCCTTTGCTTCTCCCTATCTGCTGACCATCTGCGGCTATGTGGCGCTGCTGCAGTTACTGGGTAACTATTTCTACCTTGAGCAATTGCGGGTGATGGCAGAGTCGATTCCTAGCTCGGCCGAGCGTACACAGTTATTTGCTCATCTTGATTTGGCGGTTAATACACTGACGCTCGTCAGTCAGGTGTTCATCACCAGCGCGTTAGTGCGCCGCGTCGGCCTGATATTTTGTTTAATTCTGCTACCGGCGCTTGCCGTGTTTACGCTTGGCATTACCGGCTTGATGCCAACCTTGGCGTTGATCTCGATCGCCACCGTAATTCGCCGCGCCAGTGAGTTCGCCATCGGCAAACCTGCGCGTGAAATTTTATTCACCGTGGTCTCGCGTGAGGAGCGCTATAAAGCCAAAAATGTGATCGATACCGTGGTCTCACGCGGCAGCGATCTGGTCTCCACTTGGGGGCATGCCGGGCTCCGTAGCTTGGGCATGTCAACTGCACAAATGGCCTTCTCCGCCATTCCGCTCTGCATCTTCATGATTGGAGCTGGCGTGTATCTGGGACGCAGTCAGCAGCAACGAGCACAACGGGGCCCGCAACAAGGGCATGAACTACCTGCATTGGCGACAACTCATTGATATGCCTCACCTGGCCGAAAGATCAACCATCCAATCCGAAAAATATTCTATGTCCACTCATCCCCTGTATTGGCAACAACTACCTAAAGTTTTACTGCACGAACACCTCGATGGTGGCTTGCGTCCGCAAACCCTCTTGGCGCTGTGCCAAGAACGTAATCTGGCCGTACCGGCCAGCGATGCAGCAACGCTGGCCGCGTGGATGCAGGCCAACGCCAACTCAGGCAGCCTGGAGCGTTATCTTTTGGGTTTTGGGCTTACTGTAGCGGCGATGGCGAGTGCTGAAGCTTGTGCGCGCGTGGCTTACGAGGCGGCAGAAGATGCGCGATTTGATGGCTGCGTGTTGGCCGAATTTCGCATGGCTCCGCTGTTGCTGGAAGCCCACGGTATGTCGGGCGAAGCCGTGGTCGAAGCGCTACTGGCAGGTTTGGCATTGAGCAATTTACCGTGCGGCCTGATTGTATGCGGCATGAAAATGGATTCGCCTGAAGAAACGGTGCGAGCAGCACAGCTAGCGGCGCGCTATAAAAATCAGGGTGTCATCGGCTTTGATCTCGCCGGCCCGGAGCGAGGCTTCCCGCCAGCTTTGCATGCGCGCGCCATTGCCACCGCACGTGATGCCGGTCTGGGCATTACTTGCCACGCAGGCGAAGCTGACGTTGGCTCACGAGTGCTGGAAGCCGCCGCATTGGGCGCTATCCGCATCGGTCACGGCATAAAAATTATGGACGCCGTCAATACAGCGCAGCAACGTGAATGGCTGGATCAGGCACGGGGTTTAGGGCTGCACTTTGAAGTCTGCCCCACCAGCAATGTCCATACCGGTGCGGCCACCTCATTGGTCACGCATCCGTTGCACGCCATGATCACCGCAGGATTATCGGTTTCATGTTCAACTGATAACCGGTTAATGTCCGGCGTGACCATGAGTCATGAATTGCAGGCGGTGCATTCAGAAAATGGCGTATCGACAGCGCAACTGAAGGTTCTGATGCAGGCTGCGGCGGGCGCAACTTTTATGTCGGCTTCAGTCCGCGATCAGGCGCTACTGGAAATCAATCATCGTTGGGAAAGCTAACCTATTTTGCAGAGGAATGCCATGAGAGACCAGACCGCGATACGCACACAAAATTTTGCGGCCCTATTTACGGCCCTATATTTCACATCGTGGATGGTGACCATTTCATGCGTGTGGTGTCTGGGTTCGGGTTTACTGTTCTCGCCGACTGTTGATGCCGCCGGGCTTGGCCGTCTCAAGGTTGAATCCATGCTTGGCCAGCCGTTTGCCGCCGTCATCGACATTACCGCGTTGCAAACCGAAGAGTTTTCGCAAATCGAAGCCCGCATCGCCAGCGCAGAAAGCTATGAAACTGCGCAGCTCACCTACACATCAATTGTGCGCCAGATCCGTATCAGCACGGCACGTCAAAGTGACGGAAAATCGATCTTGAAGCTCACCAGCATCGTGCCCATCAATGAGCCATCACTGGACTTGCTGGTCGAGTTTTCATGGGGAAATGGACGCGTAACCCAAAAGTATTCTGTACTGCTGGATTTGCCAAAGGCGGATCGTTAACAATATCCATCGCAGCAATAACGACGCAACCGTATAGCGAATCCATTCTCCAGCAAAGACTATGGCTTCAACTGATCGCGACTTTCACCTATTGCCACATCCGGCCAAGACCAATCGGTCATGGATACAGCTTCATACTGAAAGTCGGTAATCCAGTCGCCCGTTGCGCCCTCACCATTGACGAGTCGACCGTTGACCCAAAGCGGAGCGCCCTGAAATGCCTCCGAATGCCCGACAATATGACCCTCGATTCGCAGCGGAAAGCCACGGAAGGCTTCGGCATGATAAGCGAGCACGCGCCCGTGGCCACGTGATAGCGCGACCCGCACTGCCGCAGCTGAAATAGCCAAACCGTCTGCCGTAACCAGATTGGCTGTGGTGATTACATAGCGCGCCGTAGTGGGAAAGCGGCGCGTATAAATAAAAGCAATCCGCCCTTTCGTTACATAACTGTGATCCACCGTGTATATCTGCGTCGGCATGCCGAGCAGCATCGGCCCCGGCTGCGGCTCACCAATGGTTATTTTTTCATCTTCGATCCAAGCTTTTATTGGGCTGAATAGCCCGCCTACAACGCCCGCACTGGCAACATCGGAAACTAACGGGGTTTGCATGATGGTACGGTCGTCATTAAAAAAAGTGGTGGCACCATCATCGAGTGATGTCTCCACAACGGCCCTTCCAGCTCTTGCCAGATGCTGAAAACGAGGCCCATCGACTCTAATGGTTTGCGTGCTTCGTCCTGAACGATCCGGCTTGCCTTCGCTGTGGGTGCGGGTGGAGATCACAAAATCAATACTGACGCCCGCTAAAACCGGCTGGGGCGACAGCAGTGCAAAAAATGAAAGAGTCGTGACGCTTAGGACTTTAAGAGAATTGCCAAAGTAATGCCACTGCAATGCAGCGCTGTAGCCAAAAATGGGGCTCATGTGCTTTCCCTCAATTATTGAAAAAAACATCGTGCAGGAATGGTTGCGAAAAACAAACTTATTATTAGAAAGTTTTAATTATTTATCTGCGACGTATCGTAATTTGATACGATTCAACCATGAACGAAAGTGACCGCCTGATCGCAACCCTGAAAAAATTATTGAAGCGACAGGGCTACACCTATCGCCAGATTGGTGAGTCCCTTAACCTTTCCGAACAAAGCGTGAAACGACTATTCTCTACGGGAACGTTTTCACTGGAACGGCTGGTGCAACTAAGCGGGCTGTTGAAACTGAGTCTCGCCGAAGTTATGGCCCAAGCCAATGATACGGCCGCGAACATCCATACCCTGAACGAGACGCAGGAAAAAGAATTAACGGCTGATCCAGCGCTGCTGCTGATGGCCGTATGCGTACTGAACAATTGGACGCCTGCAGAAATCACGTCGGCTTATAAATTTAGCAAGGCCGAGTGCCTGAAAAAGTTGCTCAAGCTTGACCATATTGGCCTGATCAGCCTGATGCCGGGTGACCGTGTTCGGCTAAAGGTGGCGCGGGATTTTGAATGGCTGCAGGACGGCCCGATTCAGCTTTTTTTCCGCCGACAGGAGAAAAATGATTTTCTCGCCAGCCGTTTTAAGGCTGAAGGTGAAGAACAGATTTTCTTGCACGGCATGCTCACAAAAGCTGCAAACGCACGGCTGCATATACAACTGAAAAAACTGCGTGAGGAATTCGCCGACCTTCACCGTGAAAGCCTCGCCGCACCATTCACGCAGCGGCATGGGGTGGCACTGCTTATGGCGCTACGCGAATGGGAGCCACGTAGTTTTGCTGCCATGAGACGTACTGCCAGATAAACTCCCGGCGGGTTCGACTAGAACCGTAGCCCGGCAGAAATGCGCCACTGCGTCGCAGGTGAAAAATTCACATATTCATCTCGCGCGATACGCACAAAATAACGTTTGAAGTCATAGGCCACTGAGACCGCATAGCCGCGTATAAAATTATCATCCGAAATTAATCCGCTTTTACGGGAAACATCAAGGGTGAAGCGCTGCTTATTATTGTCATCGCCAAATTTACGGCGGATGATGGCGTGCGTGACGCGCTGCCGGGTGTGGAGGCGATCATCCCAAAGATGGAACAAGGTTAGCTCGGTATCCGCAATCGCACGCGTACCGACACCAACCGTGATGGCATCGTTGGGATCAAAATTGAGATTGTAGTAATCACGCAGATTGGTACGTCCGAAACCGAGAATACCGTAAGTGTCTCCGCCAATCTCCGAGGTGACGGAGCCGCCGATAAAGCCACCACTGGCCACCTGCGCAGACAGCACCGTACGAATCCAGCCACTATCCAGCTTGTTTTCATAACCGGCGCGGGTTTGCGAAAAGCCTGTTTTATCCCGGTAGTAACCCAACCACGCGGTTTGTGTTTCTGTGTTTGCCCGCAGATTAACGTCACCCGCGCGAGTGCCGTCGTCTGAGCGATACCAGGACGGTGTGAGCTTGAAACTGATCTTGCCATCGTCTGAGGCTTCATCCACCGGCGGCGCTGGATTGGCTTGGGTTGTGGATGCTGACATTGGCGTTGGTGTTGGCGTTTCCCCCATTGCAAAAGGCACAACCATCACTAAAAAAACAAACGCTGCTGCCGCGCATAAAAAAATTTTTGTGTTGCCGTTATACAGGCTACGGATTTGCAAACACGATGTCGATTTCATAAGCATTCTCTCCAGTTTGCGGCACGCCTTGAATGCTTCCGGTAAAAGCTTTTACAGACAGGACTCTATCAGTTTCAGACGTCCTGATGAATGCCAGGCATCAATCAGGCGCAGTTAGTCGCTGCGACAATATCAGTCGGTTCAATATTTATTTTAAGTACAGATTACGCATCTCAGCTATCCTCAAGCCCTAGCATTGGCGGGCCTTACAGGCTATTTATCCATCATGAGCGGGATCAAATTTATGGCACATTCTGATATCGAAAATATCATTAATGAGCTTGATATTGTCCTGTTTTAAAATCTGATTTATGTTGCGGCGAGTTCAATATGCTGATGATTAATTCATATAAAATTTCACTGGCCGCAGGGGTTTTGGCCGCGAGCATTTTCCTTGCTTCATGCGGCGGCGGCGGCGGTGGCAGCAGCAATAGTGGCAACACGACTGCCTCACCCGGTGCGGTCGGGCTGGCCAGTTGTGGTGCGAACAACGCGCTATTCAGCGTCTCACCCATAGCCTTAAATCAGGTGCAGGGCTGGGAGCCGCTGGGGCATATGGGGCCACCGGGACATACCTTTCCGACTGACCATCAATATTTGTACATCATCAACCCGGCTTCAACTTCTACTACCCCCACCACGACCCCCGTGACGATACCCGTGCTGGCCCCAGGCGATTTACGCGTTACGGAATTACGCCGGTCAACTTATGGTGCCAGCGGATTAACCGATTACACCATCTACTTTCAGCCCTGCGCAGAAGTGGCGGGATGGTTCGGTCATGTTTCAACGCTCACCGGCCCGTTAGCCAGCCTGACGGGCAATATCAATCAGCGTTGCAATACTTACCAACCCACACCAGGCATTACAGTCACGCAGTGCCAAAGCGACCCGCTGATGGTTGATATTAAGGCGGGCATCCAGATCGGTACAGTTGGCGGCGGCGGTTCGTTAGCGCTTGATTGGGCGCTGCAGGACAAGCGCATCACAACGCTGCATTTTGCGGCACCTGCACGTTTCCTGAATGGCAGCAATGGTTTTGATACCCTGCACACCGTGCCCGCCAGCGATTATTTTACAGCCTCAATTTTTCCACAGATTCAGGCCAGAATAGGTCGCTTCACTGGCATTGATCTGCGCACGGTTGCGCCGATTGGCGGCACCGTCGCCATGGATGTGGATAACACGGCGCGCGGTTATTGGTTCAATCCTTCGCAGCCGTATCCGCCTGAATCTTCTCATGCAGCGCTCGCCACTGACTATATCGCGCCGGACAAGCTGCAGGTATTTTCAGTGGGTGTATCGCAAACCAATATCGGCTCATTTTATAAAACCTTCACACCGCAAACCACGGGCCCGGTTAATCGCGCATTCGAGTCTATTACGCCAGGTGCGCAAATTTATTGCTACGACGCTACCTCATCACCAAATTATATTTTGCTGCAGCTATTGGACGCAGCTACGCTTAAGTTGGAGGGCCGCAATGATGCACCCAACTGCAACGCGGCATTGCCCTATGGATTCACCGGCAATGGGGTAACTTACAAACGATAGGCTCGACGATAATTTCAACAATAGACTCAACGACCAAACCACAGCCAGCGTCACCGCCACATTGCCACGCTTTGCATTGAAATAGAGACACACCATATGGACTGCTTCGACCAATGTTTGCGCTCCCACTTTTTCCATGCCGTAAATAGTTACGAAAAGACTAACGGTAACGGCGAAGCCGGTATAGCTGTAACTTGCGCTGCTGGCGATGGCTGGAAATGCTCTTGGATAGGGCAGTTTAGATTTTTGATTTGAACTGATGGTGGAATAACGATAGGCGGGCAAAAGGCAAAACCTGTTGCGCAATTTTCTATCTAGCTATGGATGAACTCGCAATTGCGCCAGTCAAATTTATCGGGCTTGCGATCACTAACGCGCTATCAAATATTTCTCGGCAATCTGAATATCCAAGGTCGCCATGGCTCACAAATAATATAGATCCCTTTAGATATGCACTAACTCGACCGCTATCGGTACAGCGACGAACACGAGCAAGATAGTATTTGACTGCACCGTCAATTTTTAACTTGGTGCCTGCCAGAAAAGTCTCCGCGCTCGCAGCATCAATTTCGATAATATTGCGATTTGCCAGAAAATCTAACGCTGATGGCCGAGCTGATTTCGTTACTTCGCTAAAAGTACGCCTATCAATTTCGTTTTTATAAAATTCTGCAAAATCAATGTCTGTAAAGTTTGGCATAGCCGGTTGAGAAACATTGGAAGGCAATCGCGCACAGGCCGTAATCCCGACCAACATCGAAATGATGAGTAATTTAATTTTCATGGCAATCCTAATAAATGTTATTCACAGCCGGACCAACTGGCTGCTACTGCTCTATTAGCAGCGGACACTATGCCGCCATTTGCAGGATTCGTGAACCGGGTCATTGCGGAATTACCACCGGTCAATTTGCTATCGCGGTGATTGTTGAAGAACACGCCCAACCTCCTCTGGCTTTAGGCGAACACACCGAATCATATGATTGCAATAATCAAATACTGTTCTGATAACCAAGCTGCCAGAATCTAATTCTTTCAGAATTTGACGGTCCGCTACGTCGCGAATATCATCATTAAGCTGATCGAACTCATTCATGCGAAAGTCCGACACAAAGCGAGCTTTTAGGTCTTCTCCAAAAATGGCTTTATCTGAAAGAACATCGATTTCAACACCGAAAAGGCGGGCAATTTTTTCACGCGCGCAGTGACGTATTTGTTCGTCGGAATAGCTTGATATTTGTTCATCAAATCTTTTTTTCATTCACAATTCTCCGACGATGTTGCGTCTACAGCAGCTTTTGCAATTACGCCGTAATCATAAAAACTCTCAAAGATTAAACCGGCAGTTGCAACGGTGCTAAACGTGCCGCGAAGAGCGGCCCTAACAAGCTCACACAGCACTCGCGTTCCAAGAGTAGGAATAAGATCAACTTTAAAACATAAGAGACCATTCGGATTAACATATTTCAGCAGATTGTCTTTTACATAACCATACGAATTCGCCTCCCCCTCAATTGAATCACGCTGCAGTTTCTTTTGCATGCGGTTAACGCGGTGCGAAATGGTTATCGCAAACGGTGGCGGGGAGCAAGACTATAGCAAGGGACCCGCGTTTGGGGCGAAAAGGGCTGTAAATGCGCTTAGATGGCGGAGTTTTTTTTGATTTTAACTGATGGTGGAATGATAATAGGCGGGCAAAAGGCAAAACCTGATGTGCAAATTTTCTATCTAGTTATGGATGAAATCGCAATTGCGCCAGTCAAATTGAGGGTGTCCTAGATTTTGTGTTTATTAATTTTGCTAA
>ENA-OFCI01000149-OFCI01000149.1-metagenomes-genome-assembly--contig:-NODE-149-length-45950-cov-5.869310_pt1 | contig 45950 bp, 43 predicted proteins | sample MGYA00153391_OFCI01 | MGnify analysis MGYA00153391
AGGGCTTGCGCAAAGCTCGTGCCGGCTCCGAGGCCATTGGTGATGGGTGTCACCAGCGGTGTCGCAGGCGGAATCAAGGGCGGCCCCACCACCGGCATCATCGACGCTCGGCCACGGCAGCGCAGTTGGCGGCTTGAATCTGCCGCAAATTCTTCCGGCACCAGCACCGGCTCGCCGGTCGCGACCCGCGTGGCCGCGACCCAGACCAGCGGCTGCTCGGGCAGGTAGCTGCTGCCAGCCGGCAGGCACAGCGTCAGCGGGTCGGCCACGCCGCGCTCGCCGCGTTGCCGCAACAGTTCGACGTGGCTGCCCACGACCCGCGGCATGTCGCGCAGCGCACGCTCGCAATGCGCTTCTTCTGAAAGTTCGCCGAGTGCACCGACCATGGCTTCTTCGGCGGTGGCGCCGTAGCCGATGCCCTCGAATGTCGTTCCGTCGTCCTGCGTCAGCCGCACGGTGACCACCGGCACGCCCAGACGATCCAGCGCGTCGATCCGGAAGGTGTGCAGTACACCGGCTGGCAGGTGGCGCCGGTAAGCTTGCGCGATCTCGATGTGATTCATCGCAACAGTTCCATCATGACGGGATCGGTGCTGGGCACGCCTGCCAGCAGACGGTCGAACAAGGCCAGCGCGTGCTCGCGCGTCACGCCGGCGGCATGCTCGAATGGCGTGAACACGTGCTCGAACGGAAGTCGCGAAAAGACTTCTGCGTAACGTCGCAACTCTGCCGGCGTCAAAGGAATGCGGTAGTGAAAGGCCTTGTGGCACGACAACGCCCGCGGCGTGCCGTCGGCATGCAGATCGATCTTCAGCGTGTCGCCGGCAAAGAGGGCGTTGTGTGCGCTGTCGTGCAGCACGCACTGCCCCTCGTAATGGCCGCCGACGTGGTGCAGCACCAAGCCGGGTGCGATCTCGTGCACGTCGTCGATAGGCCGCGTCACCCGCAGCGCCTTGGTGTCGCCGAGCGCGTTCACATGCATTGGAATTTCCGGTTCGAAGCGTTGCTGCAATTGCCACAGCGCGCCCATACCGTGAACGTGCGAGCACGACGCCACACGCAAGCCGCCCCGCGCTGCGATAAACGCCAGCGCTGCCTCGTCGTACCAAGGCGCCGCTTCGAAGGCGACGTTGCCGTCGGCGCGCTCGATGACCCAGCCGGTCGAGCCAAGGCCGAGCGCTGGTTCCAAACGCACGCCGAACACGCCCGGCAGCACCTCCTCGCAAACGTTGTGGGCACCTGCGGCCACTTCTGCAACCCCAGCGAAGCGAAAGCCGTCCTCGGGCAGAGCGTTGCGGACATCGCTGCAAACGCGGCATTGCGGCGGCACGCTGCCGTCGAACCACAGGTGCCAGTGGCCGCAATGCGTGCAGGCCAGACGCGTCAATGGCATGACAGGGCGGCCCCGAGCAGGCTGGTCAAGCGCACATCGCGCGCAGCCGGGTAGGCGTACGCTTTTCGGTTCAGCACCGCGTCGGCAAAGGCCTGGATCTGCAACAGGAACGGGCACTGGTCGTCGACCAGCGGCACCGCTTCCTCATGGCCGTCAGCAGCATCGATCAAGCTCAAGCTGCCGCCTGCGGTCTGGCCCATCGTGTTGACAGCCAGGGCCCGCGCCCGCGTGCCGATGATTTCCAGGACACGCCGAGGGTAGGTTTCGGGGCAGTTGTAGCCCACGTGCAGCGTGGCCAGCGTGCCGCTGACCAGCCGTGCCAGCAACACGCCGCCGTCTTCGACCGCATAGTCGTGGATGCGGTGCTGCGTCATGCACACCAGCTCTTCAATGCGGTCATCGAGCACGGTCTCCAGCAAGTCCAAACCGTGCGGTGCCAAGTCGGTCACGGCGCCGCCGCCGGCCCGAGCGGGGTCGATGCGCCAGTTGTCGCTGGCCCAGCCAGGCGGCAGCCAGCACGCATAGTGCAGGCGCGCCTGTGTCACGTCGCCGAGTCGGCCCTGTCGCACCAGCGCGCCCAGGCTGCGATGCGCGGCGTGGTAGCGCTGATCGAAGGCGGTGGCCAGGGTGACACCCGCGGCGGCACAGGCGTCGGCCATGGCACGCGCATCGGCGCCGTTGCAGGCCATCGGTTTTTCGCACAGCACGTGCTTGCCGGCGGCAGCGATCTGGCCCGTCAGCGCGCGGTGTGTGTCGTTGGGCGTTGCGATGTAGACCGCGTCGACGTCGTGCGTGTGCAGCAGCTCGGGCAGCCGTGTGGTTCGTAAGAAGCCATCGCCGCCGAGCGCAGACAGCGCCTGCGGATCGAGGTCGCAAGCCGCGACGAGGTGGCCGTTGGCGCTGGCCTGGATCGCCGGCACGACGAAGTCGCGCGCAACCCAGCCACAGCCGACGACCGCCCAACCGAGGCTGCGCGCCATCACCAGCGCTCCGGCACGTCCACCAGCACGCGGCGGCGTGCCAGCGCAGCGATCTCGACGTCATCGTGCATGCCGTGTGCGGCGCGGGCAATGAGCTGCGGCGACGGCATCGGCCCACCGAGGTAGCCCGCCTGCGGCGCGTACTCGGCCGCGAAGCGCGGGCTCGGCCATTGCGGATCGGCGCAGCCATTGCGCGTGCCCAGCAGCGGATTCAGGCGCAGCGGCGTGGCGGCAGGCGGCTGCAGGATCTCAGGCCACCAGGCGTCGCGTGACCCTTCTAGCGCCAGTTGCTGAGGCTCCTGAGGCGAGCCATGCCACACCATGGCCACTGCATCGGCGGCACCGAGCGCGTCGATGTCTCGGCGCGGTGCACGTTCGCAGGCCAGTGCGCTGGTTGTCAGCTCCGCGTCATCGAACATGGCGCAGCCCGGCAGCAGTGCCGCATAGCCGGCCGGAGTCAGTGGCGATCCAGCCACCGACTGGGCGACCAGGGCACTGTGGGCATGGCCGACGAGGACGCTGCCGCCGTCACCGGCCAGCTGCATCCAGCACTGCGCAGACTGTGCTTTGTCAGCGAAGAAATAGAACGCGTCGTGGCAAAACACCGTCGTTGCCGGTGGGCACGCGAACGGCACGTGGCTCGCATCGGCGCACACGAGCATGCTGTCGGTGGCGACGAAGCGGCGGGCCAGCCACAGTTTGGCGAACACCAGATCGACGCCGAGCGCAGGCACGCCGTGCGCCGACAACTCCCGCAGGAAATGGCCGATGCCGCAAGCCATCTCGACGACCGCCCCGCGCGGTCGGCCGGCGTGGGCCAGCAGGGCCAAGCCCGACAGGAACGTGGGTGTCGACGTGCGGTGGGCAAAGTAGTCGGCCACAGGCCCGAAGTTCAGCGCGCGCATGGCGCCGCGCAGTGTCGCCTGCTGGGCGCGAACAGCATCCACCACGGCCAGCGTGGTTGCAGTCGACGGTGCCGACAGCGGCGCATGGCTGTCCTGGTCCGTCAGCAGCAGCGCCAGCGCGGTGCGCTCGTCGCCGGCGTCGATGGCTGCCAGGGCTGCCTGGCGAAGTTCGGCCGCCCGGGATGGCCCTGCAAGCCCCGTGCGCAGGTAGGCGATGTCGTCGAGCACCGGCCAGCGCGAATCGCCGTCGCTGAGCACCTGCCGCGACATCTGCACGAGCGGCCGGCCGCTGATCGGATCGAGCAGCACAGGCGTTGTCATCTGGCGAGGGTCATAGGGCAAACGTCATTGAGCGAAGCCTGCCAAGGCAAGAACGCTCTGCTGAAAACCTTGCAGTGGCCCCGCATGCACCAGCCCGCGCGCGCCCAGCGCATCGGCCAGGCGATAGTGCGCGATTCGTTCGAAGTGTTCGGCTTCAATCACCCGGTCGAACACATCGGCTGCCTGGAACGCGCGCGATGTGTCGTCGTCCGCACGGTCCACCAAAGTCAAGGACTGCCGCACCTTTGCACCAAGGTGGGGCGGCAACTCGCGCAGCGCCTGCTCGCGCGCTCGATCGACCAATGCAGGCCAATGTGCGCCGAGCAGTTCCTCGGCCGCAAAGCCTGCGTCGGGCAGCGTCGCGTTGTGCAAGTGATGCGACAGACCGGCAAGAAACGGCGCCGCAACATCGGCGCTGGCCTGCCCGGCAATCAGCACGGCCGCCACGGCGACCGCCTGGCTGTGATCGGCATGGCTTTCGGCGGGCTCCAGCATCAACCGGTCTGCCGTGGGCGAGGTGGCGCCTGCGCGCGGTTGGTCCTGCAACCGTTGCACAAAGCATGGCGCCGTTGCGGGCTTGCTGCTCGCGCTGGCGATTAGGGCCGGCACGGCAGCGATCAGTCTCTGCAAGACGGCAGGCGTCAACCCATCGCCTGCGCGCGCGATGGCCGTGCACAGCATGTCCTGCACCTCGCTTTCGGCAAGCCCTGCCCGACGCAGGGACGCGGCGTCGATGGCGCCCAGCACGACCGTCGAAACAGCCGCTGCCGCTTCGCGCCAAGCCACAGCTTCAGGCTCGGCGCCCGCGGAGAGATCGCGCCATGAGCGGGCAAAACTGCGCGCTGCCATGCTGCGGTGCGGCTCGTCGGCGCTGCGCATGCGTTTGACGTTGTTGAGCCGCACCAGCAGCGGCCGCAACTCCGCCAACGTCGGCATCGACGCCGCTGACGTTGTTTGCAGTGCCACGGTGGCCGGCGCGTCAAGCCATGGCATCGGCGGCTGCCTGCGTGTCGCTGGCGTGCGCCCGTGCGACCCGCCGCACATGTCGCATTGCCTGGCCCATGGCGGCAGTGTCGACCTCGTGCACTTCCAGCGGGTCGCCGATGCGGTGCAACATGGTCAGCGTCAAGCGGCCGCCCAAGTGTTGGCGGAACTCTTCGAGCCCAGCAAACAGCGCGTCGCTGTCGTCCAGCGCCGGATGATCGATCGGCAGCCCGAGATTGAGTAGCGTCTGCAGAATTCGCTCTGCGTCGCGACCAGGCAGCCCATGCACTATTGACGAATACACGCTGTCAATAGCCACACCGATGCTTACGGCCTCACCGTGCCGAACGCCGAAGTTCGTCATGCCCTCCAGCCGGTGCGCCGACCAGTGACCGTAGTCGAGCGGGCGTGCTTCCAGCGCCTCGAACGGGTCGCCACCACTGGTGATGTGTCGCAGGTGCATCTCAGCCGCATTTCGAAGCGCGGGCAAGACCACGGCCGGCTCCCGGTTGCGAATCCGCGCGGCGTCGCGGTGCAGGCCGGCAAATGCGATGGGGCATTTCAACAGTGACACCTTAACCGCCTCACTGAATCCAGCTGCAAAGTCGCGGTCGGGCAGGGTAGCCAGCAACGTCGTGTCATTGATGACCGACCAGGGCACAGCAAAAGTCCCAAGCCAGTTCTTCTTGCCAAAGCGGTTGACGGCATTCTTCACACCCACGCCAGAATCGGCTTGCCCCAGTGTGGTGGTCGGCAGCCGCACCAAACGGATGCCGCGGTGCGCGGTGCCCGCCGCAAAGCCCACAGCGTCAAGCACGGCTCCGCCGCCGATGACGACCATGTAACTGCGGCGATCAAGGTCGGCCTCATGAATGGTTGCCAACATGCGCTCGACATGGGCCCAATCATTTTTTACGGCTTCGCCGCCTGCGATGATGTGTACACCGGCATTTTTTAGGCGCCCACTTTGGCTTGCGAAAAACGCATCGATGACTCGCGGTAAAGCGGGTTGCGCTGCAAGCACTTGTGCGTCGATCCAGAATTGCACTTTTGGCGCCAGTTCACCGGAAGGTTCCAACACTGAAGCGAGCACAGTACGCTCAGCGCTACCGAAAATATCGTGCGTGAAGATCAAACGGTGCAAGAAGGGCACCGTGAACAGGTGACTAGGCGAAGAGGACGGCGACACTGCATCGCGTTGCGGATCGTTCATGGGTGTATCTCCGTGGAACCGTGCCACAAGGCGGCTTGGATAGCAAAGTATCGATACGCGGGGACTGGACGTGTGATTTGTCACAATAAGACCTCATTGCCAAGACGGCCTCAAATCTGAAGAGGGAGATCGTGCGGCTGACGAGTTTGTCGCGCAACACTGTGCGCAAGTGGCTGAAGGCGGCGGTGCTAGAGGAGCCGAAGTACCGGCGCAGCGAAGCGCCGGGCAAGCTCACGGCGCACCACGAGACGCTCAAGCTGGCACTGAAGGCTGACGCGCACCGCCCGGGGCACGAGTGGCGCACGGCACGTGCACTGTACGAGCGGATTCGGCGCGATGGCTACGCCGGTTGCTACAGCCGCGTCACCGACTTCGTGCGCGAGTGGCGCCAGGGCGAAGGCCAGTCGATCTCCACCAAGGCCTTTGTGCCGTTGACCTTCGAACTCGGCGAAGCCTTCCAGTTCGACTGGAGCGAAGAGGGCCTGGTGGTCGGCGGCATCTACTACCGCATGCAGGTCTCGCACCTCAAGCTGTGTGCCAGCCGAGCCTTCTGGCTCGTGGCCTACCCGAGCCAGGGCCACGAGATGCTGTTCGACGCACACACCCGCTCGTTCGCGGCGATGGGCGGCATCGCCCGACGCGGCATCTACGACAACATGAAGACGGCGGTCGACAAGGTCAAGAAGGGCAAGGGTCGCACCGTCAACAAGCGCTTCGCCGTCATGTGCGCGCACTACCTGTTCGATGCCGACACAGGGCCACGAAGGGGCCCCTACGTGGCCCATGCAACGTCGCCTCGGGCTGGGAGAAGGGTGTCGTCGAGAAGAACGTGCAAGACAGCCGGCGGCGCATCTGGATCGACGCGGGCCAGCAGCGCTTCGGCTCGTTCGTCGAACTCAACGCCTGGCTCGGCGACCGCTGCCGGGCCTTGTGGGAGGAGGTCCGCCACCCCGAGCACGACCAGTTCAGCGTGGCCGAGATGCTGGACAACGAGCGGCCGCACCTCATGCCCATGCCCGAGCCCTTCGACGGTTACGTTGCCGAACCCCCCGGTCAACCGGCCCCGGCCACCGCGCGCACCACTGCCAGCCGCCGCGCGATCTCGACTTTCAGCCAGATCGCGTCGTGCCCTGGCACCACCAGTTGCAGGCCTTGCGCCAGCATGTCGCGCGCCATCTCGGCGCTGCCACACCAAATGCCTGTTGCTTTGCCAGCCGCCTGGCAGGCCTGCTGGATGCGCGTGATGGCGGCTGCCAGCAACGGGTGGGTGTGCGCGGCGCCGGGGCCGAGCCCGAGTGCGATGCCCAAGTCGCTCGGCCCGATGAACAGGCCGTCGATGGGCACCACGGCGGCGATGGCTTCCACCGCATCGAGCCCGGCCCGGGTCTCGATCATGGCAAGCGCCAGCATCTGCGCGTTGGCGTGTTGCGCGTAGTCGGCGCCGCCTACCAGCAGGCCGCGCGCGGGGCCGAACGAGCGGTCGCCACCCGGCCCGTCTGCGCCAGTCATCGGGTAACGGCAGGCGCGGCCGAAAGACAGCGCTTCGGCCACCGAGTTCACCAGCGGGCAAATGACGCCGTAGGCCCCGGCGTCGAGCGCGCGGTTGATCTCTGCCAGGTTGTTCTGGCTGACGCGCACCAGTGGCACGGCCGGGGTGTGCGACAGCGCTTGCAACATCGCGAGCATCTGCGCGTGGCCGGCCATGCCGTGCTGGCAGTCGATGACGACGGCATCGAAGCCGCTGGTGCCCACCAACTCGGCGGCATAGGCCGAGTCGATGCTCATCCAGCCGGCCACCGCACTTTGGTGAGTACGAAAAAGTTCGAGGATGCGGTTGGTCTTCATGGGCAGGCTTCTTTCAGGTTAGCTCGCGGGAGGCGCCGGGTTCACACCGTCATGGCCGGTGGCAGCAGGCTGAGGCGTGCCAGGAGGCCGCCGGCGTCGAGCGTGGTGTCGCGTGCCACTGCGGCTCGGTGCACGCTGGTGTCGAAGTGCGGTGTCTTGCGGCTGTCGCCCCGGACCACCAGCAAAGCTTCGGCGTCCTGGCGGCCGGTGTTGGTGAACTGCCGCCAGCAGCCGCCGGGCAGGGACAATGTATCCCACGCGCCGAGCGCTGTAGTCAGGCGTTGCTCACCGGTGTTGACTGCCACTTGCAGCGGGCCGCGCGCGTGCACCAGCACGGCGGATTCGTCCAACACGAAGGGCGCGCTGCATTGGCCGGCCGGCACCCGCAGCCATTCGACGGAGAAACCCTGCGGGTCGGTGACCGCCGGCCGATGACCGCGGTGCTGGCTCACGCCCCAGCCGATCACCGGGGCCAGTTGCCAGGCGTGGCCGGGCAGCACGGCGTCCAACGTGGCGGCACGAAAGTCGCGCTCCGCCGGCCTCACGCAGCGCGCCATCAACTCGGCCACCGGCCAGTGGCGCAGCGCCGCCACTTCGTCGGGCGGCATCGGCGGCAGTAACGCATCGTCCGGCGGAGGGGCGGCTCCGGCGGGCACGTCGATCATCTGGTTGTCGCGCCCCAGGTACAGGCCGGTGGCGCGGGCGCGGCGCATCACGTCGGGGCTCCAGATGATGCCGCCGGTGTCGTCACCGCCGAGCACCGTCATCAAGAAGCCGTGCGTGCTGCCACTGTTGGAAAAGCCGCGGAACATCCAGGTTGGCATGCACATCACGTCGCCTTCTTCCAGCACCGCCTCGCCTTCGTCACCGGCCGCGCCCCAGCGCAGCGTGAAGCGGCCTTCGCAGGCGATGAAAACTTCGGCCGTGAAGTGCAGGTGCTGGTTGTTGGTGATGCCCGGCGCCATGCCCGCAGCACCGATGTTGAACCCGTGCGGTTCGCGCAGGTTGACCACCTGGTCGGGGTTTTGCGTGACACCCGGGCCGACGATGGAATAGTTTTCCTTCGGCGTGCTGCCGGGCAGGCGCACGTCGATGAAGGCGTCGTCGCAAGACCGGTACTGGCTGCGCCGGATGTGGCGGCGATCGAGTTCTTCGGTGGTCAGGATCATGGTGATGAGTTCTTTGGTCAGGGCCTCAACCCTTGACGGCGCCTTGGGTCAGGCCCGAGACGATCTGCTTCTGAAACAGCGCCACCAAAATGATGAGCGGGATGGTGATGCTGACAGCGCCGGCCACGCCTTGCATCAGCAGGGTGTCGCTCTCGGCGGTGATGGCGCCGGCGATGGCCGCGGGCATGGTCATGCGGTCGGCGTTGGTGAGTGCCGAGCTGAGCATGAAGTCGTTGTAGGCCAACAAGAAGCTGAACAGACCGGTCGTCACCACGCCCGGCCACATCACCGGAATGATGACGCGACGAAAGGCCTGAAAGCGCGTGCAGCCGTCGACCATGGCGGCTTCGTCGAGTTCTTGGGGGATGTTGACGAAAAAGCTGCGCAGCATCCAGATCGTGAACGGCTGGTTGATGGCCACCAGCACGAAGACGAGCGAGAACATGGTGTTGCGGATGCCCATGGCATCGAACAGCGCATGAAAGCTCGGCAGCAGCGTGGCGTGCGGCAACGCACGAAACACCAGCGCGACGATGAGCAGCCAGAACCCCAGGTTGCCGCGGTAGCGAGCCAGGGCATAGCCCGCCAGGCAGCCCACGCTGAGCGAGATGCCCACCGTGCCCAGCGTGACGACGACGGTGTTGCCGAAGTTGCGATAAAACTCGCGGTCGATCCACAAGCCCCGGTAGTTTTCGAAAGTGATCGGCGCCAGCCATTTCAGCGGCGCCGAGAACGCATCGACATACGTGCGCAGCGAGATCACCACCGTCCACAACACCGGCAGCGCAGCCAGCACCAGCCACAGCACCAGGGCGGTGTAGAGCAGCGTCTGACCGAAGGCGGACTTGCGCATTCAGTTTCCTCGGCGTTGTTCGCGCCAGGTTTTGTGCAGCAACGGAACGAGCAGCAGCGCAATGCCGATGATGGTCAGCACCGATGCAGCGCTGGCCTTGTACGGGTTGTCTTCTTGCAGCAGCACGTGGTAGGTGAGGTATTGCACGCTCGTGGTGAAGGCGCCTTGCGTCAACACCATCACCGGCTCGAAGACGCGGTAGGCGTCCATCAAATGCATCATCAGCACGAACACCACGAGCGGCATCAGGTGCGGCAGCGTCACGTAGCGCAGTTTTTGCCAGGCCGTGGCGCCGTCGATGGTGGCGGCCTCCAGCGCATCTTGGGGCACTCCCTGCAAGCCGGCATACAGCACGATAAAGGCGAACGGCAGCACATGCCAGATGCCGTACAGGATGACCAGCAACTGCGCCGACCAGGCCTGCGCCATCCAGAACACCTGCACCCCCACGCCCGCCAGCAAATGCGGCACCAGCCCGTTGTCGCGGAACAGCCATTTGATGGCCAGCGCACCGACCACCGGCGTGATGATGAAAGGCAGCAGCGAGGCGCCGATGAACAGCCCCTTCAACTTCTGGCCGACGCGGTTCATCGCCAGCGCGAGCAACAGGCCGCCGCCCAACACGAAGGGCGTGGTGGCCACAACGTAGAGCAGCGTGAAGCGCAGCGCCGACAAAAACTCGGGGGGCGCGCCGGCGGCGGCATCGAGATCCTGCCCCAGCCCCAACACCTTTCGGTAGTAGTCGAGCCCCACCCAGCGGCAGATTTGCACCGCTTCGCCCGTGGCGTCGACCCGGGCGCGCTGCGTGGTCACTTCGTGCGCACCGAACGGGCCGGTTTGCTGCAACGTGACGAGTTCGAGATCGAGCGCGCAGTTGCGCACCGAGAGCACCACCGTCATCACCAACGGCAAGGCCAGCAGCGCCAGCATCAGCAGCACCGATGGCGCGACAAAACCCGCGAAGCTGCGCAGCTTCACGAGACGCCGCCCGTCGGCCCGCGGCCGATGAAACCCTTCTCGGAAGCCGACCGCACATAGGCCGCCGCCGCTGCATCCAGCACGGCCTGCGGCGCGCGGTCTCCGACCAGCGCGTCGGGCAGCAGCTTGCCCACCTCGGCGTGCGCGAGGCTGAAAAACGGCTCGCTCGGCCACACCCGTGCGCCGGCCTTTTGCGCCAAGGCCACGCCGGTGCCTAAGCGGCCGGGCTTGTAGACCGAACGCACCCACAGCCCCAGGTCGTTGCCGGACTTCACCGCCTCCTCGCTCATGGCCTCCATCAGCACATGGAAGGTGGCTTCGCGCTGGTGCGGGTTGTTGCGCGGCAGCACGGCGGCGTCCCACCACAAGTGCGCGGCGGTGCGGCCACCCGGCAGCGCGGCCGGCGCCGCGGCAAACTGCATCGAGCCCACCACCCTGGAGGCCGCGGCATCGTCCATGCGCGAGGCGCGGCTGGCCCAGAGCACGCCCATGGCAGCCTTGCCTTGCTGGAACTGGTTGACGACATCGTCGGCGTTGCTGGCCAGCATGTTGGGCGTCATGTAGGGCATCAGGCTGCGCATCACGGCGATCGCCTGCACGCCCAAGTCGCTGTTGAAGGCGGGCTGCGCGCTGCCGGGCCGGAAGAAGCGGCCTTGCAGGCTGGCGAGGATGTTCGTGAACTCGGTGCCGCAGTCGAACCCTTTGGCAAAGCCTTGTGCGATCGGAAAGGCGATGCCGGGCTCGCTGCGCTTGAGCACAGCAGCCGCCTGCACCATTTGCGCGTAGTCGGTGGGCACGGCCAGGCGGTGTTTGGCGAACAGGTCGGCGCGGTAGTACAGGTTTTGCGTGTTCTGCATGAAGGCGATGGCCATCACCTCGCCGTCGACGCGCACGAGCATCTTTTCTTCCAGCCGATACCGCTCGCCGTACCGTTGCACCAGGTCGGTCAGCGGCTGCAACTGCCGCCGCGCGTAGAGGTTGGCGAACGCGGCCATCGACACGAGCGCCGCGTCGAACGGCGAACGGCCTGCGGCGCCAAAAGCCTGTTCGGTGTCGGTGCGGGCCTGCGGTGTCAGCTTGAACACCACGCGCAGCCCCGGCCTTGCACAGCCCTCGGCGATGCGCGCCATGTGCGCCACGGCAGGAAAGCTGTTGCCCACCAGGTGCACATCGCCGCCGCTGGCCGCGCCGGCGTAGCCGAGCGTGGCTGCCGGGGTCGTGGTTGTGGTCGTGGTCTGCGCCGACGCGCTTCGGTGCGCCGCGGCGGGCATGGCCGCCGCAGCGAGCAACAGCGAGCGCCGGCGCAGTGTCATGCGCTCGGCCGCGTGACGATGCGGGCCTGCGTGCCGGCATCGAACAGGTGGCAGCGTTCGGCGCGTGCGCTGAAGCCCACCCGTTGGCCGATGGCGCTGCGGTAATCCTTGCCGGCCTTGGCCGTGACCAACGAATCGCCCAGCGCGAGGGTCACGAGCGTGCTGTCTCCCGTCAGCTCGAAGGCGAACACTTCCGATGCGAGTGCGGCGACCGGGTCGTCGGCCGGCACCACGCCGAGGTCTTCGGGCCGCACGCCGAGCACGGCGTTGGCCGTGTCGGCCGCAGCGAAGCCCTCGACGCGCACGCCCGGCGCGCTGAACACGCCGCCGTGCAGGCTGCCGGGCACGAGGTTCATGGGCGGCGAGCCGATGAAGCCGGCCACGAACAGGTTGGCCGGGCGCTCGTAAATGTCCAGCGGGCTGCCGATTTGCTGGATGCGGGCCCGGCTCATCACGACCACGCGGTCGGCCAAGGTCATGGCCTCGATTTGGTCGTGGGTGACGTAGAGGGTGGTCACGCCCAGGCTGTGGTGCAGGTGCTTGATGTGGGCGCGCATGGTCACGCGCAGCTTGGCGTCGAGGTTGCTCAGCGGCTCGTCCATCAAGAACACGGCAGGCTGGCGAACGATGGCGCGTGCGAGCGCCACCCGCTGGCGTTGGCCGCCCGACAACTCCTTGGGCCGGCGCTGCAGGAAGTCGGTCAGTTCGACCTGCTGCGCGGCCTTGCGCACGGCCGGCTCGACCTGTGCGGCCGGCAGCCCACGGATCTTCAACGGGAAGCCGATGTTCTCGGCCACTGTCATGTTCGGGTACAGGCCGTAACTCTGGAACACCATGGCCACGTCGCGGTCCTTGGGTTCGAGCTTGTTGACGCAGCGGTCTGCGATCCACACCTCGCCCTCGCTCGGGTCTTCGAGCCCCGCCACCATGCGCATCGTGGTGGTCTTGCCGCAGCCACTCGGCCCCAGCAGCACCAGGAATTCGCCGTCGGCGATGTCGAGCGACATGGGCTCGACGGCGGTCGACGCGCCCCAGCGCTTGGCGATTTTTTTCAGCTGGATGCGGGCCACGGGTGCGCTCTTTTCAACGGCTGCAGAGCTGCATCCACAGCGCCACTTCGTCGATCAACACCCATTCACGCAGGATGCGGTCGCGGGCGTGGTCGACCTCGGCATGCGTGATGCCCAAAATCTCGACCGGCTGCTGCGTGGCCGCGCCGAAGCGCCCGCCACCGGTGTGCCGGCCCGTCAGGCGCCAGCGCATGGCCACGCGCGGGGTGCGGCCGGGCTCGATGCGTTCGGCCAGGCTGTCGATGTGGAGCGTGGCACCGTCGAAGGCCGCGGTGTAGCCGAACCAGAACGCCTCGGCCGCGGCCACGCCGAGCGCCGCTTGGCCGTTGGGCAACTGCAACGCGATGGCCTCGTCACAGGTGCGCTGCAACACCGCCAGGTCGCCCGACCAAAGCGCGCGGTAGGTGTCGGCCAGCAGCCGCGCGCCCGCGGTGGCGTGCGCCGGGTTTGCCCAGGATGCCGGCGCCGGTGGCTGCCACAGCGGCAGCGTGGGTGCGCCCTTGCTCTCCAGCCAAAGCCGCGCCAGTGCTCGCGGTGAGCTGCCCAGCTGCAACGCGATGGCGCCCTGGTCGCGCACCAGCCATTCGTGCACGATGCGGTTGCCCACGCACACGCAGTCGGCCACGGTGCGCACCTGCACGGGCAGGCCGGTGGCGCTGCCGAATGCGCCGTCGCCACGGTGCGTCATGGTGCTGGCGATGCGGTGCGACGAAAGAAAACCGCGCTCGGCATCCCCGGCGCTGACGATGTCTTCGCACAGCAGCCGCCGGTCTGGAAACTGGTGCAGCGTCTCCAGCGTGCCCCGCACCACGGCCTCCACGCCCTCGCTGGTTCCGCCGGGCGTGATGACGGCGCACTCGGCGCCGTAGTAGCGCGAGATGGCGTCCACTTGCCGGCCTTCCCAGATGCGCGCGGTGATGACGCGGATGTACTCGTCGAGGGTCGCGAATTCGGCGTCGAAGCCGGGCAGTGCGGTGTTCACCCCAGCGTTCACATCGGTGTTCATTTCGGCATCCTCGCCGACGACCGCACCACGAGCTGGGTCGGCACGACCACGTGGTCGCGCGTCACGGCGTCGTCTTCGAGTTGGCGCAGCAGCATCTGCACGGTGGCTTCGATCATGGGCACGGCGTCTTGCTGCACGGTGGTCAAACGGTAGGCGCCCCAGTCGGCTTGGGGCACATTGTCGAAGCCCACCACCGACACGTCTTCGGGCACGCGCAAGCCCAACGCGCCGCGCAAGGTGTCGATGGCCGCGAACGCCATGTGGTCGCTGGCCACGAACAGCGCATCGGGCCTTTCGCGGCTGGTCACCAGGTTGCTGAAAAGCTCTTGCGTCGCCACGGCGGCGCGCTCGAATTCGTAGTCGCCCACGGCGCGCGCCACCACCCGCAAGCCGCGCTCGGCCAGGCCGGCGCGCAGGCCTTCTTCACGGTCGTGGTTGGTCGAAGAATTTTCCACGCCTGCGATGTAGGCCACGCGCTGGTGACCGCCGTCGGCCAAAAAGTGCGCCACCGCGCGGCCGCCGCCCAGGTTGTCGGAGCTGACCGTGCTGATGCGCCCCTTGTTGCTGGTGCGGTTGAACATCACCACGGGAATGCGCGCCTCGGCGATCTGCTGGGCCAGGCCCGACGACAGGTGGGTCGAGGCCATCACGATGCCGTCGACCTGGTAGCGCAGCAGTTCGACCAGCAACTCGTCGGCGTCTTCGGTTTGGGTGACGAACAGCAGCACGTGGTAGCCGTCTTTTTGCAGCCGCTGCGACAGCGTTTCGATGACGACCGGGTAGAACTGGTTTTGCAGGTTCGAAAGCACCACCGCGATCATGCGGCTGCGCCGCGTGCTGAGCGTGCTGGCGATGGCGTTGGGCCGGTAGCCCAGCTTGCGCGCGGCCTCCAGCACGCGGGTGCGCGTTTCGGGTGCCACGCTGGCGCCGGGCGTGAAGCTGCGGCTGACTGCCGATTGCGACACTTCGGCCAGGCGGGCCACGTCGATGCTGGTCACGTTGGTGCGGGTCACGGTGCGTGCTGCGGGCGGCAGCGGAGTGCGGGGTTTGGCCATCATGCCGCCGCCGAGCCGCCGAAAGACACCGGTGCGGGATCGGGCAGCGGCTCGGAGACGGCCAGCCTTTGTTGGATGCCCGCGCCCGCTTGCGCGCTTTGGCCCCGCACGCGAGTGTTGCCCAGCACCAACCTGTCGTGCGCATGCCGTGGCAGCGTGGCGGTGTGCACGCACAAGCGGCACCGCGCCGCCACCGACCCGCCATCGCCGAAGGCGCGCATCACCCAGGCTTGGCTGCTGCTGGCGGCGGGCGGCAAGTGCAGTGCGCCCAACGCGGTGATACCGAGATCGGTGACGTGGCCCCAGTCGCCAGCGTCGAGGCCCGGGTGGTCGGCCGCGTCGCCGTGGCAATGCTGACGCAGTTGGCTCATGAAGTCGTCGCGGGCCACCGCCATGGCGGGCTCGGCCATGGCACCTGCGGCCGTGGCGGTCACCACCCAGAGACGAGAAATCACGACGTCGACCAGATCGGCGAAGGCGCCGATGGGGCGGCCGTCGGCCGTGTCGTCGATTTCCGCGATGGCCCGCGGCGACACCAGCACCTGCGCTGCGCTCGACAAGGCCAACGGGTGCAGCGCGAAGAGGTCGAGCGCGTCGGTGCGGCCGAAGGTGGTGTGGCCGTGCGCCGCGACGCGCAAGGCGTTGGCCAGGTGGTCTGCTGCAGCCGGCCGGCCGCACAAGAGCTGCTGCAACACGGCCCATGAATCGGTGCCGGCAATGGGGGTGGCGGGCGGGGTCGCAGCCCGGTTTGCATCTGTCATCGCACACCCTCGGCCGGTGCTTGCGCGCCGAGACCGCCGTGCACTTGGCGCAGCACCGCGAGCTCGTCGAAAACCGTCTGGTCGCGCACGATGCGGCCGTTGCGCAGCACGTAGTGACTGCTGCCGGCCACGAGAATTTCACGTCCCGTGGGCGGCCCCCACGGGCCGGCGCCGGCATGCACGCCGCAGGCCGACCAGCGCAACGCGACGGCGACCTCGCCATGCGGCAGCGGGCGCGCAGCCCAGTGGTCGATAACCAGCGCGAAGCGGTGCAACTGGGCGCGCAACTGCACCAGGCAACCGACCCAATAACCCCGGCCCCAGCCGTTGCGGCCGGTCGGCCAGCACACCTCGATGCTCGGCGAGACCCGGCCCGCGGCCTTGCCGTACAGGTCGGCGCGCCAGGCCGCGTCGAGCAGCCGTGCCGGGCCGCAGGCGGGATGATCGGGGTCGGGCCACTGCGGCTCATGGCTGCGCACGCGGTCGATCCAGGCCTGCCGCCAGAGGTGACGCGCCGGGTCAGCCACGCGGTCGGTCTCGGCTTGTGCGATGGCCATCGCGCGCGGCGAATGCTCCATCTGCAAGGCAGCGCGCGCGTTGTCGCGGAACAGCCATTCTTCGACGATCAGGTTGTCACGCACCAGGCAATCGGCCACCGTGGTGGCCATCTGGGCGGTGTCCGTGCCGGCACCGTACAACGCATCGACCCCTTCGTGGGTCGAACGGCTGGTGATGCGATGCGAAGAGTAGAAGAGCCCGGGCGCGTCTTCGCTCCGGATCATGTCTTCAGCGATGACCTGCCGGTCGGCAAAAGCCGACAGCGCCGACAGCGTGCCTTGGACGACGGTTTCGATGCCGCTGCTCGGGCCGTCCGAAGTGCGCATGACGCAGCTCTCGGCGCAATGGCTGCGGCACAAGCCGATGTCTTTTCGTCCCCAGATGCGGTGGGTGCAGCGCACGATGTAGTCGACGATGTCGCGGTACATCGGCTCGAGACCCGGCAGTGCCTGCCGGCGCGGCCCTTCGGCCAACAGATCGGCCGCGGTGCGACCGACCGGCGAACGCACCTCGGGCAGCTGGTTCCAGGCCGCGGCGGTCATGCCCGAAGGATTCTCACGGAGCGCGTCGTCTTCATTGGTCGGTGCGAAAGTTCGAACATGTTATCGCTCGAACTGCATGCGTATGCATGAATGAAAACCCGCATGCCGCAGCGGCTTGAGAACGACACACGCGGTGGAGCGTGTCGCGTCGACCGAGCATGTTCAGTCACGCAAGCGGGCCAACAGGTCGACGTCCATCTGCAGCATCAAGTGCGGCAGGTCGATCAAAACCCAGTTCTCGGTCAGCAGCGTGCCGTCGTTGCGCCACCAGTCCATCACCCGCATGTTGATGGGCCGGCCCGTGGCCTTGACACCGAGATAGTCGCCCGTGAACGTGGCGCGCACGCTGGGCCAGCCGGTCGAGCCGACAAACGGCCCCTCGGCGATGCGCGTGCGGTGGCCGCGGGGCAGGTGGTCGGGGCTGCCGCGGTCGGGAAACGCATGCAGGAACGGCGCTTGATGGTGGCGCTGAAATCCACCCACGCCGCGCGTGCTGCCGATGCCGCCGGGCCCGTACCACATCATGTTCGGGTGCCAGTAGCGCGGCATGTCCATCGAGTCGAGGTTCTTGCCATCGAAGCGCCACAGGCCGGTGAACATGGCCAGTGTCAACCGCATGCTCTCGGTGCCGAGCGCCGGATCGGTCGGGCCGAGCAATAGGCCGTCGTGCGGGGCCGGGCCGGGCACCAGCCACTCCAGCCCGCCACTCGGCGGCAGGATGCGGCGCCCGGCCTGGCGCGCCAGGTCGACGATGTCGAGCAGCACACGGGCTTCGGTGATCCGGCCGACACCGTCGGGCCCCAATTGCCAGCGGTAGAACTCACCGAAGCGAATCGCGGCGGGCTCGTCCGTGGCCGCAATGCCGAGCCATGGCTGCTTGAAAGTGCCGAGGTAGTGGCCGGTGGTCGTGACCCACCAGCCCTCACCGCGCAGCTCGGGCGGTGAGTGGCCGAGCACGCCCGGCGGCGGGCTGGTCCATTCGCCGCCGAAGAACAGATCGGTCCGACGCTCGAGGTCCGGGAAAGCTGCGAGCAGCGGGGCGTACAGCTGCCCGGCGACGGCAGCCGGGCCGACCAGCTCACTGAACGGATGCGACACGAACCACGACGCATCGGGCGCCAGTTGTTCGCGCAGCGCCGCCGCCATGTCGGGGCCGGGCAGGCGCTGCAGCAGTCGCCAGACATCGGCCTTCACTTGCGCCAGCGTGGGGTCGGGGTGGCTCGTCATCGCTCGGAGTCCGGTCGTTGGTTGCAGGGTGCGAGTTGCGGATGCAGTGACTCGGTACTCGCGACGCATGATCGTTTGTCGGGGCCCAGCTGTACGGCAGCAACCAATTAGGGTTTCCCGCGAAGCGATTCTGCGCCGAGTTGCATACGCTTGCAACCGTGTCTGGCTGGCCGTGCCTCACCACAACCTTTTATCGCGCTTGGAGAATCACGATGATGAATGCGTCCCGTTTGGTGGTCACCCCGTTGGCTCGTGCCATGGCGCTGGCTTTCGGTGCCTGGGGTTTGGTGGGCGCCGGTGCGGCGTTCGCACAGGCGGCCCCAGCCGCATCGGCCGCATCGGCCACACCTTTGGCCGACTCGGTCGAGTTGGGCACCGTCACCGTCACTGCCAACCGCCGCATCGAAGACCAGCAGAAGGTCAGCACATCGGTCACCGCCTTGTCGGCTGAAAAGCTCGCCGAGCGCAACATCTACGACATATCGCAGTTCGAAGGCCTGACACCCGGCTTCACCTTCGGCCGTTCGGGCTCGGATGCGCGTCCGGCCATGCGCGGCGTGCGCACCGAGGCCGTTCAGCAAAATGCCGACACCACCATCGGCTTCTTCGTCGACGGCATCTACAAGAGCCGCGCAAGCCAGGCCCTGGCCAGCTTCGTCGACCTGGAGCGCGTGGAAGTGCAGCGTGGCCCGCAAGGCACGCTGTTCGGTCGCAACACGTTCGGCGGCAACATCGTGCTGACCACCGCACGACCCGAACTGGGCGAGACCAGCGCCGAGGGCAGCGTGCTGTTGGGCAGCTTCAATCGCTACCGCGTCGAAGCCGTCGGCAACATCCCGGTGGCGCCCACCGTGGCAATTCGGCTGGCCGGCGCAATCGACAAGTCCGACGGCTACGTGAAAAACGATTTCAACTCCGCTGCCGATTTGTTCGATCAAGACCTGCGCTACATCCGCGGATCGATTCGCTTCAAGCCCGACAACCGCTTCGATGCGTTCATCAAGATCGAGAGCACCGAGCAGCGTGGCAACGGCGCCGGCGGTTTCAGCTATTTCCAGAAGGGCACCTACCTCAACGGCACCTGCCGGCCGCTGCTCAACAGCACCTTCTACGCGCTCAATGGCCGCGGCGGTTTGGTCGACGGCGTGCCCGATTGCACACGCACGCAAGGCATCCCGGGCGGCGCAGGTGTGGGCACCACGGCCGATGTGGGCCGGCCGATCTACAGCGCGGACAACCCCTGGCACGTCGAGAACGATTACCAGACCCAGCTGAGGCTGTCGGACGCGAGCATCACCGCCGATGTCTCTTACCGCTTCGACGCCTTCACGCTCAAGTCGATCACCGGCTTCTCCGACTTTTCGGTGCTGCGCACGGTCGACCAGGACTTCTCGCGTGAGTCCATCGCGATCAGTTACGAGCGCACCAAGAACAAGAGCTTCTCGCAGGAGTTGCAGGTGCTGTCCGAAGGCAACGGCCCGCTGGGCTACGTGGCCGGCGTGTACTTCTTCAAGGACAAGACGGACAACCTGGCGGTGTTCCAGTCGCTGCGTCGCTCGGTGGGCAACGGCACCGCGGACACGGCGGTGTCGCAAACCGAATCCACCGCGGCGTATGCGCAGTTGAGCTTCGCCCCGGTCGACGACGTCAAGTTCACCGCCGGCGGGCGCTACACCGTGGACAAGAAGAAGTACAAGTTCGCCAACCGCAACTCGGTGGTGCCCATCAGCGCCAACCTGGCCGACCCCGACCCGGTGTTCACCTCGCTCGACGACCTCGTGGCCGGTGATGCGGCGTTCGGCAGTGCCGGTTCGACGAACTGCGGCAATGCGGTGACGGGCTTTCCTGCCGGCACGGTGGCGCCAGGTGCGAACTGCGGTCGCGCCGGCAACAACACGTTCTTCGGTGCCACCTATGACCCGGTGCAATTCAAGAAGTTCACCGGTCGCCTGGCTGCGGAGTACAGCCTGAGCAAGAGCCAGCTGCTCTACATCAGCTACAGCACGGGCTTCAGCTCGGGCGGCTTCAACGGCAGCCAGACGGCGCTGATCACCGAGGCCACGCGCACCTTCAACCCGCAGGAGGTGACGGCGATCGAAATCGGCTCGAAGAACCGGTTCCTGAACAACACGTTGCAGCTCAACGTGGCGGCCTTCATGAACCGCTACAAAGACCAGCAAGAACAGCGGCAGGTGCCCGTGGGCCTGACCACCGCATCGCTGCTGTTCAACGCCGCCAAGTCCAAGGCCAATGGCCTGGAGGTCGAGAGCGAATGGCGCGTGACGCGCGAGTTCACGGTCGGCGCCAATCTCTCGTTGCTGGACGCCAGATACACCAGCTTTCCCGACGCGCCGGGGCCGATCGCCATCACCCAGCTGATCGACACGCCGGGCACGGCGGCCACCGTGGTCAATGGCGTGACGGTTGCGCCGGCCGGCCAGACCCGCGTGTTTGCACCGGGCTACAGCTGCGGGCTGGTAGACGGCACGGGCGTGGGCGGCGTGCCGCAGGCCTACGGCTGCGACCTCAAAGGCAAGAAAATTCCCTACGCCGCGAGCCGCTCGGGTTCGCTTTCGGCCGCCTACACCTTCGGCCTCGGCAGCATGGGCAGCATCACGCCGATGGTGGTCTTCAACTTCAGCAGCGGCTACTACGGCCAGATCTACAACGTCGATGCCGAAAAACAAGGCGCCTACACCAAGACCGACCTGAAGCTGAACTGGAAGGTCAGCGACACGCTGAACTTGCAGGCCTTCGTGGACAACGCCAGCAACACCGTGGTCGTCAATCGCTTCGTGTGGGGCGGCGGCAGCACCATGCAAAACAGTGCCGCAGCGCCGCGCACCTTCGGCGTGAAGCTGGGCTACAAGTTCCTGTGACGGCGCAGCGCCCATGGCCAACCTGCGCATCCTGACCACCCACGTCGGCAGCTTGCCGCGCAGCCGACCGGTGGTCGACCAGATCTTCGCCCGTGAGAAAGGCGAGCCGGTCGACGAGGACACCTTCGACGCCACCATGGCTGCCGCCATCGACGCCTGCGTGGCGCGCCAGGTGGCGGCGGGCGTGGCCATCGTCAGTGACGGCGAGATGAGCAAGATCAGCTACGCCACCTACATCAAAGACCGCTACACCGGCTTCGACGGCGACAGCCCGCGCCGCACACCTGCCGACCTGACCGACTACCCCGGCTTCATGAACCGCCTGCGCTCGAGCGGCGGCACGCCCGAGTACCGCCGGCCGTGCTGCGTGGGGCCGATCGCGGTCAAGACCCTCGAGCCGCTGCACAAAGACATCGCGCACCTGAAGGCCGCTGCCGCGCGGCACGGCGCGGCGCAGATGTTCATGAACGCCGCCTCGCCCGGCGTGGTGGCGTTGTTCCAGCCCAACCAGCACTACCCCGACGACGACGCTTACCTCGAAGCGCTGGCCCATGCGCTGCGGCACGAATACCACGCCATCGTCGATGCGGGTTTGATCCTGCAGATCGACTCGCCCGACTTGGGCCTCGGCCGGCACATGATGTACAAAGACCTCGACGAGGCGGCGTACCTGGCGCGCATCGAACGGCACATCGAGGCGCTGAATTTCGCGCTCGTCGCCGTCCCGGCCGACCGTGTGCGCATGCACGTGTGCTGGGGCAACTACGAAGGTCCGCACCACAAAGACGTGGCGCTCGCCACCATCTTGCCCACGGTGCTGAAGGCCAAACCCCAGGGCCTGTTGTTCGAGACCGCTAACCCGCGCCACGGCCACGAGTGGGCTACTGTTCGCGACATGCGCGCGCGGATTCCGTCAGACAAAGTGCTGATCCCCGGCGTGCTCGACACCACCAACAACTTCATCGAGCACCCTGAACTCGTCGCGCAACGTTTGCAGCGTTTCGTAGACGTGGTCGGCGCCGATCGGGTGATCGCCGGCAGCGACTGCGGCTTCGGCACCTTCGCCGGTTTCGGCGCGGTCGACGAAGACATCGTCTACGCCAAGCTGGCGTCGATGGCCGAGGGTGCGGCGCGCGTCACGGGCGGCTGGTGATGCGCGTGCTGACACTGTGTCCCTCGGCCGGTACAGGCGCGCACCTCGCGGCCACGCGCAGCGCGCGGGCGAGCGCTCGTCGCAAAGGCGGAACGGGGCTTGCTTTGTGGAATGGGCCGCCACCCGAACCGCATGCGGCCACCTCGCACCCATGGACATGTCCCAACCGGCCTTCGAAGCCCGTCACGTCGATTCCCTGCCATCGGTGACGGTTTGTGCGCCAGGTCGCCTGCACCTCGGCTTTTTCGACCCCGCGGGGACGCTCGGTCGCTCGTTCGGCAGCCTGGGCCTGGTGATCGACGGCTTCGAGACCGAGGTTTCGCTAGCCGCCGTCGCCGAGAGTCGCGTCACTGCGGCCGGCGTTGCCGAGCGGGCCGAAAGAGAGCGTGCGCGCGATTACCTTGATCGGCTGCAACAGCACAGCGGGCGACACCAACCACTGCACCTGACGCTGCGCCGCGTGTTGCCTGCGCACGCTGGCTTCGGCTCCGGCACGCAACTCGCGCTCGCCATCGCCCGCGCATTCGCGGCGTGGCATGGGCTCGATGTGGCCACGCCCGTGCTGGCGCAGTGGCTGGGCCGCGGTGCGCGTTCGGGCATCGGCATCGCGGGGTTCGACCACGGCGGCTTGCTGGTCGACGGCGGGCCGGGCATCGCAATTGCAACGGGCGCAACGAACACATCGGCGCCACTGTTGGCCCGCCTGCCGTTGCCCGACGCGTGGCGGGTGCTGGTGATTCAACACAAGACCGAACGCGGCCTCTCGGGCGACGACGAGCGCCGCGCGATCGCCACGCTGGCGCCGTTGCCGCAGGCGCTCGCAGCCGACATCTGCCACCAGGTGCTGATGCGCGTGCTGCCCTGCGCGGCCAGCGCCGAGTTCGCACCGTTCGCGGCCGGCATCAATCGCATTCAAGACGTGCTGGGCGAACACTTCGCGCCTGCGCAGGGCGGCAGCCGCTACACGAGCGCGGCGGTCGGGCGGCTGATGCAATGGATCGCCGCCGCCGGCCACGGCGCCGCGGTCGGCCAAAGTTCATGGGGGCCCACCGGCTTCGCGATCCTGCCGTCGCAGGCAGAGGCCGAAGCCGTGCTCGCCGCCGCGCGCGCGGACCGTGTGATCGCCGTCGACCTCACCCTGAACATCGTGGCCGGCCGCAATCGCGGTGCCACGTTGATCGACTCGCGCCACGCGCGCTGAATGCCTGCTCGACCCGTCGCTTCGCTGCTCGTCACACCCAAAGGTTCCATGGAACGCCCCTACATCCTTCACATGTTCACGCCGGGCCGCCAGATGAGCCCGTTCGACATCAACATGGCGGCAGACGCCGGCTACCAGATCATCGTGCCGTACTGCGAGGTCGGGCCCGACGCGATTGGCGGGCTGACGCAAGACACGGTCTTTTCGCGCGGGCCGAAGGGCGTGTCACGCACCGGCATCTTCATCGGCGGGCGCGACGCGCTGCTCGCCGCCGACATGCTGGAACGCTCGAAGGCGTCGATGGTCAAACCGTTTGTTGTCTCGCTGATGGCCGATCCGAGCGGTGCGTACACCACGGCGGCGGCGATGCTCGCGTGTGTCGAGTCGGCATTGCAGCGCCACCACGCGCAGGCACTCGCGGGGCAGCGGGTGGTGATCCTCGGTGGCACCGGGCCGGTGGGCCGCATCGCCGGGGTGATCGCCGCCGGCGCGGGCGCCGAAGTGTTTCTGTCGAGCCGCAACGGCATCGAGGCGGCCGAGGCCGCGGCCGTCGAGACCGGCACGCGCTTCGGCGTCACGTTGCACGGCATCTCGGGCGCCGACCCGGCCGCAGTGCGCGCCTCGCTCGCTGGCGCCGACGTGCTGCTCGCTTGCGCGGCCGCGGGCGTGCAGGTGGTCTCGGCCGAGGCCCTCGCGTTCGCGACGCGGCTGAAGGTCGCAGCCGATGTGAATGCGGTGCCGCCCGAGGGCATCGCTGGTGTAGGCGTGATGGACGACGGCGCGGTGCTCGCCGGTACCGCAGCAGTCGGCATCGGCGCGCTCGCCGTCGGCAACGTCAAGTACCAGACCCAGCACCGCATGCTGCTGCGCATGAAGCAGGCCGAGAGGGCGGTGATGCTGAGTTTTGCGGAGGCGTTCGCGGTGGCGCGCGAATTTGTCGCTGAAAAGTCGGCCGAGAAGTCAGCCGAAAAATCCGCTGGCAAATCGGCCTGAGCCACGGCGCTCGATGACCCTGCTCGCCGTCGCCGCGCTCAGCGCCCGCATGGTGGCCGAGGCGGCGCGCGACGATGGTTTCGAAGTCGTCTCGCTCGATCTCTTCGGCGATGCCGACACGCGGCGCGCTTGCGCGCAGTGGATGCCGATCGGCGCACAGTCATTGCTGCGCATCGACCCTGCGCTGCTGCTCGCGGCGCTGACCACATTGGCGCAGCGCGGCGACGTGAGCGGCTGGATCGCCGGCAGCGGCTTCGAGTGCCAGCCCGATTTGCTCGCGCGCGGTGCGGCCCTGTTGCCGTTGATCGGCACACCCGCCGACGCGGTGCGGCGGGTGCGTGACCCGAACACGTTCTTCGATGTGCTCGATGGGTTCGGCATCCCACACCCGCCGATCAGCATGTCGGTGCCGGCCGATGCGGCCGGCTGGCTGTTGAAAGACGCGCAGGGTTGCGGCGGCTGGCACATCCGGTCGGCGGCGTCTTCCGAGTCGGTGCCCGCACACCACTACTTTCAGCGCGAGGTCGCCGGCACGCCGATGTCGGCCACGTTCATCGCGAACGGCAGCGATGCCTGCGTGCTCGGCTTCAACTGGCTCACCGTGCGGCGCTTCGGCGCGCAGCCGTTCGTGTACTGCGGCGCCATCGGCCCGGTGCCGCTGCTGCCCGACGTGGCGCAGCGCGTCGCTGCCGCCGTTTGCGCGCTGGTGGCGGCATTCGAACTGCGAGGCCTCGGCAGCCTCGATTTCATGTTTGACGGCACGGCGTTCAGCGTCCTCGAAATCAACCCGCGGCCGCCCGCCAGCATCGCGCTGTACGGCAGCCACCACCTCGTCGAGGCGCACCTGCGGGCTTGCCTGCACGACGAGTTGCCACCCGATGCGTTCGCCGAGTCGGACGGCACTGTGCACGGCACCGAAATCGTCTTCGCGACATGCTCGACCGCGCTGGCCGCGGCTTCTGCGCAGCGCCTCGCCAGCCTCGTCGGCTGCCATGATTTGCCGGCAGCGGCCACGCGATTCGACGCCACCGACCCGGTGTGCAGCGTCAGCGCGCAGGGCGAAACCGCGGCGCAGGTCGGCGCGCTGCTGGCCCAACGTTGCGCGACCGTGCATCAATTTCTGGAGACCCTTCGATGACCGATACCTCTGCTCACGCTCCTCAAGCCACACCGCCGCTCGCCGGCTCGACCCTCAGCGTCAACACGCTCGCCCGCCCGCTCGTCGCGCGACTGCTGGCGCAGGCCGATGCGCTGCGAGTTCGTGTGCGCACCGACGCCACCGGCGTGTGCATCGTCGATGCGGGTATCGACGCCACCGGCAGCATCGGGGCCGGTTTGCTGGTGGCAGAAATTTGCATGGGTGGCCTCGGGCAAGTGCGCCTCCGCCCCGGGGCGCTCGAAGGCTGGCCGACCTGGATCGAGGTGCAAAGCGCGCAACCGGTGCTCGCATGTTTGGGCAGCCAGTACGCCGGTTGGAGCCTGGCCGCAACGAAGGAAGAAACGGGCGCAAAGAAGTTCTTCTCGCTCGGTTCGGGCCCGGCGCGCGCGCTCGCCGGCAAGGAAAAACTGTTCGCCGAACTCGGCTACCGCGACCCGGTCACCGACGCTGCGAGCGCGGGAGCAAGCACCGCGACGAAGACCGGCGTGCTGGTCCTCGAAGTCGACCGGGCGCCGCCGAAAATCATCATCGACAAACTGCTGCACGACTGCGCCCTGAGCCCCGCGGGATTGACGCTGATCCTCACACCCACCACCAGCCTCGCCGGCACCACGCAGGTGGTCGCCCGCGTGCTCGAAGTGGCGCTGCACAAGGCGCACGAGTTAGCCTTTGCGCTCGGCGACATCGTCGGTGGTTCGGCCTGCGCGCCATTGCCTGCGCCCAGCCCCGATGGCGTGCAGGCGATGGGCCGCACCAACGACGCGATCCTGTACGGCGGCCGCGTGCACCTCACGGTGCGTGGCGACGACGACGCGGCGCGCATGCTCGCGAAGCAACTGCCGTCGAAAAATTCACGCGACTACGGCCGCTCGTTCGCCGACATCTTCAAGGCCGCCGACTACGACTTCTACAAGATCGACGCGGCGCTGTTCGCGCCGGCCGAGGTCTGGGTCAGCAACCTCGACAGCGGCAACACCTGGCACGGCGGCGGCCTGAACATGGGCCTGCTGACGGGCCTGTGGCTGCAGGAATCCTGATGGCCGTCGTCGCCCTCATGACCGACGAGACCGGCTGGCACACGCGCCAGTTGCAGGCGGCGCTGCGTGCGCGCGGCTGCGTCGGCCGATGCGTCGACCTGGCCGATTGCCGCATCGACACCGCAGCCGCCTGGCACGGCCTGGCCATCCCCGGCTTCGGCCGTGCGCTGCCCGACGCCGCACTCGTGCGCGGCATCGCCGGTGGCAGCTTCGAGCAGGTCACGAAGCGGCTCGGCGTGCTGCATGCGCTGCGCGAACTCGGCGTGCCGGTCTACAACGATGCGCGCGCGATCGAGCGCAGCGTCGACAAGTCGACCACCAGCTTGCTGCTGCACGCCGCGCGCATTCCCACGCCGCCGGCCTGGGCCACCGAGTCGCTCGCGCAGGCGCAGCGCATCGCGATGCGCGAGGGCGCGGCCGGTCACGCGCTCGTGCTCAAGCCGCTGTTCGGCTCGCAGGGCAAGGGCTTGCAGCTGGTCGGCCAGGTCGGCGGTGTGCACCACGCGTTGCCGGCGCTCGACAAAGTCCATGGGTCGCTCGCCTACCTGCAGCGCTACGTGCCCGCGCTCGGCAGCCCCGGTTTCGACTGGCGCGTGCTGGTGGTCGGCGGGCGCGCGGTGGCGGCAATGCGCAGGGTCAGCGCGCACTGGATCCACAACGTCGCGCAAGGCGCGCGCTGCGAGCCGACCGAGTTGACCGACGCCCTCGCGCGCTTGGCCGAAAGCGCGGCGCACGCATTGGGGCTCGACTACGCCGGTGTCGACCTGATGCCCGCGGGCTCGCTGAGCAACATCGAGGTGATCGAAGTCAACGGCGTCGCCGCGTGGCAAGGCTTGCAGCGCGTGACGGGTTTCAACATCGCGCGCGCCATCGTCGACGACCTGCTCGATCGCTGCTTGGCGCAGCCGTCGGTCGATGACGCGCGCGCCCCGCGCATCGCATGAGCATCACCTCGCAGCGCACGCGCCGCATCGACCACGCGCGTGCTTGTTTTTTGCGCGCCTGCGCGCTCGATGTGGCCGTGCGCAAGCCGGGCAACGTGAGCCGGGCGTCGCCGGGCCACGGCATGCAGGCGGCGATGTTCATCGCCAGCGCCGAGGCCGCGGCCGGCCCGCTGTTCGAAGCCGGGGCACGGGTCGGTGAGCGCATCGAGGCGGCGGTCGAGGCGACATGGGCGGTCGCGGGCTGCAACACCAACCTGGGCATCGTGCTGCTTTGCGCGCCAATCGCGCTGGCCGTCGAGTCGCGCCCCGACGCGCGCGGGCCAGCCGCCTTGCAAGCGTCGATCGAAGCGGTGCTGGCCGACCTCGGCCTGGCCGATGCCGAAGCCGCCTACCGCGCGATCGCACGCGCCAATCCCGGTGGCCTCGGCAGTGCGCCGAGCCAGGATGTGCAGCACCCGCCGAGCATCGACCTGCGCGCCGCAATGGCGCTCGCCGCGCCGCGCGACAGCATCGCGCGCCAGTACCGGGACGGCTTCACCGACCTGTTCGAACTCGGCCTCACGGCGCTGGTTGGCCGGTTCGAACTGCGCACCGATGCAACTGCTGCGGTGGCGGTGCAACGGCTCTACCTGTGCCTGCTCAGTCGCTTCGCCGATTCACACATTGTGCGCAATCACGGCGAGGCCGTGGCACACATTGTCATGACTGCGGCGCAGGCTTGGGCAGCTCGCGCCGCGCATGCGGCGATGCTCGATGGCGATGCCGAATTCATCGCGTGGGACGAGTCGCTCAAGGCCGCGCGCATCAACCCCGGAACAACGGCCGATCTGACCGTGGCCACGCTGTTGATCGCGAGCCTCTCGGCTGTTGCGTGACGAGCGTGGCACGGATCGTGAGTGAAAATCGGTTCGCGCTGGCAGCTAGGCCAGTGTCGTGATGTTCCCCGAATCAAAATCAGGAGCTTGAGAACCATGGCAAAAATTGATCGCATGATGGTGGGTGAGTCGCTCGTCGGTGATGGCAACGAAGTCGCCCACATCGACCTGCTGATCGGGCCGCGCGGCAGCCCGGTCGAATCGGCTTTCGCGAACGCGCTGGTCAACAACAAGGACGGCTTCACGTCGCTGCTCGCAGTGATCGCTCCCAACCTCATCACCAAGCCCGCCACGGTGATGTTCAACAAGGTCACGATCAAGGGCGCCAAGCAGGCGGTGCAGATGTTCGGCCCGGCCCAGCGCGGCGTGGCCATGGCCGTCGCCGATTGCGTCGAAGACGGCACCATTCCGGCCGCCGAAGCCGACAACCTGTTCATCTGCGTCGGCGTCTTCATCCACTGGCTGGCCGAAGACGACAAGAAGATCCAGGACTACAACTACCAGGCCGTAAAAGAGTCGATCAAGCGCGCTGTCGCGGGTTCGCCGACGGCGGCTGAAGTCGTCGCGAAGAAAGGCACCGCGAGCCACCCGTACGCGGCGCACAACTGAGCCGGTTCGTCCCGAATCAGGCGTCGGGCATCCATAAAAAAACGACCGGGAAGCCGGTCGTTTTTTTTAGCGGCCGATCGGGTCAGCGGCCGCTCGGCACCATGCCCGAGCCGAGCAAATGCAGCACGGCGGCGGCGCGCGAGGATTTGTCTTGTGGCGGCACGTGCTCAACTCGTTGCGAGACCGGCGCCGTGCGTTCGATCTGCACGCCCACCGCGTGCACGTCGGCAAACTTCTTCGGCTTGACCACCTTCACGCGAACCCACCGGGCGCCGAACTCGCTGATCAGAATCTCGGCGATCGTCTCGGCGAAGGCCTCGAGCAATTGCACGCGGTGCTCGACCAGCAGGCGGCGCAACCGCTCGCAGACCACGCCGTAGTCGATCGTGTCGCCGATGCGGTCGGTGTCGCACGCCAGCGCCCGCGGTAAGCCGGCTTGCACGTCGATCACGAGCGGTTGTGGGCGGTGCAGCTCCGACTCGTGGATGCCGATCACGGTCTCGCCGACGAAGCCCTCGATGAAGATCAGGTCGAGCGGCGCGGCGTCGTGTTGCTGCGAGGCGGGCATCGCGGGCAGAGCGCCAGGCAGGGTCGAGGGTTGCAGGGGGCTGTGGTTCAAGGCGTGCTCCGGGGCGGACGATTTGGGGCGGTCGTCGAACATGTGCTTTCAATGCCGTCGTGCATTCGGTTGCAAAATGCGGGCCACACGTAGTGCGGGTCGGCTCTAGAAAGCCCTGCGTGTTTCAACCGTTGCGCGATGCGCGCACGGCGGGCCAAAATCAAGGGTTAGCCACCACGGCAGGCGTGGCAGACCGACCGGGAGACATCGATGGCGCTCACCTTGCGCAGTTCGGGATTGGCCGGCATGCCGGCGGATCGGCACGCCGATCACGTCATGGATGTGGTCAGAAGCGGCTTTCACGACCAGACCGACGATGTCGTCATGCGTTCGTGGAGCCGCTGCCTCAACGAGTACCGCCTGCATCCCGACAAGCCGCGCCGGCCGACGGTGATCGGCCGCGTCGAACTCGATGAACGGCGCGCCCGCCATGCCGACGTCATCAACTGCGCTCGCTATGAGATGACCACGCTGTTCCAGCAGCTCGCCGACAACGAATCGGCGGTTGTCTTGACCGACATCGACGGCGTCATCATCCACATGGTGTCGTCGCCCGAGTTCGCGGCCGAGGTCGGCCCGCTCGGCATGCGCGCTGGCGGCACGTGGAGCGAGGCCGCAGCAGGCACGAACGGCATGGGCACCTGCCTGGTCGCCGCGACCCCGGTCTCGGTGCGCCGCGAAGACCACTTCTTCACGCAGTTCACGCAGCTCACCTGTTCGGCCGTGCCGGTGTTCGACCCGTCCGGGCGGATCGTGGCCGTGCTCGACGTCAGCAGCCGCTCCACGCTGATGCAGCAGCACCTGCTCGTGTTGCTCGGCATGACCGCGCGGATGATCGAAAACCGGCTCATCGACCAGCGCTTCTCAGACGCCTACCCGCTGCACTTTCACAGCCGCCCGGAGTTCGTCTACACACTGCACGAAGGCAAGCTCGCGGTGGGTGACGATGGCAGCATCCTGGCCGCCAACCGCAGCGCTTTGTTTCAGCTGGGCCTGCAATCGGTCGACGAGATTCGCTCGCGCCACATCGAAGACCTGTTCCAGACATCGCTCACCGACATGCTGCAGCGCAGCGCGTCGTCGTCGTTCCACCCGGTGGTGACTTATCGCACCAACGCCGCGCTGCGCTTCTTCGCGGTCGCGCGCCGCCCGGCCTCGGACGCCGACGCACCGGCAGTGCCGTTGGCATCCGGCGCATCGGCTGTGCCTTTGGCTGCGGTGCCCACTCGCGCGACGGTTCGGCCTGCTGCCGCAGCGCCTGCATCCACCTTCGCCGACCCGCGCCTGGTCGCGCAGCTCGACACCGCCATTCGCGTCATCGCCCGCCGCACGCCGGTGCTGCTGTGCGGCGAAACCGGCTCCGGCAAAGAGGTGTTCGCGCGCGCGCTGCACGACGCCAGCCCGCACGCGGCCGGCGCCTTCGTCGCGATCAACTGCGCGAGCCTGCCCGAGACGCTGATCGAATCCGAGTTGTTCGGCTACCGCGCCGGCGCCTTCACCGGCGCGCAGCGCACCGGGCGGCGCGGCAAGATCTTGCAGGCTGACGGCGGCACGCTGTTCCTCGACGAAATCGCCGACATGCCGCTCGAGCTGCAAGTGCGCCTGCTGCGAGTGCTCGATGAGCGCCGCGTCACGCCGCTGGGCAGCGAAGAAACGCAGGTGGTCGACTTCCAGCTCATCAGCGCCAGCCACAGCCACTTGCCGACGATGGTGCAGGAAGGGCGGTTCCGCGAAGACCTCTACTACCGCCTCGCGGGCATCGAGTTGCAGTTGCCCACGCTGCGCGAGCGCACCGACAAGCGCGAGCTGATTCGCTCCGTGCTCGCGGCCGAGGGCGGCGCCGAGGTGAGCCTGGGCGCCGAGGCCGAGCGCCTGCTGATGGAGTACCCCTGGCCCGGCAACATTCGCCAGCTAGGCCACGTGCTGCGCAGCGCGGTGGCGCTGGCCGATGGCGCCACGATCACCCGCGAGCACCTGCCTTCGCTCACCGTGGGCCCGAGGCCGGCGACGCCTCGCCACCCGCTGCACGCACAGCCCGTGGTGAGCGGCGGGCAGACGCTCGGCGCTTCGGCCTCAGCGGGCGACGGCGCCAACACACCCGACGCTGCGCATGGCGACAATGCCAGCACACCGGTGAAACTCAATCTGATCCAGACCAACGAGCGGCAGGTGCTGCTGCAAATGTTGGAGCAGCACCGCTGGAATGTGAGCAACGTTTCCAAGGCGCTCGATGTCAGTCGCAACACCCTCTACCGAAAACTCCACAAGCTGCACATCCGCGTCTCGCACCCTGAGCCCGGTTGACGACCGCCCGGTAACTGCCGACGACGAGCCCGGTACGCCGCCGTCGTCCCCGCGCTCGCGCTTCGCCTGGTGCATCACCGGCTCGGGCCACTTTCTCGATGAGTCGATGGCACTCGCCGCGCGGTTGCCGAACGTCGACTTGTTCCTCTCGGCGGCTGCCGAAGAGGTGCTCGAGATCTACAAGATCAAGGTCGATGGCTTGAAGCCGCGCTTTCGCGTCTTTCGCGACAAGACCGCCAGCAGCGTGCCGGTCGGCATGTTGTATGACGACGTTTATCACACCGTCGTCATCGCGCCGGCAAGCAGCAACACGGTCGCCAAATGCGCGCTCGGCATCAGCGATTCGCTGCCGACCAACATGTTCGCGCAGGCCGGCAAGCTGGGAATATTGGGCATCGTTTTCGCGTGCGACACCGAGCCGGTGGTCGTGACCAAATCACCGCACGACTGGGTCACGCTGCGGCCCCGGCGCATCGAGCTCGATAACGTCGAACGCCTGCGCGCGATCGACTTCTGCCAGGTCGTCGCATCGCCCGAAGCGCTGGAGGCCGCACTCGCCGCTCGACTGAACGAACTCGCGCTCGCATGGAACACATCCTCTTCCTGACCGGGCGCCTGGCGCAGCCGAGCCTGGAGCGGGTGCTGGCGCACATCGACGCCGCGCCGTTCACCTGCGAAGTGCGCGAGCTGGGCCTGCAGGTGGCCGCGCTGATGACGGCCGAGATGATCCGGCGCCGCGTGCCGATGCCGGTGGCCACGCTCGCGGGTGATACCGCGCCGCGCCGCGTCGACCGCATCATCGTGCCCGGCCGGTGCCGCGGCGACTTGGATGCGCTGTCGCAGCACTTCGGCATCCCGGTGCAACGCGGGCCCGAAGAAGTCAAAGACCTGCCGCGGTTTTTCAACCGTGCGGCGCAGCCGATCACGCTCGACGAGTACGAGGTCGCCATCTTCGCCGAGATTGTCGACGCGCCGCGCCTGAGCGTCGACGCGATCGTCGCGCGCGCCCGGCTGCTGCGTGCCGACGGTGCCGACGTGATCGACCTCGGCAGCCTGCCCGACACCCGGTTCGATCACCTCGCCGACAGCGTCGATGCGCTCAAGACCGAAGGCTTCAAAGTGAGCGTCGATTCGGTCGACCCGCAAGAGTTGCTGCGCGGCGGCCGGGCCGGTGCCGACTACCTGCTCAGCCTGACGCTCGACACGCTCTGGGTCGCCGACGAAGTGGCCGCCACGCCGATCCTGATCCCGCGCATTCCGACCGACGAAGCCTCGCTGCACGAGGCCGTCGAATTCATGCAACGCCGCGGCCGCGACTTTCTGGCCGACTCGATCCTCGACCCGATCCCGTTCGGTCTGGCCGCCTCGATCGTGCGCTACAACCGGCTGCGCGAACGCTTTCCCGAGGCGCCGATCATGATGGGCGTGGGCAACCTGACCGAGCTGACCGAGGCCGACACGACCGGCATCAACGCCGTTCTGTTCGGCATCTGCGCCGAGCTGAACGTGGCCGCGGTGCTGACCACGCAAGTCAGCCAGCATGCGCGCCGCGCCGTCAAAGAGGCCGATTGGGCGCGCCGCATCATGCACGCCGCGAGCCGCCACCAAGTGCTGCCCAAAGGCATGAGCGACGCGTTGATGACCGTGCATGCCAAGCACCCGTTCCCCGACACGCCCGACGAGATCGCGGCCACCGCGGCGCAAGTGCGCGACCCGAACTTTCGGGTCCAGGTCTCGGCTCGCGGCCTGCATGTCTACAACCGCGACGGGCTGCGTTTCGGGCAGGGCGCGTTTGAGCTCTGGCCGCAACTCGGCCTCGAGGCCGACGCTTCGCATGCCTTCTACATGGGCGTAGAACTCGCCCACGCCGAGATCGCCCACCGGCTCGGCAAACGCTATGTGCAAGACCAGCCGCTGGATTGGGGCTGCGCGGTCGATCGTGGCGCGCAAGACCTCGATGCGTGGTGTGCACCGGGGACAACGCGAGCCGGGCGCAAGACGACAGAGGAGCCATTCAAATAAACGTCGCGTCTTCCACCGTCATTCCCTTTCGTCAAACTGAGGAGATCGATATGCGCCGCTTTTTTCTGTCCCTTCTTCTGGTACCGGTTCTCGCCTTGGCCCAGACGACGTTTCCGACGTCTTTCCCCGATGCGGCCGTGCCGTTGACGCCCGAGACGCTGAGGCAACGCCTCGCTGGCAAGACTTTCCAGATCAAGTCGGTGGTCGGAGCCGAGTTGCGGAGCGAGTACCAGGAGACCTACGCCTACGTCAATGTCGGCGGTGCGAATGACTCGGGTAAATGGCGGACGGAGGGCTCATCGGTCTGCGTCGATTGGCGCAAGTTTCCACCGAGCTGCTCGGAGGCACGCTTGTTGGCCGATACCCTCTACATCAAGCGCGCAAGCAATGGGGAGATCGTGATGCTGCAGCCGAAGTGAATCTCTCGGTTGGTCGCACGCGCCCAGGCTGCTGTCGGGACTCCGATCGGGGGGCGTCAGCCGTGTGCCCGGTAGACTTTCATGGAATTACACCGAAGCGCCGCGTGACTACGTTAGTTAAAGAACTGTCGCAAAAGGCACGCGCCCGCAGCGCTGAAGACCGAGCGAACCTCGCCGAAGACATGCTTGCGTCGTTGGAGGACGGATCGGGCACAACCGAAGAAGCCGACGCTGACTGGGAGCACGAGGTTCACCGGCGCGTCGACAAGGTCGAGAGCGGCGCGGCCAAGCTCATCGCGGCAGAGGATGTCTACGCCGAAACCCGCCGCATTTATCAAAAGTGAGAGCCGTTCGGTTCCACGATGAGGCACGTCTCGAACTGGACCATGAGGTCGGCTACAACGCCGCCGTCACCCCCATGCTCGGTGAGCCAGGCTATTTGCGATTGCGCAGAATGACGGTGCCGCGTAGAAATGAGAACGAAGTGAACAACCACCCGACGAACGACGTGATTTACGAAACCGTGGTCACGACCCTCTCTGCCGACGGCACGCCGCATGTCGCGCCGATGGGCGTGCGCTACCGGGGCGACGAGGTGGTGCTGATGCCGTTCAAGCCGTCGGCCACGCACGACAACATCGTCGCCACAGGCGTCGCGGTGCTCAACCTCGTGACCGACACCCGCGTGTTCGCGGGCTGCGTCACCGGCCGCCGCGCGTGGCCCGTGCAGCCCGCGCTGCACATCCCGGGCGTGCGACTCGACTGCGCGTTGCGCCACGTCGAGCTGCGGCTGGCGCGGCAGGACGGCGACGCGCAGCGGCCGGTGATGCACATGGCGCGCGTTCACGCTGCCACGCACGCAGAGTTCATCGGCTTCAACCGCGCGCAGGCGGCCGTGGTCGAGGGCGCGGTGCTGGTCAGCCGCTTGCACATGCTGGCGCCGGAGAAGGTGGATGCCGAAATGGCGTACTTGCAAATTGCCATCGACAAGACCGCCAGCGCACAAGAGCACGAGGCGTGGGGCTGGCTGACCGACGCCGTGCAGCAGCACCGCGTTCTGATCGCAAAGAAAGCCCAGGCATGAAGATTCTCGTCAGCGTTCGCAGTGTCGAAGAGGCGTTGCTGGCAGCGCGCGGCGGTGTCGATTTCATCGACCTGAAAGAGCCGAGCGGTGGCGCACTCGGCGGCTTGCCGGTGGCGACGATTCGCTCGATCGTCGAAGCGCTGCGCGAACATGGCAACGGCGTGGCTGGCAAGCTCAAAACCAGCGCCACGATCGGCGACGTGCCGATGACCGATGCCGACCGCATCGCAGCGTGCGTCGACGCGGTGGGCGCGTGCGGGGTCGACTACGTCAAGGTCGGCATCGAGCGCGTGCCGCAGGCGCTGGCGGTGCTCGACATGCTCGCGCGCACCGCCTGGCCGGTCGTGCCGGTCTTCATCGCCGATCGCGGGTTGGATGCGGCCCATGTAGCGCACGCCTGCGCACTCGGCTTTCCCGGGCTGATGGCCGACACCGCCGACAAACGCGCCGGCAGCTTGTTTGATGCGGTGGGCGCGCCCGAACTGAAGCGCTTCGTGGCCACGGTTCGCGGGTCGGGAAAGATGGTCGGCGTGGCCGGTGCGCTGCGGCTCGAAAACTGCGCGTTGCTCAGCGAGCTGGCGCCGGACTTCGCGGGTTTTCGCACAGCGGTGTGCGACGGCGATCGCACCACGGCGCTCGACCCGCGGCGCTTGCAGGCGCTCGTCGCATTGATGCGCGGAGGCGCGGCGATGCGTGGCGGGGCGGTGGTCGAAGCGGGTTGAATCCCAGCAGCGCCGACCGGTCGTGCGGTCAAGCGTCGAGGTACCGGAGCACGCCCAACAGCAGCGCCCGAATGCGCCCGAGCTCGTTCTCGTGGACGATGTCGATCGGGAACGCGGCGGCGTCCGATATCGACTCGAAGCGCCTGTCCAGCACACCGGCCGCGGTCAACGCCGCCAAGCTGGCCTTCGGCTCGATCTCGCACGACTTGACGACCACCAATCGCTCGGCATTCATGCGCCGCGCGAGGTCGAGCGCGATGCTGTCGGAGGTGACCTCCCAATTCGTGTTCGCGTCCGGCAGATCGCGTTGCAGCTCGAACGGCAACCACAGCGCGGTGCGGCCGTTGTGCAGCACGCGGCGGATGTCGGTCTTGCTGCGCGCGAGTTGCAGCGCAGGGTTCAGGCCGTGCATCAGGTAGGCGGTTTGCGCCATCGCCAGCACCGCCATGTTGTGTGCGCTGAGGTCGCACAAACGCCAGTGCGCTTGGGCGCGCCGCGCTTCATCGGCGAAGCGGCCGCCGCCGCACACCACGGTCACGCGCCCGCCGCCGCATTGCGCGAGCAGGTCGAGCCATGCGGGCAGCATCGGGCTGGTGGTCAGGCTGCCACCGAGTTTGACGATCCACATCAGCGGTGGTCCCGGTCGAACAACGCGGCCACGGCCACGCTCGGCGCGCATACCTGGGCCCAGGCCTCGGTGGCACTGCGCCCGCCGCTGGCGTGGGCCGAGATGCGGGCCACTTCGCTGCCGTAGGCCGCAAGGCGGCGCGGCTGGCTCGGCGTCGTCACCGAAACGTCAGCCGCACGCGCCAGCACATCGCGCACCAGAAAATCGCCGCACCCGGCGCTGACCACCACCGCGGCATCGCCCAATCGGTGCGCCTCGATCACGCGGCGCAATTGGCTGCCGAGCTCGCCGACCTGCGCCTCGCGCCACGCCCGTGCGAAGGCCGACCATGCCTCGGCGCTGCCGTCGCGCGCGTCGAGCCCGATCATGCGCGCGAGCCGCTGGCGGGTGGCGGGCAGGTCTTTGGCGGCGTTGTCGGCGCTCGGGTGCAGGTCGTGCGCCGGGTTCAGCTCAGCGGTCAGCCGGTAGACATCGGCGGTTGTCGCGAAGAACTCGTTCATCACGTTGTGCGGCGCGCCGCGCCAGTCAATGCGCTGCGCCAGCGCGCACAACGGCGTGCGCACCGCGCCCTGGTAGACGAGCTCGCCGTGCGCCAGGCGCTGGGCGTCGGTGCGGCTGCGGGTGAGCACGCGGCCGGCGCGGAACGCGATCAGGTCGGTCGTGGTGCTGCCGATGTCGACCAGCACACCCTCGGCCGTGCCGTCGCCGAAAACAAGTGCGGCATGGCGCGCTGTGGCGAGCCAGTTGGCCGATGCGATCTGCGCCCAGTTCGCGGCCACGTCGGCGCCGCGGCACCAGCCGGCGTCGCCGGCGTAGAAGTGCACCGCGCTGCGTCGATCCGACTTCGCCGACGTTGCGGATGGTTGCTCGAGCGCGTGCTCCAACGCCTGTGCGATGCGCTGCACGCCGTCTTCGCGGTTCGCGAACAGGTCGACCATCTCGCCGGTCATCGTCACGGCGTGTTGCATCGCGCTGAGCTGCGGCCAGCGCTGCCGGGCCGCATCGAGCGCGGTGTCGAGCTGCGCCATGCCTTGCCACAACGGGCAGGTCCACTGCGCGACATCGACGACCTCGCCGCGTCGCAGCACGCAGGCCTTCACGTGGGCGCCGCCGATGTCCCAGCCGACGACGGAGTGCATCGCGTCGGTGTCACGCATCGACATGGGCACCCACCGGCGCATGCGCCGCGATCACATCGGCTGCGAGGTTGCGCCCGAGCGCCTGCGACAAGCCGACGTAGGCGCAGGTGACGCGCGGGTTCACTTCGATCAGCACCGGCCCGCGTTGCGCGTGCCACACCAGATCGATGCCGACGAAGCCGCGCAGGCCCGGCATGGCGCGCCCGACCTGCTCGGCGAGGGCTGCCAACACAACGCTGCGCGGGCTCGATGGCGGCAATACGTTCACGTCGACACCGAGGTAGGCCAGCGCGCCGTCGGCATCGATCGACACGCGCTGCCGGTTCACGCTCAGCAGCTCGGTGCGCGCCGCGCTGCACAGCAGCGAAATGCTCAGCGCCTCGCCTTCGACGAACGGCTCGATCGTCGCCGGATTTCCATCATGCGCGCGCCGCGCTGCGTCGTGTCGCGCGGCATCGGCGCTGGCATGCACACGTGTGTCGATCGCGCCCGCGCCGTCGTCGGGCTTGACGACCCAGCGGCGGGTTTCGGGCGCGTGCGCGAAGGCCAGCGGCGTGGGGATCCCGGCCTCGGCCAGGTGTGCCAGCGTGGCCCGCTTGGAAGACGCGAGCGCAATCGAGGCCGCGTCGCAGCCGAGCCAACGTGCGGGGTCGACGCAGCGTTGCAACTGCGCTAGCAAGCCCTCGGTTTCCGGGGCGACGACCCAGACCGCGTCGTGTGTGTCGGCCAGGCGCGCAACGAAATCGGAGGCCGATTCACCGGCGCGCTGCAGCGCCGCTGTGGCCGGCGCGGGCACGGCCGACGCCTCGGCGCAGGTCGCGACCGTGACGGCATAGACTCCGCACGCGAGCAGATCGGCCACGGTCGCATCGCGCATCGAGGTGCCCGACGCCAGCAGTTCGCCACTCGCCGCGTCGCCGGCGGTCATCAGCCCGCCGCCGCTCAGATACTCGTAAACAAGGATGCGTTTTTTCATGTCGTTGAGCTGTTCATCCGCCGGCCCGAAGCGTCAGTCAAGTTCGCCATGAAACTCATTCCGGTGATCGACCTCATGCAAGGTCAGGTCGTGCGCGGCGTGCGCGGCGACCGCGCGGCCTATCGACCCATCACATCCGCGCTGTGCGCCAGCAGCGACCCGTTGACAGTCGCGAAAATTCTGTGCGAGCACTGCGCCGCCGACCAACTGTACGTGGCTGATCTCGACGCGCTGATGGGCGGGCAAGCGCAAACCGCGGTGCTGCGCGCCTTGCTGCACGCGGCGCCCACGCTGGCGCTGTGGCTCGACGCCGGCTTCACCGGGGCAGACGCTGCCGATGCTTTGCTCGCCGAACTCGGTGCCGACGCGTCGCGCGTGGTGCCGGTGTTCGGCAGCGAATCGCTCGCGTCGCGTGTCGAACTGCAGCGCTGCTTCGCCGCCGATCGAGAGGCACGTGAACCCGGCGCGACGCGCGACGGCCGACAACACACCGCGGTGCTGTCGCTCGACCGCCGCGATGGCCAGCGCCTCGACGCCGCAGGCTGCTGGGACGCACCGGCCCTGTGGCCGCAACGCGTGATCGTGATGACGCTGGAGCGCGTCGGCTCCAACGCCGGGCCCGACCTTGACACCTTGCGCGATGTGCGGGCCAAGGCGCCCGCCGGGTTCATCGTCGGTGCCGGCGGCATCCGCGACGACGATGACCTGGCGCGCGCCCGCAACGCCGGTGCCGGCGCATGGCTGGTGGCCAGCGCGTTGCACGATGGGCGCCTGGGGCGTGCCGCGCGCGAAGCGCGCGCCGGGCTGCCTTCGCAGGCTTGACGGAACCGTGGAGTCGATCGCGGGCATAGAGCGATTCGTCACACACGATTCGTGCCACCGTGCTGCTGCGGATCGCTTGCGATCACCGCGCCGGGCGCGGCCGGTTTCCCGCCTGTTGTGCCACACCGGGCGCGACACTGTGTTTCACATCCGACGGCGCGCAGTCGCCACGAAAGGTGCGCACCCGACCGGCGTGCCGTGGCACATCGCTTGCGTGGCTCGGCGCGCATGACCGAAACCTCTCTTGTGTCGCCCCCCGCCGCCACGCGCTGGACCTGCCCGTTCTGCCTGATGCTGTGCGATACGTTGAGCGTGCGCACCAACACGGCAGGCGATGCCTTCGAGCTCGCCAGCGGTTGCTGCGCGGCGGCGCAGCGCGGCCTGTCTCAGTTCCAGCCCACGCCGTCATCGGCCTCGCCGCAAATCGACGGCACCGATTGCGATTTGGCCGCCGCGGTCGCTGCCGCCGCGCGCGTGCTCGCCGCCAGCTGCCAGCCGCTGTTCGGCGGCCTGGGGACCGACGTGGCCGGCGCGCGCGCGCTCTACTGCCTGGCTTGCGCGACCGGCGCCATCTGCGACCCGGCGGGCGGCGCGGCGCTGATGCACAGCGTGCGTGCGCTGCAGGACCGCGGCAGCTTCACGACCACACTGGCCGAAGTGCGTGGGCGCGCCGACGTGATCGTCTGCGTCGGCGGCTTGCCGTCGTCCGAGGCGAGCAATTTTTTCGCGCGATGTGGGCTGGGCGAGGGCTTGGTCGCGAAGCACCATGTGGTCGTGCTCGGCGGTTCGCCGGACGATCAGGTCGGGCTCGCGACACTCGGTCGGCACGCTGGTGTCACCACCGAATCGGTGCCACTGCACGGCGACGTGTTCGCGACCGTTGCCGTGCTCGCGGCCTTGATTGCCCAGCGCGCCGTGCGCGATGCGCCGCCGTTGTTGATGGATTTGGCGCAGCGTCTGCGCGCGGCAAGCTACGCCGTCATCGTCGGCGAGACCCGCTGCTTGCCCGAGCACGGCGCGCTGGTCATCGAGACGTTGAACCGCATCGTCGGTACGCTGAACGAAACCACGCGCGCGGGCGCGATGTGGCTCGGTGGCGGCAACGGCGCCGGCACGGTGAACCAGGTCTTCACTTGGCTTTCGGGCCTGCCGCTGCGCTCGCGCGCCGGCCCGCTCGGGTTGGAACACGAGCCCGTGTGCTTCGATGCCGCTCGGCTGCTAAGTGATGCGGCGATCGACAGCGTGCTGTGGGTGTCGAGCTTCGATGGCTCTGGCGCATTGCTCCCTTGCGCGGAGAGCTTCGATGGCTCTACGGCATTGCTCCCTCGCCCCCTTGGGGAGAGGGCTGGGGTGAGGGGTTTTAGCGAGCAGCGTGGCGCTTCACACACCCTCACCTCTGCCCTCTCCCAGAGGGAGAGGGAGTCAAGTCGAGAAACGCTCACGTCGGCTTCCAACCTGCCACTCATCGTGCTCGGCCATCCCGCACTCGCTTCCGCTGCAGCGCGGCCCGGCGCGGTCTTTATTCCGGTGTCGACACCCGGCATCGGCTCGCCCGGCCACCTGTTCCGCGCCGACGGTGGCGCGGTGCTGCCCCTCACGCCGCTTTACACCGACACCTTGCCGACACTCGCCGAAGTGCTCGACCGCATCACCTCAACCGTGCGATCGATCCGCACTGGAGCCACCGCATGACCACGCTGCGCCTGCGCGGTGGCCGCGTCGTCGACCCGACCCAACCGACGGACGACGTGCGCGACCTGTGTGTGCGCGACGGCCGCATCACGACACTCGACCCGCGCGACACGGTCGATGCCGAGATCGACATCGGCGGCTGCATCGTGATGGCCGGTGGCATCGACCTGCACACCCACATCGGTGGCGGCAAGATGAACCTCGCGCGCTTGCTGCTGCCCGAATCGCATCGCGCCAACGGCAACCCGATCGCGCTGCCGACGAACCCGCTCGAACTCGCCTCGTGCGGCGGCTGCGCGCCGGGCACGCTGGCCACTGGCTACCGCTATGTCGAGATGGGCTACACGGCGGCCTTCGAGCCAGCGATGATCGCCAGCAACGCGCGCCAGGCGCACATGGAAATGGGCGACACGCCGATCCTCGACCACGGCGCCTACGTGATGCTCGGCAACGACGAGTTCTTCCTCAAACTGCTGTCCGAAGGTGGTGAGAGTGGACGCAACTTCGAGACCATCCGCGACTACATGGGCTGGACGCTGAACGCCACCAAGGCGATGGGCGTGAAGGTGGTCAACCCAGCCGGCATCTCGGCCTTCAAGTTCAACCAGCGCAAGCTCGATGTCGACGAGAACCACGTGCACTGGCAGGTCACGCCACGGCAGGTGGTGCACACGCTGGCGCGCGCGTTGCGAGAGCTCGGTGTGCCGCACCCGCTGCACATCCACGGCAGCAACCTGGGCGTGGCGGGCAACATCGAGTCGACGCTCGAGACCATCCGCGCACTCGAAGGTTTGCCCGCGCACCTGACGCATATCCAGTTCCACGCCTACGGCACCGAGGGGCCGAAGAGGTTCTCGTCGGCGGCGTTGCAACTGGCCGAGGCGGTCAACGCCCACCCGAACATCAGCATCGATGTCGGCCAGATCATGTTCGGCCAGACCGTCACCGCCTCGGGCGACACGATGCGCCAGCACGCGCAGTCGGGCCTGGCGAGCCCGCGCAAGTGGAGCGTCGGCGACATCGAATGCGAAGCCGGCTGCGGGGTCGTGCCGTTCCGCTACCGCGAGCAAAGCTTCGTCAATGCGTTGCAATGGGTCATCGGCCTGGAGATTTTTTTGCTCGTCACCGACCCGTGGCGCGTGGTGCTCACCACCGACCACCCGAACGGCGGGCCGTTCACCAGCTACCCGCATTTGATCCGCCTGCTGATGGACCGCAGCTTTCGCGCCGAGCAGCTCGCCAAGCTGCACCCCGAGGTCGCAGCGAATTGCGCCCTGAGCTCCATCACGCGCGAACTCACCTTGCGTGAAATCGCCACCATGACGCGCGCCGCGCCGGCCCGGCTGCTCGGCCTCACCGACCGCGGTCACCTGGGCGCAGGCGCTGCCGCCGATATCGCGGTCTACCGCGAGCAAGCCGATCGCGAGGCCATGTTCACGACGCCTGACTACGTGTTCAAAGACGGCGTGCAGGTGGCGCGCGCGGGGCGCATCACCGCGGTGCCCGTCGGCGGCACGCACTTCGTCGCGCCCGACTACGACCGCGGCATCGAGAAGACCTTGCGCAAGCACCTGTCCGCGCATGGGTCGGTCGACTTCGATCACATCGCCATCGGCCACGACGAGTTGTGCAGTTGCTGCAACGGCGGCCGGCTGCTGCCGACCGCCTGCTTCGAATCGGCACCATGAGCGCGCCCCTGGTTCGCAACGGCGTGACCATCGACGACGGCTTCGCCGAGGCTTTCCCGATGAAGGCGACGCGCATCGTCATCACCGCCCACACGCTGGCCTGGGCGCGCACCGCGGCGGTCTCGATGACCGGATTCGCGACCTCGGTGATCGCCTGCGGCTGCGAGGCCGGCATCGAACGCGAGCTCGAGCCCACCGACACGCCTGACGGCCGACCGGGCATCGCCGTGTTGGTGTTTTCGATGTCGGGCAAGGAGCTGGCCAAGCAGGTCGAGCGTCGCGTCGGCCAGTGCGTGTTGACGTGTCCGACCACGGCCGTGTTCGCCGGCATCACGCAAGGCGAGGTGATCGCGCTCGGCAAGAACCTGCGCTTCTTCGGCGACGGCTGGCAGATCTCGAAAGTCATCGACGGCGTGCGCTACTGGCGCGTGCCGGTGATGGACGGCGAGTTCGTCGCGCAGGAAACCACGGCCATGGTCAAAGGCGTGGGCGGCGGCAACCTGCTGCTGCTGTGCACCGACACCGACCGCGCGCTGACTGTCGCCGAAGCCGCCGTCGCAGCGATGAAAAAATTGCCGAACGTGATCATGCCGTTCCCCGGCGGCGTGGTGCGATCGGGCTCGAAGGTCGGCAGCAAATACGCGGCACTCAGCGCATCGACGAACGACGCTTTCTGCCCCGGCCTGCTCGGCCTGGCTGCGCGCAGCGAGCTGACGCCGCAAATGCGCTGCGTGCTCGAAATCGTGATCGACGGCCTGACCGAAGCCGATGTCGGCGCGGCCATGCGCGTGGGCATGCAGGCCGGCATCGCCATCGGGGCGGCAGGCGGGCTTCTGCGCATTTCGGCCGGCAACTACGGCGGCAAGCTGGGGCCGTTTCACTTTCACCTGCACAAGCTGTTGGCCGCGGGCGGTGCGGCGTGAGCGGCTGGCGCTTCGCTGTCAAACAGGCACCGGCGCTGCGGGTCGATTTCCGCAGCATCACGCCGGCCGCGCTGGCCGGTTTGTCGCTCGCCGAGATCGAGCGGTTGCCGGTCGGCTACGGCAACGCGATGCTGCCGTTGGCGGAGTTCTTCAAGGCCGAAGCCGACTCGAATTCCGGCAACGAAAACGCGCTTGTCTTCGATGCCGACCTGTCGCGCTTCGACCGCGTCGGCTGGCAAATGTCGGGCGGGCGGATTCGGGTCGAGGGCAACGTCGGCCACTACGCGGGCGGCTGCATGAGCGCGGGCGAAATCGACATCAAGGGCGACGCCGGCTTGCTGGCCGCCTGCGAAATGACCGGCGGCTTGTTGACGGTGCAAGGCAACGTCGACGACTTCGCCGCCAGCACCTTGCCCGGCAGCATGGACGGCATGCGCGGCGGCACTTTCATCGTGCAGGGTCATGCCGGTGCGCGCTTCGGCGACCGCATGCGGCGCGGTACGGCGCTGGTGTTCGGCAACGTGGGCGACTTTCTCGCGTCGCGCATGGTCGCCGGCACGATCGGTGTGGGCGGCCGCGCGGGCGCGCATGTGGGCTACGGCATGCGGCGCGGTAGCGTGGTGTTCGCGTCGCCGCCATCGTCGCAAACGTCATCGGACATCAACCCGACTTTCGTTCCGGCCATCGCCGGAGCCCAGGTGTTCTGGCAATTGCTGGCGCGCGATCTAGCGCGCCACGGCGGGCCGTTCGCAGCACTCGCGTCGAAGCCGATCGAGCGCCACCTCGGCGACCTCGCGGCCGGTGGCAAGGGCGAGCTGATCTTCGCCGGATAGCTTCCACATTGACTGCACCAAGCCACGCGCCGCGCCCCGACAATTCTTTTTTCCCGATCGTTTGCCCGACCCTTTGCGGAGCCCACCCATGACCGAAAAATACGTCTTCCACGCCGGCGAAGCCACCGTCTTCGCGCGCGAGGGCCAGTTCACCGACGCGATGCCCGAGATCCTCATCGGCCTGACCTCCGGCCCGGTCGGCCAAGCCTTCGCCAACATGATGGCGCAGAGCAAGGGCCACACCGCGATGTTCGCGATCCGCGCCTGCAACCAACTCGTGCGGCCGGCGACCATCATCGTGCCGAAGGTGACGCTTAAAAACTTCGCGAACATCGACCTGTTCGGCGGTGTGGTGCAAGGCGCCACGGCCGACGCGGTGGTCGACTGCCTGATCGACGGCACGATCCCGAAAGACATGGCCAATGCGCTGTGCATCATCAGCCTGGTATGGATCGACCCGCGCTGCGCCACCGACCCGAACTTCGACAAGAAAGACATGTACCGCACGAATTACGAAGCGACCAAGTTGGCGATCAAACGCGCGCTCAACAACGAGCCGACCGTCGAAGAACTGATCGCCAACCGCCACAAGATCAAACACGACATGGACGACTGGAGCTGACGCCCGATGCGCGCGTTTGACCCCCACATCGACCCCGCCATCGACCCCGACTGTTTCGCGCTGCTCGACGACGCGGGCGCGAGCGCCGCGTGCCCCACCAGCCGGCTTTACGAGGGCTTCGAGCGCGAGCACCGTTGCGTCGACCCGGTATCGCTCGATGCGGTGTGGGCGCAGGTCGAGGCTGATCAACGCGCCGGCTTGCACGCGGTGCTGCTGATCGACTACGAATGGGGCGCCAAGCTGTTGCGGGCGGGCCATGAGCGGCTCGACGAAGGTGATGCTTCGGCGTTGCGCGTGTTGATGTTTCGCGAGCTGCGCCATTTGTCGGCAGACGAAGCGAGCGATTGGCTGAACGCACGCGAGACGGCAAACCCGGCGAGCGCCGCGGGCGTGATGAACCTGGTGCCGAGCGTCGATCACGCCGAATTCACGCG
>ENA-OFCI01000150-OFCI01000150.1-metagenomes-genome-assembly--contig:-NODE-150-length-45807-cov-7.287244_pt1 | contig 45807 bp, 39 predicted proteins | sample MGYA00153391_OFCI01 | MGnify analysis MGYA00153391
CGCATCACTCCAATTGCCGAAACAGCCGTTCGTAAACGGTACACGGTGCCAGCCGACGGACACGCCAGTCTCAAACTCTTGTAAATACTGCGGATGGATTTTTGAGCCGTAATGAACCGCCAGACGAACGCGCTCCTTGGGTTCAAGGGAGGTAAATTCATAAGCATTTGGGCCCCAGATATAGCCGCCCAGCATCACGCCTTTGCCGGGATTGCCGAAGCCGGTAGAAGGATAGGACACCATTGAAATTGGCAAATCGGTATAAGAAATCCCGCCATAAATTAAATCATCTTGTTCCCAGAAGCGGCGCTTGAACTGTAGCCCGACTTTTACCGAAGCCTCATACGGCACAGCCTGAATTGCGTCCAACATGGGTGCCGCGACATTCACATCAATCTGGCTAAGAATGGATAGCGGGATGGTACACACACACCAATCTGCCTTGGCTTGCTGGACACTCCCGGTGCTGCCTGCGTCTGTGTAGGTGACCGTCACGCCACGCTCACCTTGCTCAATTTTGGTCACCTTGGCATTGAATTGCACCAAACTGGCAACTTCGCGATAGATCGCTTGCGCGATTTGATCCATCCCGCCCACGGGTTGAAAAATGGCGGAGTGGTGCATTCGGTCATTACCCTCGGCCAAGTGGCGCCAGAAGCCTGATTTGATTAATTCTTTCAGCGCGAGGGGTTTTGATGGCACAGGTGAGGGCATCAAACCGCCACCCGGCGACACATCATAGCCGCGCCGATCGCTGGATTCAGCGCCCGTCGCATAGCGATAATCTTTATCTAGCGCGCCCCATGTTTTTAACGCTTCACGAAGGATTTCCTGATCTTCACGGGTCATCGCGCTGTCTAGCTGATTTTACAGCTTTGCTGAGCAATTCTGAGACGTGGCCCTGAAAGTCGGCGTGTATGTGGCGAAAGCGTTGGGGTACGCCACCATAGGCGTTTTTTGAATGCAGATAGGCGTTGTAATTGACCTGCATAAACGGTTCCAGCGGCACGTTCAAACGTTTGGCGTAATCGAGAATACCGTAGTGGTGGTAAGGAATACGCCAAGGCCCGGGATTGATATACAGCCCTTTGTCGAATTCGCAACGCTGGGTATAGCCGCCCAGCTCGGTGTATTCATCGCCGCCGCGTAATGTCCAAGCGCGGCCACCGGCGCGGTTGTTGTATTCAAGCACTTTGACTTGATAACCCGCATTGCGCAATTCATAGGCCGCCACCAGACCGGCAACACCGGCACCCAGAACCAGAATTGTTGCTCCTTTCGGTGCCCCTTCAAGTTGCACCGGCCCGGAATAGGGGGACGCTTGGGCAAAACCCAGCGATGTCATTGCGTGATACATCGCGCTACCACCTGCTACTTTGCCGACCATTGCCAGCAAGTCGCGCCTGCTGAAAAAGGCTTGCGCTGCGTTCTCGTTGCTCATATTTTTGGTGACCTGTGGAGGTTGATCATATTAGCGAGGCAGCGTTGGTCAATATTTTAAAAAGCTTTCGCATGACTCTTTGAAGGTTAAACTCTAAAGCCCGCTAGCAGAGCGCGTGCCACGGATGAAATCATAATCCTATCTTAGCAGCAGAGTTCAACTGACTGATTACAAAAGCTGGCTCGGATTTGCCCAGCCTGCGCCGCCGCGCTATAATCGACTGGTTGTAAACCTGAAACGGTGAAGATCCAGAATGGCTAACATGCGAAAACGTTTCGTAATTGGTAACTGGAAGCTCAATGGTGAACTTGGCGCAAATGCCGTATTGCTGGACAAAATCAGTCTGGGCGTAGGCACCACTACTGGCGGGGATCAGGGCAAATGTTGTGGTGTTTGTGTTCCTTCCGTTTATTTGCCGCAAGTGCAACGCCACCTTGCTAAAGGCCTCGTGGGTTGGGGCGCGCAGGATGTAAGCCGTTTTGTAAGTGGCGCCTACACCGGTGAAGTTTCAGCAAAAATGGTGGCAGAATTTGGTTGTCGTTATACGATTGTGGGTCATTCGGAACGTCGGGTAGTATTTGGCGACGCGGACGCAGCGGTCGCCGAAAAGTTTGGCAATGCGAAAAGCGCCGGATTAGCGCCAATTTTGTGCGTGGGTGAAACCTTAGATGAGCGCATTGCAGGCCATACAGAAATTGTTATCATGCGGCAACTGCACGCAATAACAGATACGTTCGGCGTAGAGGGCTTGGACGGGGTGATTTTGGCCTATGAACCGGTATGGGCGATTGGCACGGGAAAAACGGCCTCACCTGCCGAAGCAGATGCGGTACACGCGTTTTTAAGAGCGGAAATTAGTAAGCTTGATCTGAAAATAGCGGCTGACATTCCCATTTTGTATGGGGGCAGTGTCAAAAAATCCAATGCAAAAGAATTGTTTGCAATGCCCAATATTGATGGCGGATTAATTGGTGGTGCATCGCTGGTAGCAGAAGAGTTTTTAGGAATTTGGCATGCGCTCTAATGTGTTGAGTGCGAGCTTGAATTCAGTCGGTATTTAAGCAACGTAGCTAGGGAAATGAAATGTTGGCAAACTCTATTTTAATTATTCATTGCATCTTGGCCTTGGCCATTATTGTGCTGGTGTTGCTGCAGCATGGCAAAGGTGCTGATATGGGCGCTGCTTTTGGCAGCGGTTCAGCAGGCAGTTTGTTCGGGTCATCTGGGGCCGCGAATTTTTTATCGCGCTCCACCGGAATTTGTGCCGCCCTGTTTTTTGCGACCAGCCTTGGCCTTACTTACTTTCATGCCCCTAAAATTGGCGGTGGGGTGATGGGCGGCGGTGTGATGGATGGTGGCTTGCCACCCGCAGCAAAGACTGAACCGGCAAAAACAGATGCCAAAGACGCGAGTGCAATTCCTGCACCAGTTGCGCCTGCCGCGAGTTCCTCATCAATAGTGCCACCGGTCATACCAGCGCCCGTAGGCTCTGGCAATGGAAAAGCCGAATCAAAATCGCAACAGATTCCGAAGTAAACTTAGTTATTAGTGCGAGCTGGAGTGGGGCTCAACGCAGATAATGCCGTCGTGGTGAAATTGGTAGACACGCTATCTTGAGGGGGTAGTGGCGAAAGCTGTGCGAGTTCGAGTCTCGCCGACGGCACCATGTTTTGAACTGGTTTGGTTGTAGATAGGCGATGTTCTTTTGCAGCGCCGTTCGCAGCGTCAAAATTTATGGCTTTTTGTTATGAAGATTTGTTGCGTTGCAGCAATCTGCTTTAAAATCCGGTACTAATCCACAAAGGCCGAGACTCAACCCTGTGCCTCAAAATCAATCCCACACTGCTCATCAAGTATGTTGAATAACTACTTCCCGATCCTGATTTTTATCATTGTTGGCATTGCCATTGGCGTGCTTCCACTGGTGATGAGCAAAGGGCTGACGATGTTGCTGGGAAACGATAACCCGGACGCCCAGAAACTTTCACCTTACGAGTGTGGTTTTGAAGCTTTTGAAGACGCCCGCATGAAGTTTGATGTGCGCTATTACCTTGTTGCCATTTTGTTCATCTTGTTCGATCTTGAAATCGCGTTCATGTTCCCGTGGGCGATTGTGTTGCAAGAAATTGGCTGGTTCGGGTTTGGCGCGATGATGATTTTTCTGTGCATTCTCGTGATTGGCTTTATTTACGAGTGGAAAAAAGGCGCACTTGACTGGGAATAGCGGCACTTTTAATTTTTGCATCAGCTGAAAACCTTGAATACTTTTTTTCGTCGTAATAGTATCGCTAACAATTTGATTGTATAGGCGCATGGGTTTAAGCCCTTAGCCTCATCATCCCGTTGGAATAAAGATTGCGTAGCGTCGAGTTAATCCTCCGCACAATCCATTGGAGAATCATATGCCGGACGGCAGCAGCGTTGCAAAGAGTGCTTCAAATAGTTCGCTGAATAGTGCATCAACCAGCCTGACCCAGCAAGGATTTGTCACCACCTCAATAGACTCGCTATTGAATTGGAGCCGCACCGGCTCCATGTGGCCGATGTCATTTGGACTCGCGTGCTGCGCGGTGGAAATGATGCATGCCGGTGCGTCGCGTTATGATCTGGATCGGTTTGGCATCGTCTTCCGTCCTAGTCCGCGCCAGTCGGATGTGATGATTGTGGCCGGTACGTTGTGCAACAAAATGGCTCCTGCCTTGCGCAAGGTTTACGACCAGATGGCCGAGCCTCGCTGGGTAATTTCGATGGGTTCGTGCGCCAATGGCGGCGGCTATTACCACTACTCTTATTCAGTGGTTCGCGGTTGTGATCGTATCGTTCCCGTGGATATCTATGTGCCGGGCTGCCCGCCGACGGCGGAAGCGCTGCTGTACGGCATTATTCAGTTGCAAAACAAGATCAAACGCACCAACACGATTGCGAGATAAGCCCAATGTCCGCAAAGCTGGATCGCCTGAAAGCCAATCTGGAAGCCGTTCTTGGGGCAGCTCCCGGTGGCGGCGATTGCAAGATTACGCTAGACCGAGAGCAGATTATTGTTGATGTGAAGGCGGCAAATTTAGTCGCCGTCATGTTGACATTTCGTAACGACGCCACGCTGGGGTTCAGCCAGTTAATCGATGCGTGCGGCCTGGACTATGCCGAATTCGGCGGCGCTGAAGAAGGCAGCAAGTCAGGTTCCCGTTTCGCTGTTGTCTATCAACTACTTTCCGTTCAGCACAACTGGCGCGTTCGAGTCCGTGCTCACGCTGCGAACGATGATTTCCCCCTGCTCGATTCGGTGATTGGTGTTTGGGCATCGGCAAATTGGTATGAGCGCGAGGCATTTGATTTATACGGCATTGTGTTTGACGGCCATCCTGACTTGCGCCGCCTGCTCACCGACTACGGTTTCGTCGGTCATCCGTTTCGTAAAGACTTCCCGGTCTATGGCACGGTTGAAATGCGTTATGACCCAGAACAAAAGCGCGTTGTGTACCAGCCCGTCACGATCGAGCCGCGAGAAATCGTGCCGCGGGTGATTCGCGAAGAACATTATGCCCAGGGATTTGGCAGCAGCACGGGTGGGAAATAGGTATGCCAGAAATCAAAAATTACACGATGAATTTTGGGCCGCAGCATCCTGCGGCGCACGGCGTGCTTCGTTTGGTATTGGAACTGGACGGTGAAGTGGTGCAGCGTGCGGACCCGCACATTGGCTTGCTGCATCGCGCGACTGAGAAGCTTGCTGAAACACGCACCTTCATCCAGAGTGTGCCGTATATGGACCGTCTCGATTATGTATCGATGATGGTTAACGAGCACGCCTACGTGATGGCGATCGAAAAGTTGGTAGGCGTGGACGTGCCGGTGCGCGCGCAATACATCCGTGTGATGTTCGACGAAATTACCCGCGTGCTCAATCACCTGCTTTGGCTCGGCGCGCACGCGCTGGACGTAGGGGCGATGACGGTGTTTTTATACGCTTTCCGCGAGCGCGAAGATTTGATGGATTGCTACGAGGCGGTATCCGGCGCACGCATGCACGCGGCCTACTATCGCCCTGGTGGTGTCTATCGCGACCTGCCAGATCGCATGCCCCAATACACCACCATGCAGGGCCGCAATGCTGAGGCGATGAAACGTTTGAACGAAAATCGGCAAGGTTCGTTGCTCGATTTCATTGATGATTTCACGCGTCGTTTTCCGAAATATGTTGATGAATACGAAACGCTGCTGACCGACAACCGCATTTGGAAACAGCGCCTGGTGGGTATTGGCGTGGTCTCGCCGGAACGCGCGCTCCAGTTGGGCTTTACCGGCCCGATGCTGCGTGGCTCCGGAATCGCTTGGGATCTGCGGAAAAAGCAGCCTTATGAAGTCTATGACAAGATGGACTTCGATATTCCGATTGGTACTAACGGCGATTGCTACGATCGATATTTGGTGCGCGTGCAGGAAATGCGCGAGTCAAACAAAATTATCAAACAATGTGTGGATTGGCTGCGCTCGAACCCCGGCCCGGTGATCTCAACAGACCATAAAGTTGCCCCGCCTTCGCGTGAAAACATGAAGGCCAATATGGAAGAGCTGATTCATCATTTCAAGCTCTTCACCGAAGGCATGCATGTGCCGCCGGGTGAGGTTTACTCAGCGGTTGAGCATCCAAAAGGCGAGTTCGGTATTTACCTCGTTTCCGACGGTGCGAATAAGCCATATCGTTTAAAAATTCGTGCGCCGGGTTTTCCGCATTTGGCCGCACTCGATGAAATGTCGCGAGGCCACATGATTGCAGACGTGGTGACGATTATTGGTACGCAGGATATTGTGTTTGGTGAAATTGATCGATGAGTGCGATTGCCGAAAAAGTCATCAACATCGATGAACTCAAGCTCGAACATTTCGAACAGGGCAAAAAATTCGCCTCGGATTTTTCGCGCATCGGTCCGCTGCTGGGGGCTAAAGATATGGGCTACTCATACGACGTGGTGTCGCCCGGCAAAAGTTCATGCCCATTCCACAGCCATCGTGCTGAAGAAGAAATGTTTTTTATCGTTGCAGGCGAAGGAACACTCCGCTTTGGTAACGAAACACGAAAAATTCGCGCCGGCGATTTTATTTGTTGCCCCACTGGTGGCCCAGAAACAGCGCATCAGATCACGAATGATTCCGCTGCAGAGTTGGCCTACATTTCGGTCAGCACTATGATGCCCGCCGAAGTTTGCGAATATCCTGACTCGAAGAAAGTCGGTGCATTTGGTGGAACGGGCTCGGATCGCCTGCGCCATATGACGCATTACGAGCATGGCGTCGAATATTGGAAAGGTGAATAGCTGTGTTGTCTGATGTTGCCAAGCAAAAAATTGATCGAGAGTTCGCGAAATTTCCAGCCGACCAAAAACAGTCGGCGGTCATGGCGGCGCTCGCGATTGCGCAGGATGAAAATGGCTGGTTGCCGAATGAGCTGTTGGATGCAGTCGCCCATTATCTGGATATGCCCTCCATCGCAGTTTATGAAGTGGCGACGTTCTACAACATGTACAACTTAAAGCCGATGGGCAAACACAAGCTTACGGTGTGTACCAATTTGCCATGTGCGCTGTCGGGCGGTGTAGACGCCGCAGAATATTTGAAGCACAAGCTCGGCGTGGATTGGAAAGAAATTACCGCCGATGGAAAATTCAGCGTGGTCGAAGGCGAATGCATGGGTGCTTGCGCGGATGCCCCAGTGCTGCTGGTGAACAACAAGCGCATGTGCAGTTTTATGTCTCAACAGAAGCTCGATGAACTGATTGCGGAGCTTAAATAAAATGACAAATTTGAATTATGGCCCTGATGCTATTTTGATGAAGGGTGTGACCGGCGAGAGTGATAACTGGCGCTTGAAAGCTTACGAATTGCGCGACGGTTATGCGGCGATCCGTAAAATCTTGAGTACCGGTATGAAGCCTGAAGACGTGATCGCGGAAGTTAAAAAGTCCGCATTGCGAGGCCGGGGTGGCGCGGGTTTTCCGACCGGCTTGAAGTGGAGCTTCATGCCGCGTGCGTTCCCCGGACCAAAATATCTGATCTGCAATTCTGACGAAGGCGAGCCCGGTACCTGCAAGGATCGCGACATTCACCGCTATAACCCGCATCAGCTAATCGAGGGCATGATTATCGGTGCCTATGCGATGGGCATTCCGGTGGGTTACAACTATATTCACGGTGAGATTTGGGCTGAGTATGATCAGTTTGAAGAAGCACTGGAGGAAGCGCGCGCCGCAGGCTATCTGGGCAACAATATTTTGGGTTCAGAATTTTCGTTTCAGCTGCACGCCTTTCACGGTTATGGGGCCTATATTTGCGGCGAGGAAACCGCGTTGCTCGAATCGCTCGAAGGTAAAAAAGGTCAGCCGCGGTTCAAGCCGCCATTTCCCGCCTCGTTCGGTATGTACGGCAAGCCGACGACGATTAACAACACCGAAACGTTCGCTGCCGTGCCCTACATCATTCGCGAAGGCGGTGACGCGTTCCTGAATTTGGGTAAGCCCAATAACGGTGGCACGAAGTTGTTCTCGGTGACCGGCCATGTTGTGCGCCCCGGCAATTACGAGGTGAAGCTTGGAACGCCGTTCGCGAAATTGCTTGAAATGGCCGGTGGTATGCGTGGTGGCAAAAAGCTCAAGGGCGTGATTCCCGGTGGCTCGTCAATGCCCGTCATCAAAGCTGATTTGATGATGGCGACCGATATGGATTACGATTCAATTGCCAAAGCCGGTTCGATGCTCGGCTCAGGTGCGGTGATCGTGATGGATGAAGATACCTGCATGGTAAAGGCGGCAGAGCGGCTGGCCTATTTTTACTACGAGGAATCATGTGGACAATGTACGCCGTGTCGTGAAGGTACGGGTTGGTTGTACCGCATTATCAGTCGCATTGAGCATGGCCACGGTCGGGTCGAAGATCTCGATTTACTACTGAATTTATCTGATCAAATTCAAGGCCGTACAATTTGCGCGCTGGGCGACGCGGCGGCAATGCCGGTTAGAGCCTTCGTGAAAAATTTCCGCGAAGAGTTTGAATATCACATCGCTCATAAACGTTGCATGGTGAAAGCCGGCGGCTATTCGTCAGCCGTCGCGTATGAAGCGTTGGCGATGGCGGCGGAATAAGAAATCAAAGAGAAATGATCAATCTAGAAATCGACGGCAAACAAGTCCAAGTTGAAAACGGCTCTACCGTAATGGAAGCCGCGAACAAGCTCGGCGTATTTGTGCCGCATTTTTGTTATCACAAAAAATTAAGCATTGCGGCCAATTGCCGCATGTGTCTTGTGCAAGTAGAAAAAGCACCAAAACCCTTGCCCGCTTGCGCCACGCCCGCGACTGAAGGCATGAAGGTGCAAACCTCATCGGAATATGCCAAAAAAGCGCAAGAAGGCGTGATGGAATTTTTGCTAATTAACCATCCACTGGATTGCCCGATTTGCGATCAAGGCGGTGAGTGCCAGCTGCAGGATCTGGCCGTCGGCTACGGCAACGGCGCATCGCGTTATCAAGAAGAAAAGCGCGTGGTGGTAAACAAAAATTTAGGTCCGTTGATTTCGACCGATATGACGCGCTGCATTCATTGCACACGCTGCGTGCGTTTCGGTCAGGAGATTGCGGGCGTGATGGAGCTGGGCCAGGCGGGGCGGGGAGAGCATTCCGAAATTCTGGCGTTCGTCGGCAAGACGGTGGATTCCGAATTGTCCGGCAACGTAATTGATCTTTGCCCGGTCGGCGCGTTGACCTCCAAGCCGTTCCGTTACTCAGCGCGCACCTGGGAATTATCGCGTCGCAAATCGGTATCGCCGCATGATGGCCTAGGCTCGAATTTGATTGTGCAGGTGAAGCAGGATCGCGTCATGCGCGTGCTGCCGCTGGAGAACGAGGCGATCAATGAATGCTGGCTGTCCGACAAGGATCGTTTTTCGTACGAAGGGCTGAACTCGCCAGAGCGCCTCACCAAGCCGATGGTCAAGACAAACGGCATCTGGGTTGAGGCAGAATGGCCGGAGGCCTTGAAGGCCGTCGCGGATGGTTTAAATGCGGTAAAAACAAAACATGGTGTAGACGCGGTCGGTGCTTTGGCCTCACCACATCAAACACTCGAAGAATTGTATTTGCTGACCAAAGTTATTCGTGGCTTGGGATCGAATAATATCAATACACGTTTGCGCCAGACGGATAGAAGTGCCGACGGAAAAACTTCTGGTGCGCCGTGGCTCGGCATGAAGATCGCCGACATCGCCGCATTGAAGAGTGTGTTGATTGTCGGTTCCACCTTGCGCAAGGATCATCCGCTAATTGCAAATCGCCTCCGCCAAGCCGCTAAAAAAGGTTTGCAGATTAATCTGGTGCATAGCGTTGATGATGATTTGTTGATGAAGGTGGCTAACAAAGCGATTGTACGACCGAGTGCAATAGCACTCACCTTGGCCGCGATTGCGAAATCCATGGCCGAAATTCAGGGTTCAGGTTTGTCGACAGAGATCGCTACAGTGATTAATTCCGCGACAGTCTCGACTGAATCAAACGCAATTGCCAAGAGCCTTCTCGATAAAGAGCAGTCAGCAATTCTGCTCGGAAATTTTGCGCAACATCATCCTGATGCCTCCACGCTGCATGTGTTGAGTCAGGAAATTGCTCGCTTGTCGGGCGCGGCGCTGGGATTTATAGGCGAGGCTGCCAACAGCGTTGGTGCTGATATTGTATCGGCCAACTCTAGTGTTGGCGTGCTTCATGGAGCACAAATGGCTCGTAAGCCGCTTCAGGCCTGTATCTTGCTAGGTGTAGAGCCTGAGCTGGATTGTGCAGCGCCTGTAACAATGGCGAACGCATTAAAGGCGGCTGAGTTTGTGGTGGCGCTCTCAGCATTTCAAACTTTTGCAATAGATTATGCAAACGTGATTTTGCCGATCGCGCCATTTACAGAAACGGCCGGAACTTTCATTAATACCGAAGGCACGGTGCAAAAATTTAATGGTGTCGTGAAGCCGCTCGGTGAAGCACGTCCCGCATGGAAAGTCATTCGTGTTCTTGGCAATATGCTGGGGCTGGATGGCTTTGATCAGGATAATGTTGATGCGATTCGCAATGAGATTGCGCCTGACTTGCAGGCATTTGTGAACACTAAACTGAATAACGAAATTCGTGGCGCAGTGATCACGCTGCCCACTGCGGCAACCGGAATCGAACGCGTTGCAGAAGTGCCGATTTATGGCGCCGATGCGCTGGTACGTCGCGCACCTTCACTGCAAAAATCAGCAGACGCCAGGAACGCAAAATTTGCATTTTTAGCCAGTGATGTATTTGCAAATCTTGGGTTGTCGGACGCAGCGGATGTGCGAATCGTTCAAGGCACAGGTGCGTCAATATTAAAAGCAAAGTGCGATACAACATTGCCATCAGGCTGCGTGCGCGTGGCATTGGCAATAGCCGAAACATCGGCTCTGGACGCGGCATTCGGCGCAGTAACGGTTGAGAGAATCTCACTCGCTGCAGCTGCGGATTAGGCCATGTTCGAAACTCTCTATTCAACACTGGATACCGGTTTCGTCAGCGTACTCGGCCCCGCAATGGGCCCGCCCGCATTTGCGACCGCGTGGACGCTGGCAAAAGTGGTTGCGGTGGTGGTGCCGCTGTTAATTTTTGTTTTGTATTTTCAATTGGTGGAGCGTTGGGTGATCGGCTGGATGCAGGTGCGTCGCGGCCCGAATCGCGTGACGTTTTTCGGCATCAAATGGCTCGGCGGTTTTGCACAACCGATTGCCGATGCGCTGAAGCTGCTGCTCAAAGAACAGATCGTGCCGACAGGTGCGAATCGCTGGTTATTTTTATTAGCTCCGGCACTGTCAGTTGCGCCCGCGATGGCTGTGTGGGCGGTAGTGCCGTTCATGCCCGGTTGGGTGATCGCGAATGCAGATGCGGGTTTGCTCGTAGTACTTGCGTTAACCTCGATGGGTGTTTACGGCGTTATCATCGCGGGCTGGGCATCCAATTCGAAATATGCATTTTTGGGTGCGATGCGTTCGGCCGCGCAAGTGGTGAGCTACGAAATCGCCATGGGTTTTGCGCTGGTGGGCGGCTTGATGGCCGCGCAGACCATGAATTTGACTGAAATGGTGACGAAGCAAGACAGCGCGTTTGGTCTGGGTGGATGGTTTTTCATTCCCCTATTTCCGCTTTTCATCGTTCATTTTATTGCCGGGGTGGCCGAGACCAACCGTCATCCGTTTGACGTGGCCGAAGGTGAGTCGGAAATTGTTGCGGGCCCGCTGGTGGAATATTCCGGCATGACCTGGTCGCTATTCTTCTTGGCCGAGTACGCGAATATGTTGTTGGTCGCCACCATTTCTACGATCATGTTTTTGGGCGGTTGGTTGTCACCGTTTCCAAAGGCTTTTCCTATTTTAGGCGAGTCAAGCATCTTGTGGATGTTCGCGAAGATGATGTTCATCATGTTCATGTTTGTGTGGATACGCGCCTCGTTCCCGCGCTATCGCTATGACCAAATCATGCGACTCGGCTGGAAAGTATTCATCCCTATTACGATTGTGTGGATCGTTGCGGTTGGCGTGATGATGCTGGATCCCGTGCGTAATTGGGCACCGTTTTCTATCTGGTTTGGAAAGTAATCATGTGGGATAGAACCAAAGAATTGATGAGCAGCATGATGTTGGGCGAACTGTTGCAAGGCCTGAAGCTGACCGGCAGGCATTTGTTCGCACGCAAAATCACCGTGCAATTTCCGGAAGAAAAAACCCCGCAAAGCCCCCGTTTCCGTGGCCTGCATGCGCTACGCCGCTATCCAAATGGTGAAGAGCGTTGCATCGCCTGCAAGCTGTGCGAAGCGGTGTGTCCCGCGCTGGCGATCACGATTGAATCAGAGCAGCGCGATGACGGCAGCCGCCGTACCACGCGCTATGACATTGATTTGACGAAGTGTATTTTCTGCGGTTTTTGCGAAGAATCATGTCCGGTGGATGCGATTGTAGAAACCCACCTGCTCGAATATCACGGCGAAAAGCGCGGTGATCTTTACTATACGAAACCGATGTTGCTGGCGATTGGCGATAAATACGAAGATGAAATCGCCAGCCGGCGCGCGGAAGATGCGCAATATCGTTAATCGGTGGGTACCGAAACGAGCAGCGAACCGTGGGTAGCGCGAACAAATAGATGTTTAAATTAAAACAACAATGAATTTCCAATCCATTATTTTTTATATATTTGCCGCGATTCTGATCGTTTCAGGATTGCGTGTGATTACCGCGAGAAACCCGGTGCACGCGGTGCTGTTTTTGGTGCTCGCGTTTTTTACTGCGTCAGGCTTGTGGCTGCTGCTGTACGCAGAATTTTTGGCAATTACGCTAATTCTCGTTTACGTCGGTGCAGTGATGGTGTTGTTCCTGTTTGTGGTGATGATGCTGGATATTAATTTCGACAAGTTGCGCGAAGGCTTCTGGAAATATTTGCCGGTTGCAGCCACCGTGGCGATTGCGATGGTGTTGGAAATGGTGCTGCTTATTACCAGCAAAAATTTTGCCCTCGTCAATAAAGCGTTCGGTGCGGTGCCTGCTGCCGGCATTTCGAATAGCAAAGAATTAGGCCGCGTGCTCTATACCGATTATCTATTGCCGTTTGAATTAGCGGCCGTCATTTTGCTGGTCGCGATTGTCGCGGCGATTGCGCTTACGCTGCGCCCGCGCAAGGGGGCCAAATCACAAATCGTTGGCGATCAGGTTCGCGTTAAAGCAAGTGATCGATTAAAAATTATCAAGATGGATGCCGAAAAAGAAATCCCTTCCGCGCCTGCGGTTGTGCCCATGCCGCCTTCCGCCTGAACGACCGTCCCTATGATTACCCTTTCAAACTACTTGGTTTTATCTGCAATCTTGTTTGCGATTTCAGTCGCGGGCATTTTTTTGAATCGCAAAAATATTATCGTGCTGCTGATGGCAATTGAATTGATGTTGCTCGCGGTAAATATGAATTTCATCGCGTTTTCGCATCATTGGGGAAACTTAAGCGGTCAGGTGATGGTGTTTTTTATCCTCACCGTGGCGGCGGCAGAGTCGGCGATTGGCTTGGCAATTTTGGTGATTCTTTTCCGTAATTTGCGCAGCATCAATGTGGATGATATTGCCACGCTGAAAGGTTAAATTTTAGTGGCATGGCTGGAGCGGCAATATCCACGTGGTGTTTGGGGGGTATGCCGCCAAGCTGCCCACCAACGTTGGGTCTGGGGCCGTGTGCTGAAAACAGCTAATCGTTCCGTTTTATAAAAATAACGAACTCATGATCGAAAATAAATTAGCTCTGCTCGCCGTTCCATTGCTGCCACTGGTCGGCGCGGTGTTGGCCGGTTTCTTGGCCCCGCGCTTGGGTCCACGCACAGGCCGCGCGTTCGCGCACAGCGTTACGATTTTTGGGGTCGCCGCGTCACTGGTGTTGTCATTTTTTATCTTTCAGGACGTGCTCGCAGGCAAATCATTTAACGGCTCGATCTACACCTGGCTCGTGACAGGCGGCGTCAAACTCGAAGTCGGTTTTTTAATCGATTCACTCACCGTGATGATGATGCTGGTTGTCACGTTTGTGTCGCTGATGGTGCATATTTACACGATCGGCTATATGGCTGAAGACGAAGGCTACACGCGCTTCTTTGCCTATATCTCACTGTTCACTTTTTCGATGCTGATGTTGGTGATGTCGAACAACTTCCTGCAATTATTTTTTGGCTGGGAAGCAGTTGGTCTGGTGTCATATTTGTTGATCGGCTTTTGGTACACGCGCCCGACAGCGATTTACGCAAACCTGAAAGCCTTCCTTGTGAATCGCGTCGGCGATTTTGGTTTTCTGCTCGGCATCGGCCTTGTTTTTGCCTACTTGGGCACGCTTGATTATGCGGAAACATTTCGCCTGGCGCCGGCGCTGAAGGACCAGATGATCGCGCTGATTCCCGGCTGGCAGTGGTCGTTGATTACGGTGACCTGCATTTGTTTATTCATCGGCGCGATGGGTAAATCTGCGCAGTTTCCCCTGCATGTGTGGCTGCCCGATTCGATGGAAGGTCCGACGCCGATCTCTGCGCTGATTCACGCCGCTACGATGGTGACGGCTGGTATTTTTATGGTGGCGCGGATGTCGCCGCTGTTTGAAATGTCGGAGACTGCTCTTTCATTCGTGCTGATAATTGGTGCAATCACCGCGTTTTTTATGGGACTGATCGCGATTGTGCAATACGACATCAAACGTGTTGTCGCCTACTCCACCCTCTCACAGCTCGGTTACATGACGATGGCGCTTGGCGCATCAGCTTACTCGGCGGGCGTATTCCATTTGATGACGCATGCGTTTTTCAAAGCGGTGTTGTTCCTGGGCGCGGGCTCGGTAATTATCGCGATGCACCACGAACAGGACATGCGCAAAATGGGCGGCTTGCGTAAATACTTGCCGATCACTTATTTCACGGTGCTTATTGGCGCATTAGCCAATGCGGGCTTCCCACCATTCGCGGGATTCTTTTCTAAAGACACCATCATCGAGGCGATCCATGCCTCACACACCCCGAGTGCCGGCATCGCCTATATCGCCGCATTGCTGGGCGTGTATGTCGGCGCGCTGTATTCATTCAGGCTGGTGTTTTTTGCTTTCCATGGCAAAGAACGATTCGGTCATGGCGCGGGTCATGACACAGCTAACGCTGAAGCGCCGGCACACGACGCGCATATCGATCACAAACATCATGGCTTGGCACCCGGCGAGAAGCCGCATGAAACGCCGTGGGTCGTGACGTTACCGTTGATTTTGCTGGCCATCCCTTCTGTTGCGATTGGTGGATTACTGATTGAGCCAATGCTTTATGGCAACTTTTTCGATGGCGCGATTAAAGTCAGTGAAACCATGCGTGAACTCAAAGACGAGTTTCACGGTGCAGGGGCAATGATGTTGCATGGATTTAAATCGCTACCGTTCTGGTTTGCGGTCGCCGGCGCGCTGACAGCGTGGGTTTGCTACATCCTGAAACCGGAATTGCCTGCAAAGATTCGCGCCACCTTCGCGCTCCCGGTAAGAATTCTTGAAGATAAATACGGCTTCGACCGTTTTAATGACTGGTTTTTCGCCCGCGGTGCTCGCAAGCTCGGTGGTGCGTTATGGAAATTTGGGGATGTGACCATTATTGACGGCTTCTTCGTTAACGGTACCGCCAAGCTGATCGGCTGGTTCTCGGGCGTTACCCGCAAACTGCAAACCGGTTTTGTTTACAGCTATGCGTTCACGATGATTATTGGTGTGTTTGGGCTGCTCACTATCCTTTTCCTCAAGCTTCGCCCGTTCTGAACTTTATAACAATATGCATTTTGATTCTTATATGTTGAGCCTGGCTATTTGGGTGCCGATTATGGTGGGCGTGCTCACACTTTTCATGAGTGGTGATGCCCAAAAAAATCTCGCGCGATGGACTGCGTTGACGGGTAGCGTGCTTGGTCTGCTGGTGTCGTTACCGTTATGGGTGCATTTTGACAGCGCCGCAAGCCGTATGCAGTTCAGTGAATTCATTCCCTGGATTTCGCGCTTCAACATCAACTATTCACTGGGTGTCGATGGCATTTCGACGCTGCTGATTATTCTGAACAGCTTTACCACCATCCTGGTGGTGATCGCGGGTTGGAAAGTGATTGAGGAAAAAGTATCGCAATATCTTGCGGCATTTTTAATTATGTCCGGCTTGGTAAACGGCGTCTTTGCGGCAATGGATGCGATTCTGTTTTATTTGTTTTTTGAGGCGATGCTGATCCCGATGTTCTTGATCATCGGTATCTGGGGTGGCCCGCGGCGTGTCTATGCCGCCGTCAAGTTTTTCCTGTACACCTTGCTCGGTTCACTATTGATGTTGGCTGCGTTTATCTATTTATATAACGTCACCAACGGCAGCTTCAGCATCCTCGACTTCCATAAAGTCCCACTCAGCATTGCCGTACAAACAGTCTTGTTTTTTGCGTTCTTCGCGTCATTCGCCGTAAAAGTGCCCATGTGGCCAGTCCACACTTGGCTGCCCGACGCCCACGTTGAAGCGCCCACTGGTGGCTCGGTGGTGCTTGCGGCCATCACGCTAAAAATTGGCGCGTACGGGTTCCTCAGGTTCAATTTGCCGATTGTTCCTGATGCGAGCGCCGCGCTATCCGGCTTCATGATCGCGTTATCACTCATCGCTATTGTCTACATCGGCTTTGTTGCACTCGCGCAAACGGATATGAAAAAGCTGGTTGCCTACTCATCGATTTCACACATGGGTTTTGTCACACTAGGTCTGTTTCTGTTCAGCGGGCAACAGATGGGTAGTGCAGGGACGCCAAGTGCCGTGGGTATCGAAGGCAGCCTAATGCAGATGGTGTCGCATGGCTTTATTTCTGCCGCGATGTTCCTGTGTATCGGGGTGCTGTATGACCGGGTACATTCGCGCGAAATTTCAGCGTATGGCGGCGTGGTGAACACGATGCCAAGGTTTGCGTTCTTCGCGGTCTTGTTTGGCATGGCGAATGCAGGCTTGCCAGGCACATCAGGTTTTATCGGCGAGTTTTTAGTGATTCTGGCCGCGATGAAAATCAATTTCTGGATCGCGTTTGGCGCGGCGACCACGCTGATTCTCGGTGCGGCCTATACCTTGTGGATGGTCAAGCGCGTCATCTTCGGCGCAGTGGCGAATGACGATGTCAGGACGCTGACTGACATTAACAGTCGCGAGATGTTGGTATTGAGTATTCTTGCTGTGCTGGTGTTGGCGATGGGTGTTTATCCCAAGCCATTCATTGATGTGATGCACGTCACGGTAGATACGTTGATCAAGCACGTTGCAATCGGCAAGCTGAATTGAAAATATAAAAATATGAATGCCCAACAAATTAATTTAGCCTCGTTCAACATCGGTCTGGCATCGCCGGAAGCAGCGCTGCTCGCTTTGCTGTGCCTAATTATGGTTGCGCATCTTTTCTGGGCACGCGATAAGCAGGAGGGCCGTCTGCTGGTGTCGGCGCTGGTCACGTTGGCAATTACCGCCGGCCTGGTCATTTACGTAGCGATGCCACCAGCCACGGGCTCGGTGATTGCCGCGAATAATGTGACGCCGATTCAATACGCCTTTACCAATATGTTCGTGGTCGACGCGATGGCAACCTTGTTAAAAGTATCGTTACTGTCCGCGGTTGCGATCACGATCATTTACAGCCGCGCTTATTTGGCTGCGCGCAAACTTTTTAGCGGCGAATTCATTTGTCTCATCTTGTTCGGCACGCTGGGCATGATGGTGATGGTGTCGGCGAACCATTTCGTGACTTTATATTTGGGTCTCGAATTACTCGCGCTATCGAGCTATGCCTTGGTCGCGCTCGATCGTGATTCGGCTAAATCAACCGAAGCCGCGATGAAATATTTTATCCTCGGTGCGCTCGCATCAGGCTTGTTGCTTTACGGGATTTCGATGGTGTATGGGGCGACAGGCTCGCTTGATGTAAGCCGTGTGGCGGCGATGGTGGCGGGTAGTCGTGCCAACGATCCGCTACTCACGTTTGGGATCGTGTTTATTGTTGCAGGGCTGGCGTTTAAGCTGGGTGCGGTACCGTTCCATATGTGGATTCCGGATGTCTACGAAGGCGCGCCCACTGCCATCACCTTATTTGTCGCTGCAGCGCCGAAGATTGCCGCATTTGGCTTCATCATGCGTATCCTCGCCGATGCGCTCGGCGGCGCGGCACAAGATTGGCAGGGCATGCTGGTGATATTGGCAGTGCTGTCGATGGCGATTGGTAATATCGTCGCGATTTCACAAACCAATTTGAAACGCATGCTGGCCTATTCCACTATTTCGCATATGGGCTTTTTGCTGCTTGGTATTTTGGCGGGCACCAGGAACGGCTACGCCTCAAGCATGTTTTATGTCGTGACCTATGTGCTCACCACACTCGCCGCGTTCGGCATTATTTTGCTGCTGTCGCGGGATGGATTTGAAGCCGAAAATATTGATGACCTGAAAGGCTTGAACAAGCGTTCACCATTTTTCGCGGTGCTGATGTTATTCGTCATGTTTTCGTTGGCAGGCATCCCGGTATTTGTCGGCTTCTGGGCCAAGCTGTCGGTGCTCGAAGCAGCGCTGAGCGCAGGCTATACATGGTTGGTTGTGTTTGCAGTGTTAATGAGCGTCATCGGTGCGTTTTATTATTTACGCGTTGTGAAGGTAATGTATTTCGATTCACCAACCGATACTTTGCCGATTACGGCACCATTGGAAATGCGTGCGGTGCTGTCGGTGAATGCGTTTGCGATTCTGGTTCTGGGTATCGTGCCGGGCGGTTTAATGACGGCATGCCTCGATGCCATTCAAAAATCCTTCTGACGGTGTGGTCAAATCGTCGTTAGAATTTCCCGATTTCACCGAGCACACGCTCGACAGTGAACGCTTGCTCACCGGCAAGTTAATCAAAGTTCAGTCCGACCGTGTGCGACTGCCTGACGGGTCGGAGTCGTATCGCGAATACGTGTTGCACCCCGGTGCGGTCATCATTGCCGCGTTCGTGGATGACGAGACGCTGCTGTTTGAGCATCAATATCGCTATCCGCCACGCCGTCATTTTATTGAATTGCCCGCCGGCAAAATTGATGAAGGTGAGGCGCATTTTGAAACCGCGCAGCGCGAATTATTGGAAGAGACAGGCTACGTCGCCAGCGATTGGAAACACGCCGCCACACTCGATGCGGGCATCGGTTATTCGAACGAAAAAATTCAGTTGTACGTGGCGCGCGGGCTGGAATTTCGAGGTCACCAACGTGATCACGGCGAATTCCTGGAGGTGTTTACTTTAAAGTTAAAAGCCGCGGTGGAAATGGTGGGTCGCGGCGAAATCACTGATACCAAATCCGCGTTTTCATTGCTGTGGCTGGATCGTTTCCAGCAATCAATTTTATGAACGAGACCGTTTACGACCTCGCGATTATCGGCGGCGGCATCAATGGCTGTGGCATTGCCCGCGACGCCGCAGGGCGCGGTTTGAAGGTGTTGCTGGTCGAGCAGGATGATCTTGCTTCGGCGACGAGCTCATGGAGCTCGAAACTCATCCATGGCGGCCTGCGCTATTTGGAGCAATACGAATTCCGACTCGTGCGCGAGGCGCTACAGGAACGCGAGGTCTTGCTGCGCATTGCGCCACACATCATCCATCCGCTTGAATTTATTCTGCCGCACGATCAACATATGCGACCCGCCTGGATGGTACGCCTTGGTCTGTTTATGTATGACCACATCGGCGGCAAAATCTCGCTGCCAGGTTCGCGCACTATCGCGTTTCCGGATGCGGTTTATAGCGCGGGTTTGGCTCCAACGCGTAAGCGCGGATTTTTCTATTCGGACGCGAAAGTTGATGATGCGCGATTGACCGTGCTGAATGCGATTGCGGCGCGGGAAAATGGCGCAGACGTCCGTGTGCGCACGCGTTTGATTGACGGCAAGCGAGACGCTAACCAGTGGTGTCTCACGCTGCGCGACGTTGATTCAGGCGCATCCACCGCGGTGCGAGCCAAAGGTATTGTCAACGCGGCTGGCCCGTGGGTAAAGCAACTGCTGGATGAGACCCTGCGTGTGCCGACAACGTCTAACGTGAAGCTGGTCAAAGGCAGCCATATCGTTGTGCCGCGCATTCACAACCACCAGCATGCATACATTCTGCAAAACGACGATAAGCGCGTCGTGTTTATTATTCCGTATGAAGAAAAATTCAGCCTGATCGGCACCACTGATGTTGAGGTCGCCTCGGTTGTGGACGCCGCAAAAATCTCGGCTGCCGAGACCGCGTATCTACTGCGCGCCGTGAATCGTTTTGTCGCCCGGCCTGTGCGTGAGAGCGACATCGTGTGGAGCTATGCGGGGGTGAGGCCGTTGTATGACGATGGCTCGGATAACCCCAGTGAGATTACGCGTGATTATGTGTTGAAGGTCGATCATGACCATGGTGCACTGCCGTTACTATCGATTTTTGGCGGCAAGATAACGACCTATCGACGGCTTGCTGAACATGCCTTGCAGGAATTAAAGCCGTTTTATCCGGCGATGAAAAATCCGTGGACAGATAAGGTGCCGCTGCCCGGGGGCAATATCGGAAGCGTGTTGAAAAATACGCGGACACTGGCAGAAAAATATCCATGTCTGCCCGCAGATTTTCTGCGCAGGCTGGTGATGCGTCACGGCTCTCGCGTTGATTTGATATTGACTGGCGTGGTGAAGCTGAGTGATTTGGGCAAGACCTTTGGTCAGGGTGCAAATTTGCTGTGCGAACGAGAAATTGAATTTTTTATTTGCCAAGAATGGGCGCATACGGCCGATGATATTTTATGGCGACGTAGCAAATGCGGGCTGCATATGGACAGCACCGAGCGCGAGTGTGCGTCGAACTTTATTGCCGATACAGTCAATCGGCTCATAATTAAACTTTAATAATCGCCAACATCCATGAGCCCTTTGAGCAAGTTTAGCTTGGAAGACCGCGCCGGTATTAGAGGTTTGTTTTTTGATATTGATGACACGCTGACGACAGACGGGCTCCTCACAACAGCGGCGTATTCGGCAGTGGGGCGTTTGAAAGCAGCGGGTTTTATGCTCGTGCCGATCACCGGTCGGCCCGCTGGATGGTGCGATCATATGGCGCGCATGTGGCCAGTGGATGGCATGGTGGGCGAAAACGGCGCGTTTTACTTTCACCACGATCCTGTGCGCAAGAAATTAGTGCAGCGGTTTTTATCCACTGAATCTAACCGCGTAATCGAAAAAAAGCGGTGCATGGAAATCGCGGCGGATATTTTGCGTGAAGTTCCCGGCACTGCATTGGCCTCAGATCAGGCTTATCGCGAGGCGGATATTGCGATTGATTTTTGTGAAGATGTTGTGCCACTTTCGGCGGGTGAAGCTCAGCGTATCAAGCAATTGATGGAGGCCGCTGGATTAAACGCGAAAATCAGTTCCATTCACGTCAACGGCTGGTTTGGCGCTTACGACAAACTCTCCACAACCAAACTTTTCATGCGGGAAATTTTCAACATAAACCTGGACGAGCATAAAAGCGAATTTGCTTTCATCGGCGATTCACCCAACGATTCGCCGATGTTTTCCTATTTCCCGCATTCCGTCGGCGTTGCCAATGTGAGCGACTTTGCGACGGGCATGATGCAACTGCCCGCGTATGTCACCGATAGGCGCTGCGGCGAAGGCTTTATTGAACTCGCAGATGCGTTGCTAGGGTAGGCGAACGCGCAAGCAATCCGTTTGTGCGCGGCAGAATGGCAAAGCGATGCGGTTGCAAAGTGACCAAGTGACCGTGCCTTGCATTAGTCGCCTGATCTGCGCAATTTTGGGGCCGGATTTTTCACGACAACACTGCTTGTGGCTTTTATAGCCGCCACGACTTTCTCCAGCAGCGCGTCTTTTTCGTAGGGCTTGGTGATCACGCCCTGATATTCGCTGGTATCCACTTTGGCATAGTCAGTCAGCGCCAACAGGATCGGGATATCCGCGCCATTGGGGAGATTGAGGCGTAACTGCACGGCGATGCTCAGACTGGCAGCAAATCCGACGGCTTGGGCATCGACAACGATGACATCGAACATATCCTGAGCCAGCGCAGCCGCGGCAGCTTCAGCGCTTTCAACGATAACCACCCTAAAATCGCGACGTTTCAAAAAATTGGCAGCCATCGCGGCCTGATCATGATGTCCATCAATCAGCAGCACGGTGCCTGTCTTCGCCTCGCGCAACGAGTGGCGCGTGATCAATGTTTGGGTGGCTTCGGCATCTTCCTTGGTGCCCATGACCGCACCAACCGCGTCCACTAGCTGATCCGGGCTGATGGGGTCGCGCAAATAGGCGCTGATGCCATTTTCGCGACATTGAATGGCATCACCTGGCCTACCATTTTTGGCCAGCATTATCACCCGGGTGTCCTTGAGTTTGGGGTGATGCTTGATGCGGAAAGCCAGTAAAAAGCCATCCTGTAATGGCAGCTGATTGGAGGTGATAACGAGTGGGATCGCAATTTTTTCTTCGGCCATGCGATTCAGAAGCTGCAGCGCCATCGCGGCGTCATCAGCCTCGCGCGGCAACATGCGCCAGTTACGTGCCAGTTCTGCCAATCGCTGGCGCTCATCCTTATCCGGGCTGACCAGCAGCACCTGTAACCCGGTAAGTGTGACGAATGTCGGGCGATGAGCGGCGGGCTCTTTTGCCGCAAATGAGAAGGGGGCGGTAAATTTATAAGACGTGATTTGAATGGGCACATCGGGTTTTTTACCAGCCGGTTTACTGACGCGTTGGTCGAGCCGCTGGTGTATTTCGATATCGTTTTTTGCGTTTGATCTGTTTGCGGGGTTTGGCTTAACGGTTATTGTCGGGTCGGCGAGACTTTCGCCATGCGCTGCAAGCGCGTGGGCAATTTGTCGCGCCAATGCCAGTTGCATGCTACTGGCATTGACCAATCCGCTCGCTATATCATCTGCAAATTTGCCTGCTGATTTTTCAATCGGCGAATCGGCACCTGCGCCTATTTTCAATGAATGATGCTCGACCGTAAAACTTAAATAGATGGCACCGTTATCGGTGTACTCGGGTTGAATGGTAAGCGCAATTTTTGCGCCATTGACTTTGCTGTCTTGAGTTCTATTTTGGGCACCATCATCGGTGACATCATGATTATGGAAACCCATTTCAATCAGGTGGCGTAACAGCATCATCAGGCGTGCCCCGTCGCCGGTCAGGATTTCTGGCACGTCCTGTTCCACTCGCAACGTCATGTCGATGCCATGCTCTTCCGCACGCGGCACCACAATATTCAATACACTCGCCATGCTTTCACGCAGGTGAAATGACGCTGTTTCCAGCGCTATGGCGTATGTGTCGGTATCCGCCAGATCCAACAGGCCGGCAATGGCACTGACCGCAGCATGGGCAGACGCCTCAACCCGTCTGAAGTGCTCCAGTGCGCGATCGGATAATTCAGTTTGTCTGGCGTGATGAATCGCGCTGAAAGCGGCGTCGATGGTGGTTGCCAGGTCGGCGCGGATACGCTCAATAAATTGCAACTGCACACGATTACGGCTAGCCAAGCCCGGGCTTGCATGGTTGCCGACGCTTTTATTAGTCTCTTTGCCCGCAACGGTGTCCGCGTTGATATCGACGAGTGTTTCGGCGTGCTTAAACAGATGTAAACGGCCTGCCGAGCCGACTGCCAAGCCGGCGTCGGGTGCCGCAGCGAAAACCGTGTGCGATATTTTTCCTCGCCCGATAGAAAGGGTGGTAACGAGCGGCACATCTACCATTTGTGATGAATAAACAGGCCCTTCATTGCGCTCCACCACCATCGACGCGAGTTCAAACAAGCTAGCACATGAGGTGGCCACCCACGACTGTGGCGCAACATCAATGGCGAACATCTCGCAGAATGCCGAATTCACCATTTCTACCGAGCCGTCTGCTGTTTCAACGACACAACCATCGGTAATATTTTCCACCAGATCCAATAAATGTGTGCTTTGAAGATTAGCGGCAGCCTCAGCCGCTTTTTCGGTACGCGTATCACGCAGAAATGCAGCCACGCGGACGGCTTCTTTTGGCGTACCCGAAAGCTGAACATCGGTTGCTTCAACATTATCGAATGCAGGTAAATCAACCGGCACATCAACAGGTAGTGCGGTCAGCGTTAGCTCCACAGAGCCCTGCTCGGCGGCACCTTTGGATTTTAGTTGCAGTGCAACCGAAGCCCTTGACGCTTCACCGCTCACCAGCCGTTTGAGTGCCTGATTGAACCGCATGCGGTCTTTGCTACTGAGCACTTCTGCGAAATTATAGGCGGACGCGGGCAAGAATTCGCGGCCGGTCCACTGCGCCAGCGCGGGCGTTGCAAAGATGACCTTTCCGTCGAAATCCAGTTCGAAGATAGGTTGATTAAGGCTGGCAAGAATATCCGGGTGCGGCATGAATTAAGCGTTTTGGGATTGGGGCTTGGTGACTAAAATGCGGACTAAAATTATGAAAAAGAAGTTGACTAAATAGACGCTGCGGCGAGCTTAAGTTGCGCCAGCAGCCCCTGCAAATGCGCTGGTGCTGCGTTCACCGACGCAGCATTTTCAGATGCAATGAGCACCGGAAGAAGTGCCACCGCAATCTTTTTTCCCAGCTCCACGCCCCATTGATCAAACGGATTGATATTCCAGATCACGCCCTGGACAAATACTTTGTGTTCATACAGTGCGACCAGCGCGCCGAGGTTGAAGGCATCAACCGTCGGCATCACCAGCATGGTAACGGGACGACCGCCGGGATGCACCCGATGCATTGCACTTTTCCGCCGTTCGGTTTCATCCGCAATTTTTGGTTCCAGTTCGGCAAATATAGTTTCAAATGATTTCCCTTGCCAAAACGCATCGGCCTGCGCAATGCCGTTCGCCAGCAGTTTTTCGTGGTGTTCTTTCAGCGCGCTTTCAGGGCGCGCAATTAGCACGATATCGGCCGAAGATTTGTCGGTACCTTGATGCAGCAATTGATGGAACGAGTGCTGACCATTGGTGCCTGCTTGGCCAAAAATAATCGGGCAGGTGTGATAACCGGTGCGGTTACCGTCGAGGTCAACTGATTTGCCGGTGGATTCCATTTCAAGTTGCTGCAGGTGACTTGGCAGTATGGATAGCCGCTGCGCATAGGGCAGCACGGCATGCGACGCCATGTGTTGAAAGTTGCGATTCCAAATGCCCACCAGCGCCAGCATGATCGGTAAATTTTCGGCTGGGCGCGCCTGCACAAAATGCTCGTCCATTGCCTCAGCGCCGCGCAGGAGCGCGGCAAAGCATTCAAACCCACATGCCAGGGCAATCGGCAGTCCGACGCTGGACCAAAGTGAAAATCGCCCGCCGACCCAGTCGTTGAATTCAAAGATGAGTGTGGCCGGATAGCCGTGCTCCATCGCCCGTTTTGGCGCGGCAGTGACCGCGACAAAATGTTTGGGGATTGCATCTGCGCCTAGATGAGTGGTCACCCAGGCAATCGCGGAACGCGCATTCGTCAGCGTCTCGTCAGTGGTGAATGTTTTCGACGTGACGGTGAAAAGCGTGGTTGCCGGATTCAGCTTGGCCAAGGTATCTTCAAGATGCGCGCCGTCTACATTCGACACAAAATGCACACATGGACCGTCAGCAAATTTTGTCAATGCGGAACAGATGAATTCCGGCCCCAGCAGCGAACCACCGATGCCCAGATTCACCACATCGGTAAATATTTGATCGGTCGCACTGCGAATTTTTCCGCTGCGAATCGACGCACTGAACGTTTTTACGCGATCAAGCTGGGCGCGAATTTGAGGGCGTACATCCGCACCGTTTATCAGTAATGGCACGCCCGCGTCGGCACCCGTCAGTGCGCGCAGCGCCGTGTGAAGTGCGGGACGATTCTCGGTGGCATTGACGTTTTCACCGGCAAACATGGCTGCGCGCCGGGCCATCACACCGCCTTCATCGACCAATGCCAGCAAGGCATCCAACACTACCGCGTCTATTGATTGGCGGGAAAAGTCAGCGTATAGACCGGCACCGTGGATGGGCTTCAGCACCGACTCGGGTGTCGATTTCACGTCAATAGTGGCAAGTTTTTTCCAAGCGGCGAGGGTGGTGGGATTTGGCATTATTCGAAGGAATTATCGGCAAGGAGGGAAGTGCTTGGCGGTATCGGTGGGGAATCAAAGGAGCAAATTAAACGGGCAATGAGGCGGAAAATCAACAATGGCATAAAGCATAGCTGAAATCCGCACGCGCTCAAATATTGCCCGACTTACGGCGAAAGCATCACTAAATTATCCCGATGAATCAACTCTGACTCGGCAATATAGCCCAGCGTCTTCTCAATTTCTGCCGTCGGCTTCTTCGCAATCCGTGCGGCCTCTGCCGACGAGTAATTGACCAGGCCGCGCGCTACCTCGCGACCATCAGGGGCCACACAGCTGACAACTTCGCCGCGTTCAAACGTGCCTTCAACAGACGTCACCCCTACCGGCAACAAGCTTTTGTGATCGCGCACCAACGCGCGCGCAGCACCGGCATCCAGCAACAAGCGACCGCTGGTTTTGAGGTGGCCCGCCATCCAGGTTTTTTTGGCCTGCAACGACAGGGACTCGGTGCTGAGCCGCGTGCCAATCGCCTCGCCGTTCATGAGGCGCACTAATACATCTGGTTCTCGTCCATGTGCAATCACGGTAGAGGCACCTGACAGGGCGGCTTTCTTTGCGGCGAGTACTTTCGTCAACATACCCCCGCGCCCCAGTGCGGAGCCCGCACCACCTGCCATTTGTTCGAGCAAGGAATCACCGGCGTTGGCGTCAGCAATCAGCGTGGCGCTCGTGTCTTTGCGTGGGTCCGCGCTGAATAAACCTTGTTGATCGGTAAGAATAATGAGCTCGTCGCCATCGATAAGATTGGTGACGAGGGCAGCCAGCGTGTCGTTGTCGCCGAATTTGATTTCATCCGTGACGACGGTATCGTTCTCGTTGATGATCGGAATGATGTTGAGATCGAGCAGCGTGGTCAACGTGGAGCGCGCATTCAAATAGCGTTTACGATCCGCCAGATCATCATGGGTAAGCAGCACTTGCGCGGTGCCGAGCGCGTGTTCGCGAAACGCTGATTCATAGACTTGTACCAGTCCCATCTGGCCCACGGCAGCGGCGGCTTGCAGGCGGTTCACTTCATGTGGACGCGTATTCCAGCCGAGACGCTTCATCCCTTCTGCTATTGCACCGCTCGACACCAGAATCACCTCATGACCGTCGTCAGCAAGCGCCGCAATTTGCCGAACCCATTCACGAATCAAGACATGATCAACACCAGCACCGTGATTGGTAATAAGGGTTGAGCCGATTTTGATAACAATGCGTTTAGCGGGTTTCATTTTTTGAAATGCAAGCATGAACGTGCATGACGAAGCAAAAAGTTCTCAAAGAGGTCGCCAATGCTAGGGTTTATATTTTTCTTCTAGCGTGGCGCGTGGTGGTTCCTGGTTTTTAGCGGCATCGCTTTGTGCTTTTATCTGCGCCGTTTTGAACGCATCGACATGCTCCATGATGGCAAATGTGAGTGCTGGGCAACCGTCGCTTTTCATTGCTGAAATCATGAAGTGCGGACCTTTCCATTTCAATCCTTTGATAATGGCCTTGACGCGCTTTTCAGCCTCGGCCGGTTCCAGCAAATCAGCTTTGTTCAGGATCAGCCAACGAGGTTTGGTAAACAATTCATCATCGTATTTCTTTAATTCGTTGACGATAGCCTTGGCTTCTTTGACGGTATCAGTGGTCTCGTCAAACGGCGCAATATCGACCAGGTGCAACAGCAAATGCGTGCGCTGCAGATGTTTTAAAAATTGATGCCCAAGCCCTGCGCCTTCAGCCGCACCTTCAATCAAACCGGGCACGTCGGCGATCACAAAACTCTTGTTGTCGGACACGCGAACCACGCCCAGATTGGGATGCAGCGTGGTGAACGGGTAATCCGCTACTTTGGGTTTCGCGGCGGAGACAGCGCGGATAAAGGTTGATTTGCCCGCGTTAGGCATGCCCAGCAGCCCGACGTCGGCCAATACCTTCAACTCGAAATGGATGTCCTTGGTTTGGCCTTCGGTGCCCTTGGTGGTCTGGCGGGGCGCACGGTTGGTGCTGGATTTGAAATGCAGATTGCCCAGGCCGCCGCGACCACCTTCGGCCACCAGCACCCGTTGCTTGTCTTGCGTCAGGTCGGCAATGATCACATCTGTGGTCAGATCTTTAATCAACGTGCCTACCGGAACACGCAACGTCACGTCATCTGCGCCACGCCCACTGCAATCTGCACCGCGGCCGGTTTCACCATCTTTGGCGCGAAAAATACGCGCAAATCGGTAATCGACCAGCGTGTTGATATTGCAATCAGCTATAACATAAATTGAGCCTCCACGACCGCCATCGCCGCCATCGGGTCCGCCAAAGGCGATGTATTTTTCGCGGCGCATGGAGGCTGAGCCGTTGCCGCCGTCCCCAGCGTGGACTTCAATTCGTGCTTCGTCGATAAATTTCATATTTTTACTTTATTTGCTCCTTGCAGAGCGGAAAACAGCGCCAAAAACAAAGCAGAAAAAAAGCCCCGAAGAAAAATCTTCGGGGCTTTTTGACTTGCAAATAGCCTTAAAAACTATGCCGGCTGAACAGCTTCAATCGTGATGGTGCGGCGACGTTTCTCGCCTTTGACTGCAAAAACGACTTTGCCGGTTTTGAGCGCAAACAAGGTGTGGTCCTTGCCCATGCCGACGTTTTCACCCGCATGGAATTCAGTCCCGCGCTGACGCACGATGATTGAACCCGCTGGGATTAATTCGCCACCGTAAGCTTTGACGCCCAACCGTTTTGATTCTGAGTCGCGGCCGTTACGTGAACTGCCGCCTGCTTTTTTGTGTGCCATGATTTAGCTCCTTGGTTCCGGTTACTTTGCCGTTTACTTCTTGACGCCGCCATCGAGCGCAACTTGCAGCGCCTTCAGCTCATCCCATTTGCCATCCGCAGCCAGCTGGGCTTGCTGTGGCCATGTGCCGGGATTGTGCGACGCGTAACGTGAACCGGCTTTGTGAAGAATATCGGACAGCGTGGAAACCGGTGTCTTTGCCAATTGTGCGAAGGTCGTGATGCCAGCAGCGATAAACAAACCGGAAATCTTCGGGCCAATGCCTTCGATTTTCGTTAAATCATCAGCCTTCCCAGCCGCTTTAGGGGCCGCAAAAGTGGCCTCCGCAATGATCGCGGCGCCATCAAAAATCGAGCCGATAAAAATCTCAGAATAGTTCTGACGATGGCCCTGACGCTTTTGATAATGCTTACGACGACGCATTTTGAAAATGCGGACTTTGTCCGCACGATCTTGCGCAATGACAGTAACCTGGACTGTCGCACCTGCCACGAGCGGGGTGCCGATGGTAACGAGTTCGCCGTTACTAACCATCAACACCTGATCGATGACAACTTGCGAGCCCACGTCTGCCGGTATCTGTTCTACTTTAATTTTTTCGCCGACTTGGACGCGATACTGCTTCCCGCCGGTTTTTATGACCGCATACATGGTTAAACTCCTGAAAGAAATCGAAATTGCAGTCAACTCAATAGTTTTCCAACCCATCCACTCGCTTACTGCCAGTTACTGCAGCGAATAGTCAAGCAATGAAAGCTGGTAGTGGTATTGATCGAATGAACCCGCTATTATACGGCTCCCGGTAACGTCAGTCAACCCGAATGTTTGCCTGAAATCAGTGGGTTAGAACTTTTTTTTGCACCTTGACCAAGCCTAGAACGGGTTTGAAATCACCCTCGCCATTCCTGAATCACATGAATTCTTCGCAAATAATCACCCGATCAGCAGAACCCGGCCTGGATGAATTCCGAGCCGTCATTGCAGACGATATGCTCGCGATTGACGGCGTCATTCGTCGGCGTTTGTCTTCCGATGTGGTGCTCATCAATCAGATTTCGCACTATATTATTGAGGCAGGTGGCAAGCGGCTGCGCCCGGCGTTGGTGACGCTGAGCGGGAATATGGTGGGCGCGGATAACGCCAAAACGCGCGATATGGCGGCGGTGATCGAATTTATCCATACCGCCACCCTCCTGCATGATGATGTCGTCGATGAATCTGATCTGCGCCGCGGGCGAGAAACCGCCAATGCGACATTTGGCAACGCGGCATCTGTGCTCGTCGGCGATTTTCTCTACTCGCGTGCATTTCAGATGATGGTTGAAGTGGGCTCGATGCGGGTGATGGGTGTGATGGCTGAGGCCACCAATGTTATTTCTGAGGGCGAAGTTCTGCAGCTCATGAACGTGCGCGACCCTGATACAACCGAAGAAGCCTATCTCAAAGTCGTGCGCTTTAAAACCGCAAAATTATTCGAAGCGGCATGCCGTGTCGGGGCAATATTAGGCGGCTCCAGTGAACGTGATGAATCCGCTCTGGCTGCCTATGGCGCACACTTGGGTACCGCATTTCAGCTGATTGACGATGTGCTGGATTATTCAGGTGACATTCAAGAGACGGGTAAAAATGTGGGCGATGATTTGGCAGAGGGGAAACCCACGTTGCCGTTGATTTACGCAATGCGAACCGGTAGCGCGGGCCAGCAAGAAATAATTCGTGCGGCCATTATTGATGGTGGATTGGCTACCATTGAAGCGGTGGTCGCCGCCATTCGCGCGACGGGTGCGCTGGAGTATGCAAGGGACGCGGCAAGGCGCGAGGTCGCAACCGCGGCGGCAGCGATTCAACATTTTCCAGATTCCGCTTCACGCGCAGCTTTGTTACAATTATGTGTCTTTGCGGTTGAGCGTCGGTCTTAAACGATAACCCGGCTCAAGGACGTCCCATTTGCGGCACCACCAAGTAGCTTGTCGAGATTTATTTTTTCTGAACATTGATGTTCCAGTGTGTTGTCAAGCCAGCTTCCAAGCCTGCCATGAGGTCAAAACGACCCGCAGGCTTTTATTTTGCGTTACTGCTTTAGATTTTTTTGTCATAACCAAATTCTTTGCACCCCATTTCTTTTTGAGCAATCCATGGCATCTCATTTTCAAGAAAAAGTTTTAAGCGTTCATCATTGGACCGACAACCTGTTCAGCTTCACCACCACGCGTGACCCGTCGTTCCGCTTCCTGAACGGTCAATTCACGATGATCGGCATTGAAGTCGATGGCAAGCCGTTGCTGCGCGCATACAGCATGGCAAGCGCCAACTACGATGATCAACTCGAATTTTTCTCCATCAAAGTACAAAACGGTCCGCTCACCTCGCGCCTGCAGCACCTAAAAGTAGGCGATACAGTGCTGGTCAACAGCAAGGCGGTCGGCACTTTGATTCTGCAAAACCTGCTGCCGGGAAAAACCCTTTATTTGCTGTCCACTGGCACCGGTATGGCACCGTTCATGAGTGTGATTAAAGACCCTGAAACCTATGAGAATTTCGAAAAAGTAGTGCTGGTACATGGCTGTCGCACCGTGGCCGAGCTGGCTTATCACCAGCTGATTACAGAAGAGCTGCCAAAGAATGAATTTTTTGGTGAAAATGTGAGCGATAAATTACTTTATTACCCCACCGTCACCCGCGAGCCGTTCCGTAACCAGGGTCGTGTCACTACCCTGATCGACTCCGGAAAGTTGATGGATGATCTAGGCTTGCCGCACCTTGACATTGAACATGATCGGGTGATGATTTGCGGAAGCCCCGAAATGCTCAAAGACAGCCGGGATCTGCTCATAAAACGCGGATTTTCAGAAGGCAATATGAGTACGCCGGGACACTTCGTGGTGGAACGTGCCTTTGTCGAAAAATAACCGGCGGCAATAATTTTTGCGGTTTTACCCGCTCACAGGCGGCTTCGGTTAGCATACGCAATCGCGTTTTTTGGAAGTATTTGTGGGCAAAATAATTTTTGCGCTGATCATAGCAGCCATCGCTTGGGTGTTGTTCAAAGGGCTGGCGAAAAAACCGCCGGGCGGTTCTAACGACGCCAATGCCGGCAATGCCACCAAAGCTCGCAACACAAAGTCGAGTCCCGGGACGCCCCCGAATTTGAACCCACCAGAACGTATGGTCGAGTGCGTGCGCTGCGGTGTATTCATGCCCGAAACCGATAGTTTGATCATCGATGGCAAGCTTAGCTGTCCCGACCCCAAGGCCTGCGGGCACGCTAACGAGCGCGGGCATTCATGACCGTGGCTGGTGGTTCAGTCCCCGCATTACCCACACATCAGAGCACGTCATCGTTGCCGAACACATCATCTGCCAGCGTGGCGTTTCTTTGGCACTCACTGACCTCGTTTTCGGTCTACCGTTTATTGATTGCGATGTTATTGGTGGTGGGTTATTGGGGTTTTGGTCGGCTGCAGCTGGTGGGTGCCGCCGCCCCGGTGCTCGCGACACCGGTACTGGTGGCGTATTCGATGGCAGCGATCGCGATGTTTGTTACCGCGAAAATGCGCGTTCTGTCGCCCAATGTTCACCTCACCACACAAGTTCTGGTCGACGTCATCGGCCTGACATTGCTGATGCATGCTTCCGGTGGCGCGCGCAGTGGCATTGGTCTTTTACTGCTGGTGACCTTGGCCGCCGCCGGCCTGGTTTCACGCGGGCGTATGGCGTTTTTTCACGCCGCATTGGCAGCGTTAGCGGTACTGGGTGAACAGCTATCGCAGTTCTGGCAATTTGATGCACAGGCAGGAGATTTCGTGCCGGCGGGGTTGTTGGCGGGGAGTTTCTTTGTAACCGCCGCGTTAGGCTATACGCTCGCAAAATATGCAACGGGTGTCGAGAAAATTGCGGAAGCGCGCGGGGTTGATTTGGCGAATATGGCAGAGATCAACCAATTGGTGATTCGTGATATGCAGGATGGTTTCGTGGTGGTGGATGAACAAGGGATTATTCGTCAGCACAATGAGCAGAGTGAAGAAATGATCGCAGGTTTGAAAGGTGCGGTTAATCAGCAAATTCGCGACGCCGCCCCGCAACTGGCAGGCCTGCTTGCGCAGTGGCGAAAAAATCATTCGCGGATTTTTCCGATGGTTAGAGATGCCACTACTCAGACTGACTACCAGGTGCGTTTTGTCGCGGTGGGTGATAAAGATCCCTCGCCGACGGTGGTATTTATCGAAGATGCCGGCCGCATCCGTTCTCAAGCGCAACAGATGAAATTAGTCGCACTCGGTCGCTTGACCGCCAGCATTGCCCACGAAATCCGCAATCCGCTGTCCTCGATTAACCATGCTGCGGAATTGCTGCAGGAAGACGATCATCGTCTGCCTGCCGATGCACGCTTATTAACCATTATTCAGGAAAATTCGCACCGGCTGGATCGCATGGTGCAAGAAGTATTGAACCTCAATCGGCGCGATCGTGCCCATCCGGAGGCAATTGATGCACGTGTCTACCTCGAACAATTCAGACTGGATTTTTTAGCGAATGAGAAAGTGCTGGATGACGTTATATCGCTGGACATCACCACCTCTCGACGCATTATTTTTGATCGTAGCCATCTGGATCAAATTTTATGGAATCTGATCCGAAACGCCTATCGACACGGCCGAAAAACGAGCGGGAGTGTGAGCGTAAAGCTGGCTGATACCAGCGTCATTAATATGGCCAGGCTGACGGTGATGGATGATGGCCCGGGTGTTTCCACCGAAGCGCTGACCCATCTATTTGAACCGTTTTTTACCACCGAGACTTCAGGCACCGGTCTGGGCCTTTACATCGCGCGCGAGTTGGCCGAAGTCAATGGTGCCCGCATTGAGTATATTGCCGAGCGCACACTGGCCGCAGCACGCGGGGCTGAATTTTGTATTACGCTTCAACTTCAATAGAATTTAGGGTCGCAGCGAATCACGTTTGAATGCACCTTAAATTAAAACGAGAACGAGAACGAGCTAATTTATGGCCGATAAACACGTACTTATCGTGGATGACGAATCTGATATTCGCGAATTACTGGTACTCACGCTGATGCGCATGGGTGTCGAGGCAGATACGGCGGCGACGGTTGAACATGCCTTTGCGCGCTTGTCCGAGCGAAGCTACGATCTTTGTTTGACAGACATGCGCCTGCCTGATGGTGATGGTTTGATGATTCTCAAACACATTGCGGAAAATTATGGCAATACGCCGGTAGCCGTGATCACGGCTTTTGGCAGCACTGATAATGCGGTGGCGGCGCTGAAAGAAGGCGCGTTTGATTACATTGCCAAGCCGATTCAGTTAAAGCAATTGCGCGAGGTGATTACCTCGGCCATGAATCTGCCAAGATCATTGGCAGAACGTCCTGAGCGCTCTGAGCGCGCAAAACGTACCAGCGGCACAGAAAAGCTCGCCAGCGCCACCGCTGCAGGGCCGCAGCTGATAGGAGAATCCCAGCCGATCGTGCGCGCGCGTGACATGATTGGCAAGTTGGCTCGCAGCCAGGCACCTGTCTACATTGCGGGTGAATCCGGCACCGGAAAAGAAGTTGCCGCACGACTAATTCATTCTGGATCCGCCCGCCGCGATGGGCAATTCGTCGCGGTAAACTGTGGCGCGATCCCTGAAAATTTGATGGAGAGCGAATTCTTTGGCTACAAAAAAGGCGCTTTTACCGGCGCTGACGCCGAGAAGGATGGTTTTCTTCATGCCGCAGATGGCGGCACGTTGTTTCTGGATGAGGTGGGCGATTTGCCGATCTTGATGCAGGTAAAGCTGCTGCGCGTGATTCAGGAAAAAAAGGTTCGCAAACTTGGCGACACCGCCGAATTACCGGTTGATTTCCGCATCATCAGCGCGACCCATAAAAACTTGGTGGATAAAGTTGCGGCAGGTGAATTTCGGCAAGATTTGTTTTATAGATTGAATGTGATCGAGCTGAAAATGCCGAGCCTGCGCGAGATTCCCGAGGACGTTCCGCTGATGGTCAAGTTAGTGCTGGAAAGGCTCTCGCAGCAAAGTGGCGTGCCGCTGCCGCAACTCGGTGATGACGCCATGAACGCGCTTATCAGCTATGACTATCCCGGTAACGTGCGCGAACTGGAAAACATTCTGGAGCGCTCGTTGGCGTTATGCGATGGCAAGCTGATCCGCGAAGCAGACCTGTATTTAACCGAGACGCATTCCTCAGGCCAAAGTGGTGGCAGCAGCAGTATTTCTGGTGAGCGCACCCAACCCCTGCATGAATACTTAGATCAAATTGAGCGGCAACAAATTATGAAGGCGCTCGAGCAAACCCGGTTCAATAAAACAGCGGCGGCGAAAGTGCTGGGAATCACCTTCCGGTCGCTGCGCTACCGCCTGGATCGGCTGGGCATCGAATGATGTACGTTGCGGGAGGCACAGACCTGAAGCCGGAGGTGCTAACCTCGGGATATGTAGTTAAATCAATCAATCAATCAAGTGGCTTAATGCTTAACAAAGGAAAAAAATGCCCCACGGTTATGTTTGCGAAGCAGTGAATCCTGTTGAAAATGATTTCTCGGCAGATTCGCGCGACAAAGATGGGGTGCGTGTTGTCTCATTTGACAGCAGGCGTGCGCTCACGGTCTATATATTCTCGATTCACATCGTGCAGATCGAGGCGGTGAAAGACGCCAAGACCGCCGAAGATCGGGCTTTAATTACGCTGTCGTCTGGCTTGCGATATGTTTCCAAACGAGCGGCGAGCGAGACGTGTGCCGAATTGCTCGCGCAGAGCTAGCAGCAAACTTAGCGCCTTAGGCGAACACAATATTACGTCGTTAAAAAAGGGCAACGTTTTTACGTTGCCCTTATCGCCTTGGCGTTGTTAAGTTTCGTTGCCGTTTTTGCGGCCGCTAAACGCTACGCTTTTGCGTTGGATTTATGGGCCACATGCTTTGCGTTGTGTTTTGTATTGTGCACGTGCTTTTTATGAGCTTTTTTCGCAGCATGGTGCGAGACCTTATGCGCCTTTATGCTGGTTTTTTGCATACCCGTCTTGGTGACTTTTGCAGGAGTCGCGGTGTCGGCAGGTGCTCTGACAACCGCCGCCGGTGCGGCCGATGAAACCGGTACTGTTGACGCCACAGGCGCTTGCGCAAAACCAATCGCGCTGGTCAATAAGGTTGCGGCAAGAATGGTAAGGCTAATCTTTTTCATGAGTGTTGCTCCAAGTTGTAAGAAGCAAATGCTTCACCACGAAAAACGCTTTGCATGCTCACGGGTTGACGTTGTTTGGCGGAAGTATAAAAATTAATGCTTGTTGACGATCGTCGATTTAGTAATATCTGGTTGGACAAGCTTGAAGCGCAGATCAAATAAATCGGCATCATCGAAATGCCGTATGCCCACAAACGCAGTCGCGTGGCGGCCCCATTGGCGCATCGCGCCCGCGCTGTCGATGCCCATCGGCCAGAAAAAGAAACGTTCTCCGCGCTCTGTTCCCGCGATTATTCCACTTGATTGAAAAATGCTGCGGGTTTGGTTGCGGCCAGCGCCGAGCTTGCGCAATTCATCATCTTCGCGCCACTCGTAGACTATGCCGGGATTTTCAGCGATGGAATTTTTACCTGGCGCGACGCCCACGCCAACGATGTAATGACTCTCGGCCGCCAGGCGCAGCGTGATTCTGTGCGTGGCGTCGACAGCCGGCATCGCTATCGGCACAAACGCCCATTCGATATTGGCAGCTGGCGCAGGCTTTAGTTGCATTCGTGAGGTTGGAAAAAACATGTGATAACAGCCGCAGGCGTGGATCGAATCATAAATAAGTGGAGTGCCATCCTCATCCAGTGTGACGCGCCAAACAATCGAGTCCAATGAACCGGATAATAAATCCAGCGGCTGGCCACGCGGGCGAGACGGAAACCAGATGCTATAAACAAGCTGTGTAAACGTTTTACCGTTGATTCGCGTGTAAGCAACGCGCCGATAACTGGTAGGACGGTCAGTGTTGACGACGGGTGTATTGTCTTGAATCTCGTTTGTTTCAGTACCAGTGCGCCATTGCAGCGCGCCGATACGATCATCATCTGTTGCGGTTTCAATTTCATAGATGGGCGCATAGGTTTCAAACAGCTTTGACCAATCTGCGTCTGAAAATGCCGTAGTGGTCGCCATCCCGAGCGCATTTTTATCTGCACGCTTGAATTTTGAAATGATATTTTCAATCGATTGGGGAGTTGACGGACCCGCGAGCGGAACATATCGGGTGATGCGCACCTTCGTGGGCGTTTTTGACAAAGCGCCCTGTATTGTTAATGCGGCGTTGTGTTGCCAATCTTCAACCCCGCGGAAGAATGGATACCTTGCCAGCGGATAAATGCCCAACGCGCGTTTAAAAGTTGAGTAGTCATCGGGGACGTTTATGGCGCCAATGATGGCTGTGCGTTTTGCTGAATCATTTGCCTTGTCTGCATCAGCGCCCATCATCAACATTGCACATTCGCTCGTCTTGGCGCGCATTTCTTTCTTCGACATTCCAGCAATTGCAGCAGCTAAAGCTGCGGGAAGATTTAAAATCTCCACCTCGTGCGAAACACGGTCCAGCTCCCGCATTGCGTCCATCCATGCCTGAAATGTGGCGTCAGCACCTGGACGCAAAATTCCCGAATCAGTCACAAACGAAGCCAGAAAGCGATTCACACGCAGATAGGGAAACCCTGGGACGCGCGCTTCAGCGCCATCGCGCACGCCAGAGTGGTCAATGGCCGCATCGAGGCGATTAAAATGATCAACACAATCGCGGACGACTGTATCGCTTGATGGCGTATCGGATGCCTGCGAGCCTTGGCCGATGCTGGTGCAGCCCGCCATCGCCAGACCGCATACTATGATTAATATTGTTAATAATTGCATATGGCAAATTATATTCTCTCGGCGTCGTTCGCTCGTCATTTATGATGGCCGTGAGTGCAGTCAGTGACACCATCATTCTTTTCAGTGAAAGTTATTTGAAGTTAGCATTGACGGTGTCTCTCACGAAACCCCAATGGAGCCATCGCGGAGCATGAGCTCCAGATAGTCCGAAGTACGACTTGAACGATGCAGCAAGCGCCTAAAGAATGGCGCGCACAGCGCATCGCGTCCAACAGCGGTAACATAAGCGCTTGTAAATTTACGTGGATAGTGATTCGCCATGGCATCTCCAGCACCTGCAATCGTCGATACATCCAGCCGCCTTGCTCCGCTCGGCAAGGGAGCCAAAAATGATCGAAAGGTCACGTTCCGCGAAGTCATCAATAGCTTGGTCGAGGACGGCTATATTGCGGTCGCCGATGGCGAAAAAGTAATTCACGACCAGCGCGCGCAGCGATCTGAAGGGCATCCGCTGGCGATTGTGGCGCAGTTGAAACTAAAGTCGCTGAAGCCGCCTTTGCGAAATCTGGATATTGAGCGTTTGACAGAGTGGTTTGCGGGGCGTGTTGAGCTGCCGTATTACCACATTGATCCGCTCAAAATTGACATGCGCGCGGTCACCGAAGTGATGTCGTCCGACTATGCGGCGAAACGAAATATTTTGCCGGTAGAGGTCAAAGGCCGCGATGCCCTGATTGCAACCTGCGAGCCGTTTGTAACGAGCTGGCAGCGCGATTTGGGCGAAATGTTGCGTTTGAATATCCAGCTGGTGATTGCGAATCCACTCGACATTGAACGCTATGTGGGCGAATTTTATAATCTGGCGCGGTCGGTCAAGCGTGCTGAAAAAAGTGACGTCGGCGCAGGAAAAAATAGTCTTAATAATTTCGAGCAATTGGTTGAGCTCGGTAAAGCGGGGCGCACGCTGGATGCCAACGATCATCACATCGTGCATCTGGTCGATTGGTTATGGCAGTACGCGTTTGACCAGCGGGCGAGCGATATTCATGTTGAGCCGCGCCGCGATGTGGCGACGATTCGTTTTCGCATTGATGGCGTCTTGCATCAGGTTTATCAGGTGCCTGCAACAGTGGCGACCGCGATGACGTCGCGCATCAAGATTTTGTCGCGTATGGATGTGGTGGAGAAGCGTCGCCCCCAGGATGGGCGCATCAAGACCCGAATGCCGGATGGTGAAGAAATTGAGTTGCGTTTGTCGACTTTGCCGACCGCGTTCGGTGAAAAATTGGTGATGCGGATTTTTGATCCGGATGTGTTGGTGCGTGATTTTTCAGAGTTGGGTTTTGCGCCTGATGATTTTGAAAAATGGCAAAAATTAATTTATCAGCCGGGCGGCATCGTGCTCGTTACGGGGCCGACGGGATCGGGTAAGACCACGACCCTGTATTCGTCGATGAAGCTATTGGCAACCGCTGAAGTCAATGTGTGCACGATCGAAGACCCGATTGAAATGGTCGAGCCCGCGTTTAATCAAATGCAGGTGCAAACCAATATCGATTTAGGTTTTGCCGAGGGCGTGCGCGCGTTAATGCGGCAAGATCCTGACATCATCATGATCGGCGAGATTCGCGATCTGGAGACAGCGGAAATGGCGATTCAATCGGCACTCACAGGACACCTGGTGCTGTCAACTTTGCACACCAATGATGCACCGACGGCGATTGCGCGTTTGCTTGATCTGGGTGCGCCCTCATATTTATTAAATTCCACTTTACTGGGGGTGATGGCGCAGCGTCTGGTGCGTACATTGTGCCCGCATTGCAAGCAAAAAGTCCCATTCGACGATCCTCTCAGAATCAAGCTCTGGCACGACATGGTGGCACCGTGGAAAGGTGAAGCACCGAAGGATATTTATCGGCCCGTCGGCTGCCTGGAATGCCGTAATACCGGCTATTTGGGGCGCGTCGGTATCTATGAAATTTTGACGCTGGATCAAAATTTGAAGCGCCTTATTGTAGATCGTGCCGACTTGACCGCCATTACCGCAGAAGCCTATCGCTCGGGCATGCGACCACTGCGGCTAGCGGGTGCGATGAAGGTTGCGCAGGGGGTGACAACGATGGAGGAAGTGTTGAAAGTCGCACCGCCGGCCCCGATAGAAAATTCAAAACCCTAGGTTTGGCGATCGTTTCGGAGCATAAATGGCTGCAAACGTCCGCCAATATTAGGGTTTGTATTTAGTGTGATTCACTCGTCTATTGAAAGATGAAACTCTTTTATTGTGACGAATTCGTCCTGCCTCTCCCGCCGGGACATCGATTTCCGATGGATAAATATCGGTTGCTGCGCGAGCGTTTGCAAGCGAGCGGTGTATTCCAGGAAGATGATTTCCTGACGCCACCGGCAGCAACATTTGCCGAACTCACCCGCGCACATGCGCCGGATTACGTGCTGCGTGTAGAGCGGGGTGAGCTGACCAAACAAGAAATCCGCGTGATCGGATTCCCGTGGTCGCTTGAAATGGTAGAGCGATCCAAACGATCTTCGGGTGCTACTTTGGCCGCATGCCGAACCGCATTAAAAGACGGTGCATCCGCTAATCTGGCCGGCGGCACGCACCATGCGTTTTACGACCGTGGTGAAGGTTATTGCGTATTTAACGATGCGGCGATTGCGGCTAGAACCTTGGTTGCAGAGTCGATTTTAGAGCGCGTTTTGATTGTGGATTGCGACGTGCATCAGGGCAACGGTACGGCATCTATTTTATCGAATGAGGCGCATATTTTTACTTTTTCTATACACGGCGCAAATAATTTTCCATTTAGAAAAGAAACCAGTGATCTTGATATTGAGCTCGCGGACGGCACCGGAGATATAGCTTATGAACAAGCACTGGTGAGGGGCTTGCGCCAATCGTTTGCGACTAATTCGCCGCAGTTGGTCATCTATTTGGCGGGTGCAGACCCGTTTGAAGATGACAAGTTGGGCAAACTTAAGCTCACCAAAGCGGGATTGAAACATCGTGATGAAATAGTTTTCGAATATTGTCGAGCGCGGCGCGTTCCCATCGCCATTGCAATGGCCGGCGGGTATGCGCGCAATATTTACGACACCGTTGAAATTCATGCCAATACGGTGATTACGGCGCGCGGAATTTATGGCTAAGGTGGTAAAGGAAAAGCGCCAAACCGCCGCCGGTGCGCTGCGTGCGTTGCGAAAAAGACGATCACAGGAGGACGCGCCCATCGTCCCAGCGTCACCACCCCGCATTGAAATTTCGCCCCACGCCCCTGAAAAAATGCCGCAAAAAATGCGCGTTGGCGGATTGAGTGGCACCAAACAAATTGAGGACTGGTTTACACACGTTGGCTGGCAGCCGTTCGATTTTCAGCGTGAAGTGTGGGAAGCGTATTTGCGGGGTGAAAGCGGACTCATCCATTCTGCTACCGGCACCGGCAAAACGCTTGCCGCATGGTTGGGGCCGGTGATTGAATCTATCGACGCAAAGTCCATTGAGCCCCCGCCGCTTACTGTGTTGTGGATCACGCCGATGCGCGCATTATCGGCAGACACCCGCGATTCGTTGCTACGCCCCATCATCGACCTGGCGCTACCGTGGACGGTGGGCGCGCGTACCGGGGATACAACCACCGCCGAGCGCGCGAAGCAAAATAAAAAAATGCCGAGCGCCTTAATCACCACGCCCGAAAGTTTGTCGTTGATGCTCTCGCAAGCGGGCGGGCGCCAGCAGCTTTCAAATTTGAAGAGCGTGATTGTGGATGAGTGGCATGAGCTGCTGGGATCGAAGCGCGGTGTGCAAACGGAGCTGGCGCTGGCGCGGTTGCGCAAATGGAATCCGAGATTGCGCGTCTGGGGATTGTCGGCGACGCTGGGGAATCTGGATGAGGCGTTGGCGGTATTGCTCGGGAATGAGTCACTCAAGGAGGCGCTCAGTACCGCGCACCTGGTTGAGGGTGTGAAAGATAAAAAGATTGTTATTGATACGCTCATTCCGGCAGGTACGGATAAATTTCCGTGGGCAGGTCACCTTGGTTTCGCGATGATTGATGACGTTATCCGTGAGGTTGAAAAATCGGGCACGACTTTAATTTTTACCAACACGCGTTCACAGGCGGAGCTTTGGTATCAAGCCCTGCTTGAAGCCAAACCGGAATGGGCCGGTGATTTTGCGTTGCATCACGGCTCATTGGATCGTGAAGTGCGCGAATATGTTGAGAAGGGATTAAAGCAGGGCACATTGCGAGCGGTTGTCGCCACCTCCAGCCTTGATCTTGGCGTTGATTTTTCGCCCGTGGAACGCGTGCTGCAAATCGGTAGCCCCAAAGGGGTGGCGCGGTTGATGCAGCGTGCGGGTCGTTCGGGCCATGCGCCGGGACAGGTGTCGCGTGTGACATGCGTGCCAAGCCATGCCTTTGAATTTATTGAAGCGGTCGCGGCGCGGCGCGCGGCATACGCTAAAAAAATTGAATCGCGGCGCTTGATTGATCGTCCCTTAGATGTACTGGTTCAGCATCTGGTGACGATCGCGGCCGGGGACGGCTTTACCGAGGCGGAGTTGTTTGCCGAAGTAAGAATGGCCTATGCGTATCGCGATTTGACGGTGGACGAGTGGAGCTGGGTGCTTGATTTTGTCGTGAAGGGCGGTGAAGCATTGCGTGCTTATCCCGAATATCGCCGTGTGGTGGAATCGGGCGGCGAATATCGTATTGCGGATGCGGCGATTGCGCGTCGACATCGCATGTCGATTGGCACCATCGTCTCTGATGCGTCGATGGATGTACGATATTTGAATGGCGCGCGCCTCGGTCATGTGGAAGAAAGTTTTATTGCACGACTTTCGATTGGCGACGCGTTTACGTTCGCCGGTCGCACGCTGGAATTGATCCGCGCTAGGGATATGACGGCGTTTGTGAAGCCAGCAAAATCAAACAAGAAATTGATCCCTCGCTGGGCGGGCGGCAAGATGCCGCTATCGAGCGAGCTGGCCGCGGCCACGCGTGACATGCTGCGTGAGTTTCGTGAAGGCACCGTGGTCGAGCCGGAAATGCGCGTGGTCGAGCGCCTGTTGAAGGCGCAACAAAAGCAATCGCGCGTACCAGATGTGAACGAATTATTGTTTGAACAAATTGAATCACGCGAAGGCCATCATATTTTTTGTTATCCGTTCGCCGGCCGGCATGTGCACATGGGTTTGGCGGCTTTGTTTGGGTACAGGTTAGGCCAAGCCACACCGGCAACGTTTTCATTCTCAGTCAACGATTATGGCTTTGAGTTGCTATCGGCCACACCGTTTTCACTGAATCGTGCGTTGATAGATCGCATGCTATCAACCGATAATCTCTTGGACGAAGTGCTAAAAAGTTTGAATGCGGCTGAGCTGGCGAAACGTCACTTTCGTGAAATCGCGCGGGTGGCGGGCCTGGTTTTTCAGGGCTTCCCAGGGGCCAATAAAACCAATAAACAGGTGCAGGCCACCAGCGGGTTGATCTTTGATGTGTTCGCGCAATGGGATGCGGCCAACCCTCTTTTGGGGCAGGCGCAGCGCGAGGTATTGGAACGTGAATTAGAATTTGCCCGTTTGCGGGAAGTGCTTGATGGCATGAAAAAACAGCGCATCACGATTATTCGCGCCAGCTTTCCCACGCCGTTCTGTTTTCCGCTCATGATCGAACGCTTCAGCGAAAAATTAACCAGCGAGAAATTGAGTGATCGGATCGCACGAATGCAACTGATGTTTGATGAGAATTCGAGATGACGCTGGAAATTATCTTTGCCGCCGAAACGCTACAACTGCTCGCGCAAAAAGCGTTGTACTGGCCACGCGAAAAGACGTTATTCATTGCTGATATTCATTTCGGTAAAGTCGCCGCGTTTCGCGCGGCGGGTTTGCCGTTACCGCCCGGCAGCACGACGAATGCGCTGGCGCGACTGGATGAATGCCTTGCCAGCACTAACGCCGAGCGCATTGTATTTTTAGGCGATTTTTTGCACAGCCGCGATGCGCGCGCTAAAGAAACATTCGCACGTTTTGCAGGGTGGCGCAGTCAAAATGCCGCGCTTGAGTTGATCCTGGTGCGAGGAAACCACGATGCCCACGCGGGTGACCCTCCGGTCGAATGGAATATCGCCTGCGTCAATGAGGGCGAAACGCTGGGGCCATTCTGCCTCGCCCATCATCCTGAGCCTGATCTGCGCGGCTATGTGCTGGCAGGACATGTGCATCCTGCGGTGCGCCTGCAAGGCCGCGCGAACGATAGTCTGCGGCTGCCGTGTTTCTGGTTTGGCGCGTATGTGTGTGTGCTGCCCGCGTTTGGCGAATTTACGGGGACTTATACCGTGCAGCCAACGAGTGGCGACCGGGTTTTTGTGGTGGCCGATGATCGGGTGATAGAAATGAAGGCGGGTGTAGCGTTGCATAATTGACCGACTTATTTACATTCCCACGGAACCGGTCCCCCGGAGACGGAGGGCGCTTGGGGCCTTCTGTTGGTCGAATGTGAAATGGGCGATGCGACCTTTTTCTTACGTTGCAGTGCGCCACCTTTCGCAAACCCATAAAGTAAGGAACTCCTCTCCAGCGGGACGGGGTGGCCTAGGTCCATAGGGGTGCGCGACAGCGCGGGTTAGGGCGAATGCTCAGCATGATACAAAAAGCTCAAAAAGCAGTTGACTCCATCTGCGTAACTCAAGCATATTTGCGTACGAAGTAAAGACACAAGCGTTGCGGCGAAATATTCACTAGAAATTCATATCCGCTGCGGACGATGCCGAGACAAAAAAATGTTATCGAAAGGTAAATCGATGCGGTCTTTGACGATGGTTGGCGGCGTGGATCGGGCGATTTTGTTGAAGCGGCTGGCGATGCGTGTGAGCGTATTTTTTGCAGGCCGCGCAGCTATACGAATGAGCAAGGTAGTATCTGCTCACACCGCGCAATGTCATGTCGATATTGCGAAATCAAAATTAGAAACCCCAGCATGGGCGTGCCGATCAAGCCGAAATGCCGTGGAGATGCCCGTGGATGAGGGGGCTTTGATTTCGCTACGAATCGGTCACGCCGCAGAGTTATCCCAATATGCATCGCGACTAGTCGCGTGCATAACGTAGCCCGCAACGAGCGAGGCGCATTCCGGGGTAATGTGATTGGAAATAAACCAAGAATGCGTTTGATTTTTTCCAAGCTACGGAAGAGCTGGGTCTCGCTTTTTGCGAGCGAGTGCTTTTCCCTTTGTAGTTATCTATTCGGTTATCCTCGCAGATGTCAAACAGACAACGTGAGGGGAATATAAGGCAAAAGGCGTGAGATGTCCTCATCAATATCAACAAATCGCGGAACACTTCGGGATTTATTTCACGACGGTTGGCAGGATGATCTAAAGTAGTTGAGATTGCTACGATGATGGACCCAAAAATCGCGGGGTCAGGTCTTTTAATATCATATTTTTTGAAATCAAACTGTGAAACCGAGAACAACACTAGTGCTAAATCTGATAAGAAGCAGGGGTCAGGTCTTTCATTATTACATTTGATGTTTATGTTATTCTTAACACTTTTAAGAAATATGATAATGCAAGACCTGACCCCATATGTCACCAGTTGGGAACCATACCTATTTATGGGATGACCGGTCTGAGGGGCGCGCATGCGGGATGGAGCAGTTTTTCGGGCTAGGAGGTGACCCTGAAAAGTCGGAAAAGGGCCCGACTGGTGGTGATACATGCGTAAAAATTGATGGCAGCGATGGCTTTGAAAACCAAATATTTGGCTGTTGCAAAAAAGCAAATAGAACTCAGCCATGGATACCATTCGTTAACGATTGCTATAGTGTCGCGACCCGGTGCGTAGATAAATTTGTCCCTGGTCCAAAGCCTAAACCGCCCGGGGGTAGATTTAAAGATTGCGACTCGTGTGTATGATAAGAAGCAGGGGTCAGGTCTTTCATTATTACATTTGATGTTTATGTTATTC